>Ga0209417_1001661_pt1 | contig 39610 bp, 69 predicted proteins | sample RifGroF2_FD_184002 | JGI IMG/M metagenome (GOLD analysis project Ga0209417, IMG submission 184002) | Groundwater microbial communities from Rifle, Colorado, USA - Groundwater F2 (SPAdes) (version 2) | ecosystem: Environmental > Aquatic > Deep subsurface > Groundwater | place: Rifle, Colorado... | reverse complement strand
CAGTCCAGCGGTTATCATTGCGGCGAAGCTCAACATTTGTTCGGGTGACTTTTCCTCTTTTTCAAACTTTGGCATGAATTCATCTGCGGAGTGTGGCTTGTCACCTTTTTTCCGGTTGACGTTGGCTAGAATTGCGCTGGTGATTGCAGGCCCAATATATTGTGTTTCCTGTCCGAATGGTTCAAGCTGGTAATACAACATCCATTCTGTCAATTCAGCGCTGCTAATCTTGCTCAGCAATTCAGCACGTGTCATTCTCAAAGCAAGGGCTAATCGGAAGGTGAACCGTCGAAAGGGTCTTTTTTAAGTTCCTCTGCTAATTCCTCCACGTCCTCATCGGATATTCCAGATAACTTTTGAGCAACAACAAACACGCGCTGTAATTCGGATGCGCTTTTTTGTGATAAGGCTTGCACGTCATTTTCGTTGAATAATCGTTTTCCCTTTTCATCACAAATACTCATGCTTGCTAATTTAGCGCGTATGTTTGTCATGTTCATTTGTTTATCTTTGCCGCGTAGGGTTATAAGGGAACCTTCAAACTTATCGCGTTCTGCTCCATTTAAACCTTTGACATAGACTTCCCCACCCCAACCAGGGGTGGGGACTAATTCAATCTTAATGTCTTTTGCTTCAAGAATATCATCTCTAGTTAACACACTCATACCATCTCCTCTGTTAGATTATGCTAAAGTCGGCTGTCCTGTAAGTTTGAATGTCACGGAAGCGGTCAAGGCACCGTCATGTGGCATATCTGGCTCAAAGCCAACTACAAACGCATTGAATGTATATTCAGTATTTGCCGTATCAGTGAATATCAATGAGTAGGCTTGTGCGGTTCGTGCAACTAAATCAGCCAATATACCACCAGCTGCGTTCTTATGTGTTGCGGCTGCTGGATCATAAATAATGTCCATGGTGATTTCACCTGAACGTAAAATAGTCCCAACAACTTCTTCCCACGCTGCGGTAGAATCGTGCGTTGTTACGTCCTCAGTATCAAGTGATAAGCCTGGTCCAGAAATACTGGTCACGCCAGCAATCGTTACCGCGCCCCTTTCCAATATAGTTCCGTAAGCTCCATATTTTGCCATTTTATAATCTCCTTTATGCCAGGGTTATTGACCCTGTTAACTTAAGCGTTACACTTGCGGTTAATGCTCCGTCGTGTGGTGCATCCGGTTCAAAGTTTACAACATCAGCGGCAAACGACCATGTGGTCGATCCTGCGTCTGGGAATATAACCTGAAAGTTCCGCGTTGCCCGTCTTGGCATAACTGCCAATAAACCAATACCCCATCCATGAGTAGCGGTAGCCGGATCATAAACTAAATCCAGTGTTACCTCACCACTTCTCAAAATTGTAGCGACAACCTCTTCCCACGCGCCCGTGCTGTCATGGGTGGTTACGTCTTCAACGTCTAATGACAACCCAGGCCCGCTAATGTTTCTAACCTGAGCAATCGTTGTGAATGCTTCCGCTTCACCACCGACAACTGTATTATTGCTGGTAGCGTCATCAGTCAACCCAACAGAACTATCGTCTGCATAAGCAATATTCAAATCTGCCACATTTGCAACCGCTGTTTTTCTGGTCAATACAACTTCATTACCAGATCCACCAACATGATACAAAGCCGTTATTGCAGCATTAGCACCAATCGCGGCGCGTGCTTTTCTCGCTACGTCATAAGCGGTATCGTCTTCGATAACTGCAACGACAACGGTCACGGGAGTGCCAGCAACACCAGTTGATGTAACTATAAAATTAGCATCCCCTGTGGTTGTTATAGTCCCCACAACGACGGCTGTTTCTACCTGGAATGTACCATTTCCCATTTGTAATTGAGTACCAAAAGCATCATATTTATTAGCCAAACTAATCCTCCTGCATGATAACAAACTCGCACATGCTGCGATACATCGAAACAAGCACATCGTAAGATGGTCGCTCGGTGCTTTGTAATGATGATCTAATTGTTACGGCATAAGGCGCGGTTCCTATGGATCCCGTCTTACCGTTCAAGGCTGCCCGTAATTGATCCACAATCGCCTTAGCGGCTGCATAAGTGGAAGCCCACGCGTCAAACTGCAAACGCGGAGTAACAAGGTTTCCCGTCGCTCCGCTTGTCTGCATCGTGTGAATAAAGGGTGTGTCGATGCGCTGTAATGTTACACAGGGATATGTCAGAGTCTGCGGTTTGGTCATATGATAAATTCGTGTTGATACCAACGCAGTTAATCCGGCATACCCTTCTAAGTAACTGATTAAGCCTTCTTCCAATGTTGCCATTAGATAGCTCCCTCTATTTGATGTTTCAATGATGCTCCAATAGCATCTTTTATTGAATTATGATTCTCATCTAATGCAGGCCTAAGATAGGGACGCGCTGGAATGTGGATTGTCTGTTCGATACCCTTGCCCCAGGCATTCGTCTGATGTATCGGCCCGCCAAATTCGTGGATTGCTGCGTATTCGATGTTAGTACCAATCTCAACGGTTGCGTCTGACTTACCGCCTGAGCCTTCCTGAACACTGATACTATTTAACAGATTACTTGTATCAACAAGCTCCTGAGCCTGTATATTCAGCTTCGCATGATTACGAACAACTTCACCACCAGCTTTCAAGGCCTTCATAATGTTTTCACCACTGGCAGCGGCAATAACTTCTTTGAACCTGTTATCTAATTTGATGACGGTAACGCCCTTGCTCATGCTTCGACTCGCTTCAATAGTACCCTGATTCCACTTGGCCCGCGCTGTACAGATCCAACAATCTCAAACACCAAAGCAGTCGTCAATGTTTCACCGAATCGCTTTGTGACCTTGAGCCTGTCTTTTGCATCGATGGTTGTTGTAATGGGTAGTCTCATGGTCGCGTCATATTCTAAGGCGGTATAACTCTGCGTGTGGCGTTCGCTACCTTGTCGCATATCTAAGCCACATTTTATAGCGGTTTGATCTGTGTAGGTTACAACGTCCTCATTGTATGAATTGGATGTGGCAGAATACGCTTGTCTGACAACCGTGCACATCATGTGACCTGTTTGTGCTGACCTGAAGTTGGTTAGTTCGTCTGTTGAGAAGTCCATGGTTAGAAACTCAGGAACACAACGTCATCACCGTCAAAATCATCACTTTCTGAAAGGTTGCCAATCCATGACTCACTATTCAGTGAACCGGACGCGCTTTCTTTTGGTGACTTATACAACGTGAATGTAGAAATACCGCGCCTGGAGCGATAATACTTAGCCTGTTCTAATGCGTGTTTGTAAGCCTGGGAGCGTGAATAATCACCACCATCCGCCTTAAAATCATATTGATTTGAAATAGTTGCGGCTTTTTCATCCCATATTTGAGCGGCAGCAGAATTTAAGTTGTAAGTCGGGATCCAGTTACTATTTGCTGTTTTGGTTGGTGATCCTGTGCCCTGCACCCAGTAATAGGGTTGTGTACCTAATTCATCAACTGTTGGGAATAATTCAATTATTGTAGTCAGCAAAGTATCTGAATAAGTAGTTGCATTTGGTTCTGCAATCATCCGCCTTATCTGTGCAATTTGATCATCTGTTACAAGTGTTGTCATTATCGCTCCAGTTCAAAAGAAGGGGGATTGCTCCCCCCCTATTTGATTATTCCAAACGGATGTACTGAATATAGAATTTACATACACCAGGAAGGGCAGATTGTGCGGCGGTAGTGAAGGTCAAGTATTCAGCTGCACCCCATAACACAGCTAACGCTGCATCTTGTGTAACAGCTGGGTGGTATCCCATCCAGCAAGTATCAGCAACAGCATCCAATGGTACTGCGCCATGAAGTTCTGAATTATCAGCACCAGTTAAACCGGGCCCGACATTCATTGTTGCGGCTGCGGTGGATGGAGTAACGATGTACTGATATGAATTTGTAATAAGCAGGTCTACACCTTCTGGATTTAAGATGTTGCCTTGTAAACCAATCGCGGCTTCTCCGGTGAAATCTACAACCAGATAACCTTTTCCGGTTTGTGAATTAATAACTGCGGTCATTTTATTCTCCTAAGGCGGGAATTTCACCCGCCTATATTCTAATTTAATTAGCTGGTGATTTTCATCAGCCCGCTGGTTGCAACGCCCGTGATAATTGCGGCGTGTGCATTGTTGATAACAACACCATGATTTCCAAGATTCCACTCGGCTGCCCCAAAGAACCAACAATCATTCAAGAAAATGTATTGGTGCTGTGATAAGGCGGCGGTTGTTAGAATAACCTCAGCCTGGGCAACGCTGGTTTCATTGATGAAAAGGCAGCGGTTGAAAATCGTTCGGCGTCCAAAATCGGCGGCTGCGGCTCCAAATAAGTGAAGCTGTGTGGTAGCTGCGATTGAATGAACGAACAGACAATCATCAAACTGTGTATGACTTGGCCCTGCATCAAACTCCATAACATGTACACCGGCAACCGTCTGAATGGTGTCATTTCCGAATGTACAATTCTTGAAGTAGTTACCGGAAGCGTCTGCCCCGTAGATAAGCATTGATCGAGCGCCTGATGCGTTATTCGTTCCTACTGCACCAGCGAACTGGCAATTGAAGAATGAATTACGTCCACCTGACAACTTGAAATTCACCAACGCGGCTGCGTCTGAACTCTCATGCCAGAATGATACATTCTTGACCACACAACCATCAGCCGACCATGTAATGAATGGGGTTGTAGCAAGTGCGGCGGTGTTCTTGATTCTTGAACGTTGCTCATCCGGTACGGGAGAACTTAGCCCGATTAAGTGGGTGAAGTCTTTCGCCCAGGTAATCGCGGCGGTTGCAGTATTTGATGTGCCATTACCAACTAACAATACGACGTCGTTTTTCAACGTGGTACATTTTGCATAAGCTGCTGCAACGGTTGCTAGTGGAGAGTTCCAACTAGTCCCTGTATTGGAATCTGACCCGTTTACAGCATCCACAACAAAGATTTTTGAGCCTTTGCTACGCGGTACGTCAACCAGTGCAAATTCTACACTCATTGGAAATAAACCCATGATAATCCTCCTATTATGCGGTCAAAATACCGAATGGATAGCGGCTGGCTGCGGTTGATTGTGCGCGGTTGATTGGATTTGGTAATGCAAAGCCCAAGCGGATAACGGCGCGTAATGCAACCATGTCTTGTTGTGCTAAGTTGTAAACAATCGCTCCGGTACCATCTTGAATAACAGCCTGATCTAATACCTTGTAGGTAATATCCTGTCGGATTGAGTAAACCAGTTGATCCCACTGTCCAGCAATCATCAATTCGGTTGCGGCTGGAATTGAGTTATCACTTGGGAAGTAAATCGGTGTTCCGTCTAATTCGTAACGGGTTGCATCCTGCATGTTCGATTTGAAAATCGGTAAGCCGTTGCTATCACGGGTGTTCCGTAAAATACCCTTCATGGATAACGCTGCGATTGAACCTGTTACCATAAAGCCATCAGCTTCAACGGTCATAAATAAGCCATCAGCGCCACCAGCGGTTTCACCAAGAATCGCTTCATAAGCGTCCGCATAAGCAGCTAATGAAACCAGGTTGCTGGCTGTGTTTGCTCCGGCATATAATCCGGCTGCGCCCAAGTCAGTTGTCCAGGAAGCTGGAATGTTGGTGCCATTGATAACGGCTGCGTTGATTGCTACACTGATTGCTTTTTCGATTTCAGGTCGTACTTGTCCCCAAATATCATAACCAGCATCGTCTAAGACGGCTTCGGGAATTGGTACGATTACCGCTAATTCTTCAGCGGTCACGTATTTGTTTTCCCAACTTACCTCAGAGGTCTGTTTCAGGCTGTTGTCACCGCTGACAAAATAAGCGGTTGCCAAAGCTGACATAACCGGAAGGCGACGAACGGAAGTTGACATGTTAGGCAATCGACGCGCTAAGCGCATGATTGGATTCATCTCAATTACACTGTTAAAGATTTCGGCAGACACTTCCTCAGGAATGAGGGCGGCTGCGTCGGTTCGTGAAATTATATTATTGTAAGCCATTTTATTATTCTCCTATTTTTTATCGACCCGCTGCTCTACGGATTTGACTGTTCATGTCTTTGGCTTCAGGTGGTGTTTCTGTACCACTGCCCCCATGAGCGGGTGGGGTGATCTTGCCAAATAACTCGGGTGCTTCTTTTTTCAGCAACGCCCAATCGGGATTACCTTTTCGGTCAAACGCGTCAATGGTCACCGCTAACGCATAGGTTGCCTTTGGGTTGCGGCAGTCAATCCCTGGCTTAACCGCTTCCTCGACAAATGTCGCCCGTCGTTCTGTTGCTTCCAATTTCTGTAAGGCTTCGGTCAACATTCTCTCGTTTTCGCTGCCCTTCTCGGACTTCGCTAACAAATCTTTGACCTGTCCTTTTAAGCCGTCCCGTTCATCACGGGTTGCCTTTACGGTATTTAGCAAGGACGCTGTATGTTGCTCATATAATTCCTTGATCTTTGGATCCTTTTCAAGGATTGCCTCAAATGTTTCTGGTTTTTCAACGTTCTGCTCGCCTTGCTGGTTGGGTGTTACGTTTTGTTCTGGCATCTCGCCTGGACTCCTTTGGCATCTCGCCTGGATAATAAAATTATGCTTTTACATTAGCACATATTTTCTACTTTGTCAATACTTTCTTATCATTCGTTTTGATAACTTGTTTAGGAGCATGTTTGCCTAATTGCTGCTTGCGTTCGATAGCATCCAATACCGCTAATAATGCTGCCCTGATTGCTATCCAAAATTCACGGTCACTCATCGTTTACTCCCTCTCGTAATCTTATTGAATAATCGCATCCACCATGGTGCTTTCTTGCCGAACTGTACGAACTCCGCACAAGTGTTCTCTGAATCCACAAACACATCAACCGGCGCTGAATAGCGGAAGAAATATGATACAAAGTTGCTGCACCATTCCCATTCGCGGTAGTATTGGCAATTCTTGCAGATTTGTTTCATCTATTCTCCCGTCAATTCTTTAATACTGGCCACACGTGGACTGTCACCCCACACGCTTGAATGTTGCAACTTCGACAAGTCATCCAGCTTGAATTTGCCATCCTTCCAAAGCTGGTATTTCTCCGGCCCCATTTTAGCACGTTGCTCCTCTGGTGATAGCTTATTGAACCACTGCTTGCCTGTCTCCCATTGAACATCTTTTATACCTCGGATACTACTTATGGAGGTACATTTTCCGGCTGGGTGATCTGATAATTCATCCTCTATCAAAAAGAATTCCCCGTCTCTAAGCAAGCATCCTAAACACGCTGTAGGTTTCCAGACTAATCGTCTAAACCCTGTCACCGCCCCTGAAGCCCTGTATTGTTCGGTTGTCGCTGTACGGTATGATCGTATCGTTTCAGTACGTGCAATCAGGATAGCCCTGTCCAGTCCCATGCCAAAGCCGTTAGCCATTTCACGCGCTGTCTTTACGGGGCCATAACCTCTAGCCATCCCATTGATAAGTGCGTTGGTCAATCCATGTACAGCGTCGCCATAATCCTTTTGTAGCAAGGTATAAAGCGGCGATCCGTTACCAGCAAAACCAATCATGTTCATTACCGCGTCGACGTTTATCAGGTTGAAATTGTAGCCGATTGTACCCATAGCTGAGCGCATCGCGGTTTGTGCGGCGTTTATGCCTAACTTGGAATATTGTACCTGTTGCCCTTCAATCATACCTACTGCATAACCACGGTTATACTTGGCAATCTCGCGCTCCATTTGTTCTCGTAGTTGCTGGTAGCGTTGGCTTTTCAATACCACACTTTCAGATATAATCTTGCCTTCGTCCTTTAGCTTTTGTAATTCATAGGCAAGCGCGGTTATATCACCGTCCAGGCGGCGTTCAATCATCAACCACCTGTCAGCCATTTCGTCCAACATGGCAAGCTCGCGCAATTCAACCGCCTTCCGAAATTCGTACAGAATACGGATTACGTCCGGCGTTGGTCTGCTAATAGGATCTGGAAACATTTATAATCCGATTGATTTAATAACCGTAAATACTCTTGCTGCTGTTGCTTGTGCTACCGCGGCTGGTACCGCTGTTTGCGCTCTAATTTTCAGGAACCGAACACCAAACAAGTCAGCCGGATTTGGAAGTAGTGCATAATCATTTACCGCAAATGTAAGGATAACTCCCAAGCCATCGCGCTTAACTTCTGTATAAGTTCCTGCCAAAGTGCTTGATGCAAAGAACCCTAATTCAACCGTTGTTGCTTCGATTGCCGCTGGGCAAATAAACCCTAAACAGGTTGAACCCTTCAGGTCGATTGCGGCTGATAACGATTCGCCTATTGCTATTGTTATGGTTTGTGAAAAGTCTAAATTATTTATTGCTGACATTTGTATTCTCCGTTTCTTCGTCTACTAATTGATTTGATTGTGATTGTCTTGCCCTTGCAGCGTCTAATAATAACGTTGCCGCGCTGGCATTCTTTTCCTTTTCTTCCAACATGTCTTTTTCCATTGCCGCTATTTCTTCGTCTGTTTTACCAGACCATGATAACGTTGTTTTCAGCGGGACGCCTGATTCTACCCAGACCTTCACGGTATCAGCTTCGGTCTTTGGCTGTACGCTGTAAGACGGTTCCCACACGGTATCAATGTCAGACAACGTATAATCAACCCCGTCAAGTTTCAACAGAAATTGTGCAACCCGTTTCCATGTGGCTGAGAATGACGCCTTGCGTTGGTCAACCTTCTTTGTGAGTGGTGCCTCCATTGCCAGTAGTGCCTCTCCGGATATGCCAGCCCCAGCGCTGTAAAAATAATGCTTTGGCGTTCTGGATATGATCGCGATTGAATTGGCAACCTTATCAATAGGCTCCAGGTAGTTATTCAGTGGAGTTGCCTCGAATTGTCCGGCTGATGATCCTTCCGGTAATGTCCATATTTCGTTGGCCGCGTTCTTGAGTGCGCTGGTGTCCGCGTCCGTGATAACATAACGCTGTTTCAACGCCGCAAATTCACCGGCTACCATCATGTCGCTGAACAATTTATTAACCGCGTCCTGTAATGATATGATGTTGTATAGATCACCTTTGCTGTTGCGTGATATGAAGAAGTGAAATACCGGAATCTGATTATAAGGATTTTCAGCCCGCTCATTCTCTGGATCCGGCATAAACATCTTCGCCGAAGAAGGAAAGTTATCCTTAAAGTTTTTATTCGGTCTGGTGATGTAATATTCAAGCCTGTCAGGATAATATAAAATCATCCGGTAAATATCACCGTCCCGATACCACTTACAGGCAAAGTCCTGTTTCTTGGGATTATCCGCTTTATAGAACATGTGACATAGGCGCGGATCGTTGTAATTGAACTCAATCTCACCCTCGTCATTCTTCCATGCAATAGCAAAGCTCTCCCGCGTGATTGACGCTGAACGGTGGATGTCATAAGCGTCCTGTACAATTTCCAGGTCTTCAAATATCTGTTGGAGCTTATCAGTAATGGATTGCTTCTGCGTCGCCCAACCATTGTATGTAAGTCTGTCTAACGCGCTGTCAATAACAACCGACATCCAGTTCTGTGAAAACCTGGCATTGATATTATTAAATGCCTCTTTCAGCCTGTTTGTACTATACACAAGCGGCTGATTACCGTCTGCATAGTCAAACAGCGTTTTATATATTTTATTCTTTCCTACTAATGCGCTGTACGCTCTTTCTAAGTCAGTTGCCATTGTTACTCCTAACCCTGATTACTTTGTGCTTTAGGCTTGTCTCTGCCTTCTTCTTCGTAGGCATATCTGGTTGCATCAATCCAATGGTTATTCTTGTCGATTGGTCTTGCAGGTGATAATGGTTTCCCGTCTTGACCTTCTTTCCATTTGTACGTTTGCAATTCATTTCTAGCATTGATACACCGTTTATCAACAATGATTGATTGTTGCTGTAACCATTGAATACCAAAGGTGACAGAGTCCTTACCCTTTTTAGCTGATACTGCATTGATTTTGTTGTCCCTTAATTCTTTTATTGACTTTGGTTCGGCACTGTCACACACAACGATTTCATTTCCAACAATCGGTTTTATAAGTGCCGCTAATTCTGGATTGGTTAGCTCTGTCTCGTAGAATTCATCAAACACATATATGATCTTTCGCATCTTGTCATAGTGTGAACAATGGAGCGCAACCGGATCACTGGAAAAGCCAAAGTCTAACCCAAACTTTTTATTTGTGAATTCATGGTACACGTCTGATAAATCTTCTACGTACCAATTCTTAAAGATTACAGAGCCGAGAATACCCCAATTACCCAAAGTATAAACATCATGGTAATACTTGTCTTTTTCGTTCTCTAATCTGAATACATCCTGTTTGGTAAGAAATCTATTTTCTTTATAGGTTGTTTTCAATATCAACAATTCATCTGACTTGTATTCAGTTTGATTGTCAGCCCATGCAATCGGTTTGAAATATTCGTTATAAATCCAGTGGTTTTGTAGGATAGGATTGAACAATAAACTAATGCGTTTCTTTATGTCCTCACTACCACCACGTAAACGCTTTTCAAGTTGTTTGATTGACGCTAATTCTGTTTCAGTGGCTTCCTCAATGATAACGTCTGTTATTACGCCCTTCATTGGTGTGATTGATTTCAGCTTTTCTACATCGTCAAGTCCTGAAAATAAAATCTGGTATCCATTGGCACAAGTTATAACCATGTCTGTTTTATTTATCTCAAACAATGATGATACATTCCATGACAGAATGATTTTCTTGATTTCGTTGAATACACTACTTCTAATTGACCTTCCAACTTGACGACAAATAAGATAATTTCTACCACCATTCATCAAGTCCCAAACTGTACGCTGTCCGACAACAAACAATGACTTGCCAGAAGATGAACCGCCGTAGTATATCTGAAATGGCGTCTTATCCTCAAGATATGGTAAGTATGCGTTATTGAATACCTCTGTATAAACTTCAACGTTTGGCATTGTCATATCAGTCATTACTATCCTTTAGCTTGACCTTGATTACCAATTCTCCGTCATCACCTGAGCCACCGACGGGCTGTATTGGTCTACCATCAACACGGTCATAAATCCATTTAACCATTCCCGTCCAATCAGCAATTGAAATAATCGAATATTCTTCATCACCTGGAAATTTAGCCTTTCCGGTTGTCAAAAAAGATACAACTAAATCAGCAAGCACTCGTTTTCCGTTGACGCGCTTACCGTCTACTTCAATTGCGCGACCTAAAGAAGCCTCTAACGCTGTTGTCAAGGCTTTGTTTTTTGGTGGTCTCCCATTTGGATTATTACGATTTCCTTTTGGTGCTGCCATAGTTAGATCCTATTGATTAAACTAAATTGATCCTCTCTTGCTTACTCGTTTTGTTGGTTTGTCCTTATTATTGCTATCACTCACTATCACAATCGCCACCGCAACGTGGTCTAACAACATTCCCATCAACGCCCGCGCCTGGTCTATTTCATACTCCGGTATATTCAGGATTAAATTGAACGACTTATCTGTCATTGACTTTACTTGTCGCAATTCCGCTTCGAACTTCACAGCCTTATCCATCACGCCTCATTCGTTCTCGTTCCTGCTCCGCTAATTCCTTGTAGTGCGCAATCGCATCGAAGTTCAGCGGGTCATCGGCTTCGTATATCTCAATCATCATGAGGGCATAGTCAAGGTTATCCATCACGCCTCAATCGTGGCTTCCACCACTGCGTCTAATCTTGCGAAATCGTTGTATGCCATTTTGTTGCTCCTTTACTTGTCGCTATTCGTACCTCATGCTAATCTTGATAATCGTTGTGGGGTTGCGTGTCAGTGGGTGGTAGTCTGTTAAGTGGGTCATGATTTAACCCATGTTCCATTAGATAATGCTGCGTTTTGAGCGTTTGCCGAATAGTCAATGATGGTTGTGCCAGTGCCTTCGTTCAACTTGAATAAACGCACTGTATTAGCGTCAACTGTTGGATATATGATTCTTGGTGGTGGAACAAATGTTGTTGTGTATCTGACACTATTTGACACCCTACACCAGCCCATATTACCAAGAATTTCTATATTTCCGGCTGGCTGGCTACCTATATATAAATCAGAAGGCGTATCTGCACCAATTGCACCATCACCAGCGCTTGAAATTCCGTCTTGTACTCCGTCAATCCATGTCCTTATTTTTCTGTCGCCAGCGTCATCCCATGTCATGGCAACATGATGCCACTTATTATCTGCTACAACGATTGAAGAATTTGTAACACTGGCGCTCGTAGTAGCACAATATACTATTGAATATAATTTCAATGCAGAACTCAAACGAAATTGAAAACCGCCCGCCGTACCAAAATATTTTGAAATAATTCCACACCCAGTGTTTGTTAATGGGGATATTTTTACCCATGACTCAACTGTAAGCGCATTATCTGATAAATTATTTATACTCGCTTCTTCCGCTCCTATTATTACAGTGCTTGTTCCGTTATAAACAACGCTCCATGCAGTTTTTTTGTTCCCTAACAAGATTACTAATTTTCGTTTATCCATCTATCCTCCTTACGCTAATGCTGTTCCATCCATATTTACCCAAGCAGTTCCATTGTGAAGAATACATTTTGCTAAATCAGAATCATAAATGATTGATCCTGCCCTACCGTTCACATTTGGTCTGGCATCAGAAGTATAAACAGGCAGAGCAAAAAAACCTCTTGCTATTCGTACATAATCATTAACCGTATTTGCATAAAGGTTTAAATTTCTCGTTGAAACAACGCCCTCAACACCATAACTTGTTTGATACGAGCCGTAATTTTTTACAGTTATTGACCCATTGGGCGTTGACTCAGTACCAGCTATATAAAGCGCACCGCCTTTGGTAATGCTAAATATTTTTTCGTTTGGATTTACGGGATCACTTACAGACCTATACATCCCAAAAAATATATCTGTTCCCTCTCCGACTTCTGTTCCTGGTCTATATACTAATCGTTTCTGAAATTCCATAGGAGAAATTACACGTCTCCCGACTGTTGCTATATAGGCGTCACTACCAGTATCATCAATTATTTGTGGTGACACAAATCTACAGCCTAGAAATTCATTATCAACAGAATCGGCAGAAACCAACCTAATAGATGCTAGTGTGTTATCTCCAGCGTCCCAAAAAGAATCACCAAATACTTTATTTGATCCGCTATTTCTAAATACATAACCGTAAACATATCCAAGCATCTCAATTAAATTCCCTGACATATAATTGCTTAATGCAACAGCACCAGTTCCATCAAATTCTAATGCTCCAGCTGTGTTATCAGACCCACATGTACCCTGCCACATATTATCTCTAATAACGACTGAATTACAATGTGCCCTTCCGTAAATGCCACGCCTTATTCTGTCAAAATAATTACGCTCAATAACAGTTCCGTAACCACCAAATGCAGACGAAGCAGTATCTCCCCCCTGTGTAGTTGATGATCCGCCTAACACTATTGCATCTTGGTCACAAGTTTCATGATATTTTGCAGCATTGCCGCTCCATGAATTATCGCGAAGAAATAGTATTGTGCTTGTAGTAAGTAAGAACGGCAATGAAGATGTACCGCTGTCCATGATATTTAAACCTTCAATTGTTAATATTCCCCTACCAAGCGTAACTATTTTTGCATAATCTCCATCATATCTTAAATCTAAATTTGACGTTCCTTCTGTTATTGCTGTAACTCCACCAAGACCATCCCAACGACTACCTTCCCCTTTCAATGTTATTGATGGTTGTGTTGGGGGTGATTCTCCGTCATTTGGAAGTACTATCTGCGAAAGTACTTTATAAGTACCAACTGGGAAAAGCACTACTCCTCCACCAGCATCATAAGCTGCTTGAATGGCAGCAATTACAGCGGTACTATCATCCGTTGTACCATCACCCAACGCCCCGTATGACTTGACGTTGTAAACATGATTTATGTCACAAATCAAAAAATTCTTAGTTGAATTGTCTGTTGCATCCGTTCCCAATAACTTATCTGTTCTGGCTGGTACTGCGTTTGCATAAGTTGATATTTTTGCCATATTATTTCCTTATAAAATTACTGATATTATCTAATATTGCAAGTGAATTATGGTCTGTCAATGGTTCAATACTATCAGTTCCAACAGTAGATAAATCAAAATCATTCTTCGCGGTAATGGCAGTAGTCTTATTTGTGCTTGTCATACTAATATTCATTATTCCAGCCTTATCATTTATTGTAAGTGATCTGCTTATTTTGTCATTTATAGAATTTGAATATGTTGATTTTGATGCAATGGTTAAACTTACAGCCATATCATACCGCCCTCACATAGCTTGGTAGAATCTCAATCGTGCCAACGTCCAACACTACCGGATCTGTGTAGCCGGATAGAACGGCCTCGATGCTGTATAGATACTTCCGGTTCGTCTCCAGGTATTGAGTGTCAGCCTTTTCGAATTCGATCTCAAATTCACCGGCTGCCCCGTCCGTGATGGTGATACCGCTAACCGTACTCTTGGCGATAATGGCATTGGAATCGTCCGTGTACGTTGCGGGTGGATTCGACTTATACGCCGCGAAATAAATAGCCGCACCTGTCAGGACTAACGCTACACTGTCCTCGGTTGCGGTGCATTCGTAGACTTTATATTCCCCTTGATAAACGGTCATTTCTGTCATTAGTCCTCCGCGTCCGGGTGCCAGTCGTTAGGCATCCAGCAAGGGTCTTTCCCGTCCTGCAAAATCTGATTGACCAGAATCTCAATCCCCTTGGTTAAATAAATAATCCGATTTCCGTATCGGGTTATTTTTTTTTCCTGCTTGGTGACAATTTCTTCCAGCTTATCTACACGTAATTCCATCTCTAGTTCTCGCTTGTCATTCAGAACCTCTAATTTTTCCGCCCTGGCTTCCATTTTCTCTGCAAGCCGTTCCCACGTGTCACTGGCTAATTTTTCCGTTTCCGCCTTGATCTTCGGGTGCATGAAGTAATTCGTAATCAATGCCCCAACGGTAACACCAACAAGCCCTATAATTGCTATGATGATTGCATCCATGACGCCCCCTTATTTCGTGACTGTGTTATATACGGTGTTGTTCGTCACCAATGGATCTTGTTGGAAGAATTTCTTAATCAGGTCATGAATAAAATTACTACCCCTACCAATGGCAAGTCCTGTAATGGTAATCCCGAACGGGTGTATTTCTATTGGCGTTTCCAACCAGATTGATATTAGACTGATAACATCAAACCTGTAGATAAAAGCGCCTAACACACCGAAGCCCAATGCCACATACACCAACAGCCATTTGTGTGGTGTCAATGCTGGCACGTGATCAAACAGCTTGCCAAAGATATATTCCACCATCGCTTCGACAAGAAACGACAACAAGAAAATTATTGCTAAGATTCCTAAGACTGACATGATATTTGTCCTCCGGAGACAATTAGATTAGGTTGATACGATATACCAATAATCCTAATCTACAAGGTAGCACAAATATTCTAGTTTGTCAATAGATAATCTGTAATTGCCGGAATTGTTAAGATTACCAATTCTTCCAATTGCATGTGCCTTCAATCCCCACAAGTCCTCGTTCGACTTTGCGCAAGTCATCCTCACCGTACTTGCACAATCGCCTTGCCGCCCTTCGCCGTGCTTTGGATAGCTTGCGTTTCCAGAATCGCCCCTCGTGTTCGCTGCCCCACATCTCTGAGAACGATATATTAGCCCGTGCCAATCTGTCCTCAACGAAGCGATTACCCATGTCATCTGTACCCACAATCTAAATTTTTATTTTCAGTAATTTGTACTGTTTTTGGATTTTTATAATCATATTTTCTATGACATGATACACATACCCATAACACATCTAACGGTTTTGAATAATCTGAATGAGATGCTTCAATTCTACAATTTGTTTTGTTACATATTTGACATTCTTTTGGCTTTATTAATATTCCTTTTTTTATAGCTTTTTGTACCTTTGAACTTGCTCTACTAGATATTTTCCTTCTTTCTTTGTTTTTTTCTTCCCAATTTTTATTTATACTTTTATAAAGCTCAGGGTTATTTTCTCTGGCACGGATCAAAGCAAGTCTGTGCGCTATTCTTGTTTTTTCTGGATTTGCCTTTCTCCATTTTTCTGTTATTTTATAAGAACATTCTTTACAGCACCAGAATATTTCACCATTTGACCTTTCGTAAAATTCAGAACGTGGCAATATTATTTTACAAACAGTACAAAGTTTTTCTAGTAATTTTTTTCTTCCCATTTTATACCCCTTACTTTTTATTATTTATATTTACAATCGTCGCATGACATTCTGTGCTCATAATATCTGTCCCACGCGTCCAGCATGTCATCCTCTGAATTGTTTTCGTCGTCGAACATCCTATTGTATTCGTCATACAGGCGCTGGCCTTCAGCACATAGAACAAGTTCACCGATTGATTCTGTCATTATTTATCCTTTGATTGAAAAACAAGATATGCAAAATCAATAAAATCATCAAAGAAATCATCAAAATCTTTCCCATAAAACGTAAATGCAATAAAACCTAAACATATTCTATGACTATGAAAATAAAAACCACCCCACCTACCAATTGAAATAATAAGCGTCATCATCCACCTCTCCTACAAACTAATTCAATCACGCGCAACCTGTACCACATCGCCCAAAGGAACGTTAGCCAAGTAATAATAATCGTAATTATTATAATCATGGTAGGGGCTTCGTCTGGTTTACGCTTTTTCATACGCCACACAAACCTTCGCACTCATTCTCCCACAATGATAATTGCCCCTTGTCGATCTCGTTATCAAGGTCACATTCATCCAGTGGTTTACGTTGCGCGTTCACAAATAAATCATAAGGTGGTCGCGCCTTCCTGATTGCACTATCCACCTGGACGGCTTTAGCCCAATCCTCTGGAGCATTATCCCGAATATCGCGCCATTCGGATCGTGAATGAAACGGGCAAAACACACATGCAGAACGTGGAGGTATTTCTAATCCGTGATTTTCTAACCATCTTTTACAATCCCATCGACTCATTTTCATTTCGATTAGTGGATAGCGGTTGGTAATATATTTCACGTCCGACTGTTTCATCCGTTGCACTTCGTCAAGGCTTATCCCTAACCATTGCTCAACGGGTTGTTTATCGCGGTTTAGTTGTAACCATCTGCGGAGTGGTTGAATTTTCCAATCGCTTGTGCAATTTCTATTTAACATTCCTTCGGTATAAGCTGGTAATGCTGTACCACCACGTCTAAAAATTTCTACATTACTTGGTTTAACCGTCACAACCTTAACCCCTCGTTCTTCCAGCCAGGGCGTCCATTTCTCTGCAAACGTATAAGTATCAGTCCGCTCATGGGTGGTATCTGCGTGTACGGCATAATCAATCGATTCAATGTCGCCTAATGCTGCCATTGCTGCTAATGTGAATGATTGGATTCCCCAACCTAATGATAGGATTTTCATCTATTCACCCTATAAAGAAAATAGTTTATTCCAAGCAATGTTGTGTTTATAAAAAACCATGACATTGCATATCCATCAAATAAACCAATTATTAAATTTGCTGATACTAAAATTGTTTGTATTATTAGTAAAATTTTTAATATTTTCATATCGTTTCTTTTCGCATCACATCTAACGCCTGTTCAAGTGTCCTGACAACGTGCCAACCGCAACCGCTAAACTTAGTATGCAGTTCCTTTTCAGCGTCCGTTAGTTTCGCATCAAGATATTTGATTTCAAGCATTACCGTTCTAAAATCGCCCCTTACCATCAAGTCAACATGACCGCGCCCTATCCAGCTTGTATCTTCGACCTCATATCCAGCCTTGCGCAATCCTTCGCGTATTTCCTCATGATTTGTGTCTGTACGCTTATCATACTTCGTCATATTACCTCCTGCGTGTGCATGTTTCCACGCGTCTTCGTTGCCTGTCCATTTGATAACATAATCAGGCGCACTGCTTGATAATCTAAGCGAACCATCATATAATCCAGGAATGTCAATCCTATTTTGTTTGCGTTCTGCCAGTTCGACTTCCTGATACCAGTTGTAAATCTCGTAGAATTTTTTTGCATTTAACTTCACCTTGCCATATTGATCGATTTCGGATTCCATCCACTCGCACATCATTTGTTCGGCTGTTTTCATCTCATCACCTCACTTATCACTATACAACTTTCCCGACAACATTTCAAGATGCAATTTCGCGATTGCTCCAATATTCAGCGCACACTTGAAAAAACGATTCGGGTGGTATATATTCACGCTCGCACCAACTATGCCACGTACCATCTGGATAAGTTTTACCATCCTCAATTCTCAAGCGTGGGGAAGTCGTTTTGCTATCTAACACGAAGTAAATCATTGCCTCTGATTTTTCCATCACTTCACCGCCTTATCATTTGATACTATATATTTTATGGCAATGTATTTTCTATCAAAATCAATTCCATCAACAGAATAAGTATATCTATTACCCCTATTATTGCGCTCAATAACGCCTATAATATTATTTCCTCGATATACGAATATTGTTTTTGTTTCGATGTCAATTCTCTCCGTTATCATCTCGCGCTTGAATTTGTAATCTGCATTGTATTTGTCGTTATAGCGTATCATATTAGCTCCTCGAATAATGGTTTCTGTTTCTCAATGTAAATTTCATCAATGGTTAGATTGTTGTGAATCATTATATATACTCCACGTTTGCAGGCTTCAGGTGATGCACAATCTTTAAATACCCGTGATAATTCAGCCTGTGAAAAGTCCTTGATTTGGTTCTCTCGCATCTTTGCAATAATGTCAGGGTATCTCATGGTTCTACTTTCCATCCTAATCTTGTTTCAAGCTCATTTACTCTCTCAAGTGCCTTATCACGTTGCAACAGTAGCATCGTCCGCTCTTGTCGCAGTTGGTCGATCATGTCACACATGGTGTCTATGCGCTGTAATAACAGGTTGATGTAATCGTCAGTGTTGTAGGTCGTGTAGGTTGGTAGTGGTTCGGTCATTTGTTTCTCATTTTCCTCGGCTTGGCTTTTGCTTGTATAATAATTTGGATAACCCATGTGAAAAAAATAATTATCTTCTTTTTTATTTGTGCTTAGTTCATAAAATAAATTATTTAAAACACACTCAGGACACCCACCCCAAACAAGATAATAAAATTTTCCGCATTTTGGACACGGTACCATCGGGTCACCTGTTGTCATCCCGTCCTCCGATAATTCCGTTTCAGTCCGTCCAGCAACGCCTGCTTGATTTTCACCCTGTCGCGGTTGCGCTGGGTGTCGTCCTGCTTCAATTCCCGTACAGCCTGCTTGTATTCCAATTCGGCTTGTTGCCGTGCTTCGTACCATGTCATTTCATGCTCCTCTCTCTAAATGATCGCCCGTGTAATCTTTCGTGACAATTTCGACATAACACTTTTAAATCATCCATGTTTTCATCTCCTAATCTTTCATACGTTATATGGTGAACATCTAATGTTTTATCAACTAATTTTTCATCCGTTCCTGAATAACCACAAACCTCACATGTATAATTTGTACTCAATAATTTCAATCTCCGTTTTATAGCCCATTTTTTCGATTGCATATAGCCTTCATATTTGCATTGTCTGGCTATTTCTTCAACCTTCAATTCGATTTCTTCGGGTGTCATTTTGTATTCCTTTCCAGGCTTGCTAATAAATTCTTTTCTGGATCCACATATAATGCAAATGTCTTTGGTGCCTCTCCCATTTTTTGTTTCAATAATCTTACGATTAATAAATTTTTACTAACAGGAACGCCTGCAATCAACTTACCTGGTTCTTCTGTTTTTATCGGATACCATACACCAAACATCTTATCGCTTGATTGTTCAATGTTGCTGGTTTCCTGCCCGTCATCAATCGTTGGAGTTTTATCTTCACGCTCCATTGTTTGACGCCCTGTTTGTACTCCTAACAATACAGGACACCCAAAAGCAATTGCAGCATCTTTTGCCCTGTTTACAGCTTCCATCATTTGTTCTCGTTTTGTTGCCCCGTCTTTTTCATCAGGTCTTATTCGTTGCAGATAGTCCAATACAATCATTTTCGGTTTTATTTTCTTTTCAGTTGCATCATTACAAATATATTCTAATGCTCTACCAATATCTGTCATTGTCATCCTGGGTCGTGAACGCCTTCTATCTTTTTGCTCAAGTTGACTATGTCCTATAATCCACATTGGAGTTGTCGCCCGTTTTACAGATGATCTTTCTAACAGTTTCCATTCCTTTTCATCAATCAATCCACGAGCTAATTTTGTTATTGATAAATCAGCATCACCAGCCAACCAAAACAAGGTGTCCTCCTCCACTGATTGTTCCCATGTTACCCGGGCTACAAATTCATCATCGCTTTGATCTCGAATAATTTCTTTTACGGCTTGCTTTGATAACCAATTCATAAACCCTGATTTATAGTTGGATGTATATCCTAACACCGTCACAAGTTCACCAGGTCTGAATGGTAGCAACATCTTATCAAGATCACCAATGCCTGACTTGATGCCACCAGCCGCGTCTTTTCGCAATTCTCCAACCAGGCTCACTGCTAAACTTGACGCCGTTTGTGGATCAAATACGATTGTCGTTATATCTTGTTTTTTTTCTGTCATGGTTGCTCCACGTTGTCGATTATCATATTATCAAGTGAATGTCGATTATATGGTTTTTTGTTTGGAATACTATCATTCAAAAACCATTCATAAAACCAAACAAGGTTACTAATCTTATATTTTTCACCATTCTTATTATTTCGTGAAGTCCAAGCTATTGAATATTTTTTTATATCATCAACAATTTCGTTATGATCTTTATACCTTCCCTTTATCAAACTAAAAGTATCAATTATATTTTTGTATTCTTTCTCTGGTGGCATATAATCACTTCCTGCCATAAACAATGCAATCAATGGGTGTTTGTTTGCCTGTAATGGAGATTGCGGAATTGGTAATTTTGCAAACTCTTCAATCTTATTCTTTAAAGATAATTCATTATATACAAATGCAGAATCATATAAAGAAGCAGAAGCAGATACAGAGGTAACAGTTACTTCTTCTGCTTCTGTAACTGTTACATTCTGTGACAGATATTTTTTATAATTATCTTCAGCAATTGGATTAATAAACTTATATCCAGCTTGTTCTGGCGTTCTTCCTGACTTTCCACTATTACACCCCTTACACGCACAAACAAGATTATCTGGATCATCCGTGCCACCCAAAGTGATTGGGTAAGCATGGTCAACAACTAGGTTTATACTGCTACCACAATATACACAAGCGTTACCGTAACGGTTACATACTTCTTTTGTGTCATAAGATGGAGCAACACTTAACCCAGATTCTTTTCGCTTATTTCTGTACTTTTCAACGCGTTCGTTTGAATTATCGCTTTGAAACTGTCTTGTATCCCAATTTGAAATTTTGTAAGCTGAATTTTCGTCTATCTCTAGCATGTCATATTCTATAAAACATTCAATAATTTTTTTTGTATCTTCTATTGACAAATGTAAATCTTCTGCAAGAAATGAATCTCTAAACGGTTTATTTTTTGTTATGTACAATGAACCCCTTATTGGTGAATCATTAGCTAAGCATAACAATATTGACCAAACACCATGGACTATTAAAAAATGTAAATCAGATTCTTCCGATATTAAATCAATTTTTTTGTCGTGTGATGTTTCCGAGTAGTATCTAAACCAAGGCATTTTTGACATTTTCACTCCTTATAAACAAACAGCCGCCTTCAACGGGATTGTATCTTGTCTAGGGACACAGGTTGAAAAACGGCTATTCATCTACAATCTTTCTATGGTCCCTAGACACTTAAAATTATACACACTTTCACCATAATGTCAAGCCCTGGGTTTTCTCGATGTTGATAATAAATTTATAATCCCTCGTTTGGTCAATACTCCGTCAATGATTGCATCATCTACCTTCATGGGTATATTTACAATACGACCACCAACTTTCAAGGCAAACTCAACCGCCTCTGAATAAGCATCCGGATCCAGCCACACATAAACCGATTGCCCATTGATTTTATTAACAATCGATTTCCATTGATTCTTGCCAGGTAATCCAATTACCTGAATATGATCCTCAAGTGTCAGATAAGTAACCATTGCCTTTTTTTCACCCTCTACAATAATTATCCGTTCACTGTCATACATGATTTCAGGATCACAAAAGAAAGGGCTGGCCTGCAATCCAGGGCGTTCTGGTCTGTACTTATCTTTTGGATCATAAGGATTTAATAATCTATGTTTTATGTTTTGGAGATCCCAGTTTTTCCCGGTGAATATCGGAATAGTCATCGTTGGCGTAGTCCACTTACCGACATCGGTTGATACTGTAAATTGATTACAATAGCCTAACCACCAATAATTTTGCCATTCGACTGGAATACCTTCACCATCCCATAGATATTGATAATTTACATTGTTTTCAATGTTCTCGTGATATTTTCGCCATGTTTCTGTTTTGCGTAATTCATCCAAAACCTGTAAGGCTTTATTGGTTGCCTCTTCCAACCGTTGAATTTCCCTGATTGCTCTGGCTTCAATAATTCTATTGTGTTCTTCCTGGGTGATTGTTTTGGATCCACCTAACCACTCACAAGCATCATTGAATGAACAATTACGCCATTTTTGAACGAAGTCGATCACATCACCGGTGCCACATTCATCATGAGTCCAGCATTTATATTTTTGTATTCCACCATCAACATAAATATTGAGTGCTGTTTTATTATCACCGTTATGAATAGGACAATGAGAGCGATAATCATTAGCGCTTACACGTTTTATAATCGCCCCTGCTTTTTCAGCTATTTGAATTAGATCATTATCAGAACGTAATTTCTCCAAATTGTACATCATTATCCTCTTGTATTTCTACGTCGTGAAACTTAGCATGACACTTTCGACATAATACAATTAAATCATTATCTTCATTACCTAAAGTTGAATATGTCCGGTGGTGCGCGTTTAGGGTTTTACCGTTCCCGGGTTCATTGCACATCTGGCACCGCCACCCAGCTTTTTCTTTATAAGCCTTCGCCTTAACCTTCCATTCAGGAGACTTGATGTATTCTTTATAATCAGGTCGTAATGTAAATGTGTATTCTTCTTCTTTTATTGCCCTGTTTTCAATCCAAAAATCTGCCAGTAGCGTTCCAAAACTATCAGCATAATCAGACATCTTTTACCAGCAACTTTTCAATCTTATCTGACAATTCCCCGTCGTATTTTAGCCAATGTTTCTTTGCCAGGGTTTTTATTTGATATACGCGCTGCTTACTGATACCCAGGGTGTCACCAACTTTCTTCAAAGTCATTCCGCTTTTTAGTAGCTTCAATACCATTATCCACTGCAATTCATTACGTAGCTTTTTTCCTCTATCTTTTATCATAAGTACCTCCGTTTATATAATAATACCACTTTATAACAAAAAGTCAAGCAATTACTAAAAACCCTTGACTTTTATAAAATAGGTTGTATAATCTATATAACGATAACAAAGGAGATTGAGATGAACACAAACAACTGGGTATCACTGAAAAACGAATATCGAAAAACTTATGAGTGCATAAGTGATGGTAGCAAATACAAAGTACTTTCTGAATCTGCAAAAGAAATAATGATTAATACAGGAACATCAAATGTGTGGGTTCCAAAAAACAGATTTGAAGTAGTGGAAGAGCCAAAAGTTTTATAGCTAACAACAGCCCCGCCGGTGGCTTTATATCCGGCAAGGAGATTTAATGGTTCTGCATAAAATGAAAGTAATAAAAATTGTAGTTGATAAATTGCCTGAAATGTGTAATGGTGATTATAAGTGTCAATTTGCACACTATAGAAATCAGACAAATCACATCGAATGTGTAATCTGTCAAAAAAACATATTATATTATTATTACGAAGATACAAAACCAGAATGGTGTCCACTGGAAAAGGAGGCATAAGATGAAACAAGTATACGCAACATGGCACGGCTACGAAGTAAAGGTGGAGCGATTATCACACTTCCCTGGTAGAGTATTGGTAAGCACAACGGATGGCACGAAGCCGTTCACAAAGTTCTTCTACGGATACGGTGTTGACAGTGATAATTCCGGCGTAGTGTTCGTTGACGACTTGGAGAACGTTCGCGTGGTGGATGACACCATCACCCTGGACGAAATGAACGAAGCCATAGCACGCGCTGACATGCTACTGGACGAACTTCACGACATGCTGAATGTTGACCCGTTCGGGCCTGGTGACTGCTTGCCGGACGTTGAACCGGAATACGACCCAGCGTTGGAATGGGATTACACAACAAGTTATATGAGGAGAGGCGAATGATGACAAATTTGTTTAGAGCTATATCACGGGCGTGTTTATATTTATTATTATCAACAATATTTTTTAGATTAGATGCTACTAATAATCAAGAAACGTTTTTTATTGCATGTGGGTTTTTGTTTATAGTGTTTAGTGGATTAGCTGACATATTTAAAAAAGACGGTGACGCATGACAACAATCAACATCTTGGTAAATGGCACACTGGCAATCATCGTATTGCTGACAATCGCGAGCGTGGTAGGATATTTGCGGAGGACGAAATGAACGTGTTGAAGATTGTGGTGGATGAATTACCGGAGAATTGTTTATCATGTGATATTTCACAAAAGCACGGATTAGACCTTTATTGTCCACTAATAAATAAAGTTTTATATGATGCTATTGGATATTTGCCTGAAGATTGTCCGCTTGTTGTTGAGGAGTGTTGCGAGTGGAAAAAAGGTAAGAACCATTCATTATATTTCAATCCACATATTGAAACAATGGGGTATATTGCTTCTGCAAAAAATGATCTCAAATTTTGCCATGATTGCGGCAAGCGTATCAAGTACATCGAATCCGAATAAATAGAACATGTGTATCTATTATTGTGATGTGGAATCCTTATAATAGAATTGAGAGGTGAATATGCCAGTAGAAATCATAATCATGTTAGTGTTCGGCACCACCGCCATAATGGCAAAATTAGCAGATATGTTAGCGAAGGAGTAGAGATGGAAAGCAATCAATTAGCAGTATCAGAACAAAAGAGCTCACTAATAATGCGTGCTCAAGAACAAATGGAAATAGCCAAGCGGCTTATCGTAAACGGAAAAAAATTGCAAGATGACGAAGTGCGAGCATTAGCAGTATATACCGCTCAAACCGGATTGAACATATCAATGAATGAATGTTATTACATGCCAGGAACCGGCCCAATACCAGGCATTGCAGGCATACGTAGACTTGCAAAAGAAGCAGCAATGACAGAGGCAAACGACGCGAAATATAGGCTTGTTGGCAAGGGTTACAGATTGGAATTTGTATCAGGCGAAAGCAAAAAACTTGATGCAGTTTATGATACAAAAAAAGGCGACATTGCTTATGAATGTATTTTGACCAGTGACATGGACGAAGCGTTCTGGCTCAATAAATTGTTTTCGGTGATGGACAAGTTTTCAGCTTACAAATTAGACTTTTCAGACGCGAAACAAAAAGCAATTGAATTAATAGGCAATTGTCCAAAAATATCCTATGTAGGCGTAGTTTATGGATCCGAAGTTTTTAGTTATAATGGCAAGCCAGAGAAAATGGATCGACACGAACGGGCGAAGAAACGAGCCGAAAAAGGTGCGCTCAAGAAAAGATTTGCCCTCCAAATAAATGTTGAATTTGAAGAACCGGAAGAATTTATTGAGATGGAAATTCTAAATGGAAATAGTAATGCTCCATTATTAGACAATTCAAACAAAACAACGAACGAGCTTATTTCAGAACTTGGGTTTGAAGTAGATCCAGAAATTCAGACACCACCACCCCTAGAATGGTTCGACGAACCCGAATCCATGGTTGAAACCGCCGTTGAATTAGGCGGAATTGTCAAGAATAGCATGACACTTGAAATGGCAATAAGCGAAGTTAATAGCGACGGCGTGAAATATGGCGACCTGCCAACTGATAAATTACAAGTAATGGCGAATGCACTGGCAAAGAAACTAAAATCACCAATGGGTGACATTGAGCGTGAAGATAGAGAACGCAAACTTGACGCTTGCAGAGTGATATTAGAATCACGACAATAATTATGATGGGGGCTGCCGCATCCAACACGCAGAGAGAGGATTGATGAAATGAACCGATGGAGATTTAATATAGTTGTAAAACATAAAAATAGTGCTGATGGTAATGTATCTGTTTATATATACAACAAAGATGATGATAAAGAAATGTTAATTAAAGACTTTGGTATGGAATTAATAATGACACCATCTTTATTTTTTGCTGAAAGATTATCTGATGTATTAGGGTGCATGTTTGAACGATACGAAGAAAGAAAAATATGGAAGAAGGTTGACTAACATGCAATTCAGATGCAATCACGCCCGAATATTATTTACACCTGATTATCAGGAAAATTGTGTCAAAATTGGTACACCGCAATGTGACGGTTGCAAGCTGGTGGAATTATGCACAACCCACACCAGCACGAAGCAGATGATTGAAGACGAACGACACGCCACAACAGCGTATGATTATACAACGGGAGGGATGGTGACAACATGGTAAACATTTGGCGCGCAATCAGACAGCATGACAGGATAGCAGAACTTGAGCAGGAGCGCGATTACCTGGATGCGAGGCTGGCAGACTTTGAGCGGCTGGCGGAGGAGTTTGTACAATTCAAGACACCTGACCACATGTGTCGGATGCGATTTATTCACCTGCTGAATATGGGGAAGTGGAGGCAGAGATGAACGAATTTACAAAAGAGTTTATCGAAAAACTTAGAACGTTTAATAAAAATATTTTAGACAATGAACTGAGTATTCAACATCCATTTCTTAATATGCACACAAGTGTTTTTATGTCAGCCCTTGACGAAATCCAACGTCTTCAAGCACGTGTGCAGGAATTGGAAGTACGTGTTGAATGGCTTGATGGTGACAGAAAACAATTATCCGAGAAAATATTTGCAGCAAATAAACGCATAGCAGAATTGAAAAATGAATTGATGTTCTATCAAATGTAATTCCCTGACCTTGTTGGAAGATACCAACCATCAGAGGACGGTGAATGGTGTTTGAAAAAATCTACGCAGCAATAAGAATGAGCTATCTATATCAGATCAATTGTGAATTGACACCAGAACAAAGCAAGCTGCTATTAGATTTTATCGACAACGTTGTTATTGTGACAGACAGCGGCGAACGAATCGGAGTAACAGGTGTAATTGCAGCAGACGCACAAAAGGACGGTGAATGATGACCTATAAGTGCATTATGTGTCAGCAACCAATAAGTAAAAAAGAGGACGAATGGGGAATGGAAATCAGATCGTTATTTTGGATTCACTATAAATGCCTTGAGCATTTATGGGAAGTGTATCAATCTATTTTGAAGGAAAAAGAAAGTGAGGAATGATGACAACTGAATATTATGTTTATAACGATTTGGACAGATTATATAACATGGCAATAAATTACGAAACATCATCGGATTATTCAGAAACAGTAAAAAGATTAGTTGCGAATATAACCATACACATTAAAAAACTAGAGAATTGGAAAGAAACAGCCTTACAACTATCTAAATTACACGGTGAGGCTCATGCAGATGCGGAAAGGTTAGCTATTGAATATGTATCAACACTAAGAGAAATCGGCGGTGTTTGGTGGGAAAATCCTTATGAAGTAAGCCCTGCCCTTATGATGCACAAATACAGAACAGAGAAAAAATGAATATATACAATATTTATATTAATAAACGTCCATATCTAGGCGAAGACCCAGAAAAAACTTATGAGAGTGGTGAACCCTGGCAAAATGGATTTTCACAATCACACAAATTTCAGGCAAATCAATTGATCTTTGGAAAAATAAACGATAAACCAAAACAAGTAATTGGTAACAGGTCATTGAAAAATGAATTAGACAGGATTATTAGGCGAATTGAGGATGATTTAATTATTGCTAAAGATATAAGAATAATATTACAAAAAGAGGTGAATAATGAAAATTAATAATATTTTTACTCTCATCGAAGAATATCGAAACGGTCGTGATATTTGGACGCGTAACCATGTCGAATTAGCAGTACGAGAAATAAGACGATTAGATAAAGAAAATCTAAAACTATGGTTGAGATTAGCGGCAAGTAAAAATGATATTCTACTGCGCGAAGTTAACGAGATGTTGAAAACAACACAATCACGTGTGCAGGAACTGGAAGATGAGCAAATGTGGATACCTGTGAGCGAGAAGCCTGAACATTCAGACAGATATTTAGTTCGGCGATATGCAGATGTAAATGGAATACGGGGATTATATATATCCATATTACCTTACAACGATTTAGGTGGATGGACTGATAGCAGTATCACCCATTGGCGACCACTACCCCAACCACCAAAGGACGGTGAATCATGACAATTGAAGTAGTAATCATTAGTTTGTTGTTTCTGAATATTATTTCATTTTGGTTTGGATTTGTTCAAGGTATAAAATTGGAGAGGCAAGATAGAAAATTCGATGAATTAGATAAGGAGGATAGATGTTCTGGATAGGATTACTAATCGGCATGTTCGTAGGTGCTACTATCGGCATGTTTGTAATATCCTTATGCGTCGCAGCTAACAACGGCGATAAGATGTTTATCGAGAGAGGTGAATGAAAAAATAGCATAATGTCAATTTATATCTAGGACGCAGGGTAATCGCTCTACGTCCTTTATTTTTGTCTTAGAATTGATTGTAGTATTGTTTTCTATTGCACAAATTCCGCTAAATTTATTCAGTATGACTCCACAAAATACAAACGTAATCCGTGATAATCTACACAGCACACGAAGGAACAATGTGCAATAAGTGGCAGATACTATCGAATTATCGCGATTATCGGTAATAGATTGCAGATTGTCACCGTGCTTATCTAATGTCGCAAATAAGCAATAATCTTTACATGACAGCCGGCTCATGTATTAATAATCGTCAAAATCGTACATGACAACTATGCACTTTGGACGGGTTTTGTTGTACAATTTGGCAATCCGATTGCAATATATTATCAATTATGATAAGTTACCTTCTTACATGCAGGACAAAATCACCATGTAATTGTTCTGATAGTAGGACGGCTTCTTTTCGTTATCATATAATATACAGTTTTGTATTGTTTGCACATCCAAAAAGAAGGAATAAGGTGTAGGCTGTATTATCGTTTTAATGCGTAAGTGGTGATAACGATTATAAATAATACTTATGGTTTCGTGTTGTAGATATAGAACAATAGACATAAATGTGTGAGTTGCCTAAACAAAAAGCACAAATATTTTAAAATCTATAAGTTTAAACTATACATAACAAAATCAGCCCCTACACTTAATAGTAGAGGCTGATTGGGTGAATCCTACTGCTGGAATTAATCCAGGTTCAGATTCGTTGGACTTTCCTCCAGCAGGGTGTCCATTTCCGCTAGAGTTGCTAGGAATTACTTCCCGGCATAATCCTCACTAAAGAGGAGGCTCAACCACCGAAGCGATTGAGGGGGTAGGTGTGTCAGGAATCGAACCTGAATACGTTGTCTGGATATTCCAGTCTATCCGGCGTAGTGTTAGCCCACAACACCAAAGCCACACCAAGTCTTACATCACGACCTAGCTCTGTCAGCTTGTATCAGAGGCTTGCTAGGTACTGTTACAAATATTATAGCATAGTTGTCAATACCAAAACACCACCCTTTTTGTATCTTGCTAGGACAGGCCGCTCCGGTATCATTTTTATTATGCACTACCTGTGGCTTTCAACTTCCCAGTTACAACAAGATTTTGAGTGGTGTATGGTGTCTTCTAACGGATAGAATTTGGCTAAGGCTCTTACGAAGTATAATGAGTGTACCAAAAACGCCAATGAATGTCAAGCTAGCAAAACGTTTTATACTTCCTAACTCGACCTCTCCACCTACGGACACAAATTAAACACGCACCGTTATTCTTTATAATCTTCCTGATACGTCTTATTTTGTAGGTTCGGTTTTCGTATTCTGTTTCCATAATCACGCAGCAAACACATTTTCTTCTTTTTTTGCATCTTCTCTTTTGAGAATATTTACATTTAATTTTGTTGTACCATCATCTCCAATATCAATGTTTATTTCTACTTGTATCATCTCGCACCTCCATAATAATATTATAGCACGGATGTCAATAGTGGTACAGATTGTACCCTGGTTAATTGCAACCGCCCACGATGTTATGTGAGCGGCGCAAGAGGAGAGAGATGAGAGGATGATAGCTAATCCGGTTTGTAAAATGCTAATAATCGCCTGCCTTTGTCGCCCCTAGCCCAACGGCTGATAAGCAGTCCTTCGCGTTCCTTCTGTTGTAATATATCTAATGCACCACGCACACTAATACCAATTTGTTTTGATAAACTTTGCGCTGTGACTTCGTCTGTTTGTACTGGTTCAATAAATAATTCTTTTGCTAATTCCCGAAGTAGTTCATTTTCTGTCATGGTTTTATAATCCTTCGTTGATCTGGTTGTCCCTTATAACGTGACCGAGAATTGTCAACCAATCCACCGTCGACAATGTAACCGCCTATGTCCGAACGTGTCCGATTTGGCACTACACGATGTCCGAATTCTGTTTTAAGTTGCCACGACGGTAAGCAGATGACTCTTGTACCGTCCAGTCTGTCACCGCTATCATCAATATTATGCTTATGGCCGCGCCATATATAATCAGGATAAGGCAAACCCTGTTGACCACAATCTAGCATAACCTCAACGCCGATTGATACCGCGCCGCTTGTCCAGGGTCTACCGCCCGTGCGCCCGTGATGTGCGAAGTCGTGGAGCTTGCCGTCAACATCTAACATGATATTCTGTCCGTATTCGTTAGCGCCTAGATTTTTATAAATGTATGCCTCTTCGTTGGATCCGTGAACATTCGTACCAAGCACGCCATAAAACGCGTCGCACATGTCAACGATAGGCTGTAAAACATCCATAGCAACGATAATCTGATCTGATACGTCCTGAATAATCTGCAAAGTTCCGTGATGATTGCCGTCAATAATATCGCCTAAATGTACGGAAATTATTCTATGCTTGCGTTTGCGTTTCGTCCAGCCTGCCAACAGTTTGACGTAATCCCAATAGTCAATCCAGTTATCCCACAACCACGATTGCAGGCGGTTGTGATGTACTGTTTGCTCTTCGTCCGTTGATTGGTTGTGTATCGTAAATTGTTGAGGTGCTAAAGCCGTGCTACTGCCTATATGTGTATCTCCAAAGATTGCTAGTATTGTTTTGGCTTTTGACAAGGTTGCCCCTTTTCTATACTCTGATAATTAGGTTTAGACTAATTATCGGTTGTTATTCCATATATCTAACGCCGTAATGCACAACAGCCGACCAGCCGCGTTCGTCACGAACCCAGACTGATACCGGATTGATAGGCTTGATTTCCAACACGTTGATAACATCACCTACCACATGAACACCAAGCACGCTTGCAGATGTGTTAGGCTGTGAACGGATGTTGACATTTTTTATCACCTTGAGTGATGGCAGTATCACACTTGGTAATGGTTCTGGTTCTGAAATGATTTCATTCAGAATGAAATACTTTCGGTATTCTTCTTCAGTACCATTGAAACGGTTGCAATCGACATCTGAATAATATCCGTCAATTCTGCCTTTATAAGTGTATTGCCATAGTAGATAGGTTTTCCAACTGCTACCGATTGGCATTTTAGGAAGTGTTAGCATAGGCCATGACATCCAAAGTTTTCTATCACCGTATTTATAGGCATCGCTACCCATGATTTCATACCAGGCATATTGTCCGGTATAAATGTCAACTTGCCGCTTTGTTATTGTTTCGATGTTTCCATGGTATTCATTGACAATAGATTTATTTAACCCAGTTGTTTCCCCCCTGTCTTCAACGTCATCCCATAGCCCTAACTTTAGTTCCTTGCCAGCGATTGTCTGATTGAATACGTCCGCTTGTGCTAATCCTGTGTAGTTCCCTATGATGTAATGATAGCTTCCAAGTGGGACGCCCCTAGCATGTAATTCTTTATAGTGCGTTTCAAACATGGTATCTTTCCAGATCCCGTATGCACCGCGTAGAATTGCACCACTGATACCATCTGCAAACTTATCGTAATCAATGCCCTGTTGCCAATAGCTAATATCTACAATTGGCTTCATGCTCTCCTCCTCTGCTACTACAAACTCATTCATAACAAGCGGTAAGAATATCTCACTCATCTACCGCCTCGATTGTGCCTTTTATCAATCCACCAAATAAGCTGATTTTCCATTTCTTCGGTATGCTTATCGCTGGTTGTGTTGGTTCGGGTTGCGGTTCTGGTTCTGGTTCTTCAATCGGGTCAGGTAAATCTACAATCCCATCATAAATCATATCCGGGTCATGCGCGTATAATCCCCAATCATACTCCCACCAATCAGGCGTACCAATTCCTGAAAGTTTTTCTGGTTTCAATGCTCCTGGTTGACATAACATAATTCTGTAATCATTGAGTAACCGCATTGTTTCCGTTGCATTACTCTCATACCACTTTTCCCATTCACTGACAATCACTCTCAATAATGGTTTCAATGTTGGCTTATAGTATTGAGTAATATAGATACCGTGTTGTCGTATATGGTCGAGATTGTACATAAAATCTTTAGGTGCCTTCCAAACATCTACCAACAAGGGAATACCATTATTCCACCCTGAATAAGATAAGTCGTTTAGCAATCCAAGAAACGCGCTGGCGTTCTCGTTCACATCATTTGTCACGCTCAATACAGGTTGATGAATAAGCCCTCGTTTGAATGGGTTGGTAGCATCCCAATATTTTATAGACATAGGGTCAACAACCTTGCCATACATTGCATTGATGTACACCATATCGTAGTAAGCTGGCACTAAATCTAAGTGTGAATTAACGTTGAAACCTTTTTTCATTTTATCAACCTCAACAATTCACTAAACTGAAATACAATTTCCTGCCATAAGTTGCGCCCGTTGCGGTATTGCGGTTTGATAGTCTCAAGCTGTACAGGATTGATTGACGGTTCGATTGAACTATCTGGAATTACCGGATAGTTGACTGCTTCAAGCTCGACGGGATAACCGACAACGGGAACAGGAACATAAACCGGATAGCCTTCGTCTATAGGTGATGGATATGCTGGTTCTGGATAACCATAATCAATCGGAACCGGATAACCGTAATCTACCGGATAACCTGTATAGACGGGATAACCTGTCACTGGATAACCAACGTCCACAGGATAGGTATCTTCGCCCTGTACAATCTCCAATCCTGCCATTAGCAGTATCACCAAAACACCGATAAACACTAGCAATAGTTTTAGTTTCATCCTTCACACTCCATATAACAATCGTCTTTGTTAGCATCCGTGACTATGTCCAGTTTACATAACTGGAATCTGTGTATTTATACATTTTCATCAAATTTTGTATGTCATTTATCCTCTAAATCAAATATGTTATTGTTGCATATGTAACACGCTTACCACCTGAAGCAGTCCAACCAGAACCGTCTAAATCTGTTGCTATTGTGAACGCTGTTCCTCCACTTGCGATTGCTATTCTTCCGTGTAGAATAGTTGTTCCGGTTGAACCGTCTAAAACAAAAGCAGAATTCAATGCAACATAGTTTGTTAATGTTCGCGCTGCTATGGGAGCGCTGATTGTAAACGTTCCCGCATTACTTGTTCCGCTTGCTCCACTACGTAAAATTGCCGTACACGCTCCACCAATTACCATATACATATAAACATTGGCGGTAGGATCTGCTGAAAAACCTGAAAATACAGGCGTCCAACTAGTCCAGATACCGGACGTCTGTATCGTCCGCAACGCATCAACCTGTGTTTGTAGTTTAGCAATTTCCTTCATAAATCCAATGGTGTCGCTCATAATTCACCCCGAATTGTTGCGGTCACTCTATCAGTAATTTTACCGCCTGAGTTTTTATATTCGATAGTATAACCCAATACCCTGCAATCGAATTCATAGCCAAGATATTTAGCGCGTACCTTATCGCCGTAATTCCAATTGATACCGTATTGAGTGCCTTCTGTTTCTACGATTTCACCCGTAAACAATACCTTTGGTGAATATTTGTCCAGATAGGCTGCGGCTTCTGAATTCAATGATGCAATAACGTCAAGCTGAAAATTTTCTGTGATAAATTCACGTCGTGACCAGATACTCTCATTTAGTCGGTCTGTATTAGTGGCACTACCAATAACGCGGGCTTCATTTTCTCCCTTACCCGCTACGTACGCAACGGTTGCCTCATTCGTCCAGTCAAATTCAAGTTTAGGATTAGCAATATTACCCGCTTCGTCACTCAATAATAATTGGTTGGTTATATCACTGCCCCGCTGGTCATTATAGGTTTTAAATACCAGTGGCAAGGATCCAGAATAAACAACGTCAAATGTAATCCACGTCCCCGCTTCTCTGGATTGATTACATAATGATTGGATGGTTGAATAGACATATTGTCTGCTAAATGCTTTTGTTACCGTTTCACCAAATCCATCATCACCATCAATGGTGAAATAAGTTGCTGCCAGATTACGGGTTGTATCAGTGGCGCTCACAAAGTTTTCATCAATGATCTCTTTTATAACGTCACAAGCTACCCCTGTTTTACTTGCTTCGGTGGATCCGGCGTTATATTCAACTTCGCGCCCGTCAAGGATGTAGTTAGCATCATAGGCTTTCAGATAAATCATATCCTTTGAGCCATCCCTATAATAACGGATATTCCTCAAGAAATAGCATGTCTCACCATCTAACACCATTGTCTGATTTTGCTCGCGCCATAGTTCTAATATCATGTCTTTGGTGAACGTACCAACGGGATATAATTCGTCATCCTGTGGCATAACGATTTCAAGCGGCATATAAGCCCTGTCCATTCGTCCTGCTGTCAATTCTGTAAATTGTGTCAATATACCGTTAGGAATTGTCACGCCCTTATCAGTCTTGACCACTATCTCATATTTAGGCATATTTAGCCCCGTCTATTCCGTGATATTGTTCAACCCATTCCATCGTTGCGGTAGTTGACGCTGTTGTCGTCCCGTCAATGAATGTAGCAATTCTGTTAGCACCTGGCATTAAGGGGAAGTCATAAGATGAGCCTGGTAAAATATATCCTAACACAGAACCCCTGAAAGTGGAGGTCATGGATATTCTGCCGGGTCGTAAGTCCATTGTAATTACTTCACCAGATAGCAAGGTTAGATTGTTGAAATATAACCCCTTGCCCGTTGTCGTGTTGGTGATTTGTCGTAGTAACCCTGGACCCGTCACGGTAATAATTGGATATGTTTTAGCAGTTCCCGAATTGGTAACAGTGTCATCCCCTGCGGTTTCTGCGTCGCCTGTTGTTGAAAATCCAACATAGAGATTGTCTAGGTTGTCGAACAATAAAGAATAAGCAGTTGGTGCACCTGGTAAATTTATGTCTAATGGTTTATATATTCCATTGCCAAGATAGATAGCCATTCTGTCCGTAATTGCAACACCAGCAGCAGAAGTAAAAGCACCCGATAAATATATTTTATTATCTTTTACTATAATTCTATAAACTGCCGCGTTTGTTCCACTACCTAATGCTTCCCATTTTTGACCATTCCATTTACCCCAATATCCAACAGTTACCCCTCCCAATGCAGTCGTGTTTCCACCAACATATAAATTACCAGATTCATCTAAAACGGCGGCGTTTAACAACGCGTTTGAACCAGTCCCTAAACTAACCCATGCTGAACCCGTCCATTTTACAACATAGTCACCGTTAGGATCACCCTGATTTGTAAAATTACCGACAACATAAAGATTATCATTTTTATCAATTACAATCTTTGTAACAGTTCCACTTATTCCTGTTGATAGCGGAGTCCAAACAGAACCGTCCCATTTTGCAATCCTTATTGTGTTGGCAACACCACCAGCAAGTGTAAAAGCACCACCAACATATAAATTACCAGAAGAATCTAGAGCAAGAGTATTGGCACCACCGTTTAAACCAGTCCCTAAACTAGATAATGCAGAACCGTTCCACATGACAATGCGATCCCCATTAGCGTCACCTACATCTTCAAAATCTCCAACTATATAAAGATTTCCAGAAGAATCAAATAAAATGTCATTTATTGTATAAATCCCACCAAAACCAGCAGTTACTGCAACCCAAGCAGTACCATTCCATTTTGCTAATAAATCAGCGTCTGGATCACCGCCAATATTTAGACCAGCACCAGCAATATAAATCTCTTTTGTTATTGGATGTTGTGCGATTGCATAAACCGCGCCTGTCACACCAGCCATTGCAGACCATACACCCGTTGTATCCCGTTTCGCGATATAAGCAGTTGCTAATGTATCATTGTAATCAAGTGATACCGCCCTGTTGCCGTCCTTTTGCAGATACGCGTCCTGAATTTCAAATACGATATTAGCCCGCTCAAAGTCGCGTTGTAATCCCGTATCAAGCCCGCTGACATAAACGCATTTAATATCAACGGTCTCACTTGCCGCTAATCCGGCGTCTGTCTGTCCCTGATAGCGGATAATTAAAGGCTGTTGGTCTGGCACTAAATCAGGCTTTACAAGGTCAATCAGCGCGTCCCTGTTAGCCTGTACCGCCCCAATAGTTGTACCATTGAATGCAACCGCAATCGTTAAATAGCGTGATGTCAGGTTAGTCCGCTGGTATCGTTTTGTACCATCTACCAGATTTATAGAATTCACGTCTGCTGGAGCCATGCCTAAGCCGATTACGTCAATTTTCTTACAATAACTAGTAATGTCTATCAATTCACCGCCTGAGCGGGTTGTAGCAAGTCTGACACTTGTGCTGGCATTAGCCTGCCCCGTCCAATAGTATTGATTTACCTTCTTGATAGTCTCTGATATATTCCCATCAAAGTAGGTTGTTGGCGTGCTTCCAATCTCAACTTGAACACCATCAATATAAATAAATTCGGTTGCATCTCCATTAACGCCATCTTCTTTAATGCCAAAATATCCAGCAAGGTCACCAGCGTCCGGCGTTATAGAAGCAGTTACCCTTTGCCAGGTGTCTCGAATAGTCATATCAACCACACCATCAACGGTTACAGCACTTGTAAAACTCAGGAAATAAACCAGTAGTTTTGTCCCCTCATAATCAGTCGGTACATAAACATACATGGTTCCAACATGAACCGCGTTCGTTATTGTTACAGCGTGATAAGCTAAAACGTCGTCATTGCTATAAGTACACTTGCAGGAGTACACGCCCCTATTTTGTTGCACAGCACTTGTAGCGATTGTATTGGTTCCGCCTTTAGTCCATCCCGTCGTGCCTGTCTCAAATGACGGGTTTGTTATAAGGTTCGTTGCTGCCTTTGGTTTGATTATGTAAAACTTCTCTTTAGTTACTGTCATAAGGCGTACCCCTTTGCAAATTCAATAGACCTACTAAACTCATCCGGTGATGAATTGGAATATACGGTAGTGTTGTAAGTGTTGCCCGTTGTCTGTCCATCGACCCCTACGTTGGCTTTCATAACAGCACTGGGTAAGTTATCAAATTCTAGTTGTGCACTAAATGCTGGTAATGACGTTTTAGATATTGATTTCAAGGCGTCATTGATTCCCCATAAACCCGTTTCAAATGGTGTTGGGGATCCAGGTTTAAATATTTTAGATACATCAATATTTTTTAACTTATCTGTAAGTGTTTTAATCCACCCGACAACTGTTTCAATAGCTTTACTGATTCCCTCAAATGCAGGAGTTAGATGATCTTTTAGCCATCCTCCAACATCTTTCAGAACAGGCATGATTTTGTTATTGAACCATTCCCACATATCTTTAATAGCAGGCTGTAATACATTAGTCCAAAATCCTGCTAATATTTCAAGAGCTAATCCGACGGTAACTCCTAATAATTCAGCTAATGCATCAAATAATGGAAATAGGTTATCTTGTATCCATGACCAAACTGTCTGAATAGCGGGCAATAATTTATCATTCCAAAATGATACCAATACAGCAATAGCCTTTGGAATATTATCTTGTAACCACGTTTTAACTGTTTCAAATATAGGTTTTATTGCTGCCCAAACTGCTTTTAGTTTTTCCTGTATTCCGCCCCAGTTCTTTGTCCAGGCTGTATATAATAGATAAGCGGCTGCGCCAACTAACGCTAATACTAATATTACAGGCCAGATAGAAGCCCACAACACAGCCATACCACCAGCGGCTGCGATTGCTGCGGTAGCAGTTGAATAAAGAAACATACCAACCGCAACACCTAAGACTGCCAGAACACCAACAACAACGCCCTGATTATCGCTAAACCAAGCGCTCATTCGTCTAAACCAATCAATGACTAATGGAATAGATTCAACAACCTTACTGGCAAATCTACCTAAGCCGTCAATGAACCTTTGTAATCCGGCTTGAAATGCTGGGTTACTGAATAAACTATTTAACGTTCCTGACAACGTAGTCATAATGGGAAGTAAAGCCGTCCCGATAGTGGCTTTCATATTCTTAAAGTTTGCAGAAATAATTCTTTGTTGGTTGGCTAATCCATCCGATGTTCTGGCAAAGTCCCCTTGTGCTAATGTGGTTTGTTCTAATATTAAAGAGTAAGACGCCTGAGCCTTAGCGGCAGCACTAATTGCCCCCTCACCATCCCATAGCCCCATTTCTAAGGCTTTGGCTTCTAACATAGCAGCATTTAGATTTACGCCTAATGTTTTCAGCGGTTCGGTTTCACCTGTCAATCCTGCCCGAAGTTTATCTAATACTTCCGTTGGATTCATATTATTGAATGACGCTAAATCAGACGCTAATGTTACCAATCCCGTTGACATATCAAAGGATGATTCTGTACCAATGTTCATAGCCCTGAATAAATTGCCATAAGTGGCGGTTGCGGCTAATGCCTCCTCTTTACTCATACCTAAAGATGTAGCGGCGCTATCACCGAAGTGTATAACATCCTCTGAAAAGTCGCCAAATACAACACCAACCTTTGACACTGTTTCGGCAAGGTCAGACGCTGGTTTGATTGTAGTAGCCAAAAAAGCAACGCCAGCCGCACCGGCAGCAGCGCCCGCAATCAATACACCTTTTCCAATACTGGCAAGGCTACCAGCGATGTTTTTCGATGACTTATCAGCCTTACCTTCGGCGTCGTCAAGACCTTTGGTATATTCTTTAGAATCAAGCCCTAATGCAACTAACAGCTTTAGAATTGTATTTCCCATTATTCAGGTTCTCCAATCGTGCCACCCAGTCCAGCGGTTATCATTGCGGCGAAGCTCAACATTTGTTCGGGTGACTTTTCCTCTTTTTCAAACTTTGGCATGAATTCATCTGCGGAGTGTGGCTTGTCACCTTTTTTCCGGTTGACGTTGGCAAGAATAACCGCTGGACTGGGTG
>Ga0209417_1001660_pt1 | contig 39610 bp, 24 predicted proteins | sample RifGroF2_FD_184002 | JGI IMG/M metagenome (GOLD analysis project Ga0209417, IMG submission 184002) | Groundwater microbial communities from Rifle, Colorado, USA - Groundwater F2 (SPAdes) (version 2) | ecosystem: Environmental > Aquatic > Deep subsurface > Groundwater | place: Rifle, Colorado... | reverse complement strand
ACATATCTACTATAAGATATCTCATAACGTTGAGCTGCTTTTACTGATGTCATATCCTTTTATTTTAAACGCAAAATTAAGGATCACAAATACATATATAAAGGCGGGGCTCAATGAACGGTTACAAATTTCATTTGGAAAATTTTTCTTATTTGCCTACAAAACAGTTATTTACAAAATACTTCAAGGGAGTTTTTTGAAGCTCAAAGAGCTCAAGAAGGTATGTGTCGGCAAGATTGCCTCCACATGGTTTTATATTCAACTGCAGATCAGGTATCTGCTAAATGCTTTGGCAAAGCCGTTAGCAAAAGATTGAATAACAGACGAATGAATATACCTCTCATTTCCAATGAAGTGCTAAGACCTCTGGCAGAGTTTTCTGGCAGCAGAGTGTTAAAAGCGTAGGTGCACCACCACAATCTCCGAGACCGTGCCGATTCTGTATTTCGGGCCCCAGAGGCCGAGGCCGGATGAGACGTAGTAGTGGGTGTTGCCTTTTTTCTTGTAGCCGTATGGCAATTCGAACATCCAGCTGACGATGTGGTTGCCGGGCCAGAACTGTCCGTTGTGGGTATGTCCCGACAGTTGCAGGTCTATGCCGTTCTGCTGGGCATCGGCAAGGTTGAATGGCTGATGGTTGAGCAGTATCTTTGGAATGTCGGCATCGAGTCCCTTTACAAGATCGGCAAGAGCAGCCCGATGATGGTTTGTCTTATCGTCACGGCCGATGATGTAGAGAGTGCTATCCGCAACAAGAGCCGATGAGTCCTTCAGAAAGTGAATGCCGGCCGATTCCAGGTATTTGTAGATTTCCTCCTTGTGACCACCGTAAAATTCGTGATTGCCTGTAATTGCATAAACGCCATGTGTGGCTTTAATCTGCGCAAGCACCTCTGCCATCTTCTCATTAACCAGAGGAGCAAGATTCATGTCGGCAATATCGCCGGCAAGAAGTACAAGGTCGGGGTTCTGGTTATTTATAAGGGTCACATATCTCTCTAAGTTTTTGCGGTTTATGTATGAACTTAGGTGAATGTCGCTGGCCATGACTATTGTCAACTCTTTGATTGGTATCTCTCCTGGAGACTTCTCGTTGGTCGTCTCTTCCTGAATATATTGTGGCTTGGCAAGGGTGATGTCGAGTGTAGTGACTATAGGGTTGTTGAACTTGTGGTTTCCAAAAGCCAGAAGGGTGGTGACAAAAACAACACCGGTTAAAGCAAGTGTCAGCTTGACCATTGCATAATTGTCCTTTATGAAATGGGGCAGGAAGTGGAAAAAGTGGTTCGCTATCCTGACTATGTCTATCGCAAATACATAGAAAAAGAGGTAGATAACGGCAATGAGCCATGTGAAACCTACTGCTGAAAGAACGGAGGAGAATCCCTCGGGCAGACTGTCACCAAGAAACATCCTTGCAAAGAAGGAGGCCATAGAGAGTGCAAAAATGAGTGTGTAACCAATCTTAAGCCACAGGCCGGTTGGCAATGATTGCCATCCTCTTACAAAAACATAGGTGGTCACTCCCATGACCACCGAAAGAGCTACTAGAAAAAACAGGTATTTCATTACATAAGTTTCTTGAAGAAGTCGTTGCCTTTGTCGTCCACCAGAATGAAGGCAGGGAAGTTTTCGACTTCGATCTTCCAGATAGCCTCCATGCCCAGTTCGGGATATTCAAGCACCTCGACCTTCTTTATGCTGTCCTGAGCAAGTATTGCTGCAGGGCCGCCAATGCTTCCGAGATAGAACCCGCCATACTTCTGACAGGCATCGGTAACCTGCTGGCTCCTGTTTCCTTTGGCTATCATTATCATGCTCCCGCCATTGCTCTGGAAAAGATCTACATAGGAGTCCATACGGCCCGCAGTTGTAGGTCCGAACGAACCACTTGGCATACCGGCAGGGGTTTTGGCAGGTCCTGCATAGTAGATAGGGTGATCCTTAAGATACTGAGGCATACCCTCACCAGCGTCAAGACGCTCCTTGAGTTTTGCATGGGCTATGTCCCTTCCAACCACAATGGTACCATTAAGCAGAAGGAACGTAGATACCGGATATTTTGACAGATCGGCCAAAACCTCCTTCATAGGACGGTTCAGGTCAATTTTGATTCCACCTTCATGAGCAGCATTGCCTGTTCTGAATTTCTCAGGAACAAGTCTTATTGGGTTTGAATCAAGAGTCTCCAGCCAGATTCCCTCCTTATTGATCTTTGCCTTTATATTTCTGTCGGCACTGCACGATACACCCATACCCACAGGGCACGATGCTCCGTGCCTTGGCAGACGGATAACCCTTATGTCGTGAGCAAAGTACTTGCCACCGAACTGTGCCCCTATTCCAAGAGCGTGCGCAGCTTTAAGCAACTTAGCCTCCATCTCAAGATCTCTGAAAGCATGTCCCTCCTGCCCTCCGGTTTTTGGCAGTTCGTCAAGATATTTTGCAGAGGCGAGCTTTACGTTCTTCATACACATCTCGGCAGAAGAACCGCCAATCACAAATGCAATATGATATGGGGGACAGGCGGCTGTTCCAAGGGTCTTCATCTTCTCAATCAGAAACTTCTCTAGCGAAACAGGATTTAACAGAGCCTTGGTCTCCTGAAAAAGGTAGCTCTTATTTGCAGATCCGCCCCCTTTGGCAACAAACAGAAACTTGTACTCATTACCATTTGTAGCATAAATATCAATCTGAGCAGGAAGATTGTTCCCTGAGTTCTTCTCGTTGTACATGTCCAGAGCAATGGTCTGGGAGTAGCGCAGATTGTCCTGAGTGTAAGTATCGAACACTCCATGCGAAAGAGCCTCCTCATCGCCGCCGCCTGTCCACACACCCTGCCCCTTCTTGCCCACAATTGTAGCAGTACCTGTATCCTGACAAAAAGGCAAAACCCCTTTTGAAGAGATATCGGCATTCAACAACATTGTGAGAGCAACAGCCCGATCGTTAACGCTCGCCTCGGGGTCGCTCAGAATCTTTGCAACCTGCTCGTTATGTTCCGGACGAAGCATGAATGCAATATCGTGAAACGCCTGTTTTGCCAGCAACCTCAACCCCTCCGGAGCTACCTTAAGTATCTCCTGACCATCCATCTGAGTTGTTGAAACATATTCTTTTGTGAGCAGATGGTACTCTGTCTTATCTTTCCCAAGTGGGAACATCTCATGAAACTTAAATTCCATATCTAATTTGTCAAAATTTATATCACGTTTATTATGTGCCGGCATTATCTGCTGGCGTCTTAATAACAATCATTTAGTGAATAGAGTTCTCCATAAGAAAAGATTTCATGAACTCATTTATATCGCCATCCAGAACTCCCTGTGTATCTGACGTTTCATATCCTGTACGTAAATCCTTGACCATCTTATACGGGTGGAGCACATAACTCCTTATCTGCGAACCCCACTCAATCTTCATTTTAGTACCCTCCAGTTCGGCAGCCTTTTCCCTCCTCTTTCTCAGTTCCAGTTCGTAAAGATGCGATTTCAGTATCCTAAGTGCATTCTGACGGTTGTCAAGCTGAGAGCGCGATTCGGTATTCTCCACACAAATACCAGTAGGAAGGTGCCTCACCCTCACCCCTGTCTCCACCTTGTTCACATTCTGCCCACCTGCTCCACCGGAACGGAAAGTATCCCACTCAATATCTCCGGCATTAATTTCAATCTCGATAGTATCGTCAACCGCAGGATAGACAAACACAGAGGAGAATGTAGTCTGACGCTTTCCCTGAGAGTTGAACGGAGAGATCCTTACCAGTCTGTGCACACCGTTTTCAGTTTTAAGGTAGCCGTAGGCATAATCACCCTCAAACTCAATTGTAACAGACTTGATTCCAGCCTCTTCGCCCTCAAGCAGGTCGTAGATATGCACCTTATAGCCATTTCTCTCACCCCAGCGGACATACATCCTCATAAGCATAGACGACCAGTCGTTGCTCTCTGTACCACCTGCACCTGAGTTGATTTTGAGTATGGCCCCGAGGTTATCACCCTCACTGCCAAGCATATTTCTGATTTCCAGCGCATCCAGAATAGAGATTAGTTCCTTGTAGTGGACCTCAAGCTCCTTTTCCAAAGAACTGTCTTCCTTTGAGAAGTCAATCAAAACCTCAAGGTCACCCATAGATTTTTCAATCTCCGAGAATCCCTTTACCCAATACCTTGTAGCTGAAATCTTTTTAAGAAACACCTCTGCCCCCTTTGGATCGTTCCAGAAGTCCGGGGCCTGGGTCCTTGCTTCACCCTCTTTTAGTTCTTCGATTTTACTATCGATGTCAAAGAGACCTCCCCAACGTAAGTGCACGCTGCTGGATCTCTTTCAATTGCTCCAGATTAATCATTTTTATTCAATTTTTGAGTTGCAAAGTTAGCCAATAATTTTGTTAACCGCCTGCAAAATTTTGTCGTATTCGAAACCCCGCGAAAGAGCAAACCTGATAAGCTTGAATTTGCGGCTCTCCAGCTCCTCTCCCGGTTTAAGGCTCCTTGCCTTGGTCTCCAGAATCCTGAGCAGTGTGTTCCTCTCGCTGTCGACATCTAGTTGTGAAAAGGCATAACTTATGGCCTCCTCAGAAACCCTCCTGTTTTTAAGTGCAAATGCAATTTTTCGGACACCCCAGCCACTCAGTCGCGACTTATCCCTTACAAAAGCCAGAGCAAACCGCTCCTCACTGAGAAAATCGTCGGCCTTAAGCTTGATAATTATAGCATTGACCTCCGTTGGAGAAAGCTCATAACGCTTTAGTTTCAAGCGGATATCGTGCTCGCAATACTCACGTGCAGAACACATCCTCTGCATAGATGAGAGTGCACCGGATACAGGTTTCGGGCTTTTTTTGTTGTTGAGTTGACTGTCCATAAATCTGAGTTCAAAAATAATCAAAATAATGGGTTAATGTGCTAATGGGTTAATGTGATAATGTGCTAATGTGCTAATGGGTTAATGTGGGCGGGTAAACGGGAATGTATACACAATACAATAAAAGTTTACTATTATTATAATTATTTGTATATTTGGCATATATATATACTTGATATACAAATGGTTTTAGATATATAATTATATCTACCTATCAACTCAATGTGCAATAAAGATATTAATGTTAATTAATAATAAGTGAAAGTTAAAATTTTCTTTTCTATTTATTGTATTTTATTGTCTATCAATATTTTTGCTCAGTCAAATACTGTCACCATTTCCGGTCATGTGTTTGCAAAGTCCTATGATAATGAGAAATTATTGGGATTGGAGGCTGTTACAGTCCGTCTCATTTTGGGGAAAGATACATTAATAGCAAGTACTTCAAGAGATGGTCAATTTTTCTTTAAGCGTGCTCCTGTAGGAAAGGCCCTTGTCAGATTTTCACATTTAGGTTACAACACCGAGACCCGGGCAGTTGAAATCCTCCCCAAAAAAGATACGTATCTGCACGTGGAAATGCAGGAGAGATCATACAAAATAAGCGAAGCAGTTATAAAGAGTTCTATTCCGGTGGTGTTAATCTGTGGGGATACTCTCATCTACAATGCGGCTGCTATTATGACAATGAAAGGAGATGCAGCGATAGAGATAGTGAAGCAGTTGCCAGGTGTAATTGTCGACGAAAATGGAAATGTAACAATTATGGGAAGACCTGTATCTCGTACATATCTGAACAGCAAAATAATATTTGGCGATGATCCCATGACGGCATTACGAGAATTATTAGCCAAAGAGGTTACCAGAATAAAAGTATACGGCGAAGCAACAGATGAGGACAGGCGCCGGAAAAATAAAGATGGTAAAAAACAGTTGGTTCTTAACATAGAAACCCGTGATAATATTATCAATTCTTCCACAGGTCACATCTTGGCAAGCTACGGGACTGATCTTTCTGCAAATGACGAGAAAAAACTCCAACAGAGGTATGGGATAGGGGCAACAGTCAATTTTTTCTCTGAAATGTTCCTATTGTCGTCAAATGCATTCTACAACAATTTGAATCGAAAATCCAATAGGTTATCAGATATAATAACCATCCCACAAAACAACAGCTCATATAACGAAAGCGGTTATTTTGAAATAGCCTCCGAGAAACATTGGAAAGACAGGCTGGATGGATCTAATCTCAAGGTGGGATACGTATATGAAAATAACTTAAGCAGGTCAAAAAGCATCATCTGGAACAGTTATTTTCCAACTGCGGGTTTTGCACACAAAGAGTACTACGACACAACAATTAACAGGAATATATCCAGGTTCCACATGATTAATATTGACGCTGTTTTTATGACTTTCCTCGACGGCCGTATATCTACAAAAACTCAGTTCGGTATACAGGACGATAATAATAAGTACAACAGGGATGCGACAAATATTACAGGCAATATTCAGGATAAAGTATCGGTATCTAGAAAAGCTAATTATGACAACATCTCGCTCCAACAGAATATTTCATGGACACCTTTCGCAAATCAGAATAAAATAATTTCTTCTAATATTAGTCTGTCAGCAGATTTAGGAGACGGCGAAGGCAGTGGATGGAGGATTGATACAATGTCCGTTACCGGAAAGAAAATTATTCGCTCCTCATCTGACGGTTTTAGAAAACAGCTATCTGGTGATGTCAATCTTACTATTAATTTCAATAAGAATAAACCCGGCCGTTCTTTCATATTACTTAAAAGCGGTATATCATATCTAAAAGAAAAAAACAGGCAAATTTCATATAATGAATATGACCCTATGGCAGATTTTTCTCCTCTCGATACAGCAAGTACATATAACTACACTTATGATTATAATACCAAAAAAATTGAAGTAGAATTACATACTAGTATATCCCGTGGAATTGGAATTAATATTGGACTAAAAGGACTATCCTCCCGGCTTAATAAGAGTGAGGTTTTTCCTGATGAATACGATTACGGAAAAACATATAATTCTGTTTCTCCACTTTTTCAGGTAAGCTATTTTAAAGGTTTTTTCCCCGTTGTATCCTTAAATTATTCATCATTACCTACATTGCCCTCTTTAGAACAAATCCGCAGACAGATTAATGATGAGAATCCCATGATTCTATCAGTGGGTAACCCGACGCTTAAACAGAGTTTTAGTCATCTTCTCAACATAGTATATTCAGCGTTGCCCAACAGCAATGGTACAAGCTTTAGCATAAAGGCTGATATTAATCTGACAGATAATTTAATAGCGTCAAAAAGTATATTTTATAACGAGAATACAAAGTTGCCTCAATATGATAATTATACAGCTCCTGCCCGCAGCACTCTGTACACATACGAAAATGTTAATGGTGCTTTAAATGTTTCATCATCTGCCTCATATTCAAAGTTCCTCAAAACAATAAAATCGACAGTAAAATTATCTCTTAATCATGAATACAGCAGGCTCCCATCATATATTAATGAAAATCTTAATATGATGAAAGCTAATAAAGTAGGTTTAAATGCAAGCCTTAGGATACCATTTGGGAAAAATCACAGACTAGATCTAAGTTCATCGGCTGCATACACAAGCACAACAAGACCATCCATGATTAACAATAAGTTTGTTTCTGAATCCTTTAAAGTCTCTTTAGAGAGCAATTTCCTTAAGAGTATGTTTTTTAAGGGAGTATATAACTATATGGGATATCAGTTCATCAGAGGCAATGTTGACAATATTAATAATCATTTCTTAAGTATGATTTTCGGCTACAATATCAACAATTGTGCAATAAGCATATCAGGGTTTGATCTATTGAACCGCAACACAAGTTTTAAATCTGTTATGATGTCCGACCATTTACAAAACAGTTGGACACCATCATTTGGAACGTATTGGTCATTTAACATCAGTTATAAGTTTAATTCTACAAAATCGACCGGGGATATTTTACATTGACATTTCGCACATTCTTTTTATCTTTATTTTTCAATTCTTAACGTATAAAATTCAGATGACGACTAAAGGGAAGGTGGTGATTATCGGTGCCGGCATAGGAGGTATTGCCACGGCTGCATTTTTGGCAAAACAGGGTTTTAATGTAGAGGTATATGAGAAAAATGCGAACCCGGGGGGGCGTTGCAGTCAAATGGTACAGGAGGGGCACCGGTTCGATCTGGGAGCAACCATACTGTTGATGCCGTCGCTATACAGAGAGGTATTTGCTGCATTGGGTCTCGATATGGACAAGGAGCTCGAAACCACCTCACTCGAACCTGTCTACAAAATCTTTTACGGCGACGGCAGCGATTTCCCGTACACCCGCATCGAGGAGCAGATGAAGGCACAACTAGAGGCAATTGAACCCGGCAGCTATATACAGTATAAAAAGTATGTAAAAGAGGGGTACGATTTCTTCAACCGCTCAATGAACGGCCTGCTAAACAGGAATTTCGACAATATCTTCCAGTTTATAAACTTCAAAAACCTCATTCTGCTTATCCGCCTGAAAACCTGGATACGACACACAGATTATGTAAAACGATTCTTCAAGGACGACCGACTGCAAAAGGCATTCACTTTCCAGAACATATATGTGGGTCAGAATCCCTTCCGTCAGCCTGCATTTTTCTCCATGCTCTCAAGCGCAGAGGTAATTGAGGGAGCCCTGTTCCCAAAAGGGGGAATGCACAGAATTGTGGAAACTCTGCTAAGGACAGCAATAGATAACGGTGCTAAATTTTATTACAAGAAAGAGGTCGAGAGGATTGTCACTGAGGGAAATAGAGTAACAGGAATACAATTGAAACACGGAAAGAGAGTAGAAGCAGATTATGTGATTGCCAACGCCGACCTTCCTTATGTGTACAACGAGCTGCTTCCCGACAGTACCGAAGCAAACAGGCTCAAGAAAAAGGAGTACTCCTGTTCTGCAATGGTGTTTCACTGGGGTGTCGACAAAATCTATCCTCAGCTTGAGCACCACAGCATTTTCCTGAACGAACCATACAAAGAGGGAATGAGAATAATCTTCGACGAAAAATCATTGTCGGCAAATCCAAGTTTCTACGTACATGCGCCAACTCGCACCGATGCAACAGCAGCGCCTGAAAATGAGGATACAATGTCGGTGATAATACCAATTGGACATGTAGATAAAAAGCACAATCAAGACTGGCAGAGTCTTAAAAAATCGGCCCGCGAGTCTGTAATCCGTCGTCTTAAAGAGGCAGGACTAACCGATATAGAAGAGCATATAAAGTTCGAGATATGTTACCTGCCAACAACCTGGGAGAGTTTCTGCAATGTCACACATGGTTCTGTTTTTGGCAGTCTGAGCCATACAATTTTCCAGATGGGCTATTTTCGTCCGCATAATCGCCACAACAAATATAAAAACCTCTATTTTGCAGGAGGAAGCACCCACCCGGGCAATGGCGTCCCACTTGTGCTTCTGTCGGCCAAACTGACAAGCGAACGAATCTTAAAGGCAACAAAAAAATAAGCCCCATGGAAACATCTTCACAAACAGACAAACAACTCTATACCGATATCTTCAAGAGCATCGACTTTGAAAAGATAATCGACCACCCAAATATACTTATTGCTGCAAACTTCTGGGAAGATGAGAGATACCGTGCCGCAAAGGTGTGTTACAGGTTTATGCGATATATTGACGATTTGGTTGACAACTACAAATCTGAACACATTACCATAGATGCGGGCGAGAAAACAAGGCTTGAGGCCGAAGTGAGCCGATGGATAAAAAGTGTAATGACGGCAACTGACTTTGTTCAGGCGAGTGATGAAATGAGAGAACTTGTTGAAACCGTCCAGAAGTTCCACATACCTGTCTGGCCACTGGAGGCATTTGCCAAATCTATGATTTACGACATTTACAACGACGGGTTCGCCTCACTTCAGGCATTTAAGGATTATGCAGCAGGGGCATCAGTTGCGCCGGCAGCCATTTTTGTACATCTGTGTGGTCTCAAAAAAGTGAATGGCGAATATCAGGCTCCAGACTTTGATGTAAGGAACGCAGCTGAATCATGTGCCATTTTCAGCTATCTTGTACATATAATCCGCGATTTTGTTAAGGATCACACCCACAATCTCAACTACTTTCCCAACGACCTGATGGTCAAAAACAACCTCGACCGACAGAATCTTTTGCAAATGGCACAAGGGGCCCCAATCACCTACGGCTTCAGATGCATGATAGCCGAACTCTACAACGAAGCAGATAGGTACAGGGTAAAAACGTTAGAGATAATCCGTGAGATAAAACCACTTGTAGAGCCCCGCAGCGAACTCAGTCTCGAAATTATCTTTGCCCTCTACACCATGGTCTTCGACCGCATAGACATAAAACACGGAACCTTTACAACCGCAGAACTCAACCCCACAGCAGCAGAGATAAAGCAACGGGTGTGGGATGTGATTGAGAAATTCTGATTTTATACGTGTTTCATCAAAATAATTTTGTTTGTCGCAAAATATCTATAAATTTGCGACAAATCTTTATGGAATAGTTATATGCAAAAAACTGTAAATGAAATAGAAAGTCTAATAAAACAGAAGCAAAAAGGGAAAATTTATTTTGCTTCAGATTTTGCATTACTGGGAGCTCCAAAGACAATAAATAAATCTTTGGAGAGATTGGAGCAATCGAAAACTATAATTAGAATAGCAAGGGGCATTTACTATTATCCAAAAACCGATACCAAACTAGGTTTAGGTATCCTTTATCCTTCACTGGAAGAGGTTGCGAAAGAAATAGCCAAGAGGGATAAGGCAAGAATAGTTCCAACAGGTATTTATGCATTGAATAAATTAGGTTTATCAACTCAAGTTCCCATGAATATTGTATACCTGACGGATGGAACTCCTAGAAGAATAAAAATTGGAAATGGTAAGGGAATTCTTTTCAAACATACAGCTCCCAAAAATTTAGCCTATAAAAATGACCTGATATTGTTAATAGTTTCTGCTCTTAAAGCTATTGGAAAAGAAAATATCCAAAATGAAGATATTGAAAAATTACGTATCCTGCTCTCTTCGAGACAAATATCTGACTGGAAAGATGACCTGAAATTAGCTCCCGCATGGATTAAACAAATAATAATTTCAATAGAAGGCAGCACTTGCAGATAAAATTTTATATGAATCAATTGTCGAGCATAGGAGTAAATTAACCAGGATAAGCGGGATAGATTATTCTACTCATAACCCCCAAACAATAAACTTTATACCTCCTGATCACATAATTGATGCTTTAAAATCAGATTATGAAGATATGCAGTCAAGTATGATTTATGGTGAATCCTTATCTTTTGAATCACTAATCAGTCGCATTAGGGAATTGAATACTAGATTTCATCGTTAATATTTCTTATTTATTTAACCCCAAAAAGATACATTGTTTATTTCCGCAGTTTCACCAGTACCAATACAATATTTTGATTTTAAAAATTTGTTGTCTCAACCAGATTGCCATAAAGTGATCGTAAACGATATAACCGTCCTTAGTTTTGTAAACCAGCTCTATATTAATTAAATTCTTGAGTGCACTGTTCACGCTGCTTGCTGCCTTGAGCAGTCTGGCTTTACTCAATGGGTAAGCAGTCAACGAAATGTTTATGCCGTTATGTAGAGCTTTTAACATTGTTTCTGTCTCCTGACTACGGTCGCAGAAAAACTGTGGGCTGAAATATCCTGAAATCAGGAATGGGTTATTTGGTTTCATTTTAATGCATTTTATTCATTACACATTTTGCGTTACGCGTTTTATGTTACAAAACTTACGCAATAAGAATTATAATAACCATATAATGTTAAATTTGACACAAAACCAAACATAAAACGGATTAAAACATACATAAATCCAAACATGATATTACGGGGTCCAGTTAACGCTCCCTGTTTATTACCGCAATTTCACCAGCACCAACACCGGATTATCGGTCTCCTTTAGTTTTGAAGCTATTTGTTTGAATTTATCGGAGACTTTGTTGCTCTCAGCATGTGCTATAAACTCATGTGCAGGGATATAGGAGATCATATAGTTATCTGCACTGATGTATTTTGGCCAGATTGCAGGGCCTCCCTCCAAATCCTCGACAAAACCAAGGTGATTAATTTCAGGTTGGTCAAGGAAAATGAACTCCCCGTTTTTCTTGTTGAATATTGAACATGAGTGTGGGTATATATATATTTTCCCCCTTGCGGTTAGTTTTCTTGCCGGTTTATCTGTTAGAGAGCCAACATGAAACTGCATGAAAAGGTAACTATTGCTTTCAAAGACACCTAAAAATCTGGATAAGAATGGAGAATTAGGCTCTCTAGCGCTTTCGTCAACAGTTTTATACTTTCCGTAGTTTATAATAAATGCAGTATCTATCGAAAGGTTCTTATTTATACTGAGCACATATTCATTGTTGCCATTTATTAATCTTACGCTGCCATCGTACTTAAATATGTCGGGGTCAATAATAGAAAAAGATCTTGACAATGTTTGTACAAAATCTACCTCCTCCTGAGGATAATTCAATTTCATAATGACCCTGGATGTGCTATCCATAATGAATGCTGAATAAACAGATTGTTTATTGATAGTAGAGGTCATAATATAGAAATCGCCCAGTTTTTTAAGGAGAAATAAATATATTCCCTTTGAATCATCTCCATCAGGGAAAGTTATTCGTCGTATAAACTGCCCACTCCTTGAGTATTCTAATATTTTCCGGTATCCTCTAACACAGATGTTTCCGGTAGATTCATCTATGTCTATAACTACAAGTTGTTCATACTCCTGGGGCCCTCTACCCTTCCTGTTAATGGAATTGATATATGACCCTTGCTTATCAAATATTTTAATAGTTCCATTTTTTTGCGATAAATACAGGACTCCATTCTCATAAAATATCAGATCCAAAAAAATACGATCTACCAATGACTCCTTTGTGGTTTCAAGTGGAATATACTCAATGGTATCTGCAATCTCAGAAAGGTTCCCAAGGCGGCTCTTCCCCACGCCACCGGCAACATCAATGATTCTCAAATCCTTTACCTCTTTACCATTATTTGGCGAGCAGGAAAGTGACACAAATATTGATGCCACAACAATAATACAACCTACGCTTTTCATCATTGATTAATTTATAATAAATGGGAATCTTGTATTATCAAATTTAACAAGAATAACGACAGATAATCCACAGAAAACTCTTGCAACGTTTTGTTGCGCTTTTTAATCCGATAACAAATTGGTTATCTGATATTTTCAAAATTTATGCAGCGTTCTGTTGCGCTTAATCGCGGTGGTTATGATCTTTTGAAAAGATACTGAAGGTGATTTTAGGGTCGTAAGGAAGGCCTTCTATTGCAAGAATTTTTCCCTTGATCCTTGCTTTCATCGATCTCACACTTGATTGTGAATTACTAAGCAACTCAGAGATCTCTTTTGAACTGAACTTTAGGTCAAATAAAATTAAAACAATTATTTCCATATCGGATAAAGTTGTCAGATATTTCACATTTGGATTGGTAGAAACAAAATTATCACTATGTGCTAATACAGATAAATTGTCCTTCGAAAGCGATCGGATATTGTTGAGAGTGTCATTCATATCATCTGACAACTCACTAGAAAACTTTCTGCTTCGGTTGGCGTGTTTGTTAATATCATCAACTAATTTCGGAAGAGCTCCCACAGATGTTTCGCGAAGCTGACTAATGAAATTGCTCCTTTTTAGTTCGTCTTCAAGAATTTCAATCTTTTTCTTATAATCTTCTCGTGCGAATTGAGCTGTTTTAATTTTCTTTCTTAGGAATAGGGTCGCTAAAGAGCAGCTTAATACCAATATAAAAACTGTTATCCATAGCCTGTTATTTTCCCTTTCTACTTTTGCCTCCATATCAGCTTTCTTTCTTATCCACGATTTCGGAACTGTCACTTTGTCTTTGTCCATTTTAGCGCGATAAGAGAGGAAAGAACGAATGTATTTTTGGTTGTACTCAAAAGCGGATTTATAATCTCCTACTAAGGAATAGGTATTGGCTAGTAATCCGTAATTTGGATGCAGACTATTCTCAGTTGAGTCTTCAGTAAATTTCAGGGCAAGTTTGGCGTAAAATAAGGCACTATCGGGATTATTAATAATTATGTATTTTGAGGCGATTTTACTATAGAGATTGACCTCATTAGATTTACCGCTCAGTGTCTTATCCCTGATCTCCAACATTTTTTTTAGACACTCAATTGATTTATTCTGCTCATTTTGGAATGAATAATAATTCTGAAATATATCGAAAAGGTCATATTTTATATTTGGTGCAAGTGTGTCTGGATTACCAAAGGAGTTAAGAAGAGCAAGAGCCATTTCTTTTTTATTTTGAATATATACTTCAGATAGTTCAAGTTTAGCTCTCTGAACCTCTTTATGATAATTTAATTTTGTATTAAGATTTATACTTTTTATAAAATACTCTTCCGGAATTTTAACTGTTCTTTCAACTGTCTTTACTCTTGGATCAATAAGAATGATATCTGATGATGTGTTAAACAAGTAAGCTTTACCCAGACAAGTGTAAATCTGACTCTTAAAGTCGTTGTCCTGAATGTTGTATTTATAAAAGATTCTTTCTGCCTCTTTTAGGTCGTAACACAAATAAGAGTCGCGTAAGTTTACTTCATTAATCAAAAGACCCTTGTAAAGAATAGATCTACAAGTATTTCTGTAGTCTTTCCTTTTTTTGTACCAATCTACGGCAACCGAAATAACTGAGTCATCCTTTTCGGTTATATCTGCTTTGTTTCTTGCAATCGTTAATAAAAGCGAGTAGTACGCCCTGTTTTTCTTAGACAAATCCTGCGAACTAAGAGTTGCAAGACTATCCAGGATCTCTTCCGGCTTTTCGTACAATATCTTATCCCATGCTTGCAGCTTATCGTAAATCTTACCCTGCTCACCCTTGAATGATGAGCATGACAGTAGCAGGCATGAAATGATTATAGCCGGGATTTTTTGCATAATAGACAAAAGTAGTAAATATCAGTGAAATTCTTTGACGCGATCTTGCTACAATTAAAATATTTAAGAAGGTAGTTTTTATGCAATTTCAAAGTTGAACCTCTGTAATTTCAAAGTTGTACCTCTGTAATTTCAAAGTTGGATCTCTGTAATTTCATAGTTGCGGGTTGCATGCTCTGGCAAAGCTTTTAGTAGTTGTCTGATAATCTGCGAGTTGTATATTTGCTTGATTTTCAGACCATTTTTTAAGTATTTGAAAGTCATGCATATGCTAACCCCTCTGCCAGAGACTCTGGCAGAGGGGTTAGCACTTCGCTCAAAATGAGAAAGATACTCATTCGCCTGTTAATCAATTATTTACTAACTGCTCTGCCAAAGTTGTTAGTAAATACCTAATCTGCAGCTGAATATAAACCATGTGGAGGCAAATCATGCCGACACATACCTTCTTGAGCTCTTTAAAAACTCCGCCGCAGTAAGTGGTATTCATCTGTATATATGAGTATTACTAAACTCGAAATTTTGTTTTAAAAATCTCAGGTTTAGTAATTATACCAGTCTGAATATAAGATTAATACCACTTATCGTGCCACGCTAAATCCCTTGCGGCGGAGTTTTGCCATCCTGAAACCGCCAGATTGGGAGGAAGAAAATTATTCCGATTATTGAGAAGACAAGCCCGCCCATTGTTCCTACTGCAAATGCAAACCAGAAGACTTCATTTTTGCCGTCGAACAGAAATGGAATAAGGCCAAGTACTGTTGAGAGAATCGTGAGCATGATAGGGATAATTTTGTGATTGTAGGCCTTAATGAAGTCGGAGAGTGACGAGCGTCTTCCATGTTGGTATTTCCTTTGGATGTTGTACTGGTTTATGATGTATATTCCTGCATTAACCGAGATTCCGCTAAGCATTATGAGTGCCGCCAGTCCCCCCTGGTCGAATGTAAATTCCGTAAAGTAAAAAGTGAGAAACAGACCTATGAACGATATTGGAATCAACAATATTATTATAAGTGGCTGCACTATGGATTCAAAAAGGATGGCGCAGATAAGGTAAATTATTGCAATAATTATGAACAGCACCCAGAAGTATGTTGCGTTATCGAAAAACCAGCCGGGGTTACCGGAGCCGGCCTTGAAACCCAATGGCAGCACCTCTTTGTTCAAGCGCTCCACCTCTCTTTTGTTCACTCTGCTGGAAAGTTCATACGGGCCAATAAAATCGTAGGCCACAGTAAGGCTGTACTGCTGATTCTTCTTGTAAATATCGTTTCCTGTCTGCCTCATCTCTATGTTACCAATTTCAGAAAAGATAACCGGCCGTCCACCCATATTAAGATGTTCGTTTTTCAGGTGCCACACATCCAGGTCATTTTTCCGTGAAGAGACTACCTCCATTCTCATAGACTCATTTCCATCGAAGTAACCAGGTACAGAAGACGAAACAAGCAGGCTGCTCAATGCATTATAGGCATCTGACGGGTTTATCTTCATCTGGGCCATCTTTTCCATATCGTAATCTATGAAGTACTCATTTCTCGCCATCAGCTCTCCCCATCCTGCCTGTCCGAAGACCCCAGGTCCGCTTACCCGTTGGTTCTGCTCGAGAGAAGTGATTGCCTCACGACAATACTTGTAAAGAAGGTCATAGTTGTATCCTGTCAGTTCAATTCTATTGGATTTGTTGGAGTATGAACCTACATTGTTATTGAAATTCTCATCGTTGATACCATTTACACTCCAGTTGGCCCCGCCAAAATCGATAGCCTTTGATATAACCTCGCTCTTGAGCATTGCAGGAAAGCTTCCGTACTCAAACTCCTTTTTGAAAGTTACCTCAATAGAAGCATTGCTATATGAATATACCATGGTATTGAACCTCTCAATCTGAGGAAACTGCGAGAGATAGTTCTCCATATAGACAACAATCTCGTTTAGCTGCTGAACAGTGCATCCTGCTGGCATTGAGGCACTAATCGACAGTACGTTTCTGCTCGGCTCTCTGTTGCCTAAACCCCTGCCTCTCATGTTTTTCAGGAATAGTCTCAGGGAGCCGCCAAGACTTTTCTCTACAATATCTTTAAGATTGTTCTGATAGAACGAGCTTCCAAAGGTCTTGTTATATACAACAGCCATCTTTCTGGTCTCCTCCTCTCCCTTTAGTTTCTCGTCCATCTTGTTTGGCAGCAGATTAACCGGCAGACCAAAACCAAGAACAAGCAGAAGAATGAATATCCATTTGTGTTTTTTTCCAAAAGTTGCATATTTTCTGTAGAGAATATTAAATCTGATCCCCCGTCTCCTTGCTTTTATGCTTTGTCTCTTCCGTAATCCTCCCACAGGGAAAGTGTCTATGAGAGCCGGAACAAAGATGAGGGCAATTGCCAGCGAAACTGCAAGGTTAATTATAAGAACTGCAGAGAAGTCGATAAGATTCTTCTTGGTCTCTTCCGGCAGAAAGAATACTACGGCAAGTGCCCCCATTGTGGTAAGCAGGGCCGCCAGTATGGCTATGAATGCCTTTCGGTCGCGGTAATATCCATAGTGAGAAATCATTATAATACTGGTATCTATAATAATACCAAGCGATACTGTTATACCGGCAAGAGAGTATATGTGAATCTCAAGGTCGAGCAGATAGTAGAAGATGAATGCAATAAAGATATTAGCAGCAAGGGTGACAGCAATAACGGTAAGATATCGGATGCTTCTGCTTACTATAAATACAAACAGAAGCAGTATGATTACAGAAAAGAGCGTCCTGCGGAGAATCTTGTTGAGTTCACTTTTCAGTTCAATAGAGGAGTCGAATGAAATTATCGCTGCAAATTTGTCCGGGAAGCTCTTGCTCAACTGAGCCATCTTCTCCTTAACCTCTTTACAGAGTTCCAGGGTGTTGACGCTCTTCTCTGGATAGATACCTATCATAATGGTATTCAGCCCGTTTATTCTATAATAAGATTCCGGGGATTTCTCCTTGTATGTAATCTTAGTGATATTGTCTAGCCTGATTATCCTGCCGTTTGAATTTCTTACAGGTATGTTTGCCAGAGAGGAGCCACCTGTCTCTGTTGTGAGCATTATTGTGTTCCCGTCCACACTGCCTACAATATCTGATTTACCAATATGGGCCCGAATTGCTGAGGATATGTCATCGGGGGAGATTCCAAGTTTTGCAATCTCGTCAGGTTCGAAGGAAACCTCTAGGTACTTGGGAGATGCCCCTGTGAGAGAGACGCTCTGTATCCCTTTTATGAGAGATATCTCTTTGATTATATAGTCATCGGCATATTGCTCTATCTGATTTGTTGGCAGAGCAGCATTTAGTGTGTATGTGAGAATTTGTCTTTGATTTTCGCCACCCGATGAAGATACATTGATATAAGGGTAACTCACGTTTGGAGGGAGCTTTGGATAAACGCGCCTGATAAGCGAAGCTAACTCAAAACGGACAGCATCTATGTTTGCTTTGGACTTAAGTTTGATAGTAATTGACCCTCCGCCCTTCCGCGACACCGACCTAACTTCGCCAACTCCGGAAACAGATGAGATAACACCCTCAAGCTTGGATGTGACCTCCGCCTCTACGACTCTTGCCGAAGCTCCCGACCAGGAAAAGCTTACCGACATGTTCTTCTCCCTTATTGTAGGATTATACTGGATGTTGAGCAGGGGCATTATGCCTGCACCCATTACAACCAGAACAACAAATACCAGAATTACTGAGAATGGTGGGAGCCTCATTTGCCTCGGTTTTTATAAATATTATAATAAAAGACTGGGATAAAGAATATGCTGACTATAGTTCCGACAACCATTCCGCCAATAAGGGCAAGCGAAAGCGGAAACTGAAGGTCGGAGCCCATGTCGCCCCTTACAAGGAATGGAGCAATGGCCAATATAGTGGTTAGACTGGTCATTATGATTGGCTTGAGCCTTCTTGACCCTCCTGTGAAAACTGCCCTCAATGTTGAGTAGCCCTCCTTTCTCAGACGGTTTATCGTGTCTACCTTAAGTATAGAGTCGTTGATTATTATACCGCACATAACCACCAGCCCTATCATTGACATCAGATTGATACCCGCCCCAAAAATCAATAAAAGCAGCAGGGCCCCGAATATGTCAACTACAATTTCTGACAGTATTATGAGTGGTTGTATAAGTGATTCAAACTGTGCGGCAAGGATAAAAAATAGCAGGAGAAAGGCTACCGCAAGAATTACTAAGAGCTCTCCTATCATTTCCCGATTTGAAAAGTAGCTCCCGGCAAATGTAACATCGAAGGTTTCATCACCATCCGATAACTCATCAATAGCAACCATTACATCCTTTACCATTTTGTCCGGAACCTTTAGGTTGAGCGGATAAAAATCGCCCTCGGTACCCGAGATTACGCTTTTAAGATCCCTCACCCTGCGCTCCTTTAGAACCACCGAGAGAGGAACGTCTGCACCGTCTGAATTTCTTATCGTAAGAGAGAGCAGGTCTTTAGCAAGATCTCCCTCATCGCCCACTATTACCGGCACAGAGTAGGTTCCATGGTTAACCGAATACAGGGTGTTCTCCTTGGTAGCACTGCGCAGAGCATTAAAAACGGCTGAATAGCTGAGCTTGTAAAGCGAGAGCATCTCCGGGTTTACAACAAACAATATCTGCTCCTGCCACAATACCGGTTCAATGTATTGCCCGGGCAATTTTTTGGTTATCTGCTCCAGAAAACGGTTCAGTTTGTCCGGTTCCGGGGCACCACCCTTCTTGTTCATTATTTTTACAACAAGATTGTACTCTTTGTCCGAAAATATGACATTGAAGATATTGTCTGCCGATGCAAATCTGAATGTTGCATCGGGATATTTTGCAATGATTGCATCTGAGATACTCTTCTCTATCGCGGGCAGATCCGATGGCTTGTTTGCCTTTATATAGACCATTGCCTCGGATTGGGTAAGATCGGGAGTATGAGACAGCAGAAACTGCTGGATTCCTACAAATGCACTCTTATGGGCGATTCTCTCTTTTGCTGCAGCAACTACAACAGCGGTCCTCAGTTCACTCTCCTCTACTGTGAGAGGGAGGTTCCAGTCTATGTTCAAAGTAACGTCGTCGTGGGTCACCGGCGGGAGTTTAGACTTGTCTATTACCCTGTACAGAAGATATGTAGCAGGGATGGTTGCAATAAAGAGCAGCCAGACCAGCCTCTGATGACGGAACACCCAAACAAGACCATTTTCATAAAGAGCAACAATGTCTACGGGTTGCAACTTTGCCAGAAACCTGTTGGGTTTTGGTTCTCCCTTGCGTTTGTATAAAAGATAGTAGTATACGGGAATGACAAGTACAGAAACGAGAAGTGACGAGAAGAGCCCTATGGTTACTGCCATTGCCTGGTCATAGAAGAGGGCTCCTGCTATTCCGCTCAGAAAGATAAGTGGTATAAAAACCGAGCATGTTGTTAGCACAGAGCTGAGCATTGGAGCAAAAACCTCACCAACACCCTTTACCACAGCCTCTTTCAAATGATGACCCCTGTCTCTCAATTGCGTTATATTGTCAATGACAACAATAGAATTGTCCACCATCATACCTACGCCCAGTATTAGACCCGAGAGTGATATTATATTTATCGATATGTTGGCAATAAAGAAGAACAACAGTGATACAATTAGCGAGAGTGGTATTGTTATGGCTATAAGCAGAGGCGACCTGAGGTCTTTCATGAAAAGGAAGAGTACCAGGCAAGCCAGTATTGCTCCTAGTATAAGATTGTTTACAAGGTTTGAAATTGAGTAGTCCAGAAGCTGTGTCTGGTCACGCGTAATCTTGAAGTCAACGTCGGGATAATCCTTTGCAAAGTTCTCCATTAGTGTGTTTATGGCCTTTTTGAGGTCGGCCATTTTTGCATCGGACTGCTTTATTACGGCAAGCGAGACTGAACTTTTGTCGTCCGAAATCACTACTCCTTTGTTTCTTTTAGGCAGCTCCTTAACAGATGCCAGATCTTTGAATTTGTATACCCTGCCGTTAATATTGAGGTTTATGTTCTCGATATCTTCCTTTGTGCTTATCTCCGATATAAACCTGATATCCCAACGGTAATGTCCGTCTTTTATGGAGAGGTTGCCCAGCTTAAGGTTATTGCCTTTGATTGCCGACTCAAGGGAACTTTCGGTTATACCGAGTGATCTCATCTTGTCTGTGTATGGCAACACAAGAAGCTCGGGCAGCGACAGCCCGCTTACATCTACCAGGGCAACCTCCGGTATCTGTTCAATTCGCTTGGATATAACATCAGATACAAATCTGCCAAGTTCGAGAAACTTCTCCCGCCCCTGCAGTTTGGCCGTTATATTTATGAAGAAGGCCGGAATATCTGTGGCGCTTGCCTTTATAACCTTTGGCCGCTCCATCTCCCGCGGCATACCCGAAATTGCCCTGTCTATCCGTTCGTTTACATCTACAAAAATAAAGTCTATATCTGCCCCCTCCTGGAACTCCATGAAGATGTTTCCTGAGTTGTTGTTAGATTCACATGTAAGCTCCTTTAGGTTGCCAATCTGCATCAACTGGCTCTTAAGGGGTTTTATTACAGATGCATCCACCTCTCTGGCAGAGTATCCGGGCGCATTGAGTTGAATGGTTATCTGCGGGATGTCTACCTCCGGCATGAGCGATACGGGCAGCAGACTAATGGCAACACTGCCCAGGACAATAACCGCAATGATTGACATTGTTACCGCTATCGGTCTCTCTATAAGTTTGCCAATCATAATATTATCTCTTTTTTATCTCTACTTTTGAATCATTGGCAAGGTTTAGGTTGCCCGATATTATTATTATATCCCCTACATTGAGATCTGCGTTTTTATCGGCATTTGCAACTACTATATGCGACTCACTGTTTGATGCCTCTACCTTTACATAGGTCCACATGGCTTTTCCTGTTGCCTTGTCCAGCCTGAAGAGCACATCAAAGTTGTCTCTCATTACAACTGCCCCTTTTGGCACCACTAGTTTATCTCTTAATGTGTTCTCCACAATAGCCTTAACGTTCATCCCCTCTATTAGTCTGCCGGAACTGTTTGTCACCTTGGCCAGAATCTTCACCTGCCCGTTGTCGTCTATAAGAGGGTTTATCTGTGTCACAACGCCTGTGTAGTTCCTCTCCTGCTCAGAATATGAGTAGATCCTTACATTGCTGCCAACCTTTATAAACGGCATTTCAGACTCAAGAAGCGAGAAGTCCACTTCAAACTGGGAATCATCTATAAGGGTGCAGAACACACCCGATGACTGTTCGTATGGTTTGGCCGTGAGGTTTGCCACCTTGCCGCTGAATGGGGCCTTAAGTGTTGTGTTTGTAAGATCTTCCTCTGCTTGTCTCAGGTCGCTTACAGATGACAGATAACCAGAACGGATCTTGATTATTTTCAATAGTTCCGGCGGCACTTTGGAGGTGTCCCTTCCATAGCCGTAACCTATAAGTGCGTCTGCAAAATCAAGCTCGGCCTTCTCCATCCTCTGCTTTGCCTGTGATAGCTTGTAGAGCGGCTGCTTTGTGTCGAGGCTGGCCAGTGCCTGTCCTTTTGCAACGCTTTCGCCGTTCCTTACATATACTTCTGCTATAACACCTGAGGAGAGAAAGTTGAGTTCACTCTTCTTTATTGCCCGCAACTTACCGTTGCTTATGAGCTGTTTGTTAAAGTTCCGTTTTTGAAGGGTCATTGTGTCTACAAGGTTCTTTTCAGAGACAAAATCGGCCTTAGCGGCTTCTCCCTCGGTGCCGGTGTTTCCCTTTTTCCCGGAGCAAGAGAGCATCACAAGGAGAGAAAGTGAGATTACAAAATATTTTCTCATTATAAACATATATTAATTGTCAATCATTTTATCGAATTCTGCAGATATCTTTTGGTTGTTGAGATAATCATAAAGACTTATCTTTCTTATAGTAAAGTACGATTGCCAGTAGCTGCTAAGGTCTGCAATGTATCGTTTTGCGGCATTGTCCTTTTCTGACTGGGCCGTATTGAGGTCGGTTACATTTATTGTACTGTTCTGGAAACGTTCAAGTGCGATATTATAGCGTAGCTGGGCAATGGAGTCGGCCTGTGCCGATGTGGAGCACTGCATGCTCTGTTTGTTAAACTGCATCACCTTAATAAGTATGTCCTGTTTGTACTGCGAATAGGACTGCTCCACTTGGGTCTTAATTACCTCTTCCCTTGATTTTGCCAGCTTAACCTTTCCCTTTCCAAGACCCCAGTCGAGAATAGGAAGAGAGAGACTTAGCCCTACAACCTCCTGATCCATGGGGTTATTGTATGATTGAGAGAGGTTGTTCCCCTTTTGGGTAAGGCCAAACTGGGCATTGAATTGTGCCTGAAGTCCCGCACCTGATTTTGCTCTTGCAACATCCTGTTCTGCGCTTAATATCCTTAGCTCGTTGTCTATGGTATATGCCGAATTCTCCGATGCTTTTGCATAAACCTCATCAAAGTTAAGTTGTACATCTGGCCCCTCTTTCGGTAAAATCAGCTCCAGTTCTACATTCTCGTTGAACCCGAGAAACGTCTGCAACTGCAACATGCTCAAATCCAGCGTCAGGCGATTGTCGCTGATAGCAAGTTTATCGTTGAAGAGCCTAAGTTTGAGCTGCAACAGGTCGCTGTTGGACATCGAGCCTATCTCGTATCGCTCTTTCGCAATCTTTGAGGCCAGCTCGGTGGATGCGTAGTTCTTCTCCGCCATTTCAAGAGCCATCTGTGCAGCCAACACATTAAAGAACAGCGACGTCACAGTAGTATTAATATCCTCAATATTAGCCAGGTATGTTCTTTTTGCACTCTCATACCTTTTTGGTTCTGTCACCTTCTCCCATTTCAGGCTGTTGTAAGCCATAATTGGCTGGGAATATGAGAAACTTACTGGTTGAGAGTTGTAGAGTAAGTTTTCTGTGGGGGAGAACTGGTCGAGCCGGTTAAGACTGGTAGTAATAGAAACCGACCCTCCGGTTGCAGCAATATTCTGATGTATATACAGAGAGAGGCTGTTCCTGAGGTTATTGTTCTTTATATAGTCAATCTCTCCGGTTGTACTGTTTTGAAGGGGCATAAGTGAGCGGTTATATTGACCAAGCGAAGCATTAAGGTTAAGTGAGGGTAGCAGCTGGGCCTTATATGAACGGAACTGCCAGTAGTCTGCCAGAAAATTGTGTTTTGCCATCAATGCAGATGGTGACTGCTCCCTTGCTGTCTCAATGACCTCCTCAAGGGTCATTTTCAGATGCTGCTTCTGGGCACTCAGCGTGTTAGCTGAAATTATTAACGACAGAAAAAGTATGTACTTCTTTAACATTGCTGTATTATTTGATATTTAATTACTTGAGATTTACTATTGCTACTATTGGGTTATCGTTCTCGTTTAGCTTCTCAGCTATCTTCATTATCTTGCCGGAGCATTTATTGTTCTTGACAAAATCGAGGAAAGAGGTTGCTGAATAGACGCTTAAAAGCTGGTTATTGGATGTTGCTTCCATTGGTCGGAAAACCGGTCCGTTTTCCAGGTTTTCCCTTAAGCCCATCTTGCCTTTTACTGGTTGATTCAACAGAGTCAGTTCTCCACTGTTTTTATCGAAAAGGGCTATTACATGTTTTCTTCCCTTACCCAAAGGCTCCGTTGCAAGTCCTCTGAAATTAAACATTAAAAAGAGATAGTCTTCTGTTTCAATCATTTTCCATAGTTGAGTGATAACCTTACTATTATCATCGTCAACCAAACTATTCCACTCGGTTTTTTTGAACTCACCATAATTGAAAATGAATGGTTTTTCCAACTTCAATCCGGCATCAATAGAAAATATAGTATCCAACTGGAGGTCTGAGTATGATATTCGAATATTATTGCCAAATTTCGTTAAGATGGGCGCCTTGATAACAGATCGAGTGTTTGCTTTATTCATCTGTAGCTCAGGATTCGGAATTTTCATTCTTATGTTTGACAGTGAATCATATATAATTACAGAATATTCGCCTGTACTATCTAACTTAAAAACAGAAGCCATATATAAATTATCAACCATTTTTATAGACCCAATAGTACGGTAAGCTTTTAAATCCGGCATTCTTGTTACGGAAACAAAATTTCCAAGCATATCGTACTCATACAACATTTCCGACATTAATGGAATAATAGTAATGTTGCCATTTTTCGGAATAACCTGAATATCAATTACATCAAGATACTCTTCCGGACCACGTCCACAACGGTTTATTGTTCTGACATACTTTCCTGTTGAGTCAAATATTTTGATTGATTTTTCATTGTCTCTTACATAAATGTGTCCGGCCTCATATAAAAAGTGGTACATATTACCAACCAAAGAGCTGTCTGTGGTTTCAAGAGGTATATAGCGAATCTCCTTCGCAATTTCACTCAGATCCACAATCCTGCCCTTACCAACAGCTCCGGCTACATCTATGATTCTGGTATCTTTGTCACTCTTCTTTTCTGAACAGGAGGTTAAGACAATTATACAGACTGATAACAAAGTAATAATCAATAGTGTGATACCCTTTTTCATACAGAGATTATTTTAGTTTGACTATAGCAATTACGGGGTTGTCGTTCTCGTTTAATCCGGCTGCCATGTCTTTTATCTTTCGTGAACATTTGAAGTTTTCTGCAAAGTCTTTAAACTCAACGGCAGTGTAGGCTGCTACCAGATACTCTTGCGAAGATACTGTCCTTGGCCAGAATACCGGTCCTCCTTCAATATCGTCCTTAAAGCCCATTTTACCTTTTAAGGGTTGATTCATAAGAGTCAGGTCGCCTGTCTTCTTGTTAAAAAGGGCTAATGAATTTGTATTCTGAAAAGTGACCTGTTTGCCTGTATGATCTGTATATTGTTGTTCCACAGGTTCGTGAGCAAGTCCATTAAGACCAAGCCAGATATAAAGATAATTTTTGGACTCTAAAAGAGAGCCCAGCCAGATGATGATTCTGGAAGTAGAAGTAACCCCGTCTTTGTTGGAAAGAGTCATCTTATACTCTCCGTAATTAATTGTATATACTGTATCAATTCTTAGACCATTATCAATTGAACGGATAATCTCGGGATTTGAATAAATGATTCTTACCTTGTCTTCAAACTTTGTAAAACGGGCACAGTCAACTATTCGAAATTCAGATTGTGATATTATTCCTGTTATCTCGTCGTAATTTATCTTAGGTGATGGTATCATCAATTTAACATTAGACAGAGAGTCAAATACAACGGCACAATACTCGTAAAACGGCTCACGAGAGCTGACGTCGGCAATATATGTGTTGTCACTTATCTTTTGGCCCCAGTTCATATAATTTCTACATCCTTCAATCTTTGGTATTTGAACTTTCCTCACAAATACTCCATCTTCTGTGTATTCATAAAGCTTTGTATCCAGTGAAAGCAATATAATATTTCTGTTATCCGGATCGATTTCCAACATGTCACCCGACATTAGTTTCAAATACTCCTCTGGTCCTCTACCTTGTCGATTAATTTTTCTTATAAACTTTCCATTGTTGTCAAATACGCTTACTGTTGATGTATTATGCACAATATAGATTTGCCCGCCTTCATAGAGAACTGAGTTTATATTGCCAACGAGGGAGCTGTCTGTGGTTTCAAGGGGTATATAAGTGACTTCACTGGCAATTTCGCTTAGTGGGATAATCCTGCCTTGCCAACAGAGCCGGCAATGTCGATGATTCTTACATCTTTGTCGTTCTTCTTTTCTGAGCATGAGGTTAAGACAATTGTGCAGACAGATAAAAACGCTATTTTATAAAGGATTATCAGATTTCTCATAATCTAACTATTTAAGTTTGACCAATGCAACTACGGGGTTGTCGTTCTCGTTTAACCCTGCTGCCAGTTCTTTAATCTTTCCCGAACAGTCATTGTTCTCTGCAAAGTCCATGAACTCAACGGCTGTGTAAGCAGCTACCAGATATTCTTGTGAAGATATTGTTTTGGGCCAGAAGGGAGGACCGTTCTCAAAATCCTCCTTAAAACCCTTTTTGTCTTTTACTGGCCGGTTCATAAGAGTCACTTGGCCGGTATTCTTATTGAAAAGTCCATATGTTATGCCCATAACTCTACGAGTCTTGTTCCCGCTTGGGTCTTCAATTATTTGTTCCTCCGGCTCCTGGGCTAATGTTTTAAGGTTTAGCCATAAATAAATATAATCTGTTGATTCTTTGAGAGATCCTATCCAAATTATATTTTTTACAGATGGAGAAAACATCTCTTCTTTGTTGGACATGGTAACCTTGTATGATCCGTAATTAATTGTAAATGCAGTGTCCAGAGCTAAGTTCTTATCAAGCGAAAGAATAAAACCGGGATAATTGCTAATAATTCTAACTTTTTCTTCAAATCGCGAAACGCGGAAATCACTTTCAATTGCAATAAACTTTTCGAAAGAGATTGAAATATTAACTCCTGTTATGTCATCATTCTTGACAGAAGACGCTGGAACCATTTTCAGAATATTAAATAAAGAGTCATATACAACAGCACAATTTGCTGTTGAGTCTCTACCTGGCCTGAGAGTGAAGATATATTGATTGTCCTTTATTTTGAGTGCCTTGTTATAAGTATCAGGGGAACTTTCAATGTCCGGGGGCTGAATTTTTCTTACAAAATCTCCCGTTTGGGTATATTCATATAGTTTTGAATCCAACGATTGAACAATCAGGTTCCCATTATTTTTGTCAATTTCGAGCATATCCAAAGGGGGGAGACCAGAATACTCCTCTGGCCCTCTGCCACTTCTGTCTATTGTCCGGATAAACTTACCCGTATCGTCAAAGACACTAATCGCCGTTGAACTATGAACGATGTAAATCAATCCATTTTCATAAAAAACAGAATTGATGTTTCCAACCAAAGCTGTGTCATTGGTTTCAAGAGCAACATAACGAATATCCTTTGCAATTTCGCTCAGAGGGATAATCTTGCCTTTGCCGAGTGCTCCGGCTATGTCGATGTTTTTTAACTCCCGGGCGCTCTTTTTTTCTTTACATGAAGAAATGGCGATAAGGGAGAGAGATAATAAAAGAACAAAAAATGGGGTAATTATATTTTTTCTCATGTCAAGTATAATTTTGTTCTAAAATTAATGATTATTTTGCTATTACAACTATCGGATTGTCGGTGTCTTTCAGGTTTTTGACAATTTTTGCCAGTTTTTCCGAAACTTTATGCGTATTGGCATATTCTATTAGAGAATAAGCGGGGATCATCATTACAAGGCTATTGTCATCAGAGATATAGGTTGGCCAGAACGGAGGACCATCCATTAGGTTTTCGCGGAACCCCAGAACCGCTTTTTCTGTTTGGTTGAGGAACGAAAATTTGTCATTCTTCTTGTTGAAAATTGCATATGAATCGGTAAGTGCATATGTACCATTCCCGCCCGAACGGGTTTTTTCATATGGCTCATGTGCAAATTCTCTTAAGACTACTCTCAAGAACAGGAAACCCTCCGATTCCAATATCTGGTTTTTCCCCATCAGAGAAACGTGTTTTCCTTTATTTGCACTTACAGAAGACCTGTCCATTGAGTTGTTACGGTATTTACCATAGTTGAATATGTATGGCGTGTCTATCTGCAGATTGTTTCCTATAGAAAGAACAGTGTCATTGGTTTCGTAAAGGATTCGCATTTTATCTCTGAATCTATAAAGTACTATTTTCTCTGGATTAAACAATCTTTTTGTCTTGAGTTTATCTTCTTCGCCAATACTTATGACATCATTACCTGAAGAAAAAGGATCTTCTCTAAAAACCTGGTATGGTGCCAGTTTTGGCATAGGGACAAGAAGTTTTATCTGCCCCAGGGAGTCATAAACTACAGCAGAGTAATCGGGTTTGTCAAGAAACCATTGTATTGCTGCCACGTAAGTGTTGTCATTAAGCCAGATTGGCAACATCGTCCTTATGTTTCCATCCTGCGGGGTATTGAATTTGCCAATGAATCTTCCCTCTTTATCATATTTGAATATACTATTATTCTCATTCATGGAATTAATTAGAATATTTCCGGCTTTTGGAGCAACAGACATAGTTACTGAACTAGAGTACTCTTGAGGACCTCTGCCTCTTCTGCAAAATTTTCTTACAAGCTTACCTTCATCGTCAAACATTTTAAGAGTATCGGTTCTATCCTGAAAATAGATCGTGCCATTTTCATAATGAATGCTTCGATATTCTCCTACTAGTGAAGCTGCCGACGTCTCTAGGGGTATGTACCGGATATCCTCTGCGACCTCAGAGATATCAATAATTCTGCCTCCTCCCACACTAGAGGCTACATCTATGATTTTGCTTTTTGCCTCATTTTGTTCAGACTGAGAACAGGAGACAGTCATTGTCAGTAACAAGACCATCATAACCAAGATGTTGTATTTTTTCATTATAATATTTGTTTATCTGGTGCCTATCGTCAATTTTCTTATTGTCTACCTTGCGATTACCACTACCGGATTATCATTTTCGTTCAGGTTTTTGACAATCTCCGCCAGTTTAGGGGGCAGAGTATGGGTTTCTGCATATTCGAGGAGAGAGGCTGCTGAGTGAACCATAAGCAGACTATTGTCGGAAGAGATATTGTTTGGCCAAAAAGGAGGACCACCCATCAGGTTTTCACGGAATCCTATTACTCCTTTTTTTGTCTGATTGAGGAACCAAAATTCTTCTTTCTCCTTGTTAAAGAGGGCATAAGCAAAATTAGTAGTGTATGTATGTGGCTTTCCTCTTATTATGTTTGTAGCATTATAGGGTTCATGTGCGTACGCCCTGAGATTATACCACAAAAAGAGCCACTTGTCCGTTTCCATCATTTTCCCAAGCAGGGTAATATGTTTTCCATCACCTCCGCGGATATGTGATACCCAATCTGATGAATATTTTTGAAATTCCCCATACTTGAAGATAAAAGGCGTGTCAATCTGGAGTTTTGAGTTTACAGATATAACGGTATCATAACCTTCGGACATTATCCGCATCTTGTCTCTGAATCTATACATGACAATGTCGCCACTTGTTATAACATTTATTCCCGGGGCAATTTCTTCTGACTTAAATGTTTTGGGGGCAGGGATAAACAGCTTTACATTACTTTGTGCATTGTAAACTATAGCTGAGAATTCTGCCACTCCTGAGTAATTTATGGATGCAAAAAAGGTGGTGTCATTAAGGTATATTGGTTCCTGAGAAACAAATTTTTCACTTTCAGGACTAAGGACTTTGTTAAGGAATCTGCCGGAGGCATTATAATTATAAACATTACGATCAAAAGTATTTACCTGAATATTTCCAGTTTGAGGCAATATATAAATCTGGCCTTTACTTAAGTACTCTTCCGGTCCCCTTCCTTGCCTTCCGAAATTCCTTACAAAACGGCCTTTTCTGTCAAAAATCTTAATACTGTCGGTTAGGTCTATGATATATATCAAATCATTCTCGAAATAAACTTTTTTAAAATGTCCTACAAGCGATTTTTTTGATGTTTCCAGAGGAATGTACTTTATGTCAGATACAACTTCACTTAAATCTGTAATTCTACCCCTGCCTACACTGCCGGCTACATCAATGATTTTGCTCTTTTCCTTCGTCTTTTCAGGCTGAGAACAGGAGAGGGTCATTGTCAGTAACAAGACCATCAGAACCAAGATGCTGTATTTTTTCATTAAATTATTTGTTTATCTGTTGCCTATCGTAAATTTTCTTATTGTCTACCTTGCGATCACCACAACCGGATTATTATTTTCGTTCAGGTTTTTGACAATCTCTGCCAGTTTAGGGGAGACGGTGTGGTTACTGGCATATTCGATAAGTGAAGCTGCTGAAATAACCATTACCAGGCTATTGTCGTTTGAAACATAGGTAGGCCAGAACGGAGGGCCACCCATAAGGTTTTCGCGGAATCCCAGAACTCCCTTTTCTGTCTGGTTGAGGAATGAAAACTTGCCATTTTCCTTGTTGAATATTGCATAGGAGTCGTTGAGGGGATAGAACCCGTTACCTCCAGCCCTTGGTTTTTGGTATGGTTCGTGTGCATAGCCTCTCAATGCAAACTGCAAGAAAAGAAAGCTTTCAGACTCCATTACCTTTCTCCTCCCGCTCAACGAAATATGTTTTCCTTTTTCCATAGATATGCTTGATCTGTCCATAGAGTTGTCACGGTACTTTCCATAATTAAATATATATGGAGTATCAAGTTGAAGATTTTTTCCTATTGATAAAATTGTATCGTTACTGTCATAAACCAACCGCATATTGTTTCCGAATTTGTATAGAAACGGTTCGTCAGGATTGGGAACCATTTTATTAATAGCACTCATAGGTGCTCCCTCCTTGAATACCATTACCATACTACCTGATGCCACCTTGTCTCCAATACTTTTGAACATTTTATATGGCGCCAGTTTAGGTATAGGAATAAGCAATTTAGTATTGCCCAGAGAATCATATACTACTGCGGAAAACTCAGGTTTATCCCGATATGTGTTTATTGATGCAACATAAGTATTCCCTTCAAGCAATCGTGGATGCACAGTCCGGAATTTTGTTGGCACCGGAGTTATAAATTTGCTGACTAATTTCCCGAAAATATCATACCTTAAAACCCGAAAACTGTCGTCGACGGAATTTACGATTATTTCTCCGCTATTCGGCTCCACAAATAATTCCACAGCATAAGGATACTCTTGGGGACCTCTCCCTTTTTTGCAAAACTTTCTCAGAAATTGCCCATCCTTGTCAAAAATAATTACGCTATCTGTTCTGTCTTGAAAATAGATGAGGTCTTTCTCAAATGTGTTGTTACGTAAATCTCCTACAAGCGACAAGGAAGATGTTTCAAGGGGTATGTAGCGGATATCATTTGCCACTTCTTCTAAGTCTACAATTCTACCACCACCAACACTAGCGGCTACATCAATGATTTTCTTTGTTACTTCTTCCTTACCGGATTGTGAGCACGAGAAAGGCACTGTCAAAAGTAAGATTGCCAAAGCGATGATTGTTGTATTTTTCATGAGTGTGATATTATATGTGATTTGCTTTATTTTATTGTCTAAATCATAATGTATGTTATCTACTTTCTACCTTGCGATTACTACTACCGGATTGTCTGTGTCCTTCAGGTTTTTGACAATCTCTGCAAGCTTGGGAGAGATGGTGTGGGTTTCTGCATATTCTATAAGTGTGAGAGCAGGGATTACCATAACCAGACTATTGTCATCGGAGATATAGACTGGCCAGAAAGGAGGACCATCCATAAGATTTTCACGGAACCCAAGCACACCTTTTTCTATCTGATTTAGGAATGAAAATTTACTTTTTTTCTTATTGAAGATTGCATAAGAGTCATTGATAGCATATGTCTCGTTTCTCTTAGCATTTATTTTCCCGTAGGGTTCGTGCGCAAAGTCCCTCAAAGCTAACTGCATAAACAGATAATCGTCAGACTCCATGATCTGATTCCTCCCACAAAGAGAGATGTGTTTTCCTTTTGATGCGCTTATAGAAGATCTTTCCATTGAATTATTTCTGTACTTACCATAATTGAATATATATGGTGTGTCAATTTTCATTTTGGTAGTGATTGATAGCACGGTGTCGTAGCTTTCATAAACTATCCGCATATTGTTTCGGAAGCGATAAAGTATTGTCCTGTCCGGATTCTCCAATTTCTTTATACCAGATTCATCCCGTTCATAAACTATTTTACCATCAGTCGGGTTTAGTAATCCCACAGGTTTTCGCGGCGCGAAAACTTTGTATGGGGGAAGCTTTGGCATGGGGACAAGCAATTTTATCTGTCCCAATGAGTCGTAAGCAACCACAGAGAAATCTGGTTTGTCTAGGAATAATCCTATTCTAGCCACATAGGTGTTGTCGTCAAGCCAAATTGGCCACATTGTCTTATACTTTCCGTCCTGTGGGGTTTTAAATTTGCCCAGATATCTTCCTTCTTGGTCATATTTATAGACACTTGCATTTCCATCCACGACATCAATAAGAATATTCCCGCTTTTTGGTTCCACATAGAGATTTACTTTATTTGGGTACTCTAGGGGACCTCTTCCTCTTCTGTCAAAATTTCTCAAGAACTTCCCCTCATTGTCAAATATCTTAAGAATAGATGTCCGGTCGGTAATATAAATCCTGCCTTTTTCGTAACTAACCCTCACTCCCTCTCCGACAAGTGAATATTCTGTTGTTTCGAGAGGTATATAGCGGATGTCCTCAACGACCTCCGAGATATCAATTATTCGCCCCCCTCCCACGCTGCCGGCAACATCAATAATTTTTAAGGATTTTTCATTTTTTTGCTCAGAACATGAGGTTGAAAAAAGGACAATCAGAAGTAATATCTGACTAAATAAACCTTTGATAAGTTGTTTCATCTTGTTATACATTTAATGATAATAAATGTACTTATAATAACGCTAAAAAGTGCTGCCGAAACACCTTGCAGCGTTTTGTTGCGCTTTTTGAGCTCTTAACCACATCTCTATTAAAGCATTGCAAAATTTTTGTTGCGTTTTGTTGCGCTCTGCGAACGGAAAAACACCGTTTTTATCACTCAATTATTTCAGCTTTACCAGCACCAAAACCGGATTATCTGTCTCTTTCAGGTTTTCTGAAATCTTCCTGAGCTTTTCAGAAAGGTTGGCTTTTGCGGCATGTGAAATTAAATCAATGGCTGTTATACACGACACCATATACCCATCTTCGCTTATATACAAAGGCCAGATTGCCGGTCCACCTTCCATATCGTCGACAAATCCCAACTGGTCAAATTCCGGCTGGTCAACCAAGGTGAACTCTCCCGTTTTCTTATTGAACAATGAACATGAAATTGGGTCACTATACGTTTTTCTGTCTGCTCCTACTTCACCTCCCTTTAGCATCACCCTTGGCTTGTGTGCCAGCGATCCAAGGTTAAACTTCATGAACAGGTAATTGTCGCTTTCAAAAATGGTTGCAAATCTGTGTACGTATGGCATATTGCTATCGGACCTCATTCCCAGACTGGCACTCCTGATATTATATTTACCGTAATTTAATATATAGGATGTATCGACATTCAAATTTTTATCTAGCCCAAGTATAAATTCACTATTTCCATTAACTATTAGTACCCTGTCTTTGAATTTGAAAATTTGAGGTTCTGCAAATGCATATAGCCTAGACATTTTCTTTACAAACTCTCTCTCCTCGTCAGGGTATTTTATCTTAAGTATTACTTTTGAAGTGCTGTCGATTGCCACTGCTGAATAACCTGAATCCGTTGCGAATCTGGCTGATGAGCGTAAAATATACAGATTATCATCTAGTTTCAAGGATGAGCTATACGAATAACCTTCAAGATCGCTTTTTCCTGCAGATTCTATATATCTGACAAATTGGCCATTACGTTTATATTCAACTATTTTATTAAAAGAATTAACACACATCTTATCTGACTTGTTATCAATTTGCAGATTGCCTGACGATTCATATTCCTGTGGGCCACGGCCATATCTGTTGAATACCTTTAAAAAATGCCCGTTTTTATCAAAGATCTTTATCTCTCCGTACTTTTGGATATAATACAATGTACCCTCTTCAAAAAGAACACGTTGGTATGGGAGCCCCAGGATCGATTTATCGGTGGTTTCCAATGGGATATACTGAATTTCACCTGCAATCTCCGACAGGTTAACAACTCTACCGCTGCCAACACTCCCGGCAACGTCAATGAATCTTACATCTCCGGCAGTTTTTTGCTCAGAACATGCGGTTGAAAGAAGGACAATCAGAAGTAACATCTGACTAATTAAACCTTTGATAAGTTGTTTCATCTTGCTATACATTTACTGATAATAAATGTACCTAATATTCTGCTAAAAAGTGCAGCAGAAATACCTTGCAACGTTTTGTTGCGCTTTTTGAGCTCTCAACCACATCTTTATTAAAGCGTTGCAAAATTTTTGTTGCGTTTTGTTGCGCTCGAAATTGGTTAATACTTATTTGAGACAACCTATTTCAGGACGGGACAAACTCCCTTGAAGTTTTTTGTAATTATCAACCATCCTGCTATTTATAATATTTTTTCAGAAGATTTCATTTGGGAAATTTTTCTTATTTACCTACATACCAACTATATACAAAAAACTTCAAGGAAGTTTTTTAAGTTTCCCACATAGCTATGTGCCACATTATCAGCCAATAATGAGGTGATTTTTATTGAATTTGGTTTCTATTCTCAATTCTGTTTTGATTATTTCAAAAAGATTTTTCAATTCACCATGATTGTTTACGATAAGCCTTCTTGTAAGTTCAAATATGGGTTCACTGATTAATACTGATATTGCTTTCATAATTTTAACTATCAAGTTTATAATTCTTTGCCAAAGAGTCATTAGAGTAAGTTGGTCTGCTATATCAACAAACAGTCCTCCTAAGGTTTCATAATTTGAAAAGCGGTTTTCTAATGACACTAAAGTATGGGTTATCAATACTATAGTGCAGTCTTCTATCTGTTCGTTAAAATGTTCAGACTGGCACTTTCCAAGTTTAAAATACTGCTTACACTCCTTGAACAGGACTTCTATTGTCCATCTAACCTGGTATAACTCATAGGCTTTCTCAAAGCATATTTTCATATCAGTAGTAATAATAAAACTCCACTCTTTCCCATTTATGTTTCTGATAAATATCAATTTAACAGGATAATCGTGGATGAGACAACTTACATAAAAATATTCGCTGTTATACTTTTTGTTCTTCCTTTTAGATACCCTTGAGTATCTCTCTATTATCTGCCTTGGAGTCCAGCCAACTCCATTGATTTTATATCTTGCAGCATCCTTGTGTCCAATTCCCAGATAATCAACACTCCCTTTGCTGATTTTCTTTACATCCTTTATGAATTCTGCAGAAGAGAACCATGAGTCTGCCAACAGGTATTTTGCCTTAAACTTATTTCCAATGGCTCTCTTCAGCATTAATAGCGAGCTTTTTAATTTATTTATATCCAACTCACCTAACCTTTTATGATCGGGATCTTTGCTGTCATGTATGCCCTCTCTGTGTTTTTTAAGCTCTCGTTTGTTTAGTCCCCAATTGTTTTTCGAATTTTCCCGATGTAAGGAAAAGTCACAGGCCTGTGTGGAAATGCCATCATTGTAACCTAAAACCAACATCTTATAGCCTAGCACACAGGTGTTTCTGTTATGATCAAAAACCTTGGATATACCCTCCATCTTCAATCCGGTCTTCTCAATAAGAGTATCATCAATAATAAAACAAGCCTCTGTTTTAGGAGTAGAAACGGTGTTCTCTTCGACTGTTTGCCGGTACTTTACAGAAACATATGTAAGGACTTGCCTCCAGTTGGTCAGCGGTCGGTTTAGAAAGCGATAAAAGCCATTTTTACCACTCTCAATAAAATTGAAAAAATTGTTTCTCCAAAAACTGTGAATACTGTGATTGCCTTTTAAAAGCCTCATTATTATCAATATATATAACAATGAGACAGACCTTCCGTTCCTTTGGAATCCCTTGCCTGATGATAGTGCCTTTGTAATATTTAACCTCCTTAAAATTGTACTTACTGAGTTACATACCACTTCGGGATTTGAGTAAGAATTTGAGATTTCGCTTAAAGAATTTATCTTTGGTATCATTGCAAGAAGGTATAAGTATTTGTAATCGTTTGGTTTAGCAACTTAAAGTTACAAAATACTATATTCTCTTGCAATTTTTTGTGTGTATATTTATCTGATAATTAGACAATAACAAAAACTGTCCATTAATAAAATTCCAGAGAAACACATCAATTTCTCTGGAATTTTTATCTATTTTCAATGTGGGAAACTTCAAGGAAGTTTCCGGTTTTGAAGAGGCTTCAAGGAGCTCAAGAAGGTATGTGTCGGCAACATTTGCCTCCACATGGTTTTTATATTCAGCTGCAAATTAGGTATTTACTAACAGCTCTGGCAGAGCTGTTAGTAAATGATAGATTAGCAGACGAATACGCATACATCTCATTTTCAGTGAACTGCTAACACCTCTGGCAGAGACTCTGCCAGAGGTGTTAGCATATGTGTGATTTGCAGATACTTGCGAAATAGCCTGAGAATCAATCAAATACCTAACTATCAGATTATATGACAATTGTCAAGCACTTTAGCAGGGTTTAGTATTATTATACAACACAAACATTATGTTTGTATTGCATAATAACAAGAAATTTAGGCGGAACGTGAAACTCTGCCGGAGATTGCTCTGGTAATCTCCCCTATCCACAGCACCACAGATGTTCCTGCGATTATCAGCAGCCAGTCGCGGAGGGTTATTGGTTCTGTACGGAAGACTTCGCCGCCGAACTGTACAATAAGGAACTGACCCACTACAATCAGCAGGGAAACGACTACAAAGCCGGGCGACTTTGAGAGTCCTCTGAATGCGGAGCCACCCATGCCGTAGGTCTTTGCGTTGAACATGTTCCAGAACTGGAGCATTACAAAAATGGTGAAGAAGAGTGAGAGGTTGTATCTCGATATATCTCCGTTTGCGTCTGTGAAGTAATCGAGCAGACCAAACAGTGCGCCTACAAACATAATTCCGGTAAGTAGTATGTTCCGTCTCATAGATGGGGTGATAATGAAGTCCGAAGAGCTTCTTGGCTTGTTCTGCATCACCTTGTTGTTTGGAGGAAGTGAGGCCAGCGCCCCTGCGGCAAATGTGTCCATTATAAGGTTGACCCAGAGCATTTGTGTAACTGTAAGCGGCAGTTCGTGACCGAATATGGAACCGATAAAGACCACAACAAGTGCGGTCACGTTTATTGTAAGCTGGAACAGAATGAACCTTTGGATATTCTGATAGAGCGACCTTCCCCACATTACTGCGGTGGCAATACTGTTGAACGAGTCGTCCAGAAGGGTTATGTCGCTGGCCTCCTTGGCAACAGAGGTGCCTGAGCCCATAGAAAGCCCCACATGGGCGTGGTTGAGGGCAGGGGCGTCATTTGTACCGTCACCGGTAACCGCAACCACGGCTCCGGTCTTCTGTAACAGCTGTACAAGGCGCTGCTTGTCCGACGGTCTTGCCCGGCACATGATCTTTAGAACCAGAACCCTCTTGAGAGCCTCCTCGTCGGAAAGATTCTCAAAATCCACTCCGGTGATAATTGCATCGTCGCCATCAGCATCGCTTAATATCCCTATTTTCCGGCCAATCTCCTTAGCCGTTCCCGGAGTGTCACCAGTTACAATTTTCACCTGTATGCCTGCATTAAGGCACCTTGCAACAGCATCCGGCACATCTTCCCTCACAGGATCAGAAATTGCAACCACACCAAGATATGTGAGTCCCTCCTTAGCCATATCCTCAACTGAGTGGCCAAGCAGATCATCCGATATAACTTTGTAAGCAAAACCCAGTGTCCTCATTGCCTGATTCTGGTACTTCAGAAGCAACTCATGGATCCCCTCCGGAGCCTCCTTGCATTTGGCAATAACAATCTCCGGAGCACCCTTCACATATAGAATTTTCCTGTTCAGTCCTGAAGAATCGACAAGGGTTGCCATGAATTTTCTCTCAGTAGAGAATGTAAGCTGATCAATGATAGTCATCTCTTCCCTTATCTGCAGGTAGTTTACCCCCTTATCATGCAACCAGAGAAGCAGCGCCGCCTCTGTCGGGTTTCCGAGTGTCTTTATCTTGCCCTCAGCAGAAAAATCGAGAAACGCAGTTGAGTTTATTGAAATGCTCTCCTTTACAAGAGTGCCCTGCTCATTATCGATGCCCTCGAAATTTGTTGCGGAAACCCGCATCTGGTTCTGTGTGAGCGTACCTGTCTTGTCTGTGCAGATAACGGTTGTTGCCCCCATGGTCTCGGTGGCATGCATCTTTCTCACAAGGTTGTTTGTCTGCAGCATCCTGCGCATGCTCATAGCCAGGCTAAGTGTCACAGACATAGGGAGCCCCTCCGGAACTGCCACAACTATAAGAGTTACCGCAACCATGAAATACTGAAGAATCCTTCCGGCCAGGTCTATAGATATCCACGAAGCGGAATCAAGAGGGTCAACCCCGAAAAGATATGTTGACAATGATATGATGACAGTGGTAAGGATTCCAAACAGAACCCACTTTGCCCAACTACCTTCACTTACAGTTTTTGGAAGAACAACTCTTCTTCCCATAATTTCAAGCCCATCATATAGAATTGGTATCCAGACTTTTACCACAGCAACAACTGCTCCAAGGATAACTGCTCCAAGCAGGCCAAGCTGCCCTAGTGAAAAGCTTGCATCTCCAAATAATATGTTCTTGACAAACAGAGTTGAGAAAGTGAGGACTGCAAGCAGGAACCCGACAAATCCGACAAACTTTGCCAGTCCGGCAAGCTGCCTGTTCAGAGGTGTCTCCTCCTGTTTTGCCTCAGTAGATTTGGTGGCCACCTTGCCGAACTCGGTTGAGTCGCCTACCGCAAAAATCCTGTATATGCAGTGTCCCTCTACAATTGTTGTCCCTCTGAGTATATGATTTGTGGGGTATGTGCTCTCATGGTCGAAAAACTCAGGGTTCGTGCTCT
>Ga0209417_1001659_pt1 | contig 39627 bp, 39 predicted proteins | sample RifGroF2_FD_184002 | JGI IMG/M metagenome (GOLD analysis project Ga0209417, IMG submission 184002) | Groundwater microbial communities from Rifle, Colorado, USA - Groundwater F2 (SPAdes) (version 2) | ecosystem: Environmental > Aquatic > Deep subsurface > Groundwater | place: Rifle, Colorado... | reverse complement strand
ATTTCATCTGAACTGATGATTGACATTTTTGAAGTGACATCTTTTTCGATGATCGGACGCTGACCAACAACCACGGTTTCGCCAAGGTCTATTGTTGTCGGCTCGATTGAAAAGTCTACATTGGTTGTTAGATCAACCATTACCTGAATGTTGGTGAATTTATAAGTCTTATAACCTACCATTGAGGCGACAAGATTATATTTTCCGGGTCTAACATTGATAATAAAATATTTTCCGTTAACATCGCAAACGGCGCCAAGCGTCGTCCCTTCAATAGAAATTGAGCATCCGGGAAGGGCTTCACCGGTGGTTTTGTCTCTTACAATTCCGGAAATCTTTCCGGTTGTTCCGGCAAAAATGTTTACTGAGGCGATAAATAATAATGTTAAACCGAAAAAAAAGACCGAACTATTTTTAACGTATTTTCTCAAGGGGAAACCTCCCTTAAATACTAATTTGTAAATATCTTGTTGAAAAAAATCAAAGATCTGTTATTTGAAACAACTAACTTAAATTCAAACAACAGACCTTTGCAAATTGAGTTAGAGCATTATTTCATTAAGATCATTTTCTTCGTGCTCTTATAATTTCCGACACTCAAGGAATAGAGATAAATTCCGGAAGGAACTGCGTTCCCGGAAGTGTTTTTGCCATTCCATGTTGCACTATGCTGTCCGGCAGATTGTTCTGTAGAAACTAAAGAAGCAACTTTCCTTCCTAATAAATCATAAACATTCAAAGAAACTAAACCGCTTGTAGGAAGGCTGTAATTTATTGTTGTGCTCGGATTAAAAGGATTAGGGTAATTTTGTTGTAAAATATATTCTACAGGAACCGGGGCATTATCTTCAGGGTCCAATGGAGGAAGCTGTGTAACAACGATGTTATCAAAATAAGCGGCAATTCCGGTAGTCATCTGAAAAGAATATAACCCGAAACCACCTGAATTATTAGCTCCACTCTTTGTATAATTGATAGGGCAACCGGTTAATAAATTGTTGTCAAAATATACCCAAAATGACATACTACTATCAGAAACTGTTCTAACTTCTAATTTCAATTTATGCCAACCGTCTGTAGTTGGATAAAGACCAGCGTTATCTGTTCCTTTAAAATCTTTGCTAAATAAGGGGAAAAAAGTGACGGGGTCTGATTTAAGTCCGGAAAGATTTATACGATTATTGTCGTCAAAATCAACACGAGTTTTATAAAAATCTCTTTTAGAACTGTCTGCATATACAACCAATCCGGTATAAGCTGATCCGCCAGAGTTGTTTACATAACAGTAGACATCTGCTTCAATGGAATAATCTTTTAATGAAAGATCTCCTGCGGTCGCTACGGCAGATCCCGTATAAGAAGCATCAACATCTTGAAGCAGACCGACGTAGTTCCCGCCGGTGGCAAGAGCTTGGGGAGCGTTCGCCATAGGTTTGGCAACAAGTTTATCTTCATTTTTATAATAGGTCGCCCACGATGCGTCGGCAGAACCTGATTCAAAGTCCTCTGTGAAAATTACCGTCTGTGCGAAAGCAACTTCTATACTCAAGAAAACAAGAACACCGAGAAAAGTAATTATTTTTTTCATAACATACCTCTTAGATTAATTAATGAATGTATTGATACTTCTATTATTTGCCACAATTTTATTTGTTTCCGACGAACCAAGAATTCACTTTTTTGCCACAGAACGATGATGATAAAATATTTTCCATCCGATATTTAGTTATGAACTTATTGAAAGAAAATCACGTTAAAAATTTAAATGCGATAAGTGGTAAATAGCTGCGAAAAGTGGTAAAATGATTTGACCACGTTAAAGCATTCCGTGTTAAACAAATTTCTCCTTAATTCTTGCCGCGTATCTTCTACTCATCAACAGAGGTTTTTCGAACCCCGTTAGATATACTTTATACGAATTGGAAAATGAATTCTCTAACTTTATTACATAATCTAAATTGACAATGGTTTCTCTGTGGATTCTACAGAAATGATTTTCGGGTAATCGTTGTTCCCATTCCTTCATTGTCTTTCTTGTGATCGAATGCGCCTTATCTATAGTATAGACATATGAATAGTCCGCTTCTGAGGTTATCGCCAGAATTGTGTCTATTCTTAAAAATCGGTATTTATTGTTCAGCATCAGGAAAATTACGTCATCATAATTTAAGCGGCGGAAATCAGTTGTTTCTTTTTCGGCATCATGGGCTAGTTTTTTGAGTGTATTCTGTATTCTTTCCGGACTAACAGGTTTCAAGAGATAATCGTGCGCGTTTACTTCAAAAGCTCTGATGGCATATTTATCGAATGCTGTTACAAACACAAAATCTAATTCGAAATCTATTCTATTAAGTAAATCAAAACCCGATTCCCCCCGTAACTGAATATCTAAAAAAACAAGATTCGGGTGCAATTTATTGATTAATAGCTCAGCCGAACTTACGTTGTTCGCCTCGCCGACAATTTCAATCTCTTCAAACGTACTCAGTACGTTTCGCAGATCCAGTCTGGCAAGTTTTTCATCATCTACAATAATCGCTTTGTATTTGGGCGCCATATTAAAATTTATTAGTTCTTGTTTTAAGAGATAATTTTATTTCGACGGAATCGGTATTTTTTATAACCTCAAAGCTATGATAAGCCGGAGAAAAAATTTCAAGCCTTTTCTTAATATTCTCAAGTCCTTTTCCGGTAGAGTCTTTTTCTGTTCTATTAATCCAACTCCCGGTATTAGTAACGCAAAGATATAAAATATTATCAATCATTTTAGCCGTAATAAAAATTTTTAAAGGAATGGCAGACGTTTGCATCCCATGTTTGATTGCATTTTCTACTAAGGGATGAATTAGAAAAATGGGAATGAGGCACATTTCCGCAGCCGGGTCAATATTAAATTCCACCAGCAGTTCCTCCTCGAATCTCACTTTTTCAATATCAAGGTAATTCTTAACCACTTCAATTTCATTTTTAAGGGGAACTTCATTATTGCCGCTTGTTATTAATGTGTAACGGAGGAATTCGGAAATCTTTGTAATTATTTCCTTCGCCCTTACATTTTCCTCAGAAGTTAAAGCTCTTAGAGAACTTAGGGTATTAAAAAGAAAATGGGGATTCAATTGATATCTTAACATTTCGTATTCGGCGTTGTGCGCCAAAGTTAATGCGTTATCCGTTTTCTCTTTTTGTAAAACCCATTCCATCCAAAACTTGATTCCAAAATACAAGCCACTCCAACCAATAAAGACCACATTATTCCTAAAAACACCAACTACCACCGTCCAAAAGGTGATATCTTTTAATTCAATTTTAAGAGACTTAAAAAATTCAAAGGTGAGCAGGGAAGCTCCTTCCCAAATTATTGAGCAAACAAAGGAAGAAACAAAAATAATTATTGAAAGTGAAATGAAGGAGTGTTCCAGGAAGTTTATTTTTTTTAGACGATAACGAAGCAAAATGGAGATTACGAATCCGATCGCCCATGTTATGGACTTGTTTAATAGGCTATTAATGGTAAAATCAATAATGCCGCTAAAGACAAAGACATGTTGAAAATAAAATAAAGTCCAACCCGAGAGTTGTAAAAACCAGAATGTTTTTTCTTTATTAGAAGATAAATCCTTGATCAGCGGCATCTGTTTGTACATAAAAATTTATACGCAAATTATCGTTTAGAGAAAATAAGAGAAAATTTAATTGTAATAAGCAATAACATCATGCTTAATTAAATTAAGTTTTTTTTTGATGAAATTCTTCCCTTTGCGATAAGAGGCTTTTTAGTGCGACGAAAGGTGTGAGGATTTAAAATAAAAAAAATGCGGGATTAATATTGATTCCACACTTTTCGTGTGCACCCTGCGGGACTCGAACCCGCGACCTGATGATTACAAATCAACTATCAGTCGCCGTAACTTCCTATTTTATAATAGGAAACCTCTGAAAAATTAGTGTAAGATTTAAACTTTTTAATAAAAGATGTTGTTATAAGAATAAGCACAAAAGCGAGAAAGAGAACGCGCATTAATAAAATCAACTGAAAAGAACTTCTCAAGCCCGTAGAAGGAAAACTCAAACAGAGCAAAGCCACTCTTTCTGAAGCCGGAATAAAAGCTGATATAAAATTTTTTACTAGTTTTTTGTGATAGGCTCTAAAAAGCAAAAGCCGTCAGAGTTGCTGACGGCTCTTGAATGCTATTCTATTTGAGTAAAATAATTTTTTTAATAGAAGAAAATTTCTGTTTCCCATCTACCGACACTGCACTTAACCGGTAGAAATATACTCCACTCGGCAGAGTTGAAGAATTAAACTGCACCTCATGATTCCCCGCAGAAATAATTTCATCCCTCAGCAGTTTTACATCTTGACCCAAAACATTAGATATTTTTATCACCACTTTCGAATCAACCGGCAGCGAGTATCTTACTGTTGTAGCTGGATTAAACGGATTCGGGAAATTCTGCTCTAGAGAATAAATTTTCGGCGTTTCGCTTATATCACTATTTTCTGAAATCGAAGAAAAAGAAAACCAATTAATATTAAAACCCCCCTTCACCGCTAGAATTCTAAAAGATTGAACACCTTGATTTAATGTTAGTTCCTTAGATACCGTAGTCCAAGTTTGCCAACCACCTGTAACCGGAAGATCGAAAGTGCTAACATTTTGTCCACCGGAATTAATGGTGACGCTTCCTGAATTTGTTAATGCAGCGACTCTAATATTAAACGAATAAGATCCTGAATTTGGTACTTGTATCTGATATTCAACCCAATCGTTGTTATCAATGTACCCAACATTATAACCGCCCCCTGTATCACTTGATGGTTCTGTTTGAATGCCCGACATAGCGGTGTAATCTTCAGCTTCAATAACTCCCGGAATTGAAACAGCCACATTTGCCGCGTCATTAAAAACATCAACGGGTCCAAATGCTTGCAAAACTCCCGTATCAATTGATTTTATTGAACCGTTTAAATATTCCACTGTTATAGCATCATTCTTACTGAATGTGTTATCAAGGTTTAGAACAATGGTTGTCGAATCATTATCCTTCATCGCGATAATAAATTTTGTGGAAGTGACTTTCCCATTCTGAGTTAGCATAAATTGAGCGTTCAAAAGTGTCGCTGGATCTATTTTTTTATTAAAAGATAACTCGATGGAATTTCCCAAAGTAGTAACAATTGAAGATTGATATTCAGGGGAAGAGCCGAGTAGCGAATTCTCTAATGATGTTATCCCAAATCCATATTTAAACAGAGGATCATAATTTGTATCGCCAATATTTATCGGAATTTGCGCCATTGATTTTGGCCATGTGATCGAGAGCTGCCCGGATGGCTGATGATCACCGTATAACACATCAGCAATTCCTTCCCCTTCAGTTCCAGGCAGCCAAGCAGCTATAATTGCATCCGAGTAATGTAAGATAGATTGTAAGAGCATTGGTCTCCCGGTGATCAAAATCGTAATCACCGGATTTCCATAACTCTTCATTTTTTTTATCAGAGCCACAGCATCAGGATCTAAAGATAAATCGTCTCTATCACCGGCGCCTTCTGCGTAAGGTGTTTCACCAACAATAACAACTGAATAATCAGCTTTCGAATTTGCAAAATCTCCCGTCTCAGAAAAAACAATTTCAGAAGTAGCGGCGGCGTTTATTATTCCCTGAACAATCGTTGTACCCGGAGTAATGTTTCCACTTCTTCCCTGCCAATCTATTGTCCAGCCACCGCATTGATACCCAATATTATTAGCATGAGATCCGGCAACTAAGATTCTCGCACCATTCTTGGCTAATGGCAAAACCCCATCTTTCTTCTTCAGAAGTACTAATGATTCCCTCACACATTGTCTTGCAACTTCTCGATGTTCCACTGAACCGACTGAAGCCAACAAACTTCTGCTTGTAAATGGATGTTCAAATAATCCGATCTTAAATTTGACGCGCAAAATTCTCTTAACTGCATCATCAATTCGTGACTGTGGAACATCACCCGATAGGACAAGCGACTTTAGTGTGCTGATGAAATTAATATATTGATGCGGTACCATTACCATGTCCATACCGGCATTAATTGATGTTTTAACATCAGATGTATAATCCCCCGGTAGTTGATCGATACCAGCCCAATCGGAAACTATAAACCCTTTGAATCCCAATTCTCCTTTCAACAAATCGGTTAAAAGATAATGACTTCCATGTACTTTTAATCCATTCCAACTATTATAAGATGCCATTATCGAAAGAGCACCGCTATCAATGGCTGATTTGTAAGGCGGAAGAAAGATCGCTTTAAGTGTCGCTGTATCACACACAGTATTCCCTTGATCGATTCCTTTGTTCGTTCCGCCATCTCCAATAAAATGTTTCACCGTTGCTAATATGCTGGTAAGATTAGAGAGCGTGTCTCCCTGCAGACCTGAAATTTCCGCTGATCCCATAAGCTGATTGATCTCGGGAGTCTCGCCAAAAGATTCGTACGTCCGTCCCCATCTTTCATCTCTAACTACTGCAACACAAGGAGCAAATGTCCAATCGATTCCAGTTGCGGCAACTTCCTCTGCAGTAATCTGTCCCATACGTTTAATTAACTGCGGATTTCTCGTGCATCCCAATCCAATGTTGTGCGGAAAAAAAACCGCACCATAAACATTATTATGTCCATGCACAGCATCGACTCCATAAATCATGGGGATTTTTAAAAATGTTTGCAGCGCTTGTGCCTGCATTCCGTCATACATATCAGCCCAACCTATTGCAGAATTATCGGCTGGGTCTGACCCCCCTCCGTTAAGAACCGAACCGAGCAGATAATTTTTCACATCTGCTATGTTCGACAAGGCTGTTAAATCGGCTTGCGTCATTTGTCCAATTTTTTCATCAAGACTCATTCTTGAAAACAGATCATTTACCCGGTCTTCGACAGAGGCTGTTGAATCTTTATAAATTGGTGTTTGTGCAAAAACTTGTTTTGGGAATATTGAAAACAGTAGGACCAGAAACATAAGTTTTATAAAATTTTTCAAAACTTTTTTCCTTCGAAAATTCTTTCAGAATTTTTATTTAGATAATCAACATTATTTTAATGCTTGAAATTTGGTGGCTAAATATAAGTCATTCGCGCGTGTGGTAATAAAATATATTCCGATGGTTTTTCCTTTGCATGGAAGCACTGCTGCTTTCCGGAGTTTTACAATAGTTTGTTCTGTGATAGATCTCTTTTTACTTCTTCCTTTCTCCAATTATTTAAGAACGAAATTTACACGGTTCTATGGAAACGTATGAATAAAAAAGTCTATCATGATGGTCGGCTTGAGTCCATAGCCGATTTAGGATTCATACCCAGCCCCCGCCAAGGGATCCCAACTTGATACTTGCCAGACACAAGCTACTTTTTATTTTTTTATTTGGATTTTTTATTCGTGTCCTATTGAGCGAAATTAAATAGAAAAATAATTTAATTATCCTTTATGCAACGAATACTGCAACCGACCCCTTTGTTGTAGTAAAAGTCGTTGATACCGCCATCAATGTTCCACAATGTCATGGCGCATGCGTACGGTGCATCGCTTTCCTCAGTGGAACTCCAAAAGCGACCATAATCTCCTAAATCGTTGAAGTCATCATCGTAGTGGCTACCCGCTAACAAGACAGAGAAACCGCTTGTGTTTGTGCCTAATCCGCTTCCCGTTCCTTGGTCTTCTCTTTTTAATTTATTTCCATCGTTTCCTACTTTTGCCATTAGTGTTTCAAATTCTGCTTCCATTGGGATATGCCAACCAGTTGGACAGATTCCTTTAGTTCCATTTGCTGTGTCATAAGCCATTGCTTCATCCCATTGATATAGCCCACCATATTTAGTACAATTGGCAGTGTCGTTATTATAACAATATTTTTCAATGGTTCCGTTATTGCTTTGGTTGGCAGTGCTTTGTATCATTACCCCAACGTCTAAGTTTTCTTTCAACCAAGTTTGATTACCGATTTTTACGGTATGGTAAACTTTCCCGGAGTAAGTTACTGTTGAAGCATCTTCGCTCGGAGAAGTTGGATTGCTATCTTTTTTACATGACGTAAAAACAAGAAGAGCAACAAGAATTAAATAAATTACATTTTTCATAACCACCTTAATTTCATTAATAAGATTTTTCCTTTTTCTAAACTTTCTCTTTTCATCTAACAACACCTAGATTAACAAATCATGTGCTTTCTCATTACTGCAATATTGTTAATAACCCCTTGTATATCTTAAAATAAACCGTATCATTTTTTGGTATAAAAAACGACTTGTAATTTCTACCGACTTTACCTGAACTGGTAAATTCAAACTTGCAATTATCTGTCTCTGTTGGATTAATTATCATTCCTCTTAACATGTCATAGCGACCTCCAAATTCAGTTAACGACCAATAGTGATTTGTAATGAGTGTATCTGTGCTATAATCTGCCCACTCTGCATCCCATCCCAATTTAATTTTTATCGAATCAGGTTGTGCCGACATTTTGTAATTGTAATTCACTTTTTCTTCTGATGCCCACTGCATACTAAAATCATTAAAAGGAGCATAATATCTTACCGAATCTCTTAACACATATTTATTATCGTTTTCTAATTCACTACTATAAAAAGCAATTTTAATGTAACCAGAATCGTTGTAGCTTTTAAAAAACCAAGGCTGGCTGTATGAAATTGCATCTTTGTATTTATACGACCATGGAAATTCTTTGATATTAATTTTTATTATATCAGCACTAAAAATATCATAGTATGATACTGTCAATGAATCCATATCCGAATCAACGGCTATTATAAAATTAACAATCCCTCCATCATCATGTTCTTCCCCATAATTGCATTTAAGTGAAATAATTAATAAGATAAAAACACTTAGCACTAGTAGTATTTTAATAGTTAAGGATGTTTTTTTTGTTTTCATAACTCCTAGGATTGATTCGCTTATACCGTTTCTGTTTGTTTTAATTCTATTTTAGAACTATCATCTTTTTAGTTGCTCTAAAATTTTGTTTTCCATCCACCGACGCCGCATTAATACTATAAAAATAGATTCCCGAAGAAAGTCCTTCACCATTAAAATTTAATGAATAAGAACCGGATGCTTTTTCTCCTTCGTTAAATGTTTTAACAATTTGTCCAAGCGTATTATAAACAGTTATAATTACATTGCTTTCATAAGGCAAAACGTATTGTATCAATGTACTTGGGTTAAACGGATTTGGAAAGTTTTGACTTAAAAAATATTCAAGTGGTAGTTCGTTATTGCCTTGTCCTAAACTCGTTTTTAATACTTGTTTGATTTTTAATGCAAAGAAATTCCAGCCGTTTGTTGAATCTGCAACATCTCCACCGACAAACACATTGTTACTGTCATCAAGGAATATATAAAATGCGTTTTCAAAAATACTATGTGGTGCATCAAATTTTTGCTGCCACAAAAGTGTTCCATCCTCTCCATATTTAACAGTGTAGGAAACACCCTTGCTGATTGAGTTATGCGAACTTCCCGTAACGTAAATATTATTGTCTTTATCAATAACCACAGCCGAAGCATAATCGTTTAATTTTTCTTCGCTGTTAAAGGTTTGAGTCCATTTTTCTACTCCATTAGACGAATACCGTTTTATCACATAGTCATACGAATCACTCAACACTCCATAACCAGTCACGATAAAATTGTTATTATTATCGACACCCAGATCTGTCACCACAAGGTCATTGTTTTTTAATTGCCACTCAACCTCTCCGTCTTGATTCATTTTCACAAGCGACCCGTGATAGGGATCGCCGATAAGCTGCACCAGTTTACCGTTTTTATCAAATAAGATTTTCGACGTGTAATTACCATCAAACGATTTTCGCCAGATAAAATTTCCATTTTTATCAAACTTGTATGTGTTCACTAGAGTATTCGGGACATCGCCTCCGTTATAATATTGAGTTAACGCAACATAAATATTACTGTTTTCATCAGTCAATATCTTATTTACCATAAAAGAACTAGTATCATCTTTGATCTTTATCGTCCAAAGAGAATCTCCAATTGAATTATATTTTGTAAAACAATTACCGTTTTGGTAATAATTAGTAATTACATCGTTATCACGATCAACTGTTATTATTTCCCCTTCGGAATGATTTTCAAAACTCTTAGACCAGATCAAACTCCCGCTTGATGAATATTTTTTTATTATGTTATAGAACGATGTGGTCCCGAATGAAGCCATTCCAATGCAATAGAGATTATTTGAACTGTCAAGAGCGATTGACTTTGCCTCTTCCCAAGAATATGGAGCGGAAACATATCGGATCTCAGTTTTCAATTCTCCTTTAGCAGAATATTTTAAGATTAATAAATCTTGACTACTATCGGCACCAGCACTCCTACCAGCCAAATAAAGATTATTGTCTTTATCCATTTTAGCGTCGTTTGTCATATCAATTCCCCCGCTAACTCCGTCATAGATTTGAACCCAATCAATTGTTGGGACAATCTGTGCATTCGTACTGTGGAATAAGAACAAAGAAAGAGCTAATATCTTGTAGAAAGTACTTCCATTCAATTTCAGCGTACCAATATTTCGTTTAGCTTCTATCATTTGAGTATAACTCCCCATTCAACTGCATAGAATTCCATTCTATTTGCAACTTCAATTTGCGGCGCATGGATTGTAATGTCGCTGTTGTCTCTACCGATAATTACGTATTGCAATCTATACAAGTTGTCTGGTGTTACTGAAAACTGAAGTATTGACATCTTGTCCAAAGTACTTTTGTACTGGGGATAAATTTCATAGTAGGAATAATCTTTTAAGATGGGCACCCAATAGTCAGTAAAATCTTTTATCTCTCTTTCATTAAATCCGGATGTGGACATATTTTCTTCAAAAAACTGTTTCAGATTCTTTTGTGAGATTAGCCATCCAAAAGATTTTTGAGTAAGGTCCGGCACTCTACATTCGTAAAACAAATAGTCGTAAATGTTATCAATTAATCCTGAGGGTTTTATTGACACAAACCAGCCCTCATTATAGATTGGCAGAGATTCAGTGATTTTACCTCCGAGTGGAAACGCAATTGTAACAGCAAGATTCATTTCCTTTTTCGGATAAATATAGAGATTTGGTTTCCTAACATCTATATAAGTTGAATCATGAGAATTCTGTTCTGGTATGGGTTCTGTACTATGACTTTTGCAACCCGTCTGTGTAATAAACAGAAGATATACCGTAAGAACACCAATTAATATTTTCATAATCTTAACTTCCTTCAATAAACACACATAAAACCTATGCTATCCGTTTTTATCGTAACAAAACTCTTCCCTCCATTTTGGATAACCAAATTTAAGTATACATTTTTATTACATTGTGGACTGAACGGTGGAGTCTGCTCAACCACTTTTGTTAAACTTACGGTATCTCGCTCTAATGGATTCAGCCTTCCATCCCAGCTAGTATTAAATTTAATAGTGCCCAACCTTTGATTATTTGAATTTAGAAACACATCGGCTTGCCCGACGGTCAAGTTGTTAAGTACATCTGTTCGACTTGAATTTTCTGCAACGATGATGATTCTGCAATCTATAGGATCTGGTTCAATGATGGGCATTAGATCAGCCCCAATAAAACCACTAACAAAACTCACGTGGAGGTTGTCGAGTGAAGGAGGAGATGTAACCTTGTCTTTACAACCCCAAAACAATTGGAAGGTAAAAATCAATCCTATCAAAATAATCGTCCGCAATTATCTGTCTCCTATTTTAACTTTACTTAATCATAACCACCTCTACTTGGTGGTAATTTTTTATACTCTGGTTTGGATTCAATCAAAGATATTATGAATGAATTTAATTCCATGATTTGTTTCATTTGATCACTATTTTCTACTAAAGGATAAAACCAAACAGTAGTTTTGTCTTTCGAATAGTATCTTATTCTTAAGGTCTGTGCTCCTGGGTTCGGATTGAGTGAAATAGCAATACTGTCCTCCTGGATAGTTATCAGAGTGTCAGGCAACATGAAGAAATTACTCTCTTCAGCTTTTTTTATAATACTTTTTTGTTCTTCCATTGTTAACCAGAAGTTTACTTTAACAACATCACCATAAAACAAATCTTTTTGATAAGTATTTTCGAAAGTGTTCAGTTCGTTTTTGAAGCCGTATTTAAAAGAGATTTGAACAAATTGAATATCCGGTTCAGTAGATGAATCTTTACAAGACGAGAGCAATAAACCTAATAATAGAAAGACGAAAATTAATTTTTGTTTTTTCATTTTTACACGCTTCGCTTCTTATTTGACCAGCAACATCTTTTTAGTTTCCACAAAATCTCCAGCCCGTAATTGATAAAAATAAAACCCGCTGGATAAATTATTCCCATTGAAGATTACTTTGTGCATTCCTGAAGATTCATGCTCATCTCTTAGTGTAATAATTCTATTACCTAAAATATCAAACACTTCTATTTTTATATTTGCGGCTTCTTCAATATAATATTCAATGCTTGTAAGTGGATTAAATGGGTCGGGGTAGTTCTGCATTAATGCAAATGAATTATCTTTTAGAATTTCATTTCTTACCGAACTATATACGGGACTAAAAACTTTTTTCGACATCCAAATATCTGTTTTTGAATTAGATTCATTCAACCATACTATCGCAACATAAACCGTATCGTTGATTAATAAGTTGGCGACTTTTGGTTTATAATCATTGCCTTCCATACTTGAAATATTAATAAGGCTATCATACATGTCATAGTAGAATGTTTTAATAAATATTTCTTTATTGCTTTCCAATGAATCAGTGTCAAAAGCAACAAAGAAAGGGGTTTTATTTTGAATGGAACCTGTCGGTATTGGATAACAAAAGACATCTGGATTTTGGTAATTACAACTTTCATTATCAGTAGTTATAAAATAATCATTTTGATAAGCCGAATATTTAACTTTTGAAATCTGATTATCAATAGTTTCGAACGATATCCCATCCCTAATCCCGAAATTTGGGTGCCTGTTATCACCGCTGGCAAGAATTTCATATTTCCAATGGGGAGTTCTGTATTCATTATACTCGGCTAAATATATTTTATGATTTCCATTATCTCCCCTTTCATAAAGAATACGAGTAAATGAAATAGCATCCTCCATCAGAACATCTGGTGAAGCACAATCCAGACTATCCACAGTTATCGTATTACCTAGATTCGCATAAAATTCTTTTAATAATAATTTGTTGTCTGCTATCCAAACGATTCTGTGTATGCTCAAAGATATTTGCGGGTCGTTGATTAAGGAATCTTGAATTACAATTTTGTCACCTAGGGAATTATTGGCATAATCACACTTGATTATTTTATAAAAATTATCTGCGTAATTTTGCCATACTATTTTAATTCCTTGTGCATACCTGTTGAGAGCTATTTTAGGGTTAGATTTTATATCCTCATCTGAAGATAGAATGATGTTTTCACTTGTCGTAGGAGTAATTCTCTTAAGAAACACTGTATAGATTGAATCATTTTTATTTATCCAGGTTATAAAAGACTCAACACCAGGATATGTTTCAGTCGCGAGTAAATCAAAATCATAGTTGTTGCCAGCAATGTCAATCAAGATACTTTTTTGAAATGATTGACTGAACAAAAAGCTAGAACTAAACAATAAGAATGCAAACCATATCTTTAATAAAGTTTTCATAATCACCACTCCTATTAGTTGCTAAAAGAATACATATATTTATTTTAACCCTACTTAATCAAAATCATCTTTTTGATTTGCAGAAAATCTCCCGCTGTTATTTTGTAGAAATAGATACCTGAAGAAAGTTTGCTTGCATTAAAAACAACTTCATGTTTGCCAGGTTCTATTACTTCATCAACCACCGTTGAAACTTTTTCTCCCAAACTATTGTATATGCTAATTATTACATGCCGAATATCCGAGATTTGATACCTTATAGTTGTATTGGGATTAAACGGGTTTGGGAAATTTTGTGCCAACGAATATTCTTTAACGATGCCTTCCTTCTCATTGCTAACATCTGTAATTATTTGTTTATAACTGAGGGTTATTTTATACCCATTAAAATATGATGAACCTTGAACAACCCCGTCAACATTAAATGATCCATCAGCACCGTTTTGCACCCATGCATTGCTTCCCCATACTTCAAAGTATCCTTCTGACAACTTATTATATTGATTGTACAGAAAACTATATCGGGTACTGTTCATCCACTGATCATTTATCCAATATTCTTCAATATCCATCAGTTGATTTTCGTTATCGTCGTAGCTAAAAGTATTTCGCTCGGCATTTACCCATTGATTATTTATCCAATATCCTCTTAGTTGCGTAAGCTTTTTCCCGTTGGTATTGAACGTAGAAGTTTCATGAGTGCTGTTCGTCCATTGATTATTTAACCAGCCTTCTAGTACCATCAATATCTGATTTCCATCAGCGTCATATGAAAACAGAACTCGATAGCTGTTAACCCATTGATTGTTCTTCCACTCCTCGTAAAGTGATGATGCTTGTTTCCCTTGCTCATCATGCACATACAAAGTGCGATGATGGTCTTTCCACTGATCATTTTTCCAAGACTTAAATAAATTCGTTAACTCATTCCCGTTATCGTCATAAGTTGATGTAGAGTAATTAACGTTCGTCCATTTGCTATTCTCCCAGAGTTGATATAATCTCGATAGTAGATTACCCTTTGTATCGTATGTAAAAGTAGTAGAATCGAGAACCGTCCACTGATTCATTAACCATCGTTTACTTGCTGAAGTAAGGCGATTCCCATTTGCATCGTAGGTAAATAAATCGAGTTCTGTATTGTCCCACAAAGTGCTTTTCCAGTTTTTATGAAATTCTGATAAACAGTTTCCATAGACATCGTAGGCGCGGGCAACTCTAAAACTGTTTTCCCACTGATTATTCCTCCATTCTTGATGTAAGTCTTCAGTAACCTTTCCCATTTGAGAATAACTATAAATAATCCTTACAACATAATCACGGCTTCGAACAACCGCAGTATCAACAACATACATCTCTGAATGAGTCCTTGACGTTTTGCTTAATGATTTTTCTTGTAACATTTTATTATGCATGAATGCAAAATGTGAATCAGTATCAGCAATTGAATTATTTATGTTGTGTCGATGGAATTCCTTGATCTGTTCTTGAATTGAAAGCGGTGGATGGGATGGCTTAAAATCTTGTAAAAATTCTTGTGGGCAAATTTGTAGTGTGAGAAGAACAAACCATAATAATAGATAAGATCTACTAAAGAATATAGTTTTTTTTGTGGGGGTTGTTGTAATCATTAAACATCCATTCATGTTAATCTTCCCTATGATAGTTTAACTCTGTTTAATTCGCGTAAGGAAATTAAAACTATTTATTTATATCGCAAAGGGAAAAAATAAAATGTTACCTTCATCCATATTTATACCAAAGTCCATGAAACTTAAGTTAACGAAAAGCTTGAGGATCTTCATTGGCAATTGTAAAAAACTCAAGCATGATCTGACTGATCTGTTTAAAATTTTTAACCATAATGAGCAATGCCAAGATAAAGTAAATTTACCACCGATAAATGAATCGGCGCATAAATATAATCAAACACATTCCATGCGATCATTAAACCTAAAAACGACAGAGAAGGATTGTTGATAAATTGGAGATACCTTCTTGCTTTCTCATCACTGAGATAAAATGGAATTAACCCGCTACCATCTAATGGTGGAATCGGTAGAAGATTAAAAATAAAAAGCAAAAGATTTAAGGAGAAAAACACATTCAGAAACATAGCAAGCGAATCCATCCACCCTCCACCAGTTGCCATTACAATATGAGTGAAATCTGTTTGTTCGGGGGCCAAGAAAATTTCATATCCAATCCCAACTCTAATAATCACGGCTGTGATCAACACTAAGAGTAAATTAGCAAGGGGACCAGCTAACGCCATCTTGGCTGCTTTTTTAGGATACTTCAACGACCATGCATAATTATAAGGAACGCTTGCCCACCCAATCATCCAGCCACTAAGAATGAAGGATATTATGGGAACTACAACTGTCCCTATTGGTTCTCTTCTGATATGTGGGATTGGATTCAAGGTAACGTGTCCTCTTTCATGCGCTGTCCTATCCCCAAGTTTTAATGCTGCTAATGCATGAGACGCTTCATGTAGCGTTGTAGAGAAAATGAAAACGATGTACCATAATAATCCATCAAGTAATTTGTCCATATTTGTCTTTCGAGTCTGTAAAAGTAATCATTCCACAGTGTTCGCTTTTCATGCTTCCTATTCTTTTTTATTTTGAATGAGAGAAGAAAAGGTATTGCCATCATTTTTTTATGTACGCGTTCAGACCGATTACTAAAGGCTTTCCTTCAACAATGCATTGTGTTTGAGTATTGCCGTGCGTGGAGGCAACGACTAAGGTTTTTCCAGAAGCGCTCGGTGTCGGTTTCTGCAACTCAATCGTGATGATGAGTTTGTTGTCTTCAATTTTAACTTCCATTTTATTCTCCGATTTTTGAAACAAAATATTTGTATTGTGAAAATTAAGATATAAAATGGAACTGTCAAGTCGAGCATATTTTTGTATACGGCTTATGCTTGAGAGTAACCGTTTAACCTTCAAAAAAACAAAGGCAAATCTCAATTGCCGTGTTATTTCTACCCCACCTCCGTACTAGGATGGGATCCTACATTCGCAAGCCCGATTAGATTCGAACCGATTTCTCAAGAGATCATTGATAAGATTTACTTGGTAAACTCAAGAGTTTGTTACTATTCGCCCAAACGGAAGAAGTACAGAGATATTCCATTTCACAGCGTATTAACAGAAATACTTTTATCAATGCTTGAGGAAACAACGAGCAGCAAGTTGATAGATTATAAAATTGTTGAGAATTTGAGAAGAGCTGTTAGTCGCCACTTCGTTGAAATTGGAATTAATGATACAGGATATATACCTCGGACATCTAGAAAAAGATTTATTCCCTTTGTAGATCCCGGTTTAATATGAACGCATCTGTTGTGAGAGAATTAGTTGGGCACGAACATGGGAACATTAAAGATATGTATTACAATCAGATTCCGTACAACACAATGGAGCAAGAACTGGAGAAGTTTAAGAGATCAGACATGTAACAAGAAGCAAAAAAAAACCAATCCAAACCCCTTCTGCCAGAGTTTTTGCCAGAGTTCAGTGCGAAAATAGGGGTAAAATGAGGTCTATTTAGGTCAATTCGTGATTTTAACGGTTGGAGTAAAAATAAAAAAGTGCGGAAACGTTTAATTTTCGCACTTTTCGTGCACCCTGCGGGACTCGAACCCGCGACCTGATGATTAAGAGTCATATGCTCTACCAACTGAGCTAAGGATGCGGGGTAAAAATACGGAATTTGTTTATTGTAAAAAAGAGTGCCTCGCAATTTGCGAGGCACTAATATGAAAATTATGAAGGGTTTCGGGAAGAATTGATTATTTGTGGCTGTTCAACTTCTTTTCTAAAAAATAATCGAGGCTATATTTCCCGGAACCTTTAATAAGAAGTATAAAAAGGAAAAGTAAATAATATAACGGGATTTCAAATCCATTATTCCCCGCCTCAAAACTATTTTGCCAATGCACGGTGACAATCGCAACTATCATAGTAACAATTAGTGGAATTGAAATAATGCGGGTTGCAAGTCCTAAAACAAGTAAGACAACCCCAACCGCTTCTGTTGTAGCGGCAAGATATGCGTTTATTGTTGGAAACGGAATACCCAACTCACCAAACCATGCTGCAACTCCGCCAATGTTTTGCCACTTCATCGAAGCGGTGATATAAAAACCATACGCCAGCACAATCCTGATTGCGAACAATAAAATATTGTTCAAGTTTTCTGATTTTTCTGTTATCCGGTTATAAAGTAAAACGATTTTGTTGATCATTTCTTAAATCCTATAATAAATTTATTTTGTTGCAGTTCCTTTAAAAAAGGAATCGTGTTTGTAAGTAGAATTGATCTTTCAATTCCGAAAGTTTGCTCACCTCCTCCCAGCAAATCAGCAAGCGGTTTTTGTTCATTCATCATTTTTATAATTAGCTGATAGAAGAAATATGAAACATCGATGAATTGAACATTTCCCGTTTCGGGTTGGCGAAAGATCAGAACGGAGTACACACCTTCGTCCGTTTCAGTAATATCATTTGGATTTTTTAAATGCACGGGATATTTCATCTGCAAAATTTTGAACTCGGGATTAAATTCAATCACATCGCTTTCAAAATCTCCATTTGCACACACATTCGGAAACGTTTTATCTTCCATCATGTGAATCTCGATTTCAGTCCATTCAAAAAGAAGCAGCTCATCTAAAAAGGAAAATTTATTTATGAGTTCCTCTTCCGAAGAAAGTATATATTGATAAAACTCAAACGGCATTTTCCAAACCGAATAAGAATTGCATCGATGCGAAGCAAAAAATCTTCGCGTCGTAGTTTTCCATTCTTCTTCCGAAAAGAGATCGGCTGTAAGCGGAAATGCCGATCGAAGCGTATCATCAATTACGTTAAACACAAGCCGCGGATAATGATGAACTCGTTTTTCGTCCACACCTTTAATAGGCAAAAATTCACCGGTCCTGCAATAATGGGCAAAATTGCTTTGTTGCCGATAAGTCTCTTCACGCAGTAACAAGTTCGTTCCTCCAATGTTTTGTACAAATATTTTCTAATCGGTTCATTTCAAATTGAAGTTCCGCCAATTCAGGAATATTGAAATCTCTCTCTAAAAGAACCGGCACTTGCTTCGGGAGAACTTGTATTGTGTAATCAAACAGATCGTACACCGGTTGAATGATTGCTTCGCCGTGTGTATCAATGATCAAATCGTCTGCAACTTTTTCATGTCCCGCCATGTGAATGTACGCAATGGGATCAAGCGAAAGTTTTTGAAGAAATTCTTTTGTATCGTAATTGTGATTGAATCCGTTCACGTAAATGTTATTTACGTCCAACAATAAATTGCAATCGGCTTCTTTAACTACCGAGTTAATGAAATCAACTTCACTCATTTCAGCGGCAACCGGTGTATAATAAGAGACAATCTCAATTGCAATTTTTCTTTCTAAAAAATCTTGAACCGATTTAATTCTTTGCGCAATGTGTTGAACCGCATCCCAGCGGAACGGAACCGGCAACAGATCATACAGATGAGCATTATCGCACCTGGCAAAACTTAAATGCTCGGAGTACATTTTAATATCATATTCTTTTAAAAATGATTTTAAGTTTTTAAGAAATTCCCAATCTAGTTCATCGGGACCACCGAGAGAAAGCGAAAGTCCATGCGAAAAGATTTCATGCTTTTCAGCAACGCGATTGAAAATTTTCTTCCAGTAACCGCCGATTCCCATCCAATTTTCCGGAGCGACTTCTATAAAAGCCGGAGACAAAGCATTGCCTGTGAGAAATTCTTCCGCAAATTCTTTTCTAAATCCGATACCAATATTGGCTGTGCGTTTATCAATCATTATCATTCCAAAATTAGTTAGAGCTTCCGGTTATGCGGAAGCTCTGATAGTGAAAACATTATTTCTTTTTAGGTGTAGTAGTGGTCGTGGTATGTTTTTTAGTTGATTTGCTGCTTCCGCATTTTCCTTCACCGCACTTAGCATCTTTTGCTTTTGTTTCTGATGCTTTTGCCGTTGAATCGGTTTTGCTACCGCATTTTGCGTCTTTGGCTTTTGCTTCAGACGCTTTATTCCCGCATTTCGCTTCCGAAGTTTTACTACCACATTTAGCATCGGCGGTTTTTGCTTCGGAAGATTCGGTTTTACTTCCGCACTTTAATTCTAAATTACGGTTAGTTGAAGATTCAAGAAGCGACGACCTTAATTCAGCACCTGAGCCGAGACTTCTGAAACCGAAAAGATTTTCTGCATTTGTGGTGGTGGCTGCGCCTAATCCGAGTACACTTCCGGCGACGAATGAACCGGTTAAAAAGATGTGTTTGGCGAGTTGATTTTGCTGTTTGTTCATGATGTTTCCTTTTGTTTTGTTTTTAGTGTCTGTATCTACACTATTAAAGACGGAGCCAAAAAGGAAACCTTACAAAGGAAGGAAAATTATTTTTTCATTTCTGAATTTATTTTGTTCTGAAGCGCTTCTTTCTCAATTTCGGAAAGAGAGGCAGAGGTTGAAGCATGTTTTATGTGGTGGATAAGAAATTTATTCTGCTTTTCAAATAACCGGCAAAATTTGCAAACGGCTAAATGAATGAACAATTTAATTCTGCTGGAAAGCGTAAGCCGGTGTTCTTCTTTCTGTGAAATGAACTGCGTTGCGCTTTCACATGTAATCATTGTATTTTTTAAGATCATATCGAAATCCAATTTTTCTCTAAACATTTGCGCATTTGTAATTTTGCGCGGTGAATGATCACCCAATAGTTAGACGAAGTAAGTGCCAATTCCTTACAAATTTCTTCCGATTCCTTTTCATCCAAATATTTCATCGTAAAAACGATCCGGATCAATTCAGAAAGTTTTTGTGTGCACTTGTTCAGTATTTCGTAAAATTCTTCTTTCTCAACGGTATCATCGTAATTAACACCCCACTCCTTGGGGAAAGCCGATTCTTTCCAATGCCCTGCTTCATCAAAATAGTCGGTGGATTTTTCCAACAAGACATCAATTTCTACTATTAACGAAGAAGCTTTCTTTCTATAATGATCAATGATTTTATTTTTGAGGATTAAGAAGAGCCAGTTTTTTTCGGAAATGTCTCCTTTGAACGATTCAACGTTTCGCAAACCGGCAAAAAATGTTTCTTGAACTAAATCCTTTGCCTGCTCGATATTGTTTGTACGCAGCAAAGCAAACCGCAACAGCGTATCTGAATAATTTTTCACCCAATTTTGAGGATCTAATTTGTTCATTGCTTCCCGGTTTTATTTTGAATAAAGCTTTGGATGAAGAAATGTAACCAGCGCTGAAATGATTCCCTGTTTATAAAGTTCTTTCCTGTTGATGACACCGTTTGTTAAGTAACCGATGGCGCCCCCTTTTTGTTTTGTGTTTTCATCTTTTGCTATTTCGTCAATCACATGCCCCAATTCTTTTCCGTTCAAAAGTTCGGTTACGATTATTGATGGAAGCGGAAAAAGGGCGGAAGTTCCGAAGCTGGTTTCACCCTTACTATTCCTTATGCAAATACATCCCAGGGCAAACCACTGATCGTGTTCTTCAATTATTCCTCCTTCAATTCCAACAAAATAATCGATCGATAAATTATCTTCTTTTGCACGAAGGAATAATTCATCGGCACGATTTTTTGCGCCGGTAAAGGTTTCGTGATTGATCGGCTGAGCTGAAACTTTTGAATTGACTTCCAATCCGCTAACTTCAAGCGAATCAAAGTAATATGAAAATGCTTCGCGAACGGATTCGATCTTTACGGGATTTTTAGAACCAACCAGAATTTTCATGAAATGTGAACTTCATCCGACAGTTCGTTTGTGTCGTCTGTTTTTCTCGGAAAGTGTTCGGATAAAATAGTCCCGACTTCATCAACCGCGTTAAGAATTCCTAAACAGAATTTTTCCTCGCGGAAACTCGCTTCCATTTTATCTTTTACTAATTCCCACGTGTTTTCTGCCACTTTGTCGTTTATGGCTGAATCGGCAAGAATATAAAATTCTCTTTCTTTTAGAAGAATGAAGATCAAAATTCCCGTATGGTCACGGGTTTTCTTGATCCCACGTTTTTTAAATTCAGATACGGCATGTTCAAAAACCGATTTGCTTCTGTGAAAAAACGGTTTTTTCTCTTTAACCGAAACAACTATTTCACCGGCTGTGGTTGCTTCTTTTTCTTTTATCTTTAAAGCGATTTGTTGAAGCTCTTCATCCGAAAGAAAACCGTGTAAGAATTTTTTATTCATAATTTTTCCCATGCCGGGCGAAGTCGAAACATCGCCGCAAAGTTATTTTTTCAAATAATATTTAGATATAATTTTTCCGTTCTCAAATTCATAAACCAACGGATTACCGGTTGGAATATTCAATTCAAGTACTTGCTCTTTGGTCAAGTTATCGAGATACATTACCAGAGACCGCAAACTGTTCCCGTGTGCGGTGATCCAGACATTTTTTCCTTCTTTTACAAGCGGTTCAATTTTTTGCTGATAATAAGGAATGGTTCGCGCGGCGGTATCTTTCAAACTTTCCGTAAAACCGTCGGGATTTAATTCCGTTACATCTTTTGGCGGCGGAACATCGTAACTTCTGCGCCAAATATGGACTTGCGCATCGCCGTAAATTTTTGCGGTTTCGGCTTTGTTCAATCCCTGCAAGGCGCCGTAATGTCTTTCATTTAAAGCTATATCGCGTTCGGTTGGAATTTCGGAAAAACCCGCTGTTTCACTTGCAAGTTCTGCGGTACGAATTGCCCGTTTAAGCACGGATGTGAAGAGAAAATCGAATTTATATTTCTTTTCTTTTAATAATTGTCCGGCTTCTTTAGCTTCTTGTTCCCCTTTTGCGGAAACATCAACATCAACCCAGCCGGTAAAGCGGTTTTCTAAATTCCACTGCGACTCTCCGTGGCGTAATAATACAAGATAATTCATTTTTAATCCTTTGTGATTGTCCTATTTTCGACTACAAACTTACTAATTTTTTCATTGTTTACAGCGCAAAGTTTCGATAACTTTGGAACAAAAAATTTTGAAAAATCTCTATGAAAAATGCGGTCGGCGTTTCCAACATACTTCTTCCATTATTTTATCTTGCTTCTTTTGTCATCTATCTTTATGATTTCCAGAAAGACGAAAGACGGCTCTCAAACGTTAAAAGATTATTTCTTTTTCTTACGCTTGTCTTTCATACCTTTTATTTGATCGCAAGAACGACAGCTTTTAATCATCCGCCGATAACAAACGTTTTTGAGATTTTTACCGTGCTTGCTTTCTCGGTAAGTTTTTCTTATTTCATTTTGGAATTGGTAACCGATATCCGGGGAACCGGACTTTTCATCATTATTATTTCTCTCATCTTTCAAGCAATTTCATCAATTTTTATTACCGATTTAACCGCAGTGAAGGAAGTTTTGCGGAGTAATCTGCTTGGCGTTCACGTGCTTCACGCTTTGCTTGGATATGCGGGTATCACTATTTCCGCGGTGTACGGATTTTTATATCTTATGCTCTATAAAGATTTAAAGCTAAATCGATTCGGCTTGATCTTTGAACGTTTGCCAAACCTGGAAATTTTAGAAAAATTAAGTTTTTACTCGGCGATAATCGGATTTATTTTACTCAGCGTTGCAATCGCCATTGGAGTTATTTGGCTGCCGAAAGCTTTTCCCGATTTCTCTTATTTTGATCCAAAGTTAGTAGCCACATTTTTGGTTTGGCTTTTGTACGGAATCGGAATAACAACCAAAATATCCGGTAAGTTGCAAGGAAAGAAAGTTGTCGTTTTTTCCATCATTGGTTTCGGAATTGCAATTTTCTCAACCATTGTAACAAACTTTCTTGCAAAAAGTTTTCACGCGTTTTATTAATGACTATTGACCATCGACTGAACCTGAATGAAGAACAGAAGTAAATACATTTTATGAACCTGCTGGCGATCTCAATAAATCATCACACTGCACCGGTTTCGCTGCGGGAAGAAGTTCATCTCAGCGCGGATGAGATAAAGCTCTATCTTGATGAACTTAAAGAAAAATATTTCTCCGAAGGATTTATTGTTTCAACTTGCAACAGAACGGAACTGTACGGCATTCCGAAAGAAGCCGGAACAAGTTATACGGAATTACAAAATTTTCTTGTTGAAAAAAAAGCAATTACAAATTTAACCGACGAACATTTTCAGAAATTTTTTTCATGCAGCGCACTCAATCATCTATTTAAAGTTACTGCAGGAATTGATTCGCTGCTTATCGGCGATAATCAAATCCTCGGACAGGTAAAAGAATCGTTTCAACTTGCACAGGAAAAACAATTTGCCGGTTTTTTGGTGAACAGAGTTTTTGATTCTGCAATTCGAGTCGGCAAGCGCGCAAAAACAGAAACCACGATTAGCGATGGCGCAATAACCGTTAGTTACGCCGCGGTACAGTTGATTGAAAAAATCTTTTCAAATCTTTCTAAAAAATCGGCTCTTGTTATCGGCATGGGCGAAACCGGAAAAATTGCCGCCCAGCACTTGCACGATAAACACATCGGGAAACTTTCCATTACAAACAGAACCATTGAAAAAGCCGAACAAATTGCAACAGAGATTGACGCGCAAATTCTTCCGTTTGAAAGGTTCAAAGAGCACTTAGGTGATTTCGATATTATCATCAGCGCAACCTCATCGCCCACTTTAATTCTTACAGAAGAAGAAATTAAAACGATGATGAAAAAACGGGGTAACGTTGCTACCGTACTTATGGATATTGCTCTTCCGCGCGACATTGATCCAGAAGCGAGAAGCATTGATAATGTTTTTTATAACGATATTGATTCGCTCAACATTATTGTTGAACACAACATGAAAAAACGGAAGGATGAAATTCCGAAAGTGCAAAACATCATCATGGAAGAGTTGATAAACTTTTTCGGCTGGTATAACTCACTTGAAGTTGCGCCGACGATAAAATCACTCCGCGATTATTATGAAGAGATCCGTATCACCGAGGTTGAGGGATACAAAAATAAATTTACAAAAGAAGATCAAGAAAAATTAGAATTGGTCACCAAACGGATCATCAACAAACTATTGCATCATCCAACAACCGAACTGCGCAAAGTTGCCGGGCATGGAATCAACACAACAGAATCAGCCACAAAAATTGCTCTCGTTCGCGATCTGTTTGGGATAGAAAATAAAGGTGTTTCTAAGTGATAACATGAATATTAAGAGGACGTTGTCGGTTCGGGAATGAGTTCGGTAATATGTTCGGTAATCAGTTCGGGAATTGATAAAACAATAGAAATTTTATTAATAGGAAAATATAATTTGAAACAAAAACTTATCATCGGTTCACGTGGAAGCGAACTTGCTCTCTGGCAGGTGAAATTTATTAAGCGTGAACTGGAAAAAGCGCACAAGCACATTACCGTCGAAATAAAACTTATAAAGACAAAAGGTGATAAAATTCTTGATGTCGCGCTTTCAAAGATCGGCGACAAAGGATTATTTACCAAAGAGCTTGAAGTGGCTTTGTTGAACCGCGAAGTCGATATCGCCGTTCACAGTTTAAAAGATTTGCAGACGGAAATTCCCGCCGGACTAAAACTTGCCGCAGTTACTAAACGCCACGACGTTGAAGATGTGCTGATCGCTAGAAAAAAAGGAACGACAATTTGGAACTTGAAAGAAGGAGCGGTTGTTGCAACAGGTTCATTGAGGAGAAGATCGCAATTGCTGCATCTTCGTCCCGACATAAATATTGTTGAACTTCGCGGAAACGTTCCCACACGCATTCAAAAATTTCTTGAATCAAAATGGGATGCGATTATTCTTGCCCGCGCGGGAGTTGAGCGGCTCGGATTGAAAAAACATATTTCATCCTTCATTAATAAAGAAGAAATGCTTCCGGCTGTCGGGCAAGGCGCGCTGGGAATTGAAATTCATAAAGACAATATTTTTGCTGAAGAACTTTTGCAAGCGCTTCATCACGAAGCAACGTATCAGGCGGTGTTAGCTGAACGCGCTTTATTGAAAGAATTGGAAGGGGGCTGCCAGGTTCCTATCGGAGCTTTTGCAGAAGTAAAATCAAACGGACTTTATCTCGATGCCATCGTTGGTTCCATAGACGGTTCGCTCACTTTCAGAAAAAAAGTTAAAGGAACTAAACGATTGCCGGAAAAACTTGGGAAATCGCTTGCTAAAGATTTATTGAAAGCAGGCGCAAAACAAATACTGGAGGAAGTATATCACTCAGTAAGGCTTAAATAAAAATGGAACAATTAAAAAACAAAACCATCGTTCTTACCACAGCGGAGGAACAATCTAAAGAAACCGTTAATTTTTTTAAAAATATCGGCGCTAATCTTTTAACCTTCCCTTCGTTGCAAGTTGTTTTAGTTGATGCTTCAACCCAACTGCAAACTATTCTGAAAGAAAGCAAAATCGATTATTTAGTTTTTCAATCAGCTAATGCAATAAAGTATTTCGCGCAATTGGTAAAAGAAAAAAATCTGGACATCAACTATGAAACTATAAAAGTTGCCTGCTATGGTAAAAAGACGGCGGCGCTCTGTTCGCAGAATCAATTAAAGGTTGACTTGGTCGCAGATGATTTTAGCGCAAAAGGATTAGTGAAATTACTCGCGCAAGAGTCACTTGAAGACAAAACCATTCTTCTTCCCGGTTCATTATCCGTAAGAGATGATTTTTATGAAGATTTAAGAAGGCTCGGCGCTGCTATCAAGCAGCTTACCGTGTATGATATTCGGAAACCGGAAAAAGAAAATATAACAGAAGAAATTGAAAAGATTAAAACCAGTACTGTGGATTGGTATCTTTTTACCAGCCCGGTTACTTATCAGAATTTTGTTGATTTGTTGGAGATAAGCAATCCAACGGAATTTTTTAAGAACAGTAAAATTGCAGCTATCGGTCCCAACACAAAAGAAGCGTTGCAAGAGGCAAATGTTAGAGTAGATAGCTTCTCGAAAAAATTTGCTCTAACGCACGCCGTGGCAAATATTGAAAAATATTTCGTTGCTGCACCAACTCTAAAAAAACAGTTGAAAAAACCGAAAAACCGTCTTAAAAACAGAACGATCGTGCTAACAAGAGCCGAAGAACAGTCGCAAGAAACCATTAACTTTTTTAAGAAAAAAGAAGCGAATCTAATAAGTTTTCCCGCTTTAGAAGTAGTGGCTGTTGACGCAGAGGAAAAGCTGAAAACCATTCTTGCCGAAAACAGAATTGACTATCTGGTCTTTCAATCTGGAAATGCTATAAAATATTTTCTTCAATTGGTGAAAGAAAAAAATTTCCAAATCGATTACGAAAACATAAAAGTAGCCTGTGTTGGTAAAAAAACCGCTGCAGTCTGTGCAGAGAATCAAATAAAAGTTGATCTTGTTCCCGAAGATTTCAGCGCTCTCGGTTTATTAAAATTATTTGCCATCGAACCGCTTGAAAATAAAGTTGTTCTCCTTCCCCGCTCTGCTATCGGACGAGATGAGTTTCGCGAAGGTTTAAAACGGTTTGGAGCTACCGTTAAGACGGTTTCTGTTTATGATATTTTAATTCCGAAAAAAGATTCCATTGCCGATATAATTGAAAAAGTAAGAACCGGTAAAATCGATTGGTATCTCTTTACAAGTCCATCGACTTACCAGAATTTTTTAGCGTTGATGGAGATTACCAAACCAAGGGAATTTTTCGGAAAAAGTAAAATTGCCGCGATTGGTCCAACAACAAAAGATGCAATAGAAAAAACAAGAGTAAGAGTTGATGTTGTTCCGAAAAAATTTGCTGTAACGCATGCAATTGCAGGTATTGAAGAATTTTATTCAAAACCACCGGAAAAGAAATTTCCAAGAACACAATTTCAATCGAAATCGCAATTTCAACCTCATCATCCGACTGAAAAAAAAGTAATTCGATTTGTCCTAAAAAAAAGAAAGCCAAGAAATGAAAATTAAAAACGATCTCTTTCTACGCGCGTGTAGAAAAGAAAAAGTTGAGCGCACACCGATCTGGATTATGCGGCAAGCCGGAAGATATTTGCCACAATACCGCGCGGTGCGTGAGAAAGCAGATTTTCTTACCATGTGCAAAACTCCCGAACTCGCTGCCGAAGTATCTATTCAACCCGTTGATATCATTGGTGTTGACGCGGCAATAATTTTTTCCGACATTCTCGTTATTCCCGAAGCAATGGGCATGCATCTTGAAATGCACGAGGGGAAAGGTCCGATCTTTCATCATCCTATCCGCAGTGTGGAAGATGCGAAAATGTTAAAAGAAATCGATCCGGTAAAAGATTTGAAATACGTGCTCGATGCGGTTTCATTAACAAAAAAAGAATTAAAAGGAAGAGTTCCGCTCATCGGATTTGCCGGCTCACCGTTTACACTGTTAACTTATATGGTCGAAGGACGCGGTTCAAAAAATTTTTCCGAAATTAAAAAATTGTTGTACGGCAATCCGAAGCTTGCACATTTACTCTTAAATAAAATTGCTAAGGCTGTTGCGGCTTATCTTTCAGCAAAGATTGAAGCGGGCGCGAACGCTGTTCAAATATTTGATACTTGGGGCGGAATCCTCACTCCAAATGATTTTCAAGAATTTTCTCTAAATTATATTTCACAAATTATTTCTGAACTTGAACGGAAAGATGAGCCGGTGATCGTCTTCGCTAAAGGAGTTCATTACAAGTTAAAAAAACTATCCAAATGCGGCGCGGATGTTATAGGACTCGACTGGACGATGGATTTGAAATCCGTAAGAGAAAAAATCGGTAAGCGTGTGGCGCTGCAAGGCAATCTTGATCCAACCGTTCTTTATGCCGATGAATCCAAAATCCGCGAGGAAGCCAAAAAGGTTTTAGAATCTTACGGAAAAGGAAGCGGACACATTTTCAATCTTGGTCATGGTATTTTGCCGGATGTAAATCCCGAAAACGCAAAAGCCCTTGTGCGGATTGTGAAAGAGGAAAGTAAAATTTTTCACAGCAAGAGCTAAAAATATAGATTTGTAAATTCAATGGGACGCAAATTTGTTAAGATTTAGTTATGATGTTTTAAATCTTAACAAATCATAATTGATCTTAAAAAACCTGCGTCCCAATTTTTATTGGAGTTATTATGTTCAACATTGATCTGACAAAATTTAAAAAATATGATAAACCCGGTCCCCGGTACACAAGCTACCCGACGGCGCCGCAGTTCAACGAAGTTTTCACTTCAGAAAAGTTTTTAGATGAAATTGTAAAAACCAATTATGGCGAAAACCTTCCCGATCTTTCTCTTTACTTTCATCTGCCGTACTGTGATACACTCTGCTATTTCTGCGGTTGCAACATGATCATCACCCGTAACCGCGACCGCATTAAGGATTACGTGAAATATGTAAAAAAGGAAATTGATCTTCTTCGCAGCTTTCTTAACGTGAATAGAAAAGTTACTCAATTGCATTGGGGCGGCGGAACACCGACTCACTTAAATCCCGATGAAATAGATGATCTTGCTTCTTACATTCATCAATCTTTTAATTTTTATGATGACTCCGAGAATGGATGTGAAATAGATCCGCGCGGATTGACTAAAGAACATCTCGTTGCGTTACGCAAGAACGGTTTTAACCGCATCAGTATGGGCGTGCAGGACTTTAACGAAAAAGTGCAAATCGCAACCAACCGCGTACAGCCGGAAGATATTACGCGTCAAACTGTAGCGTGGATCCGTGAACTTGGTTATCAAAGCATCAATCTCGATTTGATTTACGGTTTGCCATTTCAAACCTTAAAAACTTTTGAGGAGACTGTTGAAAAAATAATTGATATTTCTCCCAACAGAATTGCGGTATTCAACTATGCTCATGTTCCATGGATGAAAAAACACATGGCATTAATTCACCCGGAAGATTTGCCGCCGGCGGAAGAAAAGTTGGAAATCCTTAAAATGACAATTGAAAAACTCACCGACGCCGGCTATGTATTTCTGGGAATGGATCACTTCGCTAAACCTGATGATGAACTTGCCGTTGCGATGAGAGAGAAAAAACTTCACCGGAATTTTCAAGGATACAGCACCCGCTCCGGAACAGATTTATATTCGTTCGGTATAACGGGAATCAGTCAACTTCAACGCGTTTATGCGCAGAACTTGAAAACGGAAAAAGAATATTTTGCCGCGCTTGATAACGAATCTTTGCCGGTTGCAAAAGGCTATTATCTAAGTGATGACGATCTTCTTCGCCGTTACGTAATTATGAAATTGATGTGCGATTTTGAACTTGATATGAAATCGGTTGAGCAGAAATTCAAAATAGATTTTAAAACCTACTTCGCTTGGGGATTAGCAAATTTGCAAGAGATGATCGCAGATGAATTGCTTTCAATTGAAAACGATAAAATTGTTGTGAGTGAAATGGGAAGACTGCTCATTCGCAATATCGCAATGAACTTCGACGGTTATCTTGAACGGAAAGAAGATAAAGCTAAGTATTCGAGAACGGTTTAAAAATAATATTTGACAAAATAGCTTATGAGCATGAATGAAATTGAATGGATGAATGGCTCAAATTCAGAATTGATTTTCATTCATCCAAACAATCATTCGTTCATTCTTAAATCTTTATCACCAACTTTTTCTATTTCCGGTAATTTTACTCCGGATAATTCTCATCCATCGATCTATTCGTTCTTATTTTATCAAACGATTTTATGATCGGATAAATCTTTTCACTCTTATCAAAAAACTGAGAGCGTTTGTAGAAGAAGTCCAACCGTTTAGCCGGATTGTTTTTAAACTCTTCATCCGTTTCTAGTTTTTGATAAAAATCTTTACGATACCGTTCGTTTTCAGTGAGCATTTTTTTTGCGACCGGTTCCATCGCATAAGGCTCAATGTATTCTTTTCTTTCTAAGAACATATTGAAAAATCCCCATTTTGCCAAAGAATCCGGCGCTGTCGGCTCCAATAAATTAACGATCACTCGCAGTGAACGCTGATTCGCTCTTACAACAAAAGTGCCTTCGGAAATTCTTTTTTTCTCCCGCCATTTTATTAAGTCGAAGCTTATCATTTGTCTTCCTTCAAAAGAAGAATCGAAAAACTTCACATTTTTAAACCGCATTCGTTCAACATGCAGAATATGCGGCTGAAACAGTTGCTCAACATAAATTTTGTGAAGTTTTAAAAGATAAATAACGAAATGCAATTCCCTTGGAATTAAATAAGCTTCGGGAACATCGCAAAATTCAGTTACTTCTCCTTTGTTAAATAAGGGAACTTCAAACTCAATTGGTTCATTCGTATATCGCGTAACCTTTGAACCGGTGACTTCACTTTCTTCTTCAATAGTTTTAAATCCCTTGAACAAAAACGGTTCGCTTTCATCCGTGAGAGAAAAGCTGATTGGGAAAGGTTCGTTGGTTCCGTAATAAAGATCGACAGTGCTTTTATCGGCACGAAGATTCATCGCCAGAATGGTAAGATGATTATCGTTAAGATATTCCAACGTAACTTCATTCATCGCTTTTGTTGATCTCACACGATTTTCAAACGGCTTAAGGCTGTGAGTTTCCACAAGCAGACAAATTCTGTTGTGCAACGCAGCATATCCGGTAGAATAACGCGGAAGTGACGGTTCAAGAATTATTCCGTTTTCCAATTTGTTGTCTTTGAACTCAAGGTACGGGCAAACTAAAAAGCCTTTCTCTTCAACCGTTTTTGTAAGATGTGGAATAAATTTATCTTTCAAAAAATCGGCGGTTTCTTTATGAATGTTTTGATTGGTTTCCAAACCATAAGAAATATGATATTGATAATCTGCGCCGTCGGTGGTGTGGTTATCGATGATAAAGTCGGGAAGCCAGTCATTAAAAAAGCGGAGAAAAATTTTCATCTCCGGCGCGTCGCCTTTCATAAAATCACGATTCAAGTTGTAATTTAATGAAGTAGTGCGCCAGCCCATTTCTGTCGGACCATTTTGATTCGGGCGGTTAAATTCCGATGTGCGTTCATGGCCATCGACATTAAAGATAGGAAGCACAAGCAGAATAAGATTTTTCAGCAGATGCGCTTTTTCTTTAGTGATAAGAATTTCGCGAAGTAAAAGCATCGTCGCATCTTTGCCTTCAATTTCGCCGGCGTGGATTCCGTTCTGAATAAGCACAATAAGTTTGCCTGAGTCGCGCGCTTTCGGGGCAGTAAATTCGCGGTTGTTTGAGACAATTAAGGAGCGGATCGGTCTCCCTTGCGGCGAAAAACCCAGCGTAATCATTTTGGCGAATTGTGATTCGCGCGTAAAGTGTTCAAAGTATCGCATCGTTTCTTCAAAACCCGGAGAAGAGACTCCGCCGGACTTTTCGAAGTGAGTTACCCACCTGTCTTGGTTGTTACTTTGTTCTTGTTTCATTTTTCTTCCAAGATTAAGTGAAAATCTCTTGCACTACGTTTAGTGCAATTAATAACTATTTATTTAATAAATTTGAAAAAGAACTTCAAATGTTTACTCTAACTTCCGAAAAATATTTGTGTAGTTCAACTAAAATTTAAATTTTTTTTTCGGTTATTATGTTTATCATGGGTCTTAGTTTCACACAATTTAGAATTTTTTTTTATGAATAAAAAGATTGTTGTTCTCGGTGCAGGTGTCTCGGGGTTAACCACCGCATGGCTGCTGCAAAAAAAAGGATTTGACGTTACGGTACTTGAAAAAAATAAAGAAGCCGGCGGCGCGATGGAAAGTGTTTTAGAAGATGGTTACATGTTTGACCGCGGACCTAATTCCGGTTTGGAAACCGTTCCGGTGATTAAAGAAGTTGTCGATGAAATCGGTTTAACCAATGAAATGGTTTACGCAAATGAACTCGGAAATAAACGATACATCTTACGCGATGGCGAATTGCACGCGCTGCCAATGAGTCCCCCGGCATTTATAAAAACAAAATTGTTTTCCGCAAAAGCAAAACTGCGACTCTTTGCGGAGCCTTTCATTTCGCGCTCAAACGATGGTTACTACCAGAGTATTGCACAATTTGTTAAACGAAGATTGGGGCAGGAATTTCTCGATTACGCCATCAATCCTTTCGTTGCCGGTGTTTACGCCGGGAATCCCGAAGACTTGAGCGTTGCCTCAGCTTTTCCAAAACTTTATGAGCTGGAAGAAAAATATGGCGGATTGATAGTTGGAACAATTCGGAGTATCAGCGAACGAAAGAAAAGAAAAGAGCAATCGAAACAAAACGCCAAAATGTTCTCTTTTGTAAATGGAATGCAAAGTCTTCCCAAAGCGATCGCAAAAAAATTGGGTGAGCGGGTTGTACCGTTCGCGGAGATCAAATCAATTAAAAAGAATGAAAAGAGATTTTCCGTTTCTTACCATAATGCCGGCTTCGACAAAAAAATAGAGTGCGATCTTCTTCTCTCAACGCTTCCGGCTTATGTAACTTCTTCGCTGTTTAAAGATATTGACGGTAATCTGGCAAATCATCTTGACGCGGTTTATCATCCGCCGGTGATGGTTTTGTATCTTGGATATAAAAAAGAAGATGTCGGGCGACCGTTGGATGGGTTCGGATTTTTAATTCCCGCAAAAGAAAAGAAATCTTTTCTTGGTGCAATATGGAGTTCGGTTTTATTTCCAAAACGCGCGCCTGAAGAAGCGGCAGCGTTTACCCTCTTTATTGGCGGCTCGCGCAACGCAGATATTTTCAAACTTGATAAAGAAATAATTTTAAAAACCGTGATCGAAGAATTTCAATCGATAATGAAAATCAAAACCGAGCCGGTTCACAAAAGTTACCGCTACTGGAACAAAGCGATCCCGCAATATAATCTCGGTTACATCGAACATGAAAAATATTTTGATGAATTCGAACAAAACAATCCGGGAATCTTTTTAAGCGGAAATTACCGTGGCGGCATTTCGGTCGGAGATTGTTTTAAAAACGCCCAGTTGGTTGAAGAAAAGATTTCCACGTTTTCTGAATCAGAAAAAGTGAAAGAAAATTAACCGGAAGTAGTTTGATCGGCTTTTTATAATTATTTGCAGAAAATTTTCATCCCCAAAGGATTCACTTGTTTTTTATCTGCTAATTGCAAATTTTAGTTTCAAATTTTTACATCCTTTTTTGGAGAATTAATGGTTAAGAGATTATTGTTCTTGATCCCTCTAATTTTAACATCACTTCAGTCGCAAACGGTGATTGGCAAATACGCCGGAGAATTCCTTTCGATCGGAGTTGGCGGACGCCCGCTTGGTATGGGTGGCGCTTACGTTGCAATTGCAAATGATGTTACCGCCGGGTACTACAATCCAGCCGGACTTGCAAAACTTAACTATCCGCAAATTGCTTTGATGCACGACGAACGATACGGAAATCTTGTTAATTACAATTACGCCGCCGTCGCACTTCCTTACGGAAAAGATTATACTTTCGGAGTTAGCATTATGCGCCTTGGCGTTGATGGAATTCCCGATACACGAAATGCTTTGTACGATGCAAACGGAGATGGAATTTTAGACATCAATAGCGATAGATTGAATTATGATCTAATTACCGAATTTAGCAACCAGGATTGGGCATTCTATTTAACCGGCGCAAAAAGAGTAACCGATGATCTTTATCTCGGTGCAAACGTAAAAATTCTCTCACGTTCTATTGCTGAATATTCTGCATTCGGAATTGGCTTTGACATCGGCGCTTATTATTCACCGATGGAAAATTTGATGCTCGGCGCTAACGTGCAAGATGTTACCACTACTTTAGTTGCGTGGAGTACCGGAAGAAACGAATTGATAACTCCAACCGCAAAAGTCGGTGCAGCATATCAACTTGAGTTTTTAGGCGGAAAAATTCTCCCCGCAGTTGATCTCGATATTCGATTCGAGAACCGCCGCTTTGCATCTCAGTTTAATGTTGGTCCCGTTAGTTTTGATCCCCATCTTGGAATGGAATACAGTTACAAAAATCTTTTTGCCGTACGCGCCGGTTACAACGATGTAAAACAGTTTACGTTTGGCGCCGGAGTAAAATTGCCGAAACTGAATATCGATTATTCCTTCGCGCGGTTTAATATGTCGGCAGACGACCGTTTGCCCGACACGCACAGAATTTCTTTAATGCTTACGCTTGAAGAACCACGGTTTATGCGGGTGATGGAATAAGGGACTCTATTTTTTCCCAATGCTATTGAAGGGTTGGTTTGATAAATCATCATAGATTTCTAATCTTTTTCATTGTTGTTTTTTCTTCTCTCAGCTTAAGTCAAAACAAAGATACTTTGAACATTAAAAGTTCAAAGATTGCGAAACTGTATCCCAAAATTGGATTTCACGTGGGTTCGCATTCCTCAAACATGAATCAAAATAGTTCTGATAATTTCAACAGAGATATTCTCTTTGAAGCCTACTTCAAATTTGATTTATCGAGTGAGGTTCATCCAATAATAGCTTATACTTATTGGAAAGCACTTACTTCTCCGGTTGGACAAATACCTTCAGAAACGATTGCCAGCAATGGACTGAAACTGGAAGTAGATTTCTCATTATTCAAAATATATAGTGTTTCACTCTCCCTCGGACCTTTAATATCAATTGAAGGTATTACCGGACCAACAAATAAAGTTTTCTCATTAGGCACAAACGTAAAATTAGCTCTACCCCTTTGGAATGATAAAGTTGATTTATTGTCAATTGTAGGTTATCAAACTGGTTCCGAAGTTTTTGCTCTTGGTGGTGGAGGTTTTAATTATTCTTTCTTTAGTTACTCGGTTGGAATTGAAATTAATTTAGGGAATTAAATAGATGAAAATAAGGGTAAGGTAAATTGTGAAGCAGAGAGTTTTATGAAAAAAAATATTTCATTCATTCTAATATTTTTCACTGCTTTAATAACACAAGCAGAGTGTCAACCTTCTGAAATATTTCAAACAAAACCAAGTTACTTGATTTTTTGCAATAACCAAATTGTACAGAGTGATTCTAATAAAAATCAAAAGAGCAGAAACCTCTTTCTCTTTTCAAGCATAGGTGTTTTTGAAATTTTATCATTTGGTGTGGGATACCAAATAAACGAAAGTTTTTCATTTTCTATAAAAGGTGCGGCAGCAGTGATTGGGTCACCGGGTTGGTTATTACCAAGTGGGGGTAGAGGTTTAGGTTTAAAAGCAAGTTATAATAAATCATTGTGGATATTCAATGTAGCCTCTTTAGAATATGTTGCCTATTTGAGTACAACACAAGATTTGCAAATTAAAGGTTATGAACCACTCTTCAAGGGAAGTTATTTTGATATTAATATGGGAAGAGAAATTATTGACGAACCTGGATTTAACTTCTTTTGGGCTATAGGATTAGGTATCAGTGCAGCGAAAGAAGCAAAAACTTTAAAAGGATTATCGTTAAAAATTGGTTATAATTTTAATTTCTAAAACAAAAGTGTTTCTAAAAAAAAACTTTTGTTCACCAGTTAACTTTTCCTTTAAGAAAAGTGAAAAAAAAATCAAATTACTTTTACCCTTCAAACACCTTCTTCAATTTCTTTTGCTTTTTCATCTTCCCTAAAGCCAGCATCAGTATAATTCTGGCTTTTTGTCCGTTTAGATAATCTCCCAATCCTCAACTTCTCCTTCAATTACTCTAAAGAGAGGATGAGGAACAAAATTCGTTTCATTAAGTAAAACTTCATATTGCGCTTTATCGCGCAAAATTAATTTATTAAGCAAATGCTCCTTTTCATAATAGAGCTGTCCGGTTGTTACTGTTAAAGTAGTGGGTTTAAATTCCCATTTAATTTTGTCTTTGGCAAAATTAAATCCTCTTCGTAAAGCTTCCTTATACACCACAGATAAATATTGATTTATACAATCCAGCGGAGCCGGCGCTTCCTTAAATCTATTTAGTTGAGGATGATTCTTATAACCCTTCGTCTTTCCTTCCAGCACATGTTTTGCTAAGAGGGTTTCTCTCCAAAGGGCTACTAACCCTTTAGTATCAAGATATTTTGGATGCAAAGACCAGATTCTCATAAATGTTTGTGTCTGTTTTTAAGCGGTGACTCAACACTGTTTTTTGCAATTAAATTTGCCGTCATTATTCTTGGATCGTTAGCTCAAAGTCTTTCGGATTATAACCTTGTTTTTTAAGCAGTGAGAATATTTTAAGCTTAATCTCTTCTGAAATTGATTTTGTTCGACTCAATATCCAGCCGTATTCCCGCTTCGGATGACCGACAATCACCCATTGATAATTATCTTCAAGACCAATAATCCAGTAGTCACCCCAGAATGGCCGCCAGCCAAAAAATGAAACAAAACTGACTTCAAGTTTAGCGTTAGTTAGTTTATCAGCAATCCGGGCAACACCTTCTGCTTGATTAATTTCACCATCATCTTCTACACATCTGTTTACCACTTTAATCTTTCCATCCTTTTGGATTGAATAAGTCGCTGTAGTATTTTTTTTGCATGAACGTTGAAAACTGTTTGGAATTTTTGCTATCTCATACCAAACACCAACGTATTTTTCTAAACTGACAAACTCTACGGTTGTGGGTTGCGACTTATTTGAGTCCTGCGCAATGAGTTGCATTACCGGCACTAAAAAAATGATCAATAATATATTCATTTTCTCTCCTATTGAATTCTAATTGCAAACCTTCAGGGTTCAAGAAGAAACTGGTTACCTAACCTTGAAGGTTAACAAGAAATAAATTTATTCTTCAAACACCTTCTTCAAGTCACTTTGCTTCTTCATCTTTCCTAACGCAAGCATCAATTTAATTCTTGCTTTTTGTCCGTTTAGATAATCGGAGAAAATTACTCCAAGTTCGTGCAGCCATTTTCCGGCGCCGGGATAACCGTAAATATCAAGTGTTTCACCGGCGGGACAGCGCGACACCAGAACAACGGGAATATTTTTTTCAACCGCGTATTTAATTCCTTCAAAAGCTTTCGGCGGGACATTACCTACTCCCATCGCTTCAACAACAATTCCCGCGACGTTTGTATCCGCGGAAAATTTAAAGAACTTTGCGTCCATTCCGGCATAACATTTTATGAGATCAACATTGGTTTCAATTCTGGAAGTTTTTATAATTTCAAGTTTGCGCGGCAGTCGGTTGAAAATAACTCTTTCGTTCTGCACAAAACCGAGTGCGCCAAAATCAAGACTGTGAAATGTTTCAATATCATCCGTGTGAGTTTTTGTCACTTCGCTTGCGGCATTTATTTCACCATTCAAACAAACAAGCACACCAAGATTTCTACTGTTCGGATTTAAACATATCGCAATCGAATCTTTTAAATTTGCCGGTCCATCCCAATCCGGTTCCGAACTATTTTTCATCGATCCGGTAAGTACAACGGGAATTGGTGTATCGAGAGTTAGATCAAGCAGATACGCAGTTTCTTCAAGCGTATCGGTACCGTGCGTAATAACCACACCGTCAAATCCGTTTTTGTTTAATTGATCTTTAATTTTTTTTGATAGAGTCAGCATCAACTCCGGAGTCATGTGGGGACCGGGATATTTACCGAAATCAAAAATGGTTACATTCGCCAATTCATAAATTTCCGGCATAAGCTGCATCAGATCGCTGCCGGAAAAGTGAGGAACCGCTCCGCCGGTTTTCTCATCTATTTTCATTGAAAAAGTTCCGCCGGTAAAGACGAGCAAAATATTTTTCTTTTTCATTACATCAATCCCTTGTAAAGTCCGCCGTCAATTTGAATAGTGTTTCCGGTAATGTATGATGCTTGTTCAGAAGCGAGGAACAAAATCGCCGAAGCAATTTCTTCGGGTCGCGCCATTCTGCCAAGCGGAATTTCTTTCGTCATCTTTGCAAAAATTGTTTCATGTGATTCGCCTGTAAGTTTGGCTTTGTTCACGGCAAGTTCATAAATTCTTTCCGTTAAGGTATAACCCGGCGCAACGCTGTTCACTGTGATGTTATGTTTTGCAAGCTGGTTGCTGAGCGTTTTGCTTAATCCAATCACTCCTGCACGGAACGTATTTGAAAGAAGAAGATTATCTATCGGCTGTTTAACCGCCACGGAAGTGATGTTGATGATCCTTCCCCAATTTTTCTTTTTCATGTTCGGAAGAACCGCCTGCACAAAACGAACGACACTTAAAAGGACTTGCTCATATCCGAAGTTCCATTTTTCTTCGTTCAGTTCTTCAAAAAATCCGGCTGAAGGTCCACCGCAATTATTTACAAGAATATCAATCCCGCCGAATTTCTCGGTAACTTTTTCTACAGTATTCGTAATGTCGGAAGGATTATTCAGATCGCAAACGATCCAGAATATTTCATTTTCATATTTTGCGGATAACTCCGAAGCCGTTTTCTCTAACTCAAATTCACTTCGCGAACAGATTGCAACGTTACATTTTTCCGCAGCGAATAATTCAGCCGCCGCTTTTCCAATTCCTTTACTTGATGCGGTAACAAGAACGGTTTTGTTTTGTATTCCAAAGTTCATTTTAGTACTCTACTTAATTTGAATGAAATTAATTAGTTCAAAAATAAGAAGAGTTTAGGAAAGAAAATCAAATTTGAAATGGAAAGCGCTAAATGTATTTTACTAACACCAGCGTAATATCATCGTGCTGCTCTTCGCCGTTGCAAAAATCCGTTACACCGTCAAGAATTTTAGTTTGAATTGTGTCGAGCGATGACTCCGCATTTTTCTTTAAGATCGATATGATATTTTCTTCTCCAAACTCTTGTTGTTTGCTGTTCATCGCTTCGCTAATTCCATCGGAATAAACGGCAAGCAAACTCCCAGGCTCCAAAGTAATTTCGGTTTCTTCCAGCGACGCATCAAAAACTTCACCTTTGTTTAAACCAAGTCCGATTCCTACCGGTTTTATTTTCTCACACTTTCCATCGTTAATCAACAAAGCATGCGG
>Ga0209417_1001658_pt1 | contig 39645 bp, 35 predicted proteins | sample RifGroF2_FD_184002 | JGI IMG/M metagenome (GOLD analysis project Ga0209417, IMG submission 184002) | Groundwater microbial communities from Rifle, Colorado, USA - Groundwater F2 (SPAdes) (version 2) | ecosystem: Environmental > Aquatic > Deep subsurface > Groundwater | place: Rifle, Colorado... | reverse complement strand
AAATCTTCAATATAAGCCAAAGCCTATGATAGAAATAGGTGAATATCCCGTATTGTGGCACATAATGAAGATTTATTCTCATTACGGCCATAACGATTTTATTATTTTATTGGGCTACAAAGGCTATGTAATCAAGGAATATTTTGCAAATTATTTCCTGCATAACTCTGACGTAACAATAGATTTGAAAAACAATTCTCTGGAAATAAATCAGGCAAACGTTGAGCCCTGGAAAATAACCCTTGTTGACACAGGGATTGATACTTTAACGGGCGGCAGAATTAAAAAAGCCCAAAATTACGTACAAAATGAAACTTTTATGCTTACTTATGGAGATGGAGTAGGGGATATAAACATTTCGGAATTAGTGAATTTCCATAAAGAACATAAAAAGCTTGCTACTATTACAGCGGTTCAGCCTTCAGGAAGGTTCGGGGCGTTGAATCTTAACGACAAAAATGACGTAATACAATTTCAGGAAAAGCCAAAAGGTGATGATGCATGGATAAACGGCGGATTTTTTGTTCTGGAACCCGGCATATTTGATTATATTGAAGGCGATGTTCTCTGGGAAAAACAACCTATAGACAAACTTGCAAAAGATAATCAGCTTTCGGCTTACAAACATAGCGGCTTTTGGAAGCCGATGGACACACTGCGGGATAAACAGGAACTTGAAAACCTCTGGCTAAATAACAAAGCTCAATGGAAAGTTTGGGATTAATGAAAGAATCTTTTAATCAGGCTTACAGAAACAAAAAAGTCTTAATCACAGGTCATACCGGATTTAAAGGTTCATGGCTGAGTTTATGGCTTACGCTTCTTGGCGCTGAAGTTATCGGATTTTCGCTTCCTCCCAACACCGAGCCGAATTTGTTTAATGTTCTAGACCTTGAAAAGCATTTAACAAGCATTATCGGTGATATAAGAGATAAAGACACTATTGAAAAAGTTTTAAATCAATACAAGCCTGATTTTATATTTCATCTGGCAGCTCAGCCTCTTGTAAGGCGTTCTTATCAGGAGCCTCTTTTGACTTTTGAAACGAACATTATGGGGACTGTAAATCTTCTTGAAGCTGTAAGAAAAATCAACTTTGAAGGCGTTATTGTAAATATTACAAGCGATAAATGTTATGAAAATTCAGGATGCACTTCCAGCTTTAAAGAAACTGATCCAATGGGAGGATATGATCCTTACAGCGCAAGCAAAGGGGCTTCTGAAATTGTAACAGCTGCTTATCGAAATTCTTTTTTCAATCCGCAAAGTTACGGTGGTTTTCACAAAGTAGCTCTGGCTTCTGCGAGGGCGGGTAATGTTATAGGTGGAGGCGACTGGTCAGAAGACAGACTTATTCCTGATATTGTTAGGGCATTAAATAAAAAAGAAGAAATAATTATCAGGAATCCCCATGCTATAAGACCTTGGCAGCATGTTATGGAATGTATTTCAGGATATTTACTTCTTGGAGCTAAACTTTACGAAAATCCTACAGCATATTGCGAAGGTTGGAACTTCGGATCAAACAAAGACAGCATTATGACTGTAGAAGAAATACTTTTGAAATCTCTGGAACTCTGGGGAAGCGGAAATTACAAGGTAATTCCCGAAAATGTCTTAAAAGAAGCGGCTTTTCTAAAGCTTGATATTACAAAAGCAAAAGAAAAATTAGGCTGGCAGCCTGTTTATAACATTAACCAGTCGCTTGAAAAAACTATAAGCTGGTATAAAAACTATTATTTTCAGCAGTCGGATATGTTTGAGTTTACGAAAAACCAACTGGAAGAATATGTTGGCATTTTATCCCCTGTCTTAACAAGTAAAATAGAGGGTTTACAGAATGTCTAACCTGTATGATAAAACCTTGCGAAATTTAATAAAGTTTTTTGCCTGTATTTACTACAAAAATGTAAAAAAAGGGCAAAAATCTAAATATATTCCTGCATCGGGCAAGGTTATTGACGAAAAAGAATTGTTTAATATGATTGATGCAAGCCTTGATCTGTGGCTTACCACAGGGCGTTTTAACGATGAATTTGAGAAAAAGCTTTCCGGTTTCTTGAATATCAAGCATTGTTTGACTACAAATTCAGGATCTTCTGCTAATTTGCTTGCTTTAACAGCTTTAACTTCTCATCAGCTTGGAGAAAAACGTTTAAAAACAGGCGATGAAGTTATAAGCGTTGCGGCAGGATTTCCAACAACCATAAATCCTATTATTCAAAACGGTTTGACTCCTGTTTTTGTCGATGTTGAAGTCGGCTCTTGCAATATTAAAGTTGATGATATCGAAAAATCAATTACAGATAAAACTAAAGCCATTTTTATTGCGCATACTCTTGGGAATCCGTTTAATCTGGAAAAAATTCCGGAAATTTGCGAAAAATATGGTTTATGGCTTATAGAAGACAGTTGTGATGCTCTCGGGGCAAAATTCAACAATAAATATACAGGAACTGTCGGGCATATTGGGACTTTTAGCTTTTATCCCGCGCATCATATAACCATGGGAGAAGGCGGAGCAATTGTTACAAACCACAGTCAGCTTTATAAAATCCTGCTTTCTTTCAGAGATTGGGGCAGGGACTGCTGGTGTTCTCCCGGAAAAGACGACACCTGCAAAAAACGCTTTAGTTATCAGCTAGGCAATCTTCCTTACGGGTATGACCATAAATATATTTACTCTCACTGCGGTTATAATATGAAAATAACCGATTGGCAAGCTTCTATTGCTTGCTCTCAAATGGATAAGCTGGAAAATTTTATTCAAAAACGAAACAAGAATTATAAAATACTTTATGCAGGCTTGAAAAAATTTGAAGATTATTTTATCCTGCCTGAAGTTATGCCTGAATCAGCGCCATCATGGTTTGGCTTTTTACTTTCTATAAAAGAAAATGCCGGTTTTGACAGATTGAAATTAATTAAATTTCTGGAAAAAAATAATGTTGGAACCAGATTGCTATTTTCTGGCAATATTTTAAGGCAGCCTGTTTTTGTAAATAATCATTTTGCTTTAAGAATAAATGATTCTGGTGTTTTATATTCAGATGAATTAACAGAAGAACATTATAAAATGTTACCAAATACTGAATTCATTATGAATAACACTTTTTGGATAGGTGTATGGCCTGGTTTGGAAGAAAAAGACTTGAATCATATACTTAAAACTTTTGAAAAATTTCTTAAGATAAATACTTAAACCAGCTTTTTGTGGCTTTTTTTATGGAGTTTTCGTCCCAAACAGGGGCTTTTTTCCAGTAATCAATATTATCTAGAAGATTATTTACCCCTTCTTCTATTGAAACTTTTGGTTCCCAGTTTAATAATTTTCTGATTTTTGAGATATCGGCAAAAGTACAGTCGGGTTCTCCCGGTCTTTTAGGGATATATACTTTTTCTCCGCCTAACAAATCTACGATTTTATTTACGCTGTATGTGTTTCCGCTTCCGACATTCATAATTTCGTTGCAAACATGTGACTTTGCCGCAGTATAAAACGCATCAGCCACATCTGTCACATAAGTAAAATCTCTTGTCTGTGTTCCGTCACCTACTACAGTAAAAGGTTTTCCTGCAAGCTTTTGGGCAAGAAACACTCCAAATGCTGCGCCATAAGTCCCCGACGTTCTTGAACGAGTTCCATACACATTAAAAAGCCTTAAGGATACCACAGGAAGTTTATAAAGTTTGCCCCAATGCATTACATACTGTTCTCCAACGTATTTAGTAAGGGCATAAGGGTACTGAGGAGATGTTTCTGTTGTTTCAGGAGTGGGATAAACGTCAGGAATTCCGTAGCAGGAAGAGGATGCCGAATACACAAATCTCTTGATATTATTCTTAACACACGATTGAAGGACATTAAAAGTTCCGTCAACATTTGATTTATGGTATTCAAAAGGTTTTTCTATAGAAGGCACAATATCAGCAAGGGCTGCTAGGTGGAAAACCCAATCTTTGCCTTGAAAAATAGGTTCTATTTTTTCAAAATCAGTTATATCGGCAAAAATTAAGTTTAAGTTAGGATTTTCTTTTAATTGTTTAAGATTTTCGGGTCTTCCTGTAGAAAAATTGTCTATAACAGTTACTTCATGGTTTTCTTTTAGCAATAATTCAACAAGGTGAGAGCCTATAAACCCTGCTCCGCCTGTTACAACAACTTTTTTTCTTTCTGTTTGGTTCATTTTGCTTTCCTATCAATAGTTTTAGGGTTGTCATCCTGAGCAAAGCAGGGAACCGTTTTTTTGATTAAATATCAAAAAAGATGGGGGAAATCTGTCCTTCTTGGAATTTAAGTTTAAAATTTTAATTTGGACAGATTCTTCGGGCTAAAGCCTTCAGAATGACAATATGTTTATATAAAATTTACATGCATCGGCTTTGAACCCGGTTCTGTATCAAGCAAATCCTTACCTTTTTTAACTTCCCACAAAAATTCATTGACTTTATGCTGCAAACAAAGAGTTCCGCAATCTGTTCTGGCATCAAAACCACTCGAAGCTATACGGTTCATAACTTCCCAGTATCTTTCACTTTGCCAGAGTTCTTTGAATGACGTTTCTGTTATATTTCCTATATGGAATTTGTCTTTGTATTTGTCGTTAAAAAGCATTCCACAGGGAGCAACAAGCCCTGATCCTGACATTTGAAGAATAAAAGGCGGTCCAAAACATTTACAATAAGTTCTTTTGCCTTTGCTTAATATTTTTGACCATTTAGCTTTTACCATATAATTTTCGGTTGAAATACTCTCGGCATCTTTTAAAACATTAAACAAATTTTCATCATATTTATCGTAATCAACGCCTAGAGAACTGTCTTCATCATCCGAACAATGCTTAATTACAAAATAATCAACGCCTAAGTCTTTGCCTAATTGGGCAAGAGGCATTACATCTTCAATAAATTCAGGCATTAAAACCATTTGAAGCCCTATAGTTACTTCCAGATTATGTTTATTCTTTATTTCTACAGCTTTTTGTATTGTATTTATGACTTTTAAATATGTTTTTTCGTCAACTCCGTGAATATAAGCATATCTTTCAGGAGTACCTGCCGATATATTAAATCTCAAATAAGTTAAAGCTGGCAAAATTTCTTCAAGTTTCTCGTCTTTTAAGGCAAAACCGTTTGTTCCTATAGCCATATCCAGACCATTTGCTTTCCCTCTAAGAACAGCATCATAAATATGAGGTGACAGAGTGCTTTCTCCATCACTTACAAAGCTTACCGCCTTTACCCCAATTTCTGCCGCATCGTCAAGAAATTTGAATATTGTTTCTTTGGAAAGATTATAGCCTTTATTTTCCTGAAGAGTTCCGTAACAATAAATGCATTTATAGGAACAGGCTCTGGTTAAAGCGCAATCAATTGTTATCGGGGCAATTCTTTCGCCTCTTTTCCAGGCTTCAAGTCTTTCTTTGTGCCATAAAAGTTTATGTCCATCTAAAATTATTTTTTCTTCATTTTTATTTACTGCTTGCATATTCACCACAATCATTTAATTTATTTTCAAACTCTAAATTTCTTAAATATGTAACTGATTCAGGATGAAGTTTCTGATAATTCTTTTTTGTCTCAAGCGCTTTAATATGGATAGTATAGGCTAAATTTAAATAACCTCCGGCTGTCTGCATAAAAGACTTACCGGTAAGCGCTTTTGATTTTCCGTTTGCTCTTTGCCCCAAATAATTAGGCACTTCCGCAAACAAATAACCTTTTCTTATAAGTTTTATAAGTATTTCAGCCTGATAGAAAAAACCGAAATTTGATAATTCTATATCATTCAAAATTACTCGTCTGTATAAAGTGGTTCCGTTATGATAATTAAGTTTAATACCGAAAGTCATGTTTATAATGAAGTTATAAATCGCTGAAATCAACCTTCTTATCTTATCTCTTACTTCTATATTATGAATAAAAGGAACTAATATATCTACATTGTCCATAAGATCAAAGAATCTCAAGGCATCGTCAGGATCGTTTTCATTATCAGCAGGAAAATAAACTACAATATCTTTTTCGGAAGACTTTATTCCATCCCAAACGCTGCGTCCAATTCCTTCAGGTTTTTCATGCGTAATTATTTTAAGGTTATCAATATTTTTAGAAAGCTCTTGTACTATATTAGCTGTATTATCGGTACTTCCGTCGTTTATTATTATTATTTCACCATCGATTTCATGCTTATTTAAAGCTGTTAATGTATCAGTAACAGCTTTTTTAATATTTTTTTCTTCATTCAGGGCAGGCATTATAACCGAAAGCGAGTATTTTTTCATAATCAGCCTTAATAATATTGTATATAAATAATTTATAATATAATTTTATTATAATAAGCATTAGGGGGCAATTTTTATACATTGTTTATTTTATCTTTAATATTAGGAATAATTAGTTTCATTGCTGTTTTGGCTTTACACATCAAGATTTGGAGAATTAAAAAACCTCAAAACGAAATTGTGTTTTTGTTATTTCTTTTTATAATTTTTCCTTTTTTATTCTTAATTTTTATCTTTTTTATTAATATTTTTAAAAATTTTACAGATAATAACATCTTATTTAGCGTATTTTTGCTTTATTTTTCTCTTTCGTGCGCATATATTCAAACATACCCCGCAGCGCGAGCAAATGCGCCTTCTTTGCAAATAGTCTATTTTATATATAAATCAGGAGAAAAAGGTCTTTCTGAAGAAGAAATTATAGCTAAATTCAGCCTTAACAAACTTGTTTATGAAAGAGTAGAAGATTTAATTAAAGAAAGTTTTATCTATCAACAGGATAATTCAATACTATTAACCCAAAAAGGGAAAGTATTGGCAAATATCTTCTATATTTACAGAAAGTTATACGGACTTGAAGTTGGACAGGGATAGTTTTTAAATGAATAAAACAACTTTTTCTTTATTATTTTTACTTTTTTCGCCATTAATTTTAATGGGGTTTCATATTATTTTTGTCAGATTAAATAAAAAATTTTTTAAATTAAAAATTTCCAATCAAAATACAGTTATATTTTGTGAATTAATTTTGAATATTCCGATAATTTTTATATTTTATTTATTAAACAAATCTTTTTCTGCCGTTACTTATGCTTTTTTTGTTTATAATTCACTGGGATATGCGTATTTTCACTTTTTTAACATGAGCGAAACTGCCAGAAGAATAAAAATTCTTTTAGAAATTAGAAAAAATAAAATTTTAAAAATTGAAAACCTGACAAATGATTATCAAAGTGATTTTATGATAAAAACTCGTTTACAAAGATTAATTGAACTGAAAAATATTTTATTAAAGGCAAAATTTTACTTTTTGCAGCTATCATAATTCGGTTTTTAAAAAAAACTTTAAATTTAGAAAATAAAACCCTGTAAAAAGATATATATTCTAGTATATACAATATTTTTTTTTGTAACAATTTTGTTGAAAAAAGCCATGTTTTTTAAACTTTTACGGGAAAAAACCGAAATATATATTATTAGATCGGATTAAAGGAACAAACGGGTATGATGAATTATTTTACACAATATTTTATGTTTAATAATGATAAAAATAATGATGGTATTATTTCCTTATCTGAATACCAAAATTATTTAAAATCCCAAAATATGCCTTTAAATATGGCATCAAGAGCTGTTACTATCTTTGAACAAAATGGTTCTGCCGGTCTTTCTCAACAGGAATTATTTGATGCTTTTACAAGTTTTGATAGCAATAATGATGGCTCTTTAGATTTTAGTGAAAACCTTGATCTTCAAAATGTATTATCAGGAACAACAATAGATACAACAATAAATCAAAATAAATATAATTCTTTATTATCTAATTCTATTAATTTCTTTAAAGAAGCAGATAAAGATAGCAATAGTGAAGTAACTTTAGCTGAAGTTCAAAATTATCTTGCTGCTAATAATTTTGATCCTAGTACCGCTGCAGCTTTTATAAATTTTTATAATAATGGTGGAACAAGTTTTAATCTTTTACAATATCAAAAAAAATCAATAGATATGGATTTAAATAAAGACGGTCTTTTGGATGCGGTAGAAAAATATGCTTTAGTTCAACAAAATGCTGTAAAACCTCTTTCAAATCTTCAAATTAATGCGCAAAAATTAGTATCAGCTGTTGATGGTACAGAAGATGCCGCTGGTAATGTTATTAAAGATGGTTTAATCAGCAAAGCTGAATACACAGAATATTTAAAAAAACAAAATATGCCTTCAGACATCGCTGATAATCTTTTTGCAACTTATAGCACAGACGATACTTTATCAGCAGCAGAAATATCTAACATTTATAAAAGTTTTGATGAAAACAACGATGGTTCTTTAAGTTTTAGTGAAAGTCTTACTTATCAAAACTCTCTTTCTGATGTTAAAATTGATGCTACAACAACATCTAATCAATACAACTCCTTATTATCAAGCGCTTCTGTTTTCTTTAAATCAGCAGACACAAACAAAGACGGTAAAATAAATTTAGTTGAATACCAAAAAGTGCTTGAATTCAGTAATTATGATGTTAATGACGCTCAAAAATTTATAGATTTTTATAATCAAGATACAGATGGCGAAGTAGATATTTTAGAATATCTTAATAAATCAATCGCTATGGATACAAATAAAGACGGTAAATTAACTTCTAATACGGTTGATTCAAACGGACAACTCGTAACAGGAGAACTCAATCCTTTTTTAAGCCAATTAAGACAACTTACCAGTATTGAAATTGGCGCAAAAAACTTTATTAAAGCAGTTGACGGAACAAAAGACGCAAAAGGTAAAGTAACTAATCAAGACGGTTATGTTAATTATTCCGAATATGTTACTTATTTAAGCAATAATAAAATGCCTCAAAATATAGCGTTAAACGTAATGGAGCTTGCCGCAGATAAAACTAAAGGTCTCTCTTATAATGAATTGACTAGCGCAATGCAGGCTTTTGATGCAGATACAGACGGCACTTTAAATTTTAGTGAACAAATTGCTTTTCAAAACTCAATTTCTAATATTAAATTTGATACAACAATGGATCAAAAACAATATACAAACCTTTTTAAAGCCGGTCAATCTTTTATAGCTCTTGATCTTGATAAAGATGGCGATGTTAGTTTAGAAGAATACAGAGCAGCTTTATTAAAACCAAATGCAAAAACAGGCGCAACACAACCTGAATATTATGCTGAAAATTTAATGATGATTTTTGATCAAGAAGTAAAAGACGCAAGCGGTTCAATTATTCAAGCAAAAGACGGAAAAATTAATCTCTTTGAATACATGCAAGGTCTTATGCAGTTTGATAAAGATAATGACGGTACACTTAATGCAGTTGAATCATTAAATTTAAAAAATACTGTTGATAATACAAAATTATTTGATAATGTTAGCGAAATAGTTACAGCAACCGATTACAACAATGATAAACTCGTTAGCAAAGATGAATATAAAGATTTTCTTATTTCAGAAGGTTTACCTGCTTATTTAGCTGATGAAGCTCTTGTGCAATTTGATACAGATAAAGATGGAAGCCTTAATCGCCTTGAATTAATGCAAGCTTATAAACAATTTGATATCAACAATAATAACGAACTTGATATTAATGAAAAATTATCTTTATATGAAACACTTTCTCAAAATACAGTAAATCTTGGTCTTAATCAAAGCAATATTAAACAATATACAAGAATGTTTGAAGAATTACAAAACTATGTAAAAGAAAATGATAATGATAATAATTCTTTAATTAGCGCAACTGAATTAAAAAAATACTTTGCAGACAAAAATCTTCCTGACTATATTGCTGATCAAGCTGTTACACTTTTTGACACAGCAGATACACTTGGAGCAAAAGACGGAAATCTTGATCTTCTCGAATTAATGAAAATGAATCTTACATACGATATCAACACAAACGGTACACTTGAATTAAGTGAAGAATTAAATTTATATGAAGCACTTTCAGACGTTACATTAAACGCAACAGTTAGCAATGAAAGCCAATACGATTCTATTTATTCTGAATTAGAAGTAATTTTAGCTCAATTTGATGCAGATAAAGATCAAGCTCTTAAAGAAGCTGAATTAAAAAATTATTTTGCTTCAAAAGGTTTTTCTGAAAATCTTGTAACTGGTCTTACTGGTATTTTAGCTTCTTATGATGCTAATAATGACAGCCAAATTGATATTTTAGAATTAATGAAAGCTTATATTGATAATGATGCAGATGCTTCAGGTAAATTAGAACTTAGCGAAGAGTTGACATTAAATGGAAATTTAGCAGATGTTAGCTTAAATGCAACAGTTAGCAATGAAAAACAATATCAAGGTCTTTATCCTTATACAACACAAAATATTCAAGCTTTTGACAAAACAAGCGATCAACAGTTAAATGCATCCGAGTTAGGTGATTATTTTGTTTCAAAAGGTTTCTCAGCAAGCCTTGCAACAGAAGCTCTTAATCTTTATGATACAAATAAAGACGGAAGTCTTGATGCTTTTGAATTATTAAAAGCAAATGCTGATTTTGACGGCAATACAAACGGCTCTTTAGAATTTAATGAACAATTGGCTCAATATGCAAAATTTGCAAATATAGATCTTTCTTCAGTAGCAGGAAATACCGTTCAAATCAACGGAAACTTCCAAGCGGCATCAAACGTATTTAAAGCTTATGATACAGATAAAGACAATAATTTGTCTGAAGATGAAACAATTGCTTATTTTAAAACATTGGGAATGCCTGATTACGTGGCAGACAATTTACTGAATCTTTGTGATTCAAAAGATTCAGTAACTGGTCTTGGAGATGGCAAATTAAATAATCTCGAACTTATGAAAGGTTTTATTGATGCTGATAGCAATAAATCCGGTACTCTTGAATTTGCTGAAACAATTAATATGTATTCAACAGCAGCAGGCGCAAATATAAACGTAACAGAAGATAACCGAATTCAAATTCAAGGTCTTTATAACAGAGCATTAGATCAAATAAATTATTATGATAAAGACGGAAATAAAGAACTAAATTTAACAGAAATAGAAAAATTCTTTACTGATATCAATCTGCCTCCAAGTTATGCAAATCAATTTATTGAGTCTTATAAAAATTCAGATGGACAGATAGATACAATGGGCTTCATTAAAGCTTTTATTGATATAGATACAGATAAAACCGGAATAATAAATTCTAATAGTTGGATAAAATTAGGAAGTCAATTAGCAGGAATGAATGTTGATGTAAAATCTAATCAAATTCAAGGTCTTTATAACAGAGCATTAGATCAAATAAATTATTATGATAAAGACGGAAATAAAGAACTGAATTTAACAGAAATAGAAAAATTCTTTACTGATATCAATCTGCCTCCAAGTTATGCAAACCAATTTATTGAGTCTTATAAAAATTCAAATGGACAGGCAGATGTAATGAGTTTACTTAAAGCTTTTATTGATATAGATACAGATAAAACCGGAATAATAAATTCTAATAGTTGGATAAAATTAGGAAGTCAATTAGCAGGAATGAATGTTGATGTAAAATCTAATCAAATTCAAGATCTTTATAACAGAGCATTAGATCAAATAAATTATTATGATAAAGACGGAAATAAAGAACTAGATTTAACAGAAATAGAAAAATTCTTTACTGATATTAATCTGCCTACAAGCTATGCAAACCAATTTATTGAGTCTTATAAAAATTCAAATGGACAGGCAGATGTAATGAGTTTCCTTAAAGCTTTTATTGATATAGATACAGATAAAACCGGAATAATAAATGCTGCCAGTTGGATAAAATTAGGAAATCTCTTGAAACCATAAATTATGGATATAAATGATTATAGATATAAATCTTGATTAACAAGTGGTACTGACTTCTTTTTAATTATTTCCCTTATTTGATAACCTTGATTTGAAGACAATTCAACAAGCATTCTGAAACAATATTCGCTTAAAATTCCCATCATAAAAATAAGATATCCATTTAATACGGATATTAAAATAGCCAATGAAGCCCAGCCGGGAACTGTTGTACTTGAAGTAAAATGTTTAATTAATATAAAAATTCCAAATAAAAAAGAGCTCATAGAAAGAAATAAACCAAAAGAACTTGTAATGATCAGCGGATAGGATGAATAATTAATTAATATTTTAGAAATAAGCCTAAGGCTTTTAATAAAAGAATAATTAGATTTTCCAAATTCTCTTTTATTATGTTTTACATCTACATTTGCAACAGTTCCCGAAAAAAGGAAAATCAAACCCGTAATATACGGAAAGTTGGTTTTATAATTTATTATGCCGTCAACAACATTTCTTCTGATGATTCTAAAACTGCTTATAGTAATATCAGCAGGAACATTAAACATCTTTGGTATAATAATATGCATTAATTTTGAAAGAACACATCTTATAATATTCTGGTGATATTGTGTTTTTTTATATTTTCCAAACACTGCATCATAACCTTCATGAATTTTATCAATTAAGTGTTTGATTTCTTCGGGCAGATATTGCAAATCATCATCCAGAGTTATTACAAAATCTCCTTTTGCGATTTTAAAACCGCAAAAAAGTGCATTATGTTGACCATAATTCTTTAATAAATTAATTGAGGTGATATTTTCTTCTTTTTGAGCTATTTCTTTAATTTTTACCCAGCTATTATCTTTACTGCAGTCATTAACTAATATTATTTCAAAATTCAAATTATTATTTTGAAAGAAATTAATAACTCTGCTTACAACTTCATCTATGCCTTTTTCACTATTAAAAACCGGAATAACTACTGAATATAATTCTTTTTCTGGACTCATAAAATATTGCTTTCTTTAGTATTGCACACTGCATAATAAATAATTTTTAGGAACTAATATGAGGTTCTATTAGTTCTCTTTTATACCCCTGCCAATCTGTACAATTCCTGCATAAATCATGAAGATCATCCCATTGATGTTTTAAATGGTTTTCTCTAAATTCTTTTACAGAAGTATTCCATATTTCCTTAATAGATTTTTTATAAACATTTCCAAAACTATGTTCGCCATCTAAATCTTCAGCACAAACTACATCACCTGTATCGGTAATTGCTATTGTCGTTAATGCCCACTTACATTCATATCTATCAGAAACAACTTGATTATATGATTCAACTTTTCCTGCCCAGCTAATTTTAGGTCGAATTTTAACTGTAGCTCCTGCATTTGTCCAAAAGTCAATAAATTCTTGCTTTTCAGAACTATTTTCTTTCATTTCAATTAATTGAACAAAGATTTTTGGCGTCTGCGACTTTAATTCGTTTTTTAATTCAATTAATTTTAAAACATTTTTTACAACAGTCTTAAAATCTCCACCGACTCTGCATTTTGAATAAGTTTCGCTGGAAGCGGCATCAATGCCAATATATATTTGGTCAAGACCTGATTCAATAGTTTTTCTTGCGTTTTCTTCATCCATTAAACAAGCATTTGTATTAATAACTACATCAGTTAAACCTTTATCCTTTGTATATTTAATCATATCAAATATTGTGGGTTTTTTCTTTGCTCTTACAAAAGGTTCACCAAAAAAAACCATCCAAATTCTTGCGTTTTTATCCTCAACAGCTATTTCATCAATTATTTTAGTAAATAATTCCCAAGGCATAAACCCTTTTTTTCTTTTCATGTTTTTATGAAAACACATACTACATTTAAGATTACAACAACTTACTGTATCTATTGGTATTACTTTGGGAAAGTTTAATAAATTTTCTGTCAATTTTATTTCCTCTTTTTTATATTTAATTTAGTATTTAGATGTCTTTAATAAATCAAAATCCACCCATTGTTCAAAATATTTATCTAAATTATCTTGTAATGTTTTTTGAACCTCGATATCAATTTTTTCTCCGATTTTATTTGCTTTTTTTATGGTTAGTTTAATATCAGGAAGTTCATTTGATATAATTCCGTCATAGCTTCGTTTCATAACATCCAGTCCAAAAATATTTTTTGGTCGCTCTAATATTTTTGATTTATTAACCATTATATCTGGGAATTCATATTTCGGATAATAATAATGATATAAGGCAATTTCAAATTCGCCTGCATGGCTTCCGGGATTCTTAATTTCGCTACTTGTTATATTGATAAAATCATAAATATTAATTACAACAATTGGAATTTTGCGTCCCAATTCACCACTAATGCCGGCTATTGATGTTTCAATTACTCTGCCGTGATTATGTGCATGTGAATTTAAAATAACCAAAAAATCCCAATCACCACCTGCTATAGCTGCTTTAATAACTTCTTTTAATAAATTACCTAACAATTCAAAACTGACAGATAAAGTTCCTGAAGTGTATTCAGACCCTGGACTTGGCGTATATGCAATCTCTGGCATAACTAATGCTTTATAATTATTATTTTTTTGCAAATTTTCAGCCAAATTTTCAGCCGATTTTTTGGCAATAATAGTATCACAACCTGTCGGCAAATATCTTCCGTGCTGTTCTGTACATCCAATCGGAAGAATTAACCCATTTTTTTTCGTTTTATCACTAAGAAATTGCGAAATTTCAAAAGAGGTTAATTGTTCTATACTAATATTTTTATTTTTCATCATACTTTATTTTCTGACAATTATAGTAAAATCATATAAATTATAGTCATGCAATAATGCAACGTTTTTTGAATAGTTTCTTTTGCAATAATCAAAAAAGAATAATGGATCTGCATAATAATTACAAGCTTTTCTTTTATCTACGTCTGAATATATAGTCAAAATATTAAAAGAAAAGCCTTTTAAACTATTCAAATTCATATATTCTATTATTTCCAATATATATGATAACCATTCATGTTCTTTATGACTATATTTATAACTCATAAGACCACAGCCTATAGTATAATCAGCCATTTTTAAATCTTTATGATCATTAACTTTATAAAAAGCAGCATTTTCATCTGTTTTAAATGACGCTTGCGCATTTTTAATAAACTTTTCAACAACATCATACCCGTTATATTTAAATTTTTTATAACCGTTTTGAAGCATAAAAGAATATAGTGCTCCATAACCACAACCTAAATCATTCAAAGTAAAATTTTCTTTTTCTTCAATTAATTTTAATAATTGTTTAAAACGAATAGTATGATTATCCTCATCTTTCCAGTTAACGCCCCGAGTTGTACATCCATGATTTTCTATATAACTTTCAAAGCGTTCTATTGTCTTTTCTATTATATTTTCTTTTGTATTCATTATTTTCCTCTATAAAAATAAAATTTTTTACCAATTATTTGAGTTGTATTTTGATATATTTATATAAATTTTACAATATTCTCGTTTTTGTAAAACTGTTCATAAATTCTGTAGATTTCGCTCCTTTATTAAATATTAAATCAATAATACTTACATAATGATCAAATGGAGGATAAAGCTGATTATACTCTTTATAATCATTATAATTCATCCATTTTAAATTAATATTTTCACGCATAAATAAATTTTCGTCCAGATAGGACTTGGCAGCAGGACCTGAAAGATACTCAGATGCTTTTGCCTGTTTACAAATATTTACAAGTTTTTCTGTCTGCCCTCCAATTAATTCATATTCAGAAGAAAAGCTGATTTTTGTAGTTATTCCCAGAATGTTATTTATAGTTTTTATAAGTTTATAATTAATTTCGCTTAAATATTCTTCTTCTGTATTCAAATACAACTCTTTAAAAATATCTTTATAATCTTTAAAAAATTGCGCTTTTGCATAATAAGTTTCAAAAGTGCTCCAATGTTTTTTAGACCATTTTTTATCAGCTATTTCAACATCTTTAATTTTTAAAGCTGTTGAAATTCTGCCTTTATTTTTTACCGGAATATTAATCCATTTAGCTCCCTGTGGCGTTTTTATTTTGTTTCTGTTTCTCCAGTCGTTTTTTGTATACTGTACGTCATCAAACAATATAAATTCATCAACAAGATTGATAAGATCAAAATATCCCTTCCAGGGAATATAATTAGATTGTAATATGGCTACTCTTTTATTTTTATTCATTGAATTATAAATTCCATTGGTGTTTGATACTTAGACGGCATTAATTTTAATAATTTAATTAACTTTGTTAAAGTTAATAATTTATAAACAATAAAAATACATTTTGGGATTCTGTTTCTGAATTCTTTATTATTAACATCAGATAATCTTTTAAACGATTCATAAATAATTTCATGATTAAATTGTACAGATAGTTTTCTCTGTTTTGAATAATTAACAATTTGATTATAATTAATAAAATTTAAATCATTCCACAATTCCTGTTTTTCTTTAATTTTATTTTTAAATATAAATTCGTTTATTTTTTTGCCAAAAGGCAACAAAAACTTTCTGAAATGCGGTTCATAAGGAATTAAATAATTTGGACAATGAACAAAAATTTTCCCGGTATCCTTAAGCACCTTTTTCATATTATCAAGAGCTTTAAAAGGTTCTTCAATATGTTCCAAAACATTAACCAAAAAAATAAGATCATATTTATTAGCAGAGCTAAAATCTTCTATTTTTGAATCTATAACTTTAAAATTAATATTATTTAGCTTGCAATATTCCAAAATTGTTTGCTGCATTAAATTAAAACATTCAAACCCTCCGCTAACCGGTTCCAGCGCAGTAATATTAAGCCCTCTATAAGCCAGATATGAAGTTAACAAAAAAGAACCGGCTCCTATTTCTAATATTTTGAATTCTTTATTATTTTCAAAATCAAGAAATTTTTCTATTCTATTAAAGCCAAATTCAGCTTCTTCGATATAAGTTTTTATTAATACGTTAGCATTATTAATTTTATCTTCGGAGAACAGCTCTTCAAAAAACTCGCTTATATTAATTTTGGTATCCATTTAGTAATTCCGTTTGTTATAAAGTTATAATAAATATATAATAATCTATTATAACTTTATATTGGGAAATATTTATTGGCAAATTATGATTCCATTTAATAAACCTTATTTAATAGGTAAAGAACTCGAATATATCAAACAGGCAATAGAAAAAGAGCGTTTGGCCGGAGATGGTGAATTTACAAAAAAATGCAACAAATGGATTGAAGATAATATTAAATGTAAAAAAGCTCTTTTAACTCATTCCTGTACTGCTGCTCTTGAAATAGCAGCAATGTTAATTGATATTAAACCCGGCGATGAAATTATAATGCCGTCTTATACTTTTGTTACCACAGCAAATGCCTTTGTTTTAAGAGGCGGAATTCCTGTGTTTGTTGATATAAGGCCTGACACTTTAAATATTGACGAAACAAAAATTGAAGAAGCAATAACAGACAAAACAAAAGCAATTGTTGTCGTGCATTATGCCGGTGTTCCATGTGAAATGGATAAAATTATGGATATAGCAAACAAATTTAATTTATATGTTATTGAAGATGCGGCACAGGCAATTTTTTCCCTTTATAAAGAAAAAAAAGTAGGAAGTATAGGACATTTAGCCACATTAAGCTTTCATGAAACGAAAAATATTATTTCAGGAGAAGGCGGAGCTTTATTAATCAATGATGAAAAATTTATTGAAAGAGCTGAAATAATCAGAGAAAAAGGAACAAACAGAAGCAAATTTTTCAGGGGAGAAGTAGATAAATATACATGGGTAGATATAGGTTCTTCTTATTTGCCTTCTGAATTAATAGCAGCATTTTTGTTTGCCCAGATGGAAAAAGCAGAACAAATTACAGACAAAAGAAAGCTTCTATGGCAAACGTATAATGAAGGATTAAAAAATCTGCCTGGAGTCAAAACATCATTTATTCCTGATTATATACAACATAATGCCCATATGTTTTACTTAATCACTAAAAGTTTTGAGCAAAGAACAGAATTAATTAAATTTTTAAATTCTAAAAATATTAATTCAGTGTTTCATTATGTGCCTCTTCACAATTCTCCGGCAGGAAAAATTTTTTCAAGAAGTTCAGGCAATCTTGAAATAACAAATATCATCAGTGATACTCTTTTAAGATTGCCTTTATTTTATGACTTAAGCGAAAGAGAAGTAAACAAAGTAATAAAAGCTCTTAAAGAATTTTTTGCAGAAAATACTAATTTGTTAAAGGAAAATAAATGAAAAAACTTCTTTCAATGCCGAAAAATCCTAATATTTTTTTAATACTGGCAATAATAATTTATCCTTTGTTATGGGTTTGTCATGGCATCGGCTTTTTGGATACAGGCTATAGTATTTTTTATTATAAACAAGTATTTAATAATAGCTTTATTTGGGGTGCTTCTCAAACAATTTTAACTTCAATTATTGGAGGACTTTGGATAAAAATTTTTCCGTTTATGGAATATACCTCTTGTAAATTAGGTTATGCTTTAATAATTATTTTGATAAATTTTTTAATGTTTAAAACCCTTAAGGATGTTTTTAAGAATAAAACTTTACTGCTGTTAACATTATTATTATCAACGATTTGTATGATACATTTAGATGTCTATTTTCTAAATTATTCAATTCTTACTGTTTTGTTTTTTATTGCCGGTTCATATTTTTTGTACTCTGGAATAATAAATAAATCAAAATTAAACATCTTTATTTCTTCAATCTTTTTTTCCCTAAATATTTTTGTAAGGTGTGCAAATATTTTAGGCATTTTATTTGTATTTATGCCATTTATTTGGTCTTTTTTTAATATTCAACAAAATAAAAACAAAATTAAAGAAGAATTAAAAAATTCATTAAAACTTTCGATAGTTTTTCTATCGGGTTATATATTAACTGCAATAGCTTTTTTAATATGTTTAAAAATAACAGGGTTTTTAGATTTTTATTTTAAAGATATACAAAATTTACTAACCCCTGCTTTATATACTGATAGCCATCATTCATATTTTTATCTTTTAAATCTTTATATTAAAACTTATTTTAAATCTCTGCTTCTATCCATCATTGTTATTGGATTATTTTCTGTTTCCTATGAATTAATAGCAAATAATTTAAAAAATAAATTTCTGTTTTTTATTGCATTTATATTTTTTGTTTTATTGCTTTTTTATACAAATAGTTTAATAACACCGGATTTCTTTAAAGGTATTTCATTAATTCAAACACCAATTATTTCTTTTTTAATTATGTTTGTTTATAAAAGTTCTTTCTATTGGATTTGGTTTGGTTATTTTTTATTCCTGGGTATTTTTTTATTTATCCCTTTTTGTATATTATTTGATAAAAAAACTGATAATAAATTAAAGTTATTGTGTTTTTTGGGAATATTAACAGCGTTATTTTCTTTAGCCGGATCCAGTTGGTATTTTTTCCCCGGATACTGGTTTTTAACTACAATTTCAATTTATTACATTTTAGATTTAGGAAATTTTAAAGATATTTCTTTAAATAAATTTTATAAATTCAAAAAAATAGGTTTATCAATTATAATTTTTCTCTCAATTTTTTCAATTCTTACAAGAAATTCCGGTTTGGGCGATTATACCGGCATAAAATATTTGAATACAACAATAAATAATAATATGTTTCGAGGATCTTATACCTCTAAAGAAAGGGCTGATGTAATAAATGATTTTATTAAAATTTATCCAAATTATATAAAAGAAAAAGATTCTCTTTTAGCCTTGCCTAATATTCCTTTAATGCACTATATAACAAACGCAAAACCTGCTTTAGATACGAGTTGGACTTTATGTTTAGATTACAGGATTTTTAATGAAAAATTAGATAAAATTGAAAAAAATAAACAATTTCCGGTAATTTTAATATCAAAATATAATAATAATTCTGAAGGTTGGCCTAAATATTTAATTTTAAATCCTTTTGATAATGTTAAAGATTGCAGCATTTATTCTCATTCTGATCCACAATTGAGAGATCAATGTGAACAGAAAAAAGCAATTGAAAAATTTATCTCTAGAAATAATTACGATAACGTTTGGGAAAATAGCGTTTTTGTTATGTATAAAAAACCTAATCTTTAATATTTTTTATAAAAGCAATCGTCTTTTTTAAAACAACATGAAATATGAAAAAATAAATTATACTTGGCATTAAAGCAAAAAAACGATAAACAAGGTTATAAAGAAAAGTATAATTTAGTTCTTTGGGAATATTATTCGAATAAACTGTTTTAATTATTTTTTTTGCAACTGTAGAATAGCTGGGAAATAAAAGTTCTAAAAATGGATTAGCTTTGTTTTTTCTCATATATCCAAGATTAACTGTCATTATTTTAATATTTTTATTATTTCTCCAAGAAAATCTAAGATCATCAAATAATGTATTTAAAAAAGTTTTTGAAGAGCGATAAGCAATCATCCCGGGACAAATTGCAGGACTTATTGTACTAAAAGATGAAATACCCACAAATACTCCGCCATAATTCAACAAATTACTTTGGAAGACTTCTAATATATTGATTAAACCATCTATCCCCGTATTTTTTACTTCTCTTAGTGTTTTAAAATCAATAAAATTATTGCAATTAACATCTGTTTTAAGACAAGCTGCATTAAAAATAATACATACCGGTTCATCTTTAATAAAATTATTAATATCTGTAAGTTTTAAAACTTGTTCTTTATCGCTTATATCGGCTTGAAAATATTTAAAACGTCCGGAATTTTGCCATTCTTCATAGTCAGGTATTTCTTCCGCTGAAGTTCTTGAAACAGCATAAACAAAGCATTGCTCATTACGCAGCAATTCTTCTACAAGAGCTGCGCCCAGTCCTTTTGATGAGCCTATAACAATATAATTTTTAAACTGAGCCAACGCATTTTCCTTTATTTTCTAAGCTTTAATGCATCACTAACCTGAATTTTAAGAATATTTAGAAAATTTTTAAATCCTAAATCCATAAAAGCATTTTGTTCATTATTTGCCAAGAATGCGCAATGCCGACAAGCATCATTTTTATTGCATTCTTCAATTGCTTTTTTAACGCCAAGCTCTTTAACATTTGGAGCATTCTGGTGATCCTGCCCCCAGCAGGTAATTACTCTGCCGTCGGCATCAATTTGGTATTTTAGTTTTCCATGATAACAATTTATTAAATTTTTATCTTTTTTATAATTATCTTCTTCTGTAATGCAAGTTTTTTCATTATAATTAAACGGCCATTTTATAGCTGTTTCCAGAACATTATCCGAATAATAAACAGGGTAGCCTTTATGTTTTAATTCCAGAATTTTTTTGACAGTTTCTCTTATTTCTTTATCATCCAGGATAATCTCCTGAAATTTAGTTTCTGCTTCTAAAGATTTATAAAGAATGCTGTATTGCGCTCTTAAATTCTTTTCTTTCGCAAATTGCGCAAGATATTCCATATCTCCTGTATTGTCTTTAGTCAGGGTTGAATGGATAATAACAGGAATATTGTTCCTTTTTAACAGATCAATTGCTTCGACAGCAATCTTATAAGAGCCTTTACCCCTATTTTTATCATGATTTTCCTCGCGACCGTCAAGACTAATACAAATTGCGTCAAGTTGCTTTAAAGTGTTTATTTTATTAGGAACATTAAAACCATTAATGTTAACGCTTATATAAAAGCCTTTATGCTTTGCATAATTAAATATTTCATCTATATCTTTACGTATAAGAATTTCCCCGCCGTGTGTAAGTAAGATATTTGTACCTAATACTTTTAATTCATCAATTATTTTTAATAATTCTATAGCGGTATAGTCTTTTTCTTTTCTTTCAGAATAAGTGCCATAGCAGTACCTGCATTTTAAATTGCATCCATTGTTAGTAACCAACACTACTAAAAGAGGTTTACAGGAAGTATTTAATATTTTTGCTTTCAGGACATTGAAAAAAAACGAAGCTCTGTAAAAAATCGATTTTATTGGATTATTCTTATATCTTGGCAGCTTTTTTAAATACTCTAAAGCTTCTTTGTCATTATCAAATTTATTCCAATTTATTTTTTTCATAAAAATTCCTTTTTAACTTTATTTAATTTCATTTTTTTCAGTAAATACGATAAATTCTAAAAAAAGATTCTTTAAATACGACAGTATTATCATAAATGCAAGCTTCACTTTAAAAAATAATCCGGCTATTGAAGACTTATTGTTTTCTCCCTTATTATCTTTCTTTTTAGAAGTAAGGTTTTTCCATACAAAACCGGGGGAACAATAGAATTTCAAATATATTTCGTCTAATTTTCGGTCAAGATATCTTCTTGTTTTTAAATTTCTATACTGAGGAAGTTTAAAATTTGGAACGGGATTTGTTACAAATTCCTGCCAGTAATCTCTATTAATAACACCTGTTTTCAAAAGGTCATTATAAACATCTGTTTTAGCGCATGGATAGAGGGTACACGCCAAAATAAAATCAGGCGATATTTCTTTTATAAATTTTAAAGTATCATTAATATCTTTTTTGGTTTCCCAGCCATATCCAATGATAAAGTATGCCAGAGTATCTATTTCGTATTTTTTACAAAGATTAAAAGCATTAATTATTTGTTCTTTTTTAATGCCTTTTCGCATTAGTTTAAGGCTTTTTTCAGAACCGGATTCTACCCCTAAATGAATCCTGATTAAACCTGCTTTTTTTAAGTTTATTATCATTTCTTCGTCTAGCGGATGAACTCTTGCTCTTGTCGTCCATCTTAATTTTAAATTCCTTTTTTGGATTTCTTCACATATTTCCAAAACTCTATCTCTAAATAAATTAAAATTATCGTCAAAAACATGAATTATAGGATTAGAAAAAGTTTGAGAAATATATTCCATTTCATCAACAACACTTTTAGCGTTTCTTGCTCTGTATCTTTTTTCTTGTACATCGCAAAATATACATTTAAAAGGACAACCTCTAGATGAAATCATGGTAACAACCTGTTCATCATCATCTGCGGCTGTATAATAATATTTGTAATCAAGCAAAGACCTGTCAGGAATGGCTATTTCATTTATTGGTTGATAATTTGGCGGATTTTGAATAATTTGTCCGTTTTCATCTTTTAAAATAAGTCCTTTTATTGATTTTATTTTTTCAAAATCGTCTTGAGAAAGCGCATCCAACAAATTTAATAAAGGATATTCACCATCTCCGTTAATTACATAATCAACATGCGGCAAATTTAGTGATTCAAAAGGATATATGGCTGTATGAGGACCGCCAATAATTGTAATAGTGTTTTTTAGTTCTTTTTTTACTTTGTTTAGGATTTCAAAAGCAGGATATAGACGCATTGTTTGAATTGAAATCCCTAATACATCAGGGTTTTTTTCAATTATTTTTTTTGCAATTTCTTCCGTAGAATATTTTAAAGCCACTGTATCTATTATTTCCACAGGATATTTATCTTTAATAGCAGTAGCTATATATAACAAACCTAAAGGAGGATATGTAGAAAAAGAGCCTATTGTATAAGAAGGAGTATAGAAATCAGCACAAGAGCCTTCTTCCGGTAAATTTATTAAAAGAACTTTTTTTATTAACATTTTTTACCCAAACAAAAATTAAAATATTTAATATTATTATACTAAAATATTATGTAATAATGAAAATTAGTTACATTATATGCGATTAAGAGTTTAAAATGCCTGAAAACAGATATGAAAAGCAAAAAGATTTTTGGGAAAATGCCGGCAATATTGGTTACAACAAAGCAATATATTCTGATAGCAAGGTTGCTAATCATATTAGACTGAAACATTGGGATGCTTTAATAAAATTTGCTCAAGAATTAGGATTAAATAATAAATCAAAAATTTTGGAACTTGGCTGTGGGGACGGTTATTTTGCAGATAAAATCATTTCTGATTTATTCGGGCAAATCGATTCTTTTGACGTTTCAAAAGCCGCAATAGAAAGAGCTAAATCTAATTTAACCGCTACAAATATAAATTTTTATAATGAAGATATTACTGTTTATGATTATAAAGAAAATGATTATTGGGATGGCGCGTTTTTAGTAGGTTTTCTTCATCATGTAAAGCCTTTTGTTCCTGAGATAATAAGCAAACTTTCAAAAGTTGCTCCTTCTGTTGTTGTGCTTGAACCAAACGGAGATAATTTAATCAGAAAATTTCTTGAACTTACGCCTTCTTATCAAAAAGCAGGGGAAGACAGCTTTAAATTACAAGAATTAACGCAAATTTTTGAAAAAAACGGATATAAATTAGAATATATAAAAAAATTAACTTTTGCTCCACCGTTTTTACCTGAAAGTTTGCTTCCGATTTTTAAAATTTTGGAGAATATAATTGAGCCCAATCCGTGTTTAAATAATTTGTGTTCAACTTATATATTGGGTTTTCGTAAAGAAACTATATTGTTATAAAAGGAGAATTATTATAAATGTTATTAAATATTTTTATTTATGTGCTTTTTATTAATTTATTATTGACTCAGCCTTGTTATGCATATATTGATCCCGGTACGGGAAGTTTTTTAACTCAAGTTATAGCTGCAACTATAATAGGTGTCGTGGCATCTGTTAATGTTTTTTGGATAAATATTAAAAAATTTTTTCTAAAGATAATAAATAAAAAAGATACAAAAATGGAAAATATTTATGATGAAAAACATTAATATACCTGTTTATTTATTCATTTTTCCCATAATTCCTTTTTTATTTATTATAACTAATAATTACATTGAAATAAAACTTTTCAGCAGTTTTTTTATGTTGTTGATAATTAGTATTGCAACCGTATTTACGTTTTTTATCATGAATATAAAAATTAAAAATGTAAATAAATCCGCTTTAATATCGGCAATGTTAATTATTTTATTATTTAATATAAATTCTTTATTTAGTATTTTTCAAGACAGTTTTAATTTTAAATTAATAAATAAATATCTTTTTTTATTATCATCTTTTTTAATTTGGTTTGGCTTTTCTTTTTTAATAATAAAAAAAGATTTTAAGTTTGAAAAATTAAATAAAATTTTAAATATTATAGCAATTTCTTTACTTGTAATAAATATTTGCGCAATCCCTTTAGATGCATATAATAAAGAATTAAAATCATTAATAACGGATATTGGAAATACAGAAAAAACCGCATCGAAAAATAAAACAACCAACACCCCCGATATTTATTACATAATATTAGATGCATATTCAAATAACCGTGCATTAAAAGAGTTTTACAACTATGATAATAAAGATTTTATTGAATGGCTGGAAAAAGAAGGTTTTTATGTTGCCAAAAATTCTACAGCTAATTATCCTATAACATTGCTTTCTGTAACTTCAACATTAAAGATGAATTATGTATATAAAGACATTGCAAACTTAAAAACTGAAAAAGAAAAAAACTTCATGCTTTCTATATTAAGAGAAAACAATACTGTTTTAAAATCTTTATTAACTAAAGGTTATAAATTTTATTTTATTGGAAATAGAAGTCCTTTTAAAGAACTTGAGCAATTATCAGAAGTCAAACTATCTAAATATTCAAATAATTTAATTGTTTATATTATAAATTCTTCCATCTTTGGTTTATTAAATATTAAAATTGTTGATTTTCAAGTAAACGATTTTAATAAAGATATAGAATGGCTAAATAATAGTTATAAAATAAAGGGTCATCCAAAATTTATTATGGTTCATCTTCTGGCTCCACATCCACCATATTTATTTGACAAAACAGGAAAACCTAACAAATTTGAAAATCGTTATAAAGAAACTGAAGGATGGTCGATGTTAAAAAGAGACTTATATTTGGGGTCGCTTATAAATACAAATCGAATCATAAAAGAATTAATAATTAATTTAAAAAAAAATAGCTCTAATAAACCTATTATAATAATTCAATCAGATCATGGTCCATGTTCTTGCTTTCTTGAATATTGCGCAAATCAATACAAAAAATACTTAAAACAAAAAAATATTGATTGTTCAAAATATGATCAAGCTGAACTAATGAGAAAATTATTAATAGATAATTCGTATATTTCATCTTCATCGACTTCAAAATTCACTCCATACAAGAATGGTTTTAAGGAAAGATTTGGCATAATAAATGCATATTATTTTCCTGATGGTAAGTATAATAATCTCTATAATGATATAACCCCTATTAATTCTTTCCGAATTATATTAAATCAGTATTTTAAAGAAGATTTTAGCCTGCTTGAAGATAAAAATTATTATTCAGAATATAATTATGTTTTCTTTGATGTTACTGATGACGTACGTAAAATATATAGAAATGAAAAAAATGAAAAATAATTTAGCTTCCTCCTTTAGAGATCCTTCGGGGTTTTTATTTGTACATAATGAAGAGTTATATAGACAAATTAATACAAATTACAAAAAAAATTTCGAATATTTAATCAATTCCGGTTTGTATGAAAATTTAACAAAAAACAATTTATTAATTAAACATGAAGAAATTGATTTAGATATAGAAAAAAGCGAGGATTTTTATAAATACATAAAACCCGAAAAAATTCCTTTTATTTCATATCCTTATGAATGGTCATTTTCGGCTTATAAACAAGCAGCTTTATTAACCTTAAAAATTCAAAAAACGGCGCTTTCTTGTGATATGACATTGAAGGATGCAAGCGCCTATAATATTCAGTTTATCGGCTATAAACCCATTTTTATCGATACGCTTTCTTTTGAAAATTATAAAGAAAATGCGCCATGGATAGCTTACAGGCAATTTTGCGAGCATTTTTTGGCTCCTCTCTTGATTATGACTTATAAAGATCAAAGATTAATTAATCTTTTAATTTCAAATATAAATGGACTTCCATTAGACCTTGTCGTTAAGATTTTGCCTCTTAAAACATTCTTAAATTTTTCAATATTTACCCATATTTACTTAAATTCATTATCAAAAAATATTCCGAATAAAAATATTTCAGCTAAAGAAACCCGTCTAAAATTAAGCAAAAAGCAGCTTATTAGTATAATAATCGATTTGGAAAATCTTATACAAAATTTAAAACCCAAAGTTTGTAATACAATATGGGGAAATTATTATGAAAATACAAATTATAATCCCGAAGCTTTTAATCATAAAAAACAAATAGTAAATGAATTTATAAATATAATAAATCCCCAAACTTTTATTGATTTAGGGGCGAATACAGGTCAATTTAGCCGCAGTGCCTCTAATGTTAAAGCATACACTATTTCTATAGATATGGATTCTTTGGCAATCGAAAAAAACTGCCAAAAAGCGTTGGAAGATAAAGATGAAAATATTTTGCCTTTAATTATTGATTTTGCAAATCCCAGTCCTTCTATAGGCTGGAAATGCAAAGAAAGAGAAAATATTTTTGACAGACTGGGATCAAATCAGAATGTTATGGCTTTAGCCTTAATTCATCATCTTAGAATATCTAACAATATTAGTATTAATAATCTTGCGGAATTTTTTTCCGCTTTATCTAAATACCTTATAATTGAATTCATACCCAAATCCGACTCAATGGTTGAAAAACTTTTACAAAATAGAGATGATGTTTTTAGTGATTATACAAAAGAAAATTTTGAAAACGAGTTTTGTAAATATTTTGAAATAGAAAAATATTATAAAATAGAAAATTCTGAAAGATTTATATACTTAATGAAAAAGAAAAATTTTTAAATGTCTTTTTCAAGAAATTTTTTGTTGTTTTGACCAATATTATTATATTTATAAAAACCTTCTTTAATTATCATAACGAGCATAATTGTCAATATAAGCGGGTCTATTACAATGGAAATACTAAAAAAACTATTCGGGACACTAGGTTCAATAAACTGGAGATAATTTTTAGGTATCAAAATTAAGCCGAATAAAATCGCATAAATCCAATCTAATTTTGATTTGTTTTCTGATTTTATAAACAGCCACATTGGGATATAAAGATGTAAAAGCTTATAATCTCCCGAAACCGGAGTAAAAATTATTGTACAGATAATAAGCAGTAAAACCTGTTTCCAAAATTCTTTTTCAACAAAAATAACATAAATTATTACTAATAAAGTTAATATTCCGGCTATAGGAGTAAATATACCCAGAGCCCGGGAAACAAGACCATAAATATAATTATTTTCAGAAACTAAAAAGGAATAAAAATAAAATGCGGTGTCGCCAATTTGATGAGGAAAAAGTTTGAAACAGCCATTTAACCAAAATATAATAAACTTAACTATTCCGAATAAACTTGAACCAAAACCCAAGCCTCCATTATTTATTGCCATAACACTAAAATAATTCCCCAGATGTTTTAAAAAACAAAGGATATTAGGGATTATTCCTCCTTTAGCCATAACCAGAGGAACTATCGTCAATAAAAAAGAAAATCCGATGCAGTAAAAAAATTCTTTAAATCTTTTTTTAGCCCAAAAAAGAGGCAATAATAGAACGGGAAATCCTTTCATTGCTATTGGAATAGCCAGCATTAAAGCGCTTTTTGTATATTTTTCTTTTGAAAAAAAATATACAAATAATGAAAGAAATAGAAAGACAAAACCTTCATAATTTCCCCTGTCAAATAAAATTAAGAAAGGAAAAGAACATAAAGATAAGATTAAAGTGCTAAAAATAATTTTTGAAGGCAGAATTTGCTTAATATTATTAAAATTATAAAAAAGAAAATAACCGATATAAATAAAATTAAATAAAAGAAAAGAAAGAAGAATAGGAATTAACCTGAAAAGATACATAAAAAACATTCCGAACGGAAAATGATTTGCATGATTATGAAATTGAAGATACGGATTAAAATCGGTACTGTCATAAAGCTTGAAAATATCAGTAAAATCTGAAAATCTGGCATTTGAAATAAATAAAAAAGTATTGTAGGGATATTCTAAATGCAAAAAAGTACCCAAAATAAAATGATAAATTACGGCAATTATAAATCCTGCCAAAACAATGCCTGTTATTATATTTAATTTTTGTGTTTTTTCCATAAAATCTTCCTTAATTTGGTCATTCTTTGCAACATAATAAAATTATTGAAACACCAAAAGGTAAAGCTCCGTTTTTAATGATAAATCGCTCGCTGGACATTATTGATTTAAGTATAAAGTTTACCGGTTTTGAAGGAAAGCTGGCTTGATAAGTATCTTTAAACATACCAAAATGATTTTTTAAAAAATATACTAAAGAAATTAAAGGAAAAAGCCAAGTATTAAAATAACTTTTGTATTTTATGTTTAAGCCTGCTTGTTTTATCTTATTCGACAATTCTTTTAATGTGTATCTTCTTTTATGGTCATTAATAACATCTAGATCGCTCCATAAAAATTGATATGCAGGAACTGTTAGCAGAAAATAGCCCCCCGACTTTATTTTAGCTAATATATTTTTTAATGATGTTTCATCATCGTCTACATGTTCCAAAACATCAAAAAGAGTTATTAAGTCAAAACTCTCGTTAGAAAAGGGAATATTATCAGGCAAATTTCCTTGTATTATATTGAAGTTATATTTTTCTTTTGATAAATTTGCCGCAAAAGGGTCATTTTCCAAGCCTATAACATTTTGAGAATATTTAGCTAAAAGATTAAAATTTCCTCCTGTCCCACACCCTATATCTAAAATTTTATATTCAGGATTTATTTCTTTAACATGTTTTTTTATAACTGCTTCTATTATTTTACGCCTGCTAACAAGCCACCAATGTTCTTCCATGTTTTCAGAAGTTAATTTATGAAGGTTTTTATCCATTATTTATCTTTCCAATAATATCTTAGACCCTTATATATCCGGTTTTTGGACTTGTTATCCAACTATCAAAAAGTTTGTCAAAATTTTCAGATTGCCGCGTCGGCGACACAGTTGCCTCCTCGCAATGACAGAGGGAGGACTCATAAGGATTATATACAGGCATGTTTATGAGTTCCATTAATTTTATGTCATCTTTATCGCAAGTATGGGAATGTCCGAGTGCTTTAAAATAATTATCCACGCCTGTGCTTATGAATTTAACATTTAAATCCTGTAATACAACATCATCTCTGACTTGTTCAATTGCCCTGAATACAAGAAAATTTACTATCGAATAAAAAACGGGAATTAATCCTGTCATTGCCATGCCTGCTGCTATTCCCACAGCTCCTTGCTCCATAATTCCAACATTAAAAATCCTATTAGGAAATTCTTCTCTGAATTTATTAATAACACCAAAGCCCATGTCTGATACAAGAAGTATAATTCGTTTATCTTCTCTCGCATAATGAATTAATTTATCTACAACCACTCGTCTATAATTATTCATATCTGTTACCTATGTTTAATTCTTGTTCTGTAGGCATTCTGAAATGAAATTTTGGTATATTTTCCATACAAAGAAGCCCATGACCTTTTACAGTCTTTGCAATGATTGCTTTCGGGCTGTTTTTAGTACTGTTATTTAATTTTTTTATTGCTGATTCTATCTTATCAGTATCATGACCATTACAGGAAACTGTTTCAAAGCCAAAAGCAGATAATTTTCTTTCAAAATGATCATCATCATTCTTATCAACAAGAATATTATCAAGAAAATCCATTGCCTGAAGTCCGTTATTATCTATTATCAATGTTAAATTTGACAGTTTGTGTTTTGCTGCAAACTGAATTGCTTCCCACATCGAGCCTTCCTGCATTTCTCCATCACCAACAAGGCAATAAACTTGATAATTCTTGTTTTGCAATTTTGCCCCAAAAGCAATGCCAACCGCAACAGGCAATCCATGACCAAGAGATCCGCAACTGGTTTCTAGTCCATAATCATGATTGATTTCTACACAGCCTTTTAAAGAACCTCCGTTATGAAAATTTTGAATCTCGCTGTCTGGAATGATTCCAAGATCATTTAAGATTACATAAAGCGAATAACAGCCATGTCCTTTTGAAAGAATAAATCTGTCACGATTTTCCCAAGCATCCTTGTCATTGAGAGGAGCACCCTGCGGGTGTGACGTAGCGATCTCATTTCTGGAAGAAATATTCATAATTTTATAATAAAGTACGGTTAAAATATCAACACAGGAAAGAGACGGAGCAATATGCTCACCGCCTTTGTTTACAGCAAATTCAACGGTTTTTTTTCTTATTTCATCAGCCTTTTCTTTTAAAGATGCTGAAATTAAAACGTCTCTTGTATCCATTTTTTAAGTTCTTCCAATTTTATAGGGATATTACCGACTTTACTTACCGCAATAGAAGCTATACCTGCTCCAATAACAGAAGCTTCCATTAAATTCGCTCCTGCGCAAAGCCCGAGAACTAATCCTGAAAGAAGAGAATCGCCCGCACCCATTACATCAACAGGATTTACGTTTAAAGCATTGAAATGTTGCGTTTGTAGAAATTTATCCTCGTTTTCTGAAATGTTTTGATAAGAAATAAAACCGTTTTCACCAAGAGTCAAAACAAGGTTTTTAAGATTAAGTTTTTCAACAAGGGTTGTTCCTATTTTTTCAAGCCCGCTGTGCTTATCACCAAGCGCAATTCTTGCTTCTCTTTCTGTCGGAGTGATAAGATCAAAATTATTGAATTTTAATATGTCACCTATTTGGCTGCTGCTTTGAGAATCACCAAAAAGCTTAATATTTTTCGATTCTGCTATTTTAGAAATGTTTTTAATAAGATTTGGAGTGATTACACCGTAAGAAAAGTCGCTTATGACAATTCCGTCAATATCATCAGCAATTAAATTTATATAATCAATGATTTGTTTTTCGATTTTGGAATTTATATGGTGTTCCTGAAGTCTTGAAACCCTTAGAAGTTTTTGGTTGCCGACCATATATCTCATTTTAAAGGTTGTCTGACGTTCATTATCATGAAGTAAATTTGTTTTTATGCCTTCATTCGCAAGTTCTTCTTTAACTATATTACCAGGTTCATCGTTGCCTATTACAGAAACAAAATAACAGTTTGCTCCAAGACTTTTTATATGCCTTGATACAACCGCTGCTCCTCCTACAAAATCCTTTTTTTCTACTTCTTTTATGTTTATTACGGGAGCTTCGCTGCTCATCCCCAATGCGTCACAGGCAACATATTCATCGACAATCGTATCTCCTATAACAAGAATATTTAAATCTTTAAAAGATTCAATGTAATTATTTAGTTTTTCAGGCTGAATTTTTTGCCTTGCTGCAGCTTCTTTAAATTTTTGCAATTTTTTTTGAGAAAGACTTAAAAGGTTATCATTCAACAAATCGTATGTGGAATATTCTACGAGGCCCGAGCTGAAGACTACTTTTCCGTTTAATTTTTCAACCAGATCTATTTCGTCTTTTATAAGATCAAGTTTATCGCTAAATTCTTCGCCTTTTACATAAAAATCAGGCTGTACAGCTTTTATTACGTCTAAAAAAGAAATATCATTGAAAATAATCACTTTATCGACTTTTTGGAGAGAAGCTACTCCTCTTGCCCTGTCATATTCATCAAAAAAATTCTTTTTATTCTTTTCTTCAAGGTGATTATAGCCCTGTATTGCTACTATTAAACAATCTCCCTGTTTTTTTGCATATTCCAAAAACCTTATATGCCCAGGATGTACTGTATTAAAGTGTCCCTGACAAAGCACAATTTTTTGTCCCGAATTTTTTTGTTCTTTAATATATTCGATAATTTCGTTTATATTTAAAATTTTTTCGTTAATTTCCATTTATAGATTCTCACGCTCCAGTTAGTCGCTCAGAATGACAATGTGTTTATATAAAGTTAACATGCGGTGAAGGGTTCTTTAGTTCCCATAAATACCTGTTTATTTCATCCATTCTGCAATTTATACGGCAATTTTCCGCATTCATTATGGTTTTTATGTATTCAAAATTTTCTTTTCTTCTTTGTCCTTCCCAGATTTCTTTAAAAGAATTTTCATTAATATTACCATAACAAAATTCAGGATTTTCTAAAAATGAACTGCATCCGAAAACATTGCCATCAGACATTATATATCCCCAGAAAAACGGAACTGCACAGCATTTTTTGTATCTTTCAACTTTATTCGTCATCTTTTTCATAGTATTTGCCCTGAAAATAACCTTAAAAGTTTCCGTATTATACTTTTCAAGTTCTTTTTCAAGAAACATATAATCGGAATAAGAAATATCTTCATATTTTTTGGTATTGCTCATCAAATGCTGAGAATAAGGCTTTATTACAAGATAATCAAGACCTTTATCTCTTGAGTGTCCTGCAAGTTCTGCTGCCGAATTGAAATTTTCCGGCAATAAAAGCATTTGTGCCCCAAGGGTAGATCCTTTACCCATTTCTTTTCTTAAAGATACAGCTTTAGAAAGATTTTCTAGAACTTTATTAAAATCTTCTTCTTTTGTCCTGTGAATTTCAGAATAAACTTTAGCATTTCCCGCGTTAAGGCTTACTTTTATCCACTTGCAGTTTTTAACGTATGTTTCAAGGGCTTCATCTGAAGCCATCGCAAAATTAGTGGTCAAAGATGTGTCTATTCCTACGTTTTCACAGTGTTCTATTATTTCAGGAAGTTTTTTATAAAGCAGCGGCTCGCCTTCGCCTGCAAACATTATACTTTTGACACCTAAACCAGCCATTTCTGTTATTCTTTGCTTTAAAATTTCGTAAGGAATTTCTCTTTTTTGATAACCGATATAGTCTTTGGCACAAAATACACATCTGTGATTGCAATGTCCTACAGGCGAAATTTCAAGATATATCGGGTAAATGCTTTTTGCTGTATCCCATTGTTCATTATCCGCTTGCCATTGAGCCACTCTTTGGGGATGAAATATTAATTTATGGTTATCTATTCTGTATGAATTTGTCATAATAATTGTTTATGCCTTTTCAAAAAACTTTCGTTAAATCATTCTTTACACCCACCCCCAACCCCCTCCCTCGAGGGAGGGGGCTAGAGTTAGTTTTTTGGCTCGCTTTCCGTCCGCTTCGCGGACTCGCTCGCCCTTATATTTTTTATATTTAAAATTTTTTTCATTTATTAGTTGCTTTTATTAAATAGGTTTCGAGTAATTCAGATAAGTTATATTTGTCTGTTCTGGTGAATAAATCTGTCAATAAATGCAGGTAATAAGCATGTGCGGATTCTGCAAAGCTGTAATCATCCGCTTTAACATATAAATTATAATCACCTTTTTTTCTGAGAGAATTTTGAGGATTAAAAGAAGTAAAAGTTAGGATAGGGCTGTTTTTAAAATTTTCTCTCACATAATCCGCTGAAATTAAAAGATTTGGGGAAGAACCCGAGCTGCTTATTGTTATTAAGCCATCTCCATCTTTCATTAACCTTTTGAGCATTTCCATATAAGCGTTTTCGTAAGAATAGTCATTACTGAAACAGGTTATAAAAGACCCTTCTATATTCGAAAATGAGGCAATATTGCCATTTTTAGTAAAATCAGTAGAAAAATGTGCCGCCATAGAAGCGCTGGCACCATTTCCCAGAAAAAAAAGTTTTTTTTCACCCTTTTTAATTTCTTCAAGTAATTTTAAAACATTAATAAACCAGTTTTCACGGCTGATTAAATTTTCATGATCTGAAAATTCAGCGTTTGTAATTACCTGAATAAAATGGCTCAAATGTTGTTCAATATTATTTTCTAAGTTCATTTGCACCCAAAGCCGTCCTGAATAATTAAAATTTTATTTTACCATTTTCATAATCTAATTTTAACATAGAATATCTTTCCACAGAATCAACAGCACACCGATAACCCTTCAAAGGCTGCGCATATAATCCTTCCATCTGCATAATTTTTGGAAATATATCTTTAGGAAAGTCGCTAAAACCTTCTGGAATCAACTCTAGAACTTTTTTATCAAAACAATAAATGCCGGAATTAATCCAATTTTGTTTTTTTAAAGCTAATTGATCTTCCGAGGGTCTTTCAACAAACTTAACAACCCTGTTATCATCGTTAATTTCAACTATACTGTTGGATTTACTTCTTTCATGGACAATTATTGAAGCCAGGGCGTTTTCTTTTGATTTATGAAAATTGATTAAGTCTAAATAATTTAAGTCTGTCAAAATATCGCCATAAATTACCAGAAAGTTTTTTGTCTGTATTAAAGTATTCTCAACCTTTTTAATTGCACCGGAAGTTCCCAGAGGCTGCTTTTCGTAGCTATATAATATTTCAACACCGAATTTTTCACCGTTCCCAAAATAAGAAGTGATTTGTTCGGGCAAATAATGAAGATTTATTATTATTTTGGTTATTCCAAAGTTCTTTAAATGGCTTATAGTATGTTCCAAAATTGGTTTATCGCCTACTTTCAGCATGGGTTTAGGGGTATCTTTGGTTAATTCGTTTAATCTCGCGCCAAATCCGGCGCATAGAATCATTGCACAGATCATTTTATAATCTCTCTTAATTCGGATATGTTATTTATCAAAAAATCGGGTTTTAAACTTTCATCTGTTTTCATGTCTGATATTATAGGTTTTTCGGTATGTTTTCCTGTAAGACAATGAATTGTCTTACATCCGGCAAGGCTTCCTGCCGTTATATCAGACATTCTATCGCCTATCATATAACTTTTGCTTAAATTAATATTAAATTCTTTGCTTGCAGCAAGTATCATGCCGGGATGTGGTTTTCTGCATTCGCAGTTGACCCTGTATTCTTCAACATTTGCGTTTGGATGATGCGGGCAATAATAAATTTTGTCTATAATTGCATCGGGATTTTGCTCTTTTAAAAGCGTTTTGTACTCTTCATTTATTTGCAAAAGTTTGTTTTCAAGCATCATTCCTCTTGCAATCGCTGCCTGATTTGTGATTATAAATGTTTTAAAACCCAAATTGCGGCAGTAAACTATTATTTCAGGAGTTTTTTCATACAAAATCACCTGATTAATATCAGTAATGAAATCTTTATCAATATTCAAAACCCCGTCACGGTCAAAGAAAATTGCTTTATTCATTTTAGTCAGCTCTTGTTTTTTATTTATTTAAATTAGGTAGTGAATAAAGAATGACTGATTTTTGCAATTGTCATCCTGAGCAAAGCGAAGGATCTGTCCTTTTGGGGATAAACTTTTATTTGTTTGCGGGACAGATTCTTCGGGCTAAAGCCCTCAGAATGACAGCAGTCATTAATATATTATTATTTAAAATTATAGCTTAAAAAGAAATCTTACCTTAATGGTATAATCTAATATAGCTAAGTAAGGGCAATCATTTTGAAGAAGAAAATTTTATTAACAGGCGGGAGCGGTTTTGTAGGAAAAAATATTCTTGAATCATCTCTTGCCGAAAAATATGAAATAATAGCTCCTCCAAGAATTGAGCTTAATCTTTTTGATGAAAAAAGCGTTGATGAGTTTTTTTTAGACAAAAAATTTGACATAATTATTCATGCTGCTTGCAAACCAGGTCACAGAAACGCCAAAGATCATTCAAAGCTTTATTGCTCAAATACAAAAATGTTTTTTCATCTTGTAAAACATTCTGACAAGTTTGAAAGAATGATAAATCTGGGCTCGGGCGCAATTTATGACAACAAAAATTACAAGCCCAAAATGAAAGAAGATTATTTTGGACAAAATATTCCGCGGGATGAACACGGATTTTGCAAGTATGTTCTTGGAAACCATATTAATAATATTGACAATGTTGTTGATTTAAGGGTTTTTGGGCTTTTTGGAAAATATGAGGACTATGCTATAAGATTTATCTCTAATGCAATCTGCAAAACTATAGTTAATTCACCTATCACCATAAAACAAAACCGCCGATTTGATTATGTTTATATAGATGATTTAATGCCTGTTCTTGAGTATTTTATTGAAAATAAGCCAAAACATAACGCATATAACGTTACCCCCGACGAATCAATAGAACTTTATGAACTGGCTGAAAAAATAAGAAAAATATCCGGCAAAAATCTGCCTGTTATTGTTAAAGAAGAAGGTTTAGGGCTTGAATACAGCGGAGACAATTCCCTTTTAAAAAAAGAAATTGTAAGTTTAAAATTTACTGAAATTGATAAAGCGATAAAAGAGTTATATGAATGGTATAATCAAAATCACAGGATAATTAACAAAGATTGTCTTCTTTTGGATAAGTGAGAGTATAAGTAAGATGAATATTAATATATTTGAAGATTTATTTGTTTTTGAAATGTCAAATAACCACTGGGGAAATGTAGAGCGCGGATTAAAGATAATTACCGATTTTTCCAGAATAGTAAGGTTTAACAACGTAAGAGCAGCTATTAAGCTTCAACTCAGGGACGTTGACAATTTTATTCACAAGGATTTTCTTGATAGAACCGATATCAGGTATATAAAGAAAACCCTTGACACAAAAATGTCTGATAAAGACTATGAAATTCTCGTTAACGCAATTAAAAAAGGAAGTTGTTTAACAATGGCAACGCCTTTTGATGAAAAATCCGTTGATCTTTGTGTAAATATTGGAATACAGATTTTAAAGATAGCAAGTTCCGATATAAATGACTGGGTGCTTATTGAAAAAATCGCTTCGACAAAAAAACCTGTAATTATCTCAACAGGCGGCTCTTCATTAAAAGATATTGACGATATTGTGACTTTCTTCACCAAAAGAAATATCCAAATTGCTTTAAATCATTGTGTTTCGATTTATCCGTCAGAGCATTACGAGCTTGAATTAAACCAGATAGACTTTTTAAAAAACAGATATCCTAATCTTACAATAGGATTTTCTACGCATGAATACAACGAAACCCTTGAATCTTCCATGATGATTGCTTATGCAAAAGGCGCAAGAACTTTTGAAAGGCACATAGATATAGATCATGGAGGGATAGCCGTATCGGATTACTGCTCTTTGCCTGAAGATGCGGACAGATGGATTAAAGCCTTTTATAAAGTAAGAGAAATCTGCGGAGGAAGTGGAACGCAAAGAAGGCTTCTGCCCAAAAAAGAAATAGAATATCTTGATACTCTTGTAAGAGGCGTTTATGCAAAAAAAGACCTGCCGGAAGGTCATGTTGTTACTGATAAAGATGTTTATCTTGCGATACCTCTTCAAAAAGGACAAATTTCCTGTAGAGAGCTGATGAGCGGAGAAATTCTGCTTAAAGCCTGTAAAAAGGATGCGCCTGTAATGATAGATATGATTGACAGTCCTTATGCAAGCAATGAATCGCTTAAAAAGCTTATTTACAATCGCGGTTTGTGAGTAGGGGGAATAATGACCACAAAATCAGTAGAAACCCTAAATTTTTCTGAAAAAATCCAAAATATAGGAACAGCTGAGGAAATAAAAGCTTCTATAGTCAAGCCTTATGAGGATATTTTAAATAATCTTCAGGAAGTTTATATATTTGGGGCAAAAGAGCTGGGAAAAAGGTTTTATGATTTCTTTTCACAAGCGGGAATAAAAGTTTTAGGCTTTATAGACAATGATACTGCCAAGCAAAATCAAGAATTTTGCGGCAGTAAAATACTTAATATAAAAGATTTACTTGATAAAAAAGAGCAAATTACTATAGTTATTGCTTCTATTTATTATTTACACGAAATTAACGAACAATTAAAAGAACTCGGGTTTAAAAAAGTTGTTCCATGCCCTGTTTTTTATGTTTTTAACAGTAATATTTATAAAGCAGAACCTTCTTTTGACGGGATTGTAGAAGATTTAGCCTGCAATAAGCAAAAATATCTTAATCTTTACAATATTCTTGAAGATGATAAGTCTAAAATAGTTCTGGATAATCTTGTTAATTTCAGATTAACCTTTGATTTTTCTGTTTTTAGCAGAATTATAGCTCCTGATGCCTGCATAGGACAGTATTTTAAAGAAAATTTTCTTAAATTCGGAGAAAATGATATTTTTGTTGACGGCGGGGGGTTTGATGGAGATACAACACTGAAATTTATTGATAAAGTAAACAACAAATACAAAAAAATATTGTTTTTTGAGCCTGATGAAGATTCTTTTTTGAAAGCTCAAGAAAATTTGAAAAAATATGAAAATATTGAGTTTATAAAAAAGGGGTTATATTCAAAATCAGCGGTTTTCAGGTTTAATTCGTCAGGAGGGCTTGGAAGTACGATAGATCAAAACGGAAATGTCCGAATAGAAGTTGCTTCTATTGATGAAGTTCTCGATAAAAAAGCTGATTATATCAAAATGGACATAGAAGGAGTTGAACTGGAAGCTTTAAAAGGCACAAAAAAACAACTTGAACAGGGTGTTCAGCTTGCAATTTCTCTCTATCACAAGAATGTTGATATATGGGAAATCCCAGAATACATAAAACAAATCAATCCTGACTATAAATTTTATCTCAGGCACTACACAAACGCGATTTTTGAGACGGTTTTGTACGCTGTAGTTTAAAAACAAAAGGAATATTATGAAATTTATAAGTATAATCACACCATGTTTGAATGAAGAAGATAATATCAGAGAAATTTATATCCGAATAAAGAATATTTTTGAGGGTTTGCCTGATTATAATTATGAACATATTTTTATTGACAATGCTTCTGCTGATAAAACTATTGAAATTCTAAGACAAATCACCAAAGAAGATAAAAATATTAAAGTTATTCTTAATACAAGGGATTTTGGGCAAGTACGCTCGCCTATGCATGCTTTTATGCAAGCAAAAGGTGATGCTGTTATAGGAATATGCTGTGATTTGCAAGATCCTCCGGAATTAATACCCGATTTTCTTAAAAAATGGGAAGAAGGTTTTAAAATGGTGCTTGGAGTTAAAAACAACAC
>Ga0209417_1001657_pt1 | contig 39653 bp, 58 predicted proteins | sample RifGroF2_FD_184002 | JGI IMG/M metagenome (GOLD analysis project Ga0209417, IMG submission 184002) | Groundwater microbial communities from Rifle, Colorado, USA - Groundwater F2 (SPAdes) (version 2) | ecosystem: Environmental > Aquatic > Deep subsurface > Groundwater | place: Rifle, Colorado... | reverse complement strand
AGGCGTTATATCGCACTTTTCAGCAACTTATTGGAGTTAACATCAAGGAAAAACATAGCACGGTTATTTTTACCAATATAACTGAATCAGCGGAGGTAAATAATGCAACTAACTGACCAAGAAAAAAAAATCATCGAAGAATTGCGCAACCTTGGAGGATGGGGAACGCTTACCGTCAAAGTGAAGGGCGGCAGGGCGGTTATGATTAGTCCTACCAAGGATATTAAACTTGACTAGAGGTGATAAGTATGGCAGGTTGTAAAGGTAAAGGAAAGGGCATGAAGGGTATGCCTAAGTCTGATAAGAAGGAAATGGGCATGGGCAAGGGTTACGGTAAGAAGAAATAACCGAGGACGGTGTTTAAATGATGAAAATTTTTAAAGATAGTTTTAGTCTATCCTACTTGTTAAGCGGAAGCAATTCAATTAATCCTGACCATGCATATGAATTATCTTGCGCTTTTTATGATTGGATGGTTGAAAATTGCGCAGACAGTAAAATGGTTCACGACGTAATGGTTTTAAATGGTTTTTATCAAACAGCAATGCCTAAACCTGTTTATGACAAAATTAAACCTTGGATTGATAGGTATAAACAAGAAACATCAATTAAATAACCAATCCTTAGTAGGAAAACCACAGGGATAGGGTGTATCAGAGTGCCGTTATTGGTATTGTGATATGCTCTATCCCTATTTTTATTGCCTAAATTAAGGAAATATCATGTCTTATTGTTTTGGTTATCTAGCCAATCTTTAAGTGCTATCATAACTGCTCCTTGCAATGTCATCCCGTTATTGATGCATACTCTTTTTACCTGTTTAATTAATTCTTCATCAAGTCTTATATTGATCTGTTTCATAAAATAACCTCCTTATAGCAATATATAGATTGCTATATTACATATATTCTGCTATAATTATAGCATAGGAGGGATGTTTTGTGAAGGAAGAAATTATCGGCAGGTCATGTACGGTATGTGGTGAGTGGAAATTGTTTTCCGATTTCAATAAAAACAGGGGAAGAAAATATGGATGTAGTAATGTTTGTAAAGTTTGCAAAAAGAAAATAGATAAACATTACTATGAGAAAAACAAGGAGAAAATAATAAGGCAAACAAGTGAATACCATAAGAAAAATCCAGAAGTAAAAAAGAAGTGTTGTGATAACTATAGGGCAAAAAATAAGGACAAAATTAGAGAAAGTGATAAATTATATCGAAAACATCATTTTAATGAAAGATATAAATATAATAAACTATATTTTTTAAAAAATCCTGATAAGATAAAAATATATGCCCAAAGGTATCGCAATAGATTACTTAACGCTTCTGGAAATTATACTCGCCAGGAATGGATAGATTTATGTAGTAAATGTGGTAATAGGTGTATTTGTTGCGGATTGGAAGTAAAATTAACAGTAGATCATATTATACCACTATCCAGGGGTGGTTCTAATTGCATAGACAATATACAACCATTATGTAAAAATTGCAATTCAAGTAAAAACAACAAAATAATAGATTATAGAAAAAAATTTACAAAAGATGCTCAATAGAGTGTCTTTTTTTTATTGAAAGGAGGTGATATTAGTGGCCAAAAATCTCGATAAACCTATGCCTTGTTCAGGCACCTTCACTTACGGAAATACAGGAAGCAGACAGACTGATGCGACTCGAGTAATCCGCGGTGGTGACTTACGCAGTCGTCCCGGTAAAAACAACGGTGCTGTTAAATAGTTAAGGCAGGGTAAAACCTGCTTTTCCTATTTACCTACATAACATCGCTCCGCTTCAGGGTGACGGTTGGAAATAGACAACGGACACGCCGGAAAGACGGTGAATATATCGCTGGCGAGCGTAAACGTGGGGTGTAATCATGGCAGAAGAATTAAACAATGACAGCGTAAACACTGAGGTAGTCGCTGATCCTCAAACAGACATTGATACTAACGAACAAACCGATACCGGGGACGTAACCGGCACTCAACAAATGAGTGATGCTGAGGTCGTTGAACAGCAGAAACAGAAGCAGACACAGGATCAGAACAGGGCGTTTGCTCAGATGCGTAGAGAGGCGCAAGAGGCAAAGCGTAAGGCAGACGAACTTGAACAGTGGAAACGTGACTTTGAGCAGAAGAATAACGCACAGCAACAGAAACAGTTGCAGGCAGATATGGACGCTCAAAGGAAGAAACTTGCTGCAGAGTTAGAAGAACAGGGATTTCCTGCCGCACAGATTAACGAGTATTTGAAGTTAGACCCTGCTTTTCAGCAGATGCAGTCAGAGTTAAACGCCAATAAGCAACAGTTAGAGCAGGAAAGATACCTGAGAAATAGGCAGGCGGCAGAGCAGCAGATCGTGAAGGACCATGCTTATCTAAAGGGTAAATACGGTGATATTGTGCCGGACTTGGACGCACTTGACCAAGCAACCGTTGATATGGTGCATAGCGGTATGCCGTTAAAATCGGCGTGGTTAACTGCTAATGAGGATGCTATTGCCGAGGCGTTGCAGAAGAAGGCGGCGCAGAAGGTTATTAAACAGGTTGGCAGTAAGGCACACTTGGGTACTGAGAAGTCGAATGATAGTACCGACTTGGGTACTCAGGTTAGTTTGAGCGCGGAACAGATGAATGTCTGGAAAAATCTATTTCCCAATGATACCGATGCTCAGATTAAAAAACGTGTCTTGGGTAGGCAAAAGAAAAAATAGTTTGGAGGGTTCAAAATGACTTTAAAACATAGAGGAAATATTGACACTGGTGATTCAAAAGTAAAGATAATTGATCACTTTTACATGACAGATGCAGAGGCGGCTGTAGTGGGGCGTGCTTATAAATTAACTACAGCACGATGGACTAAGGCGGCAACAACAGACAGAATTTATGCAATTTGTATTAAGGCAACTGTTGCCGGTACTGACGTTCTTGGCACTATGGCACTCGTTAAGTCTGGCGACATTATCGAGGCAGACTATACCGGAACCGCTGATGCCGCATTTATAGAAGGACTTGAATTGGCCGTACTTGATGCAAACGGTGATAATGTTGATGCGGCAACCGTTACTGGTGGTCACTTGGTTGTCATTAATAAGGATACGGAAAACAAAAAGGTTAAGTGCGTTGCACTTAAAAACTTTACTCAGGCCGACTAATTGGTTGGTCTGTTTTATTTTTAAAAAAATTCGGAGGTGCAGTAAATGACTGTAAATAACCAAAACACAGGTGCTTTTCAAAAGGCAATGGGTTTATATGAAGTACCGATCTTAGAATATTGGCAGCAGAAGTATGTTGATTCGATTAAAGAAAGTATGATCCCCATGCTTTTTTCCAGAGTAAATAGCAACAACCCTTCTGAGGCAATTAGTGAGCAGGTAGGTAAGGTAACATTCAATAAGTGGCAGGGTGAGTTTAACTACTACGATCTTAAAGACGGATCTGCCAGGACGTGGACCCCGGTGCCATGGGAGGCGGGACTTGCCTATGACAGGTTTACCCTTTCCAATATCAAACTTATTAACTTACAAAATGACACTTCTCACTTTGCTATTGAGGCCGCAAGGTTCCGCGAAAGATGCGCTGCCGGCATTTTTACCTATGCAGATCAGACTTCTTTCTCGGTTGATGGAAACGTGTTGGATTGGACAAGAACTGCTAACGGACTACCTCTTGCCAGCAATGCTCAGACTTCTTCTAATTATTCAACCACACAGGATAATTTGGAATCCTTGGAATTAAATGAGGAGAATCTCGAAATTTTATGTCAAAAAATGTTTGACCTGAAAGACGAGAACGGACGCGAGGCTAACCTCCAGCCTGACTGCCTTGTAGTGCCTACAGCTTTGCGTAAGAAGGCTTTGGAGTTGATTGGTGGAGAAGGTAAGGTTGATACTAGCGACAACAACCCCAATATTTACAATGGCAGTATGAAATTGATGGTTTGGAAAAACTTCCGTCGCCAAGCAGGAAAAACAGGTCAACCGTGGGCAGTTATTGATTATGAAAGAGCAAAAGAGGCAATGAAGTGGATTAATCGTCTTGAATCAGGTGAGGATTTTGAGGTAACAAGTAATAAGGACTGGAAGAATCAGAAGTGGGAACTTGGTTCTATTATGTGGTTTAGCGCAGGCCCATACTCTTTTCACCCGTTCCAGTTTTCAATTCCGGCGTAATAGGGGTTATTTGCCCCCATTATCCTTTAACCATAATTCTAAGCCAATTTTAACTGCGTCTTGAATTGCTATGTCTTTGTCAATGCAAACCTTTTTTACAGTTTTGAGCAATTCTTCATCTAATCTAATGTTTAATTGTTTCAACGCTAAAATCCTCCTTTTAGCTTGCTATAATTCTATACTTATGCTATAATAATAGTATAATAGAATTATAGCACTAAAACATAAATAAGTCAAAGGAGTATTTTATGGAACAAAAGGGCGCTATGTTTAGGAAGAATTTTTCTGATATACTTAACGGATTTAAGGAAAGGGACTGTATTCTGCTTATAGACAAGGAAGAATATGTAAATACTAAGCAAAAACTTCCATATATATGTAATAAGCATAAAGATAAAGGCGTTCAGTATACTCGCTGGGACAATTTTAGATTGTCGGTTGGTTGCTATTATTGCAGTTATGAATATAGGGGTAAAAATAGAAGGTTAAATTTTGAGGATGTTGAAAAAGCATTTTTAGATAGAGACTATATTCTTTTATCCAATAAAAATAACTATAAAGGCAACAAAACAAAACTCGCGTACATTTGTCCAAAGCATAATGATAAAGGAATACAGCAAATATCATGGGCAGACTTCAATTCTGGATGCGGTTGCTATTATTGTGGCAGGGAAAAGGTAGAGGAATTTAAGGTAAAATATACATTAGAACATTGGGAGAAAGAATACGCGGAGCGCGGTTATACTCTTTTGAATCCTGAATACAAGGGCACTAATAGTTTTTCCTATTTTGTTTGCGAAAAACATCCTGACAAGATACAAAGGGTTAAATTCGCAAATTTTGCATATCAGGGTGATGGATGCTCGTTTTGCGCCGAAGATCGAAGACCGAGAGGTAAAAATCATTATGCATGGACAGGAAACGCCCCTGAATATGAAAGAATAAGGAAAAGTAAAAAATATATTTTGTGGAAAATTTCTGTCCTTAAAAGAGATAATCGCACCTGCCAATGTTGCGGAAGTAGAAAAGGCAAGGATTTAAGGGCGCATCATATTAAGGGTTTTGCAAATTATCCAGAGTTAAGACTGGAAGTAAGTAATGGCATAACTCTTTGTAAATATTGTCACGATACCAAGTATCACGGAAGTCTGCATAATGTTTGCGGATGCTGGAATGTTACCGAAGAACAACTAACTGAATATATAGCAAGTAGGAAGGAGGAATTATTAAATGCAAATTGATAAGGGTATCCTTCCTATAGTTGAAGCGATGAACGCAACTAATTTCATGGAAACCTGTTCTAGTTGTCAGGGACATAGTAAAGGCATCCACCGTTTACCGTATGTAGCTTTTTATTGTAGACAAAATGAGGTAAGAAAATTATCTGTAATACTCGATAATGCCGGCAGGGAGTTAGATGGAATTGGCGCACCGTTCTTTATAGATTGTTGCCTGGTGTTTGATTCAGATATAGGTGACAATACTGTGGACGCAAAACTTGGTTGGGCAGTTTTTAATATCAGACCGATAGAATGTAAGGGTTTCAGGATGAAAAAGACCGATAAGGAAATATTCGTACTTGTAATAGCAAATGCAATATTAGAGTCAAACTAGACACCTAACGGTGTCTTTTAATTTTCCCACAAGGAGGTACAAAATGCAATATTCACACTTTAACGCAGTATCCGGCATTAACGGTTTAGCAGTAGGTAAGGCAGGTTCAGAAAAGGTGATCGCAGACGCACTCGGTAGAATGTATCTTAACTTTGAACCCGGCAGCCAATTTTTTGTTGACTCTGCTACCGGCAGCGCATCCAACGACGGTCTGACATGGGCAACAGCACTGGCAAGCATTGACTCAGCAGTAGGAAAATGTACTGCTAATAAAGGTGACGTTATTTGGTTAGCACCAGGGCATAACGAGGGCATAACTACTGCCGCCGCCATTGACCTTGATGTAGCAGGAATAACCGTTATCGGTTTGGGTAGTGGTTCCCTAAAACCTACAATTGACTTTGACAACACCGCCGCTAGTGTAGTTATAGGTGCCAACGATATAACTATCAGTAATATCAGATTCAGGACTTCCGCTAATGCGGTAACGGTTGGACTTGATATTGAAGCAGGCAAGGACTATGCAAAAGTCTTGAACTGTGAGTTTGGATTTGCCGAAACAGCAACAGACGAGTTTGCAATTGCTCTGAGAAATAACGCAGGTTGTGACGGAACCGTAATTGACGGTTGTTTCTTTGGTGCAGGCGCACAGGCAGCAGTAACAGCAATAAGCATTACTGGTGCTTCTGATGATGTAATCATTAGGAATTGTCGCTTTACCGGATCACATTCTACCGCTTGCATTAACGGCATAACCACGCTTAGCACCAATCTACTCATAAAAGATAACATCATGCAACAAGGCGCAACCGAACCGGGTATTGAACTGCTCACTGGTACAACTGGTATTATCGCGAATAACTACATTGCAACAAACTTGGCGACTATTGCCGCTTCTATTGTTGCTGACGGTTGTTGGTTATTTGAGAACTACTACAGTGAGGTTGCCCCTGAGACTGGTGCGCTGATTGGTACTGCTTCCGCTAACGACTAAAAGTAGGGGTTATTCGCCCCTACTTTATTTTTGAGGTGCTTTATGCAATACACCAAAAAACCGGAAAATTTCACCGATACAGAGAGACTTCTTTTAGGCATATTGGAGGAATTGCAGAAAATATCCTCACTTTTACATACACCAAAAGTAGTCGAAACGCCCAAGAAAGATGTTGTGCGTACTGTATCGGTGAAGAAGACTAAGTCAACAAAGAAATATCCGTGTAGAAAGTGCGGCAGGGAATTTGATAATTCTCGTGTCCGCACTAACCACGAAAAGAACTGCAAGGGTGGTGTTAAAGATAGCAACTAATATTCAAGGTAAAAATCCTGTTGGTACAACTGCCGCAAATACTAACCCCATCACCATTGCCGGTGTTGACGGTGATAATAAAATCAAGGGTTTAGTGCTTAACAATGATGGAGCGGCAACTGTTGTCGTAACATCTAATAGTGATATTATGGGTGCTGTTCTTAATCACGGTGACATACCTAATATCGTTAAAAATACCCCATTATTAGCCAATGCAACATTTACACAGGATACAATTGATAGGCAAGAACAAGTTATACCTATTGGTTCTACAAGAATATGGGTAAATGCAGATCAGTCAGGTACATTGTATCTTGAAGAATCTCATAATGGAACCAACTGGACAACTACGGCAACAAATGTCGTCAGCGCAGGAGTTCAGGTAATTAGGGATTGGACTGTATTGACTCGCAGATATGTTCGCATTAGGTACGTTAATGGTGCAACAGCGCAGGGAAGTTTTAAAATTCAGCAGTATTTTATCGGCGTTGGTGTAACTCCTGTAAGGGCAGAAGATGGAACAATAGTCAGTATTGGTAGTAAAGCAGATGCTGCCGTTACAGATCCCTCTTTGTCCGGAAGTGAGATCGCATTGCTAAAGGGTCTGCTGACAAAATTAAACACTATCATTGACGGTACTACCCCTGCTACTACCGTACTAACTGGTAGTATAAATGGGAAAGGTGCGTTAGCAACTGTAACTACAGCAGGGACAAGAGTACAGTTACCTTCTTTTGCTTGTAGAGAAGTAACTATAACTGCTAAACGTACAAATACTGGTTATATTTACGCTAGTCCCGACAATCTTGTTTCTTCAACTGTTTATGGTATTGAATTAGCAACAAAAGATAGTTTTACTTTTAATGTGGCAAACGCTAATCAAATATGGATTGATGCCTCTGTGAGTGGGGAGGGGATTAGTTATGTCGCGGTTTAATCCATCATTTAATGCTAAATTTGCAGAAATTGATAATTTTAAAAAGTTCAATGCCATAAATCCTATAACTAATAGTGATATAAGCAATAATACTGTTGGTTGGGTTGGTACATCTAGTAGTTTAATATCGTCTATAAATAATGAATTGATATTTTTAGCTACTGCACAAAATGGCAGATATAGTAGTCCTACAGTCCCAGTAACAACAGGTCATAAATATTATTTTTTCGCAAATGTAAAAAGTACGTCTCCCTTAGTACAAGTATCACTTTCTGGATTAGAAGTAAAATACCATACAGGAAGTGGTAATTATGAATACCTTTACGGCATTATTACTGCTGGTGGAACAACTAACTATCGGGTAACTACACAAGATACAAGAACGGATGGTTGGGATAATGTTTCTGTTAAATATATTGGGTGCATAGATTTAACTGTTTTATTTGGTGTTGGAAATGAAATACCTATGTATCAAATGTATTTGCTTATGTCTAATTATCCTAATGGATGGTTTAATGGTACAATAACTGATTTTATTTCTCATAAAAATATGTTTTTATATTTTCAAAAATATCAAACATATCCAGTTGACGGAGAGGATATTACAGAATATATACAGAACATTCTCAACCAAACAAATACTTTTGTGCTACAACGAAAAGGTATTTATTATATAAACAATACTATTAAAATACCAAGTAACTCATCTCTTAAATTTGGGAGTAATACGAGATTAAAAATGAAACCGTCTGTAAATAAACCAATGTTTGAAAATAGCGACCCAATAAATGGCAATATAAATATATCTATAGATGGCGGTATTTTTGATGGTAGTAATGAAAGTAACACGTATGAATATGCTTTGCTATACGGTATATTTAGATTTGCTGGAATAACCTGTTTTACTTTTAAAAACCTAACTTTAAGAAATCCGGTTACATTTGGAACTCAATTTTGTAGATTGACTAATTTCTTAATTGAGAATATAACATATGACTACAATCTTAATAATCTCAATATGGACGGTGTTCATTTACACGGTAAATGTTATAACGGTAGAATAATTAATTTACAAGGAAATACCAACGACGATTTAGTAGCATTAAATGCTGATGACCAAATATTTAGAATGAGCAATGCAAGTTTTGCTACTCAAATGGAAAATGGCGATATGGATAATATATTCGTAGATGGTATATATTCCGATAATGGATATAGAGGTGTTAGGATATTAAGCATTTCTGCTAGAATTGATAATATAAAAATACAAAACATACGTGGTATTTTCAATAAAGATACTGTTTTAATGGGAAGAATTGCGGTGGATGGAATGAGTGGTGATGGTAATATGGGTTCTATTGAGTTATCTAATATTTCATCTATTACAAAGCAAGCAGACAAAACAACTATCCATATTGACGGGAATTGTGAATATCTAAAAATATCGGATTTATCTATTGATTACTCTGATATAGTAACAGATTCAACGGCTGTAGTAAAAGTCTTTTCTGGATATTCTGTTAATCACTTAAATATAAACAATATGTATTTAAAAAATACCGCAGGAAATACTATTGTTCCTTTAGTCGTTGACGGTACTGTTGGAAATTTAATTTTTGATAATTTTATTTCTGATACAGTACAGGACATAACTGTAAATGGAACTGTAACAAATTTTAGGTCTAATTCATTTACTTTAGAGTAGTCAACTAACGAAGGTGCGAGAGTTTCAATCAGGGAGGCGTTTTGCCTCCCATTTTACATAAAGTAGGTGATCTAATGTCATTCACCCTAACAAACTGCAAGGCACTCGTTGACTCATGGACACAAGAGGCGGTAAGCAATGCCGATCTTCTCCTATGGGGCAGGGAGTGTCTAAGAGATAATATACCATCGAGACTATGGTTAGAAAGCACAAAACTATTCAGAGCATCGGCAAAGAAATTCTACAGTCTGCCGAGTGACTTCGTGAGCATGGTTAGTCTATTCACAGGCATAGGTTATCCTGCCGGACTTACTGTAACCGCAGAAGGTACGACAGGTTCAACGGCATATGGATACCGAGTAACCTCCATAAACGACGATAACGAAACAATTGCCTGTACTGAGATTAAGACTACCTCCGGCAATGCTACATTATCCGAAACAAACTACAACGCCCTCTCATGGACAGCGGTAACAGGTGCATCCTCCTATGCCATATATCGCACGACAGGCGGTGCTACACAGGGGTTAATCGGTACAGCAACTACAACTACCTTTAGTGATACAGGACTTGCAGGCGACGGCGAGAGCGTACCTATTGAGGATACGACAGGCATTAAATACACCAACTTCACTATTCGCAACCGCAAAATATCCTTCTATGATGCAGACACATATGCTATGTCCTACATTGCACGTCCGACGGTTGCAAACATAACCGACAATGTACCACTAATTGATGCCTGCGAGTATGCAATAGCCAAATATATTGCTTCTCGATACCGCAGCGCAGAAGATTCGGACGATGCCGACGCTTCAAGGTGGTTGCAGGAATTCTATAATTCCATTAAGAACCTTATCGATGAGAATGAACTCGATAGCAACGATTCATTTCAGATAAAGGCGGTGTGGTAATGCCTCCTGTTATTCCTAAACGTACCGGAGCAACAAGAAAACAATCCATCGATATTAACGGATTTCGAGGCATAAACGCACAGCACACAAGAAAGATAAACGAGTTCTCAGATGCTAAGAATATCATCGTTACTAACGGCGTTATTGACACAAGGGGCGGTTACTCCTTAGTCAGTGCGCCGTTTACTACTACCATTAAGAGTCTACACATGGGGGCAAAGGTAAGTTTAGGGTCTCGTATGCTTGCTGAGGTTGGCACGAGTTTGTGGTATAGGTTAACTTCTGCTGGCAGTTGGGTAGAGATAATTAGCGTGCCTTCCGCTAACTACGGTTTTGGTTCATGCACATGGACAGACCCTGCTACCGGGACGAGTCACCTTATCTTGGCAGGTGGCACTACGTCGTGGGCGTATAACATTGATGTGGGTACTGGTGTGTCTCAGTTGATTAATTTAGATTTGGGCGACGTGCCGTTCATGGAGTTTTGTTGTGTGTATATGGGGCATATTTTCGTTTGGGGACCTAATAGCGCATATCCGAACAGGGCGTATTACTGCGGTGTAGATACTACTGTAGTGCCTAACCAGATAAGTAAAGATTATTGGCCGGAAGAAAATATATTTAAGATTTCAGACGCGAGTGAACCGATACTAAATTGTATACCCTTTGCTGATCACTTACTCATCATAACTAAAAAGAGTTATTATCGCTTACTTAGCGATGAACATCCATTTCTAAATATTTACAAAACGGGCGACATAGGCGCATACGGCGTGAAATGCTCGGTCAAGTTGGGCAACTATGCCTTCTGGTTAACTGATGAAAAACAGGTTGTCGCATACGAGGGCAACACGGCAGAAGTCATTTCTGATAATATCGAGATCCTGCTTGCTGACCATAGTTTCACTAACGTATTTACCGTAGGTTTTGCTAATCAGTTTTGGCTAGTCCTGCCCAATAGTCCGGCAGGATATACAACCTGCTTCATTTTCGATACTCAGGAGAAGGCATGGTTTAAGTGGATATATGCAAAAGTATTCACTTCGGCAACTGTTTTTGGCGAACCAATGGGAACGCAGACACTACAATTCGGTACTTCCGATGGCAAGATTATTAAGATGGACAGTTCTACCTTAGACGGTACTGTTGCTATAGAAAGTGAGTTTATCATCGGTCCGGTCAATTCGTCTAACCGCAAAAACAAGTTCAAGAAGATGTATTTCGTTGTTGAACCTACTACCGATTATACGCTAAATGTCTATTCTAAGAGCGACAGGGATGCGGAGAAAGCGGCGGTGGTAGTTACGGTAACTAATGGTAGTCAAGATAGCGTATACGCACGCTTAGGCGGTGTAAAGGGGCAGAACGTACAGTTCAGGGTTAACGGTACCAATAGGATAACGGGACTTAAATCTGCCTCTCTGGCGGAGATTTTGGGGGCGGTCAAATAGATGGCAAGCACAACACCTAACCTAATTAAGATAGGTCAGTCTAACATCAAGAATCCTAAAAAGATCGTCGATACTCACGATACCAATATGGAGAAAATGAAAGTTTTCATGACTACGGTTGCTGTTGCGGCAGGCATAGGTACGCCTACAAATGAAAGGGTTTATCTTGAAAGCGGTGAGGGTGCTTATAACTACACCGCTGCGGTTACATTTACCTTTGTTAATAGTTACACCGTCAAACCTGTAGTGACAGTATCAGCAGAATACAGTCTAGCAGACTTCCCGAGTCCATTGGTACCTGCTTTTCAATTGGTGCAGACTGGGGGCGTATATACAGGCGTTATCGTGACACCTCATAGCGATAATTTACCTGCTGTAGCAACTGCTTATTATCATGTCCATGCCGTGTGTCGTGGGAAGGTGACTGCATAATGCCTAATGCAGCGTCACAGCGGACATGGGGAAAGGATATAAATGCTGTACTGTTAAACAAAGAATCAGGCGATAAGAGGTGTGTTGTGTGGAGAATTGGCAGAACGATTTACCTGGGTAAATCAGATACCGACGGAACAAACTGGGTACCTAAAATAGTTGTTACTTTGCCATACGACAGCATTGAACCTTATCCATTAGTTGCTCATATTTATAGCGGCGAAATTATAATATATGCCAATATCATTGACAATGGTTTTAATAAAGCAGCAGTAATTAGATTTGATTTAAATGGTGAAAATGTAACTTACAAAACTATTTTTGACTATTACCCATATAGGATTTATCTTGACTTAGATCATAATGAGGTTAGATATATTCGACCTGGCATTGGTGGTGTATGGGTAGGATTTAGTGATTTTTATGGAAATAACTATGCCGAAAATCAGTTTACCGCTAGGTCTCTCGGAGTATATTTTGAAATAATAAGAGCAGGTAATAAATTATTATATTTTTTTAGAGTCAGCACAACACTATATGTTGCTCAATCTGATTTGGACTGTACTAATTTCGTTCAAAGGTCAACGGGTAAGGGAGTATCTAATATAGGATTTGTCGCTGTAGATGGTTCTTATGCTTATACCACGTATTTTACTGCAAGTGCTTTTGGTGTTGGTAGAGTTAGTTCAGTAACTTCTACAACCACAGATTTTTCATTTATTGAAACTACATCAATTGGTTTCACATACTATGATATGTTCAAAGAAAATGGCGAATTATACGTTATTGAAGTATCGCAGGATAATAACGGCGTAAACTATATAGTTGTTGGTACGTGTGATTTGGGATTATCTAGTTTTTCCGAAGAATCTTACGAGGTCGGTGACTTTATTGACGATGTAAAGGTTGATGCAAGCGGAGATTATTATAAATACACTTGGAGTCAAGAACAGTTATATAATGAAGGAAATATTAGTTCACTTCACTTGTGGACATACCCAGGCAACGGCGCAATAACCCCAATAACCGCACAATGTAAAATAACAGATATACTCACCGATGCAAGCACAGGTAAGACGATTACACTTCTAGGAGGTGTTTGAAATAGCAACAATTGATTACGACAAAATGATTTCCGCTAGGGCATTTGGCGAAGCGGCAGGGCAACAGGTTAATTGGTTGGGTGGAGACGTTGGTAAAAGAAGTTTTACCATGGGAGATACTTTATACCGTGAGGATACCGGAGATTTTAGTATTAACCCAGCGAATAACAGGGCATATGTCAATCCGAGTAAAGCGACGATGCTTAATCAGGCAAAGGCATACGGTAGTTTAAATGCCGATACGCTTAATCAATATAGACCAATGGTTAGTGATATGGTCGGACAAACCTATAAACCTAAGTTCTCCGCACTTGAAAGGCAGTACAATAATCGAGAGACATTGGCGAACCAAAGACAAAGAGCAATAGATAACGACTTTAGTTGGAGTAAGACTAAGACAGGCATTAACCAGAGAAACGACAGAGAAAAACAGGCATATAGTTTGGCTAAATATGGCGGTTCTGACTATATGAGTCGTAAACTTGAAGAATCATATCAACCGATCTATGCTGAAATGGAAATGCAGAAAAATAACGCATTATTGAACCTTAGCGAAAACTATAATATGGGTATGAGTGAACTTGATGGGCAGTATGGTGACTTACTGGATAGTCAAACAGCAGCAGAGAATAAGATGCTCATGGATATTTATGACAGAAACCAAAAGAACGCTTTAGGACTTGCCGACGCTACGAGCAACTACGGCAAAGACATTGCCGAAGCGGATAAAGCGGAGTTTGACAGGGATATTGATTATGCTACAACATTTAAAAAGGATCGCAATACAGGAGAATATACCCTTGGTGGCAGGGGCGACATTATTGATATGACCGGAGTTGATCCGGAAACAGGTCAACCGTCATATTCTGCAATGAAGGATGAAAGACAGTTTGCTTTAGATAAGGCAACGAAAGAAGCGCAGATCAATAAGTATAATCTCGATGCAAGCGGCAGGGATACGGTAAGCGAGAGACAGAACGCTGCTACTGCTGACCTTCTCAATAAGGCGGTTGGTCGGTACAATGAGAATATGCAGAATGGTTTGAAGTATCCCGGTTACTATACAGTTAGTTCGTTGCTGAGTGATCCTGAATGGATGATTGAGGCGAAGAAGTCAGGCGCAAACAGCAAGGATGCTATTGATATGTTGTTGACTTCGATTGGGACAACTCCTTCTGAATTCTTTGCTGGGGAAACTGCAAAACTATTGCCGCTATATAACCAATTGGGCGGCGGTGATAGCGCATTAATGAGCAAAGCGTTAGCGGCAGCGCAGAAAGATCCGAACTTCGGTATTGACCCCGAAACGGATAGAGAACTGATTAACTACTACAAGGGCATATTAAGTGGCGGTAGTGGTGCTATGACTACAGCAGGCACACCTACAACCGGCGCAACCGATGAAGAAATACAGCAATACCTCAAATAAGCGAGGTGATATAATTGTCTCAACAAAAACTATATGAAGCGGTCAGGTCGGGTAGAGTTAAGTTAACTGATTTGAACGATGATGGTAAGCAGGCACTAAGGGAATATATGTCTACTAAAGACAAACCTGCTACACCTAAACAATCTACCTATAGTAGAATTGATAGTAAGGTTGGCGGCATACTTCCGGGCGGTAGCGACTTTAAACCTTCTGAGTATGGCATAAGCGATAAGTTTGCGAAAGATAATCCGGCAATTAGTAGGGGATTGGCGACAGTCGTTAGTCCTCTAAAGGCGGTATTTGACATACCTTCCGTTGAACGTGCTAGTCAGGCAGGCAATGAAGTTAGATTCTTGACGGAAAATCCAGATAAGACGGACACAGGTTCAAGTACCAAAAACATGGTTGCTGACTTTATCGGGGGTGCTACTGGTTTTATTGGTGGCAGTCCCGGTAGCATTATGCCCTCTGCAGGTGGTGCGTTGTTTGGTGGTGGTGCTAAAGCAACAGGTAAGATATTACCTAAGACAACTAGACCGATAGTAAGAACGGCGGCAGAAATGGCAGGAGGTAGCGTTGTCTATGATTTAGGTAATGCAGCAGCAAATGGACATTCACCTACAGTTGAGGACTTGGGAGTTGTGGCAGCGCAAAATGCTTTATTGGGTGCAGCAACCTATGGACTAGGTAAGGGTGTAAGTAGGTTGTTTAAGGATAAAACAGAGATACCTTTAACAAAAAAAGAAGTCACCTCTCCAAAAGTCAAGCAGGACATACCTGCCGACATTAACTTAGCAAGAAACGTAGTCAAGAACACAACCAACTTAGGCAGGATAAACAGGATAATTGATGCTTACCCTGAGTTAGCGGCAGAATACCCACAGTTTCGTTTACAGCAGGGCGACAAGGTTATCTTACCTAACGGCAAAGAAGCGACCGTTAAAACAAATGACAGGATGATTATACAGGTTGATGTAGATGGTAAGGCTGCTAGTGTTGGGCGTAAGGTTGTTAATGTTCCGGAGGTTAAAACTGAGGCGGTATCTGAAGTAGCAACTCCTGAGATAAAACAGCAACCAGTTATCAACGATGTGCCGAGAGTAAATAACCGAAGCGGTGCTGATACTTTTGACGATGCGGTTAGTGAAACAGTTAGCGACAACTACAATAAAGCGGTTGAACTTGTTACGCAAAACAATAGTCCTTCTATCTCATTACTACAAAGAAACCTAAAAATAGGTTATGCCGAGGCAGCAAGACACATTAACCGCATGGAGTCAGAAGGTATTGTTAGTGCCTTTGATGGCAACGGTAGAACTGTTTTGAAGCAGGGCAATAAAACAGCGACAGACATTGAAACTGCTTTTAACGATTTGGGCAATGCTGCACAAGAAGCAGGATACAAGAAAACTATGGATGATGTTGCTAAGCAGGGATATGTGTCGTTTGCTAAGAAAGAATCTGCCGATTTATTCCGCAACGATCCTAGATATGAGGGATGGAAGGAAGAACAGGTTAATGGTGAATATCGGTTTAGTCCACAAGAGAACGTACCTTCCATTACTACTCAAATTAAGGTTAATCGTGGCAGTAAGGGCGTAGCAAACATAACACTACCCGATGCCGACCATGCCCTATTGTTTGAGTTAGATAAGCAAATGAAGATGCTTAATAACGAGAAAACATATTCGCAGGAATTGGAAGTCTTGGCGGAGCAAAACTACAACAAACTTAAAGACAAGTTTCCGGATCCCATCGGTACTGCCGACACTTACCGCAGGAGTGTTTTGAATGGTGCGAAGGATATTGAGAAGGACGGGACTTATGCGGCAGAAACTTTTGAGGCGGTTAAGGCAAAACTTGATGCCGAGGCAAAACGATTTGATATTCCGGTAGATAAGAGAACATCTAAGAATGTCGGGGATAGAAAAGTTAATGCTATGCAGTACAATCACCCCGAGTTGAAACCACATATTCAAGAACAGGCTAAAAACATCATGGGTGATCTTGCCGCATCATTAAAGGCAGCGCGTGGCGGTACTACCGTTTATGGCGAGAATACGGGCGGCGAAAACATTTCATTCGGTAATAAGCGCATGACTACTAATACTATTGCTAAGATATTGGACGAGCAGAAGGTTAGTTATGCCGACATTAATAACGCTTTACAGCGCATTATTGACGATGCAGGGCAGGAGAATGTTGCACTTGCTAAACGGATTGAGTTGCTAATTGACGAGCATTTGACCGATGGATATACCGATATTTACGGTAATAAGTATCCTCCGAGTAAAGAATACGTCGATGCTAAAAACAAGGCGTATGGTACGGATATTAAGTCAAAAGAACAGTATAAGGATATGTCAGACGAGGATTGGGCAGAGTTAGAACAGTTGCAGGGTGAGATAGAGGGTAAGGGTGACGTTAAGCAGGAAACCCCTGAGTTATCCGCAGAGGTAGGCAATAAGTCTACATCGGAAGTTAAAACTATTCCTTCATATGATGAATTTAGTAATAAAGTCATGGATATATACAATAAGCAAGAAAAGAAAGCATATGCCGAAGCAGACAAAAGGCAAGAGAAACTTATTGCCGAAAAAGAGAATATCCTTAACGGTATTATAGATGGCAGTATTAGTCCCGACGAAATATTAAGCAAGCGTAAAGAATTGCGTATAACAAGAAACGATAACGGAACATATTCTTATAGTCGTGGTAGTAAAAAATATACCACAACAGAACCTGTTGCCGATGTTGAAACTTTTAAACGAAACCTTGCTAGTGAATTAGTTGAGGATAATATTAAGAACATCAAGAGGAAAGATAAGTATGCAGGTGTTATTGATGCTGCAAGGAAAAATACGAATAAAGAATTAGGACTAGGTAGCGACACTATCTATGATAGTCATCAGGAAATGTACGATAAACTTTATGGCAGTAAAACTATGGCAGAGGACATTGGACTAAAACCGGAGAAAGCGGACGAGTTAATAATTGAAGGGAATAAGGTTACTGGTAGTGCTGAATCTATTCCAGGGCAGGCAGGCACATATGATCCCGGCACAATTGGGGCGGCAAGGTTAACCGTACCGGAAAAGCAAGCAACTCTCCCAGGCACTAATGAAAAGGTGCGGTCATTCCAGAGAACTGCCATTGATGCGCCTGTAACCGATTTAGATACCAAGGCAGGTCTACTGGTTGATATTTACACAGAAGGTCCGGGCGCATATAAATCCATAACCAATATCGAAACCGAGGCAGCAGCAAGAAAGTTTATCGAGGACATGGGAGAAGGAGAAGCACTTAGGTATGTTTTCGATGAAACTGAGGTATCGGCATTAAAACCTGCAATGGCAGGACAACTTGCATATGCGCTACAAAAACAGGGAAAGCATTATACATCAGTAGAATTGCTTGAAAGTATGGGCAAGCAACTTACTTCTGCCGGTCAAATGGCGCAGGCAGTAAAAATATTTATGAACTTATCTCCCGAAGGTGTACTTATCAAGGCAAACAAAGAAACCAAAAAGGCGTTTAACGAACTACCGAAACAAACTAAAGATAAGCACGACGATCTGAGCGGCAAACTGCAAGAAGAATTTGACGGTATCGACAAAGAAGCAATTGACCAAGTGGTTAGCGAGACTCCCGAATTGGGCGGCAAGAAGCAACCGGACAAGAAAGGCAATAAACCCGGCAAACCTACTACCGAGAAGAAAGAGTTTGACCCTGCCGCCGTATTAGCGCAAAAGGTCGTTCAATGGACTAAACCGATGATGCCTAAAGCAATCACTTCTGAGATGCAAATGGTTAGGACATTGTTCAAAAAGGCGCAGGAGGTATTACCTAAAGATAAAGTTAAACCCGTTAAGACAAACGCATTAGACGAAATCGCAACCGCACTACAGCAAAGCGACAACTACCGCAAAACTTGGGAAGATTCAAAGAAGGTTATCCTGGAGCAGAACGGAGAAATACCGCAGGTCATGAAAGACGTTGAAGCATACGTTGAGCATTTCCTTAATGTGCCGTATTCTGAGAGATCGCTTAGTCGTGTATTAGTCGAAGCAATGAAGGATAAGAGTTTTGACTTAGAGCAGTCTGCATTTGGTCCAATGTCACCGAATTTCCGAGGAACTAAAGCAGAGAATAACGCCTTTATTCAGTCTATCGTTAAAGATAGTGGGTTGACCGGAAAGAACGCCGAAGTATTGTCCTTAGAATTAGGCAGTAAACTTGATAAAGCGTTGAAGAAGAAGCGTGACGATAAGACTTCTGACTTAGCGAAAAGGATTATAGGTATGGCGGTTGACAGTCCGAAAGGTGCCGAGACTAACCCCGTCAAAGAAATGTTTAATATTCTGATGCAGAAAGCAAAAGAGTCTATGCCGAAGGTAGAAGGTGCTAAGTCTGCCAAGGATGGCATGTTGCCGATATATAACGCCTTGAATAACCGCAAAATGTTTAATCAGGTATGGTCAGAGGCGAAGAAGGATATTGTTAAGCAGTTAGAAGCGAAGGGATTATCTGTTGAAGGTGTTAACCTTGACCAAATGTTTGCCGAACTTCTCTATCACCCCTACACTAAGGGACAGTTAAGTAGGGAGGTTACTAAGGGTATCAAGCAGTACGGTATTGATGTGAATAACATTGTCCGGCAACACTTTACCGTAGTTGATAAAACAGGTCAGACGTTGGCTGAAAAGTTGACTACTCGCGGTATGTTACCAAAGGACGAAGCGGCATTGTTGGCTCAGGACATTCAGGCCAGATTTGCCGAGATAGCGGAAATGAAGAAAGCGCAGATATTGAAGAATATGTTTCGCGAGAAGTCGTTGACTAAAGAACAGAGAACTATTGACCAGAAGATTGTTGAACTTTCAAATTTGGGCGCATTGTCTAAGGAGCAATACAGACGGTCGGTTGCTGAGAAGATGGGGTTGCCGGTGTTGACCGAGGATATTGCTAATAGGTTGGTTGCGTTGGCAGAGCAGGCGCAGTTGGCGACTGGTCGGCGGTCGGAGATATTGAGGGCGCAGATGTTGAAAATACTAGCGGAACAAAAACCTGTATCGTTTACTAGAAAGTTTGATGCTTTGCGTAGAATTGCAATGCTACTAAACCCTAAAACACTATTGGCGCGAAATATTGGCGGCAACGCTATATTGGGAACATTTGAGAATATTAAGGACATTCCAGGAAGTATTGCTGACAGAGCAACAACGGCATACCTTAAAAAGAAGGGCATTGATGCAAAAAGAACTACTCTTGCACCTTCAGTAGAGGGAATTGCTACACAGGCAAAGGGTATTGTAAAAGGTGCTAAATTAGTTACGGAGGACATCAAACTTGGTGTTGATACTTCTCCTACAAGAGGACAGTACGAAATACCAGTCGGAAGAACCTTCGACAATAAGGTGCTTAATTTCTTAGATAACGCTACAACGAGAGGTTTGCAATACGGAGATAGAACATTCTTTCAAGGTGCATATGACGACGCATTGCGGCAGCAAATGAAAATTAACAAGACAGATAAACCAACTCCCGAAATGGAGGATTTTGCATTAGAAGTAGCAAAAGACAGGACATTCCAGAATGATAGTGAAGTGTCTAACGCTATTATCTATTTGCGACAAGGGTTAAACAAACTTGGAGCAAAAGCAGGGATAGGCAATAAGGAATGGGGATTAGGAAATATCGCTATTCCATTCGCAAAGACACCTGGAAACATTATGGATAAAGCTATTGATTATAGTCCGTTAGGATTTATTAGTGCAGCAAAGGAAGCATATCGCGGTAGTAAGGGTGAATTTAATCAAAAGAAATTTGTCGATGCTATAGGCAGAGCAGTAACAGGAACCGGGTTGATTCTACTTGGTTACGATCTTGCCCGAAGTAATGTTATAACAGGGCAGCAAGATAAAAACTCCAACGTAGCTAGTTTTAAAAAGAACTTGGGCATGTCTCCTTATTCTTATAATATGAGTGCCGCTATTAGGTTGTTAAGCGGGGAAGATCCGAAACCTAAGAAGGGTGACGTAATAAGGACATATGATTTTGCCCAACCAATAAGCGTCGCATTGGCGGTTGGTGCTGATATATATTCTGGAATTAAAAACCGTAAACGCGCCTCAAACTTGGTTGCCGAATCAATTAAAAGTGGTGGCAATGCACTTTTAAAGCAGTCAGTTTTGCAAGGTTTAACGCGAATGGTTGGCGGTTACGATACTATGCAGGGCGTACTTGATACTATATTTCAAGCACCATTACAGTTCATTCCTACAGTCAGCGGTCAGATAGCAAAGATAACTGACAAAAATGCCCGCGAAACAAGAAGTCAAAGCATGTATGAAGAAGTGATAAATAAAGGTAAGGCGAAAATACCTGGACTAAGTTCATCGTTGCCGAAAAAGGTTGATACTCTTGGTAGGGATATAGAGTCAATATCAGGTGGAAATACATTCTTTAATTCTTTTATAAATCCAGGACTTACTAAGAAATTCAATCCTTCTGAAGTTGAGCAACGAGTTTTAGATGTTTACGAAAAAACTGGCGACGCTTCAATATTGCCAAGGGTTGCCGATTCTTCCTTTAAGGTAAATAGGATTAATAAGAAAAGTGAACCTATTAGCATTGACCTTACAGGACAGGAAATGTCCGACTATCAAAAAAATATGGGTACTAAGGTGTTTGAAGGATATTCAAAGTTGTCGCCAAAAATGCGACCAGAGATCGCCGTTAAACGAATGAAAAGCATTTTGGATAGTGCTAATGAATATGCCAAGATACAACTACTAAAAAGCAGGGGTTATGTGGTGGTCAAAAGAAACGGTGGAGTAGTTGTCAGGTAAAATAATACTTCTCGTTTTTGCTATGATGGAGTATAATTCAAATAAAAGGGGTTATGCTCTATGAATATGAGAAGTAGGTTTGAATTGTTTTGGTCTGGAGAAACTAAGTCGTCATTAAAAACACTGTTTTATATTTTTTGCATGGTTGGTACTTGGAATATTGTGGAGTCGTGCGAATGGGGCATTTACTACGTCATTAAGCAAACACTTATCATATGGTTCGTTGGAACAGTTTCTTACTATATGGCTAATAGGTTAAAATAATTTTCTTCATCGACAAATTATCCCTAGATTATGAACAAAGATTTTGCATATAATTAACTAATCAAATTTAGGGAGGTTTGTTGTTATGAAAAAGTTACTAATCTTACTTACGGTCACACTTCTATTGTCGCTGTCTGTACCTGCATTTGCCGCTATCGGGATAAACGTCAACGGTCAAGATGTGTATTCTGATGTGTCAGCGCAAAACATTGGCGGCAGGGTAATGGTTCCGGTTCGTTTAATTGCTGAGATATTCGGCGCGAATGTATCGTGGGACGAATCAAGGCAAACGGTAAATATCGTGTGGCAACCAAAGCAGGTTATAAGTCAGCAGGTACAACCGCAGACATATAATGATACTGATTATGAAGAAGAATATGCCGCCGCTTATGAGGAAGAATTAGAGAACGCAAGGCAGTACGTCATTGATATGTATGAGTCGCAGCGAATCGTTCTGCAAGCGCAGATGGATCAAGAGTGGAAGGATTATTGCAAGCAATACACTAAAAATTCTCAGACAGCTCCAGATAAAAACTCTTGGTCATACAGGGAATTACAGAAGGAATATGATCCATATTTCAAGTCTTTGGAAGTCCAAAGGGATGCAGAATTGAATAGAATTAGGTAAACAAAAAGCACCCGAAAGGGTGTTTTCTTGTTAATAATTGTGGTATAATATACATATGGGACATCATGGATTAGCTACCTATGATGGTGCGGAAACTCCTATCCGCACTCCCATATTAAATAATTAGGAGAATACGCCTTTAGGAGGGGTGATTTTTTATGCAACAAGAGAAAACAGTCAGAGAATTGCTTTTATCCGAAAACTACATACAGGTAAATAAGTTGCTTATTCATGCTATCGGACTACATGAAACAATACTGTATTGCGAATTATGCTCAAGGCAAAAGTATTTTGCCGATAAAGGGTTATTGTCTGATGAAGGTTACTTTTTTAATACCGTAAATGACTTATACGCAGGGACAGGCATTACCGAAAAACAACAGAGGGCAGCAATTAAGAATTTGGTAAAGATTAAGTTGTTGCATGTGGTTGTAAAAGGTTTGCCGGCAAAAAGGTATTTTAAAATTAACGACAACGATAATATGATAATTGACCTGATTAAGAAGGGTAAAGACGCTCATAATGCAATAAAAGAGTCGTCAGCCCTTAAATATCAACAGTTACGCCAAAATGGAGGAAGTACATCGGATAAAATAGCAGAAGTACCTCCGCAATATGGGCGGAGTAATAAGAACAATCTTAATAAAACCAATCAAGAAGAAAAATCTTATAATGTATATAATGTTGCTTTTACTGAAAAGCGTAAAAGCAATGTGTCATATAGAATATTTATAGATATAATTAAAAGCAGTATTTATCCGTCTGACCCATTAGAAATTCAATGCGTTAAATATTTCTTTTCTAAATACCGTAATCTATTAGAAGAAGATCATCCTGCCATGAAGGACGAGCAGATGCAAAATGCCATCGACATTATAGGGATACATTTAATATCTGCTGAGTCAGCAACGGAGATAATTGACGAATACTTTGATGCAGAAATGGATTGTGACTATAACCTTAATCATTTTGTTAGCGGAGATATAATCCAGAACAGAATGTATAGTACCGGAAATTATTAAAAAGAAATAACCACTCTCAACAGGGTGGTTATTTTTCGTCCGACACATATTCAAATAAGTCGCCCGGTTGGCATTTGAGAACCTGACACAGTTTGCCGATTTGCTCTATTTCTATTCTCTTTGTTGTGCCATGCCATAGTTGCGAAACAGTACCGGGGCGTATTCCTGTTAATGCGGTCAACTCTCTTTGGTTTATGCGATGCCTACCCATTAACTCGGAAACTTTGATTACTACTTTAGCCATAACTTTTCCACCTCCTACCGTATTCAGTATAACACTTAGGGTTATAGAATTGCAACTATTTTTTAATATATTACTTTTGTCGTATTGACATACTACCATAAGAGTAGTATAATTTTAATTAGAAGTAACACAGATATAAGTTGTGGGGAGGCAGAGAGATGGATAAAAGTTTCAGAGAATGTTTTGCGGAGTTGTGTGCAGACCGGGCGAGTGATGCTATTGTATCGGCACGACAGAAGGATGATGAGTATATCGAAGCAATGGACAAACTGAAAATTGCCAGTAATCAGGTTAGTCAATTGTTGAGTGTGGAGAATCAGGGGTTATTTACACAACTACTTGACGCTTACAGTAACAGACAGATATGCGAAACTCGTCTGGCGTATGAGCAGGGTATGCGTGACGGGTTGCGGTTAAATAAAATAGTTGGAGGAGTAGCATGAATAAAACTTTGAGATTAGTTGGTACGACGACTATTTGCGGTGTCAGTGTTCCTAAAATTGCAGGCGGTTTCGGTGAAGATAAGAAGGCAATGTTGGCTAAGACTATTGCCGAAATTCACGGCAGGGAATTGAAACGTGTTAACGAAGATATTAATAATAACCGAGATAGATTCAAAGACGGTATAGACATTATTGATTTAAAGAGAACTAATTTCGAGGTCAATTTGGTCGACCACGGAATTATGAGTCAAAATTCTGTTAATCGCTCAGAAACTATCTACCTCCTATCCGAAAGAGGTTACGCCAAACTCCTAAAGATTTTTGACGATGATCTTGCGTGGGACAAGTACGAAGCAATCCTGGATGAATATTTTCATATGAGGGATGAAATCGTATATCCATTGACAACCGGCAGACACAACTATTTACAGATAGCACCAATAATTGAGGACGAACTTGCCATAGCAAAACTAATTGCTGATGCGACTGGAATAAAACCAGGAATAGCAAATTCTATAGCCATAAATAGGATAGAACGCAAAACTGGTGAGTCTATGGAAGAATACAAGAAGGCACTACCTTCCGCAGAACATGAAACTGGTATTTACACCGCTACTGAGTTGGGACTGAAGATAGGCGGTATCCGTGCGGTAGATATGAATAAGAAACTTTCAAGTCTTGGGTTACAGTATCGAGATACGTATACCCGCACATCAAAGAAAACCGGAGATAGGAAGACAGAGAAACAATGGCGACTATCTGAGGAAGGTCGAAAATACGCAGAAGAATTTCCATACGAAAGAAACGGTCATAGCGGTTATCAGATAAAGTGGAATGATTCGGTTATGCAGTTATTGTAAGGTATTAGTTAGTCAATATAAGCACTCCTTCGGGGGTGTTTTTATTTTGCGGAAATGAGGTGATAAACTGTGCAGACACCGCCTCCAGGGAAGCGGTTCTACAGGGACGTTACCCCTGTGTCTGCAAGGACATGATACCATTACCCGGTCAGGGAAGCAATACTGATACCGCCAGGGGGTGTATTGAATTGAGTGATAATGTTCGTCTAGAGGAGCAAGTAAAAACGCTTTTCGTCAACTTGGAAAAATTAGAGACATATCAAAAGAAGCATGAAGACGACGACAGGGAAGCGTTTTCGGGGGTGCTTGATAAATTGGAAGATATGAGAAAGGATTTTCAGAACAGGTTGCCTGTGTGGGCAACTTTTTTAATCGCCGCATTAACATCTATTTGCGGCATGTTAGGTGGGATGGCAATAAAATGAGAGTTAACTCAAAATTAGCCATTGTTATTGCGCTTATAATTGCTGTTTGCGTTTTCTCCGTTTCGTTATCTTATGCGGAAGATACGAAGTTAGACATTAACCAGTTGACAGACAAACAACTTACCGCCGAATTAGTGTCCATAAAGGGCATAGGGCAGGTTACAGCGCAGAGGATAATCAAGTATAGGCAGGAGAATAAACCCGTCACTGTGGACGAACTGGACGCGATTAAGGGCATCGGAGAGAAGCGATTGACCTTGATAAGAAAGAAATTTAGGTAGTATAATTTAGCGTTTTTGCAAGTTACCAGCAAGTTAAAAAAACGACAATAGGAGGAATAACCCATGTTAATAGTCATAGATCCCGGTCATGGTGGAAAAGACCCCGGAGCAGTAGGAAACGGATTGCAAGAGAAGCAACTTAATTGGACGGTTGCAAACTTAGTCAAGGATAAACTCGCTAAGTACGATGTAGAGGTTACTATATCCCAACCATCCTGTACTAATCCGAACTCTGATAAGAATACCGAGTTAAGCGGTCCGGTCAATGATGCAATACGTTTGGGAGCAGATTATTATTTATCCATCCATACCAACGCAGGTGGTGGAACTGGTTTTGAGTCATTCATACACAACAACGCGAGCAGGGCAACTGACTTGATACGTAACATTATTCACGACAATACTGCCCCGGTATTTACTAAGAACAATATGCCGGACAGGGGCAAGAAACGTGCTAACTTCTATGTGTTGCGGAAGATGCAGGAGAAAGGTATACCTGCCATGTTGATTGAGAACGGTTTTATCGATACCAAGAAAGATGCTGATAAACTAAAAGATTCGGCATTTCTTAGTAAGTTGGCAAATGAGATCGCTTATGGCATGGTGTTGGCGTTCAATCTAAAAACTAAAAGTGGGGTGGCATAAATGGATTATCAAAACATAGCAACGGTAGCACTTGAAGTAGTAGCAACGGCAGCAATACCGTCACTCATATACATTATAAAGAAGGTAGCAAGTGACTTCATTGCACAGCACTTCGATGTTAAGAAAATGCAATTAGAGTTATCTCATGCCGGTATCAACTTCACCTCTGAAAAGGTATCCGAGATAGTAAATAGCACTATCGAGAACGCAATTAAGGCATTAAATTTGCCTGCTATAGTAAATGTACCAGTAGAGGATAAAGAGTCGCTAAAACAGGCTGAAAATGCGCTTACACAGGAGGTTAGTGGTAATACAGAATGGATAGTCGGCGAAGACTTTATCGTTAAGATTAACGGAACTCAGAAGGATTTCTATACTCCTAAGAGTGTCGGGGAGGATACCTTTAATATATTAGTCGAAAGGGTTTACTTGATTGACGGAGTAGTTAAAACTAACCGTCCGTTTGTGGAATATTTAATGTCTTAGGTGGTTAAACTAAAATACGAGAATTAATTTTTATACCCCCGGTGACTTCGGTTGCCGGGTTTTTATTTTTGGACAAAAAACAAAACTACCCTTAGTATAATCTAAAAGGTAGTTTTGTCGTCATGTCCTTCATAGGGACTACTGGCTGTGAAGGTAGGTCTCGAACCTACGACAAGCTGATTAATAGTCAACCACTCTACCAACTGAGTTACTTCACAATACGGAGGGACTAACTTCATATTAATCCTAATTTTGAATTTGTTATTGCTGATTCGCCACGAATTCTAATTAATTCCCTGTCTGCCACAGTTGCTTTTTGGGTAAAAAAAGAACGCTCTCGCGTCCATCTAAAGGCTAAATTTTTTCAACGGAATACACTACTACTAGATTCAATAACAATGCTAATTCCACACGGAGGTATTCACTTCCTTTCGCCTCAGATTATCGGAGTAACCGCCATGTACGCATATCACGCGAAGACAGAGGCGTAGCGGTTCGATGTGAATATTATACCACCGAGTTAATTGTGTTGCAACTGTTTACGGTAGAAGAATACTGTATACAGTTTATGGGTAAATAAAAAACTCCCTCAGTTAGAGAGAGTTTGTGTGTTGTTGGTTGACTACTTCCCAGTCATCGGCAAGCAGATCGGTTATGCTCGGAACCCATGTGTTGTATTTACAGTTGACATTAAATAGAACGAGACATTTGTTATCAATCGGAACATTGTCGGCAGTATATAGACTAAGCATACTAACGTGCATATTTTTGCCGTTCCAACCTTTCCTTGATATACAGTCACCTTTTTTCAGAGCATCCAGCGCCTGACCGAAGTTCAGTCCCGTCTTTTGGGTGCTTTCCGTTTCACCATCAGCATCATCATATGTAGCCTCGAAAATATCAGGTTTGCAGGGGTATTTCTTCGGTAACACTATTTATCCCTCCATAATCCTCTATTCGTCATTCAATTATACTACTAAGCAAATAAAAATTCAACCGTTTACGGTATATTTATACCGTTTGCAGGAGAAATAATCTCCGGCATAGAATAGTTATAGTATCACCGGATTATCTTACTAGCATAAATAATCCCGAAGTATATCTACTAAAGGTCGCCTTCCACGGTCGGCCTCTTTTTTTTACTCAAAACAAAACTCCCCACACATACCCTATTTTTAAAGTGCGCGCCATGGTGTACGTCAAGGTTCGCTGTGCTTACACACCCACACTTTAAAGATAAGATACGTTGGAGAGTTTTGTCACCATCAATGCCGTATACTGCATCTCTTGGGTGTTTATGAGATTTTTATTCGCTTATTTACTACTCCGGTATGCTAAAACCTCTTAATATCAACCGTCTGTAGTGTCGCTTTAAGGTACGATCAAGACCTATCATGTCTGACCAATAATGTCCATCAAATAGGGTTCTTTCGTTCCCATAACCGTTAAGCGGGCAAGGAATCAAACCTTGCAATTGCCGGGCACTAGTCACTAGACTCTATGTCCGAATTGCCACGGACTCACTTCCCGGTCTTAGATATAGCGTCACTCTTTGCGCCTCCGCTTATTTACCGTCCCACCATGGTGCGCCTGATTTAGACAGAGGCGTGGTGGGATCTGTTGATGTATTATACCACCCAGCAAAAACAATTTCAACAACTTTTTCCCTAAAACTTACCTGCAATATGGACAAATTCTATCCGCATAAACTTAACGAACAGCATAGCGAACGGAGGTATGTTATGGAGAAAAAAAATAACCTTCTTGCCGATGGCATAGATGCCCTTAAAATAGCATGGAGACACCGTAAGGGCAACGAAATACCTGCAACCATACTAGACACTATAGACATACTTTATCCCCCAAATAAACCCCGTATATTGCCTATACGGAAGGGGATTAAGAAAACTCCTACAGGTTGGCATATGATATTTACTATGCGCCCCGGCACCTCATTTAACGCATTAAAAAGTCAGCAAGACTACTTTGAGGATGCTACCGGGTTGAATGTGGAAATGATTAAGAAGGGGAGGTTTTTGTACATGGACATAAACACTAACGAGATACCAAGTAAGTTAGAATACGTTTGGGATTATAGCGGAAAATTAGACTTGCCTATACCTGTCGGAATTAGCAAGCAGGGACTAGAAGTGCTACCGCTTGAAGAATCTCCGCATCTACTTGTTGCCGGAGTACCGGGGTATGGAAAATCAAACTTTCTGCATGTCCTTATTGCTTCATTGCTGCCAGTAGCACGAATAGGAATTATTGACCTAAAGCGGTTAGAATTCGCCTATTTGAAGGATTATGCGGCATTAGCAAAGACAGAGGAAGAAGCGTTATTGTTGATGCAGTCTGTCGAGAAAGGCATGGAGCAGCGTATAAGGACATTAGAAAAGGCAAAGGTAGTTAAAATTCAAGACTACAATAAAACAGCGAAAGAACCATTACCATTTATTGTTGTCGTGATTGACGAACTAGCAGAAATATCTTGCAAGGATACAATCAAGTTAGTTGACCGCATAACCAGACTTGCTAGGGCGGTTGGAATATCTGTAATAGCGGCAACACAAAGACCGTCAACAAAGGTTTTGCCGGGCGACACAAGGGCAATGTTCCAAGCGAGGTTATGCTTTCAAGTTGCCGACGAATTAAATAGTCGCATGGTGCTAGGTGAAAATTGCTCTATTGCCGCACATTTGCCGGGAATAAAAGGCAGGGCGATATATAAGTTTGGTATGGATACCAAGGAAGTACAGACAATGCACCTGCCAGTCAAACAGGCAAAAAATCTATTGAAAGGCAGGGATATGGATGTTTTTAACGAGTGGTGCAATGTCTCACAGAAAACACGGCTATTGCCGCGATAACGAAATAGCATGGCGCGTAGGTAGTCATAAATGTCTTAACGCCGAACAGGTACAGGTATTACTATTCCCATTGACCGCATCTGGTAAAAGAAAATGTCAGCAAAGATTAAAGAGGTTGACCGATCAGTTAAGGTTACGACGTTTCCGTTATTCGCCAGAAGAACCATACGCATACTTCCAGAAGGAAATTAAACAGATAGAGCATACCGTATTGCTTAATTGGGCGGTTATCTGGATAGAGCGACAATTGAAGTCATGGGAGGAAATTTACTCCGTAGACTTCAATTATGACATGAAAATACTAATTACAGATTGCTTTATTGCTATTAAAAATACAATCACGGGTCAGTTTAGGTTTCTGTTTATCGAAATGGACATTCATCATCCGGGTAACGAGTTTGATAAGGTGCGGAAATATAATAAGTTGTACGATAATTTACCAGATCAATGGTGGGTAAAGCATACTAAGCGGTTTCCTGCCGTTTTAATAGTCACTAACGACGAGCGAAAGTTAAAGGAAATTAACAAAATGATTAAGTCGGAGAATAAAAACGGGTTGGAGTTTAGAAGTTATCTTGTGGGAAATTTACGCCGGGAGGTGCTGGGATGAGGTATATTGCGGCAATAATCGGGTTACTACTATCTCCAATGGTTGCGTTTGCATTGTCGGAAGGTTTGCGAAATACGATGTCTAAAACTTTTGGCTGGGGTGGTGTAGGTAACAAGATAGTCATTCTCATGGTAATAGCGGTAGGGAGTTGGGTTGCTGAAATGGTTGCCGGTGCTGTTGGCAAGGGTAACTTTTGTGCCGTGATAAAAATAGTAGCAACTTTTCTGGCCATAATATTAGTTATCGGGGTTGCCTTAGATTTATTAGATCACGTATCAAGAATATTTGTGTAGGTGATGCTATGTTTACTATTATACAGGTTATAGTTTTTGTCATTGTATGTGTGTGTTTGCCTGAGTTGATGCTGTTGGCGTTGGTTGGTCTAATTGGTTTTATCGTCTGTAAGGTGACAAATAGGAGAAGTATAGGACAAATGATATTGCTATTAGTTGTGTTCTTAGGACTGGATATTATTGTTAGTAGGGTGCAGGAGATAATTGACTTTGGGAAGTTCATTAATTAACGAGTTAGTCGGTCGGTTGTTTGGTCGGTTAGTCGGTCAGTCAACTTGTCCACGTTTCGCGCTGCTGCCATTAATCCGTCGTTCCTCCTGATTATATACCGGAATTTTACGCTTGTCCATTTTGCTGTATTTGCTGGGTTTTTAAGGTGTTATCCGTTCTTTAGGTGTGTAGGGGTGCGAATAGGTTAACGAATGGAGAACGATCAGTATGACGAATAATTTAAAAGGAGTTGTTTTTAATGAAAAGAGAAGATTTTTCTAAGGTATTTGAAATTTTCCATGCCAAAATAGATAAACTTGATACTGACTATGAAAATGGCGTCGAGGAATTCGACAAGGCAATGGATGTTTGTATGTCTTTACTTGCTATATGCGAGGTATTTGCCGAGAATATGCCCGATGAAGTATTAGATGCGATTGATATTAAATGGGAATAGGAAAGTCTGTAACCCGAAAGGGTTATTTTTTTTGAGTAACTTTGTGCTGGATACGGTAGAAAAGTGTTGCATTGTATGTCTAAACGGTATATAATATATGTGAGGTGAGCAGAATTGAAGCGCAGAAGTATTTTTATGGATGATGAAAGACACGGTAAATTAAAGAAGGAGGCATGTAAGCAGAAGTTAAAAGTTTCAGAGTTAATTCGTCGGATTATTGATGAATGGTTGGATAATAGAAAGGATGATAACCAATGAACCCATACGGAACACTTGCTACTGCATGGATTGGTGTTAGTGTCTGCGTTATTGCCGCACCATATTTAACGCATAATGCTAATTGTTTATGGGCGTTTATGATACCTGCGCTAATTGGGGTGAAAAGTTAGCAATAAGAAGGAAGGAGGAAAGTTAATGAACATTATTGATGCTATTGTAGAATTAAACTCCGAGATTTGCGAGGATAATCCAAAACTATGCGGCGAAGGTATTCAGTTCATGTATTACACAAATGGTTTTGCCGATATAGTAAATTTCCTATGATATGAAGTCTATAGCTCCGACAGTGACATGGAGGAAGATGTTGAGGCGGCAGGTGGCATTAAGCAGTTTCTTATCGTTAAAGTTAGGGAGTATGTTGACATTGTTAGTAGTGTTGAAGTATTTCAGAATAAGAAGGGAGATTCTAACGAATTCTTCTTTCAACTTGTTCGTAGTTTTCTAGTCATGACACCATGTGTTGTTAGGGCGAGAAGTGACCATGCCTGTGCTGATTGCGCTATTACAGATAGTTGTGATTGGTATAAATCTATGATTGATATTGCTAGTAAATTAAAGGTGAGGGAGAAGGACTAATGGAAGTAGGTCAGAGGGTTTATGTGAAAGACCACTACAGCAGCAACAAAGAACCGAATGAATATGAGGTTATGAAGGTTGGAAGGAGTTATTTTTACATTGCTATAAATAACACTTCTAGACTATTCAAATGTGAGATTAAATCTCTTAGGTGCATTGATAGTCCTGGATTTAAGATATGCCTGTCAATGCAGGAGTATCTTGATGAGCAGGAGTTTACTTCCGTTCTAAGATACATAGAGAGGAAGATTGGGTGTCCTTATAAGAACAATATCACTCTTGGTAAGTTGCGGAGGATTAGGCGCATCATTGACGGAGGGGAGGAAGTAGAGTGAAATACAAAGAACTTATGAAGCACAGTCAGACACTAGAACGCAAAGTTGCCGCATTAAAGGAAGAAAACAAGTCATTCATTGGGCAGATTGACGAGTTGGTGCGCATTGAACCGATCGACTTAGAGAAAGATTCATTTGAATGGTATTGCCCATATTGTGCAGACAAAAACATTGAACAGGGGATATTATCTGTTTATGATGAAATTAAGTGTAGTAACTGCTCTATGGTATTTAGAATAACTATTGAAAGGAAGAAGTAAAGTTAACATGACCTTCGACTACAACAAAACAGAATCGGAACACTGCCTTGGGTGCGGTAGAAAGTTGACCGCTGCGGAGAGGGCAGAGGGGAAATGCGATAAATGTGGGGAGGAAGTATGAATGGGTGTATACGACCAGGTAATACAGGAACCATGCCCTAAGTGTGGCGAAGCAATGTACTCAGAAGGAGTTTCCAACGACATAGGTTATTGCTATCCACCGTTTCATTGTGAAAAATGCGGATACTCTGAAAGATGCGGATATGAGGGTATGAATTGTAATAAATGCGACCAATACGAGAAATGTTTTGGTGAATTGGAGGTGTAAAATGAAAACAACACCAATTCGTAACTGCCAGTCGTGCGGCAAACAATTTACTGATGGCGATATAGTGTATTATGCACGGTTGGACAACAACATCGTTTGCCCTGAGTGTTCGTATGGGCATAGCATCAGGGAGAAAAGACTTGTTGAGATAGAAAACTATTGCAGTCCTCCGATTGCTCGCTACAATGCCCTTGTGAAGATTTTAAAAGGTGTCGGTATTACTCCTACTCATGCCGAGGAAAAGTTTTTACTGTGGTTTAGTACGTGGGATAATGAAACTTCTGCAACCTTGCGTGGGTTACTGGAGAAGTGCTTGGGGGTGGGTGGTAATGGTGAATAGTCAAATTAAATTCTACTCAATACCGAAATGGGCGAAGTATATTGCTCAGGATGGCAGATCGGAACATGTGTCTGTCGTGGTTAGTAGTACCTTGAAGGAGGTTAGTCGTTGAGCAATCAACTCCTAAATAACATTACTGAGGCAGAGATTGAAGAGCAGGGCAAAGCAATGGTCGATATTTACTGTGAAGATTGCGACTACACTACAGGATACATGGACTATAAGAGTGCTGTGTTTAAGATAAATATGCAGGGCGGTTACTTTATGTATGACGGTGAGGGTGGGGATGAAAACAGGTGTCCTATGTGTAAGAATGATAGTTTAGTCATTACTAATTAGGGGGAGGTTAACCGTTGATCAGTATTATTGATGAAGCAATTAAAAAGGCAAATGAAATTATGGGTAAGTGATAACCGCTTCGGCGGTTTTACTTTTTCCAGAACTTCCACCAGGACCGCTTACTTTGTCATTATTTACTTGACTTGACGTTAGTTTGGCGTTATAATATAGGTAGAAAGTAGGTGATTATTTTGGCCGGAAGGAAAGATAGAGTAACTATTTACGGTATTAATGATGCTCTGAGGGAAAAAATTAAGGCAATGGCAGATAGTAAAGGTTTGTCAGTGTCTGACTATTGCAGGTTGGCCGTATTAGATAAATTAGAAAGGGAGGGAGTAAGATAATTCCAAAATTAAATGAATTAGCGTTATGTAGTATTTGTGGTGAAAACTATTTTGCTTATCTTTTACCACCCGCAAATGGTACAGACAAAAGCGTTTTTATATGCTGTAGGTGTTTTCTTGATAAATACCATAGTCCTGTAGTAGAGGACAGAAATAGAATAGCTAAAAACTATAATAGTTTAGTTGATAAATATAATAATCTTGTCGCAAAACATAAAGAATTGTCAGAATCACATAACAACCTAAAGAGTAAAGTTTTATCACCAAACAAGGTCTTTGTATCTGAGAAAAAAATTACTTTTGGTAGACACGTATCACCTTCGCTAAAAGTAAAAATATTAAAAAGAGATAATTATAGATGTGTCTGGTGTGGTGCTGGCGTTAATGATGAAGGAGTTAAATTGCATGTAGATCATATAATACCTGTTAACAGTCCAGAGGGTAGAGATATGACCATAAATCAACTAAACTCACCAGATAACCTTAGAACATTATGCAATAGTTGTAATATTGGTAAGTCTAATAAGTTAGACGAGCAATTAGTTGTATAACCGCCTAATAAGGGCGGTTTTTCTTTTTAAATACTTTTTCATACCAAGGCATACTATCCCATTCTTTACGTTTTTCACGTTCATTAATAATATAATCGTCTATTCTGCTTCTGTCTTTTACTTGCAATTCCTTTAGTTCTGCAATTTCTTTTTCTCTAGCATGATTAAGCAATATTAATTCTTTGTTTTGCTCTATAATAACATCTATCTTCCTGTTAAATTCTTCTTCTATGATAATAAGTTTATTTTCTATAACTCGCTCCACCACAGCAATAGCCATTTTCTGAACTTCTTCCTTTGAAACTGTTTCTTCTTTCAAAACTACTTCAACCGGAGTTTCATTCATAACTTCGTCTATTACATAACCTTCTTCATATTTCATTCTTTCATTTTCTTTCATTTCATTTATTGATTCGGTGGTTATCAATCTAATCCTACCTGTCCTGCCTTTACCCCATTCAATCTTTAACTTTCCTGCGCTAATATAGTTTTCAATAGTCCTGGTAGAAACATTAAGCATTTCAGAAACTTCTTTCACAGTATATTTCTTTTCATTCATTGTATTTGCACCTTCATTCATAACTTTTTCAGACGTATTTCTGTCTAAATAACTCCTAAGTGAGTTAATCTTATTATCTAAGATACAATCATAATCATCATTATTATTATTGTTGTTTTTAACTATAGAAAGATATGATCTTAACTTGAAAAAGGTATGTTCAATTGTGATTTTTCTTTGTTCTGCATACCTTTCATAGTTCTTCGCAAGTGCCTGTCCCATCAATTTTCCCTCCACCTATAAAATTTTCAATAAATTCTAAGCGGCAAGGAGTTGACATTTTGGCCTGCATAATCTAAAATAATAAACAGCAAAGCAGGCATGAGTAAACCTCACGCTTAGATAAAAGGAACCCATACTTTGGTCGGTGGGGGTTCCTTTCGGCATTTAATTAGCAATCATTCTAACATTAATTTTGTCATATTTCAATATAATTATTAAACCCCTCCACAACGGAAGGGGTTTTTGTTTTATGCGGAACCGGCAGCACAGAGATATTCTTCCCTGGCATCAACCAAGGACGCATCCTGCTTCGTGTGACCATATCTTACTATTTTATTTACCTCGCTAATACCTTCATGGGTGATGTTCTTGTCAACAGTGATGTTTTTACCATCAACCACACAATGGAAAAGACCTCCGAAGTCTGCTACTGCATTAACTTTCATAATCCATCCCCCTTTGCGAACACATGTTTTATGTTTACTATTATATACGCATATGTCCGCAAATTTCAAGTACATAGTTTCACGTAATTTCGACAAATAATTTACATATTTCTTACCTTAGTGATAGTTTTTAATAGTTCTTCGACAATGATAGGCGGTATTTGCTCAGTATATGCCTTTTTAGCCAGCAATAGGTAAGGTAGCGTTTCCTTGTCTAGTAGCATTTGCTTAATCTCATCGGTTAATACCTCGTTAACCTCTGAAATATCAAATACGGTCCTGGCACTTTCATTAAAGAAATACATGGGACTTACATTTAAAGCTGTAGCAAGTCTCTCTATCGTCCTAATACCAGGACTTTGCCTTTTGCCGCTTTCAATTTCCGCAATCGTGTTAGTCGATACGGCCTTCTGATTCTCCTTTGTGATAGTTTTTAGAGATAGATCATCCATGCTAAAACCACGGTTATTCCTTAAATTATACAACTTATCTTTGATTTCCATCCGATATTCCCCCTTATTATATATTTAATTATATTTCTTATCCTCAATTCAGTATACAGGTTGTTGTTGGTAGCGACAATTTCACGGTAAAATATACTTAATTCAGTTGACTTACACCGTAAAAGGTGTATAATAGTAATAGATGAAAGTTCTTATTTTTTTGCATAGGAATACTGTTTTCAGTATTATCACACTGAAAGGAGGACAAGCAGTTTGGATTTAATACGTGTTGGGTTGAACATTAAAAATCGCCGCAAACAGCAGGGACTATTACAACGAGAACTCAGCGAAGCAACCGGCATTACCCAACAAAAAATCAGTCTTTTAGAAATTGGCGGAAATCTTAATCCAGGCCTCAATACGTTGGAGCGTATTGCTTCCGCTTTGAACTGTGATGTTGTTGATTTAATACTAGAAACCGAATCCGGTTCCGACTTACTGAACTCATAATAGCACAATAAAAAAGTAAAGTCTGTGACCGTCATCACATTTTTGAAGTTTTTTTGAATATTTTTTAAATTTTTTTAGGGGTGAGAGTTTGAAACTTTCAGAGCGAGATTATTTTGTGCTTAAGTTTGCGGACGGAAGTTTTTATACCGACAATATGTGTCGGCGTCAAGGAAAACTGGAAAACGCTTCATTAATTTGGTACTTAGAAGATGCTGAATATATAAAGAACTTATACGAAAAAGTGGCAAAACTAGAAGTAATGCCTGTTATGGTAACCATTAAGGAGATAGAGAAACGCGAACTACTCTGCTACTTTATGAATCCGATATTCGGCAACGGTTGGGATTTTAGAGCAGATGAAAGCATGAAATATTACTGGAGAACAATTGTTCCGTATGATGGTTATGGAGCGTTAACAGATTGAGGTGTTTGATTAAATGAGAAAACCAATCGACCCTAAACTATTCGCTATCTACTATGAACCAGAAACGTGCCGCATTATAGTACAGCAGCACAGCAACAACAAAAGAAAAGTCGTCATGGATCAGGTTGAATATGAGGCAGCAGTTGGAGCAATGATGCATATTTGTAGTGAGATTGGCAAGGGTAGATTTAAAGTTGACTTTGAAAGTGGGTGCATCGGTGAGTAATGCGATAGTTGAAACGTGCAATAACTGTAAGTTTTGGAAAGAAGTCGAAGGAAATATACCGTTCAAATGTGAAAAGCACGGTATAAAGTTTTTCACTCCTGGGTGCAATGTGTGTTTTTCATTTGAAGCAAAGGAGGGCGAGCAGGATGTTTAAAGCGTGGGATCGGGTTGTTATGAATAGTAGTGTACTTCGTAATGAAAAAGGGACAGTTTTAGGTGCCATTAATCCTGATAAATTATGTGATGCCTACCCAATTAGAATTGATTCGGGAAATGTTTTCGGTGCCAGACATGGTTGTGATGGATTATGTGAAGGAACTCATGGATTTTATGTATGCGCCAAAGACTTGACCCTAATCACCAATAAACCGGCATGAACACAAGCGATTATTCAGAACTAGCAAAACATACCGCATCGTGGGCGCAGGGTATCCGTGAGGGACAAGCAGTATTAGTCGCAGATGCACTTGAAAGAGTGTCGGCGTACTGTTTGGAGCAGGCAGGCGTACCGGATGAATGGGAGAAATCATGTACTGTGAAAAATGCGGGGCAGAAAAAGTCTGGGTTGATTTGCCCAGCACCGACATGGAAGTTGTTGCAGGGATTTTGGTCGAGAGGGAAACGCAAGACTACCGTTTGATGTGTCCGAAGTTGGACTGTTTTGAGGCGGCGGAGAGTGAACCGGATACAATACCATTTTAGGAGGATTAACTTTGAGAGAAAAATTTAACGCACTATTTGAGGAAATAAAAAGACCTGGGGCAATGCTTTTACTAGGATATATGGCAAACAACGGATTCTTCACAGCACCGGCAAGTAGTGCAGGTTCTAAGCATGGAGCGGTAGAGGGCGGTTTACTCCTGCACTCGCTTAATGTTACCGAAATTATGCTGAAACTAAGGGATACACTAGCACCGCAGATTAGTCGTGAAAGTTGTATCATCGTTGGATTAACTCACGACATAGGCAAAACGGCATATTACGGCAAGGACTTGTATGTGCCGAACATGATACAGGGCTACGATATGCAGGGAAATATATTCGTGAGCAATTTCCAACCTTTTGAGCATAACAAGGAAAGGTTGGAAATTGCTCACGAATATATTTCCCTGCATATCGTAAGTAAGTTTATCCCTTTACTTGAAGAAGAAGTACAGGCAATATTATTTCACAATGGGCAATATGTACCAAACGGAAGGGACGTAAAAAACCATGAGCATCCGTTAACATTGCTTTTGCATTGGGCGGATTATTGGGAGGCATTTGTAGTGAGCAAGGGCATCGTGCCGGAAAGTAGCGAGGTGATGTTTTAGATGGCAATACAAGCAACCAAGGCAGTACGTAAGCAGGTAAAAGTTAGAATAGCATTAATAGGTCCGAGTGGTTCCGGCAAGTCATTTACCGCATTAAGAATAGTAAAAGGTTTAGGCGGTAAGACACTGATGGGTAACACTGAGGGCGACAGGGGTTATTTCTACGCAGAAGAATTCGACTATGACATAGTTGATATTCAACCGCCGTACACACCTGAGAAATACATCGAGGTTATCGAATACGCCGAGCAAAACGGTTACGACAATCTCATACTTGATAGCGGATCGCATGAATGGAGTGGTCGGGGTGGACTACTTGAAATTCACGATAAGATGCCGGGTAACTCATACACTAATTGGGGTAAAATTAACCCTCGTCATAACCTGTTTATAGACAAGCAGTTATATAGCAAATGTAACATTGTTAACTGTTTGCGCGGCAAGGATCAGTATGTGTTGGAGGAAAAGAACGGCAAACAAGCACCTAAGAAAGTAGGAATGGGCGCA
>Ga0209417_1001656_pt1 | contig 39683 bp, 26 predicted proteins | sample RifGroF2_FD_184002 | JGI IMG/M metagenome (GOLD analysis project Ga0209417, IMG submission 184002) | Groundwater microbial communities from Rifle, Colorado, USA - Groundwater F2 (SPAdes) (version 2) | ecosystem: Environmental > Aquatic > Deep subsurface > Groundwater | place: Rifle, Colorado... | reverse complement strand
ATCCTAATTTATGATATTGAATTTCTTTGAATGATGGAATATAATGTAAATCCTTAAGGAGGGGTATTCACTACTACCCACTCATTTTAAGAAAGAACCGAAAATAACTGATGCAATTTGGAAATACCATATTCCTATGGGGGCTTCTTGCGCTCCCGATCCCGATTATAATCCATCTGTATTTCAGGAGGAACAGGGTCCGTGTAAAATTTTCAACGACGCAGTTCTTCAGGAAGAGCGAAAAGTTCCTCGCATTCCGGAGAAGACTGAGGGATCTCCTCCTGCTGCTGCTGAGGACTCTTGCCATACTTTTCCTGGTCTTTGCGCTTTCGTGCCCATCTATCGGAGGATTCAAATATCTCTCCGGAGGAAACGCCGATGCGGTGATAATTATTGACGATACCCTTTCAATGTGCAGGAAAAATTCGTCCGGCGAGACCGCCTTCTCCTGCGCCCGCAGGAAGGCTCAGGAGATAATCGGTGCGCTTGGAACAGGGGATTCGGCCGCAGTGATATTCCTGTCCGGCAGGAAAGGAGTCTCCCTGACTCAGAGCATCAGGAAGGCCGATGAAGCCGTCAGGAACAGCGTCCTTTCGGGCTGCACAGGATCCTATTCGGCGGGATTCAAGAAGGCATCGGAATATATAAGGTCATCCCAGAGTCCCAACCATGAGATCTACCTCATCTCGGATTTCCAGTCCAGCCAGGCGCCGTCGCAGCCATACAGGGATTACGAGCTGAAGGACTCCAGGATATATTTCGTGGCGGTTTCGGGGACGCAGGAGAATCTTTCAGTGACGCGCGTATCCACCGGATTCAAGCCCAAGACGGTCAACAGGACCATGAGGGTGGAATATGATGTCGAGAATTCCGGCAGGTCCGAAAGCAAGACCGAACTGAATTTCGAAGTCAACGGCAAGACGCTTGAAACGCGAGATCTGACCATTGCAGGCGGAGAGAAGAAGTCCGGAGAATTCTCCTTCGTCCCTCTTTCCGAAGGAGTCATCTCCGGTTCCGTCGGTGTGAAGGATGATCCCTACAGCATGGACAACAGGAGATATTTTGCCGTTTCCGTATCGAAGAATGTCAAGGTGCTTGCGGTCTATGAGGATGAATTCGTTAAGACCGATCCGTATTTCTTCATCAGGCATGCCCTTGATCCGGACGGCACCGCCTCCAACGGCGTAAGCATACAGACTACGACCGTGAAGGAGATTACACCCGAACTGCTTTCAGGAGTTCATGTCCTGCTGCTGGCCGATGTCGACGTGGTACCTGAAAAATATGCGTCGCGGATTTCGGACTATCTCAAAAAAGGCGGCACGGTGATTTCAATGCCCGGAACCAGGACGAAGGCGACAAGCATGTCCGGGATCATGGATGTTCTCAGGAAGGACGGCGTTTCCGCGGTAAACGTCTACGGCCCCAGAGTTCCGCTGAAGAAGAACGGGATGACATTCAACGAGGATCTTTCGATAATGAACGAACTCCTGCAGCTGGACTACCTCTCATGGAAATACATGCAGGAGATCAATGCGGATCCTTCGGCAAAAGTCATGGCGTCCGCCGGCGGAAAAAATGTGATCGTCGAACGCAGGATCGGAAACGGCCGCTGGATCACGCTGGCATTTTCCGCGCGCAACGACTACTGCAACTGGCCGGAGCTGAAATCTTTTCCTGTAATCATGGTCCATCTGATCGACCATGCCGCGAATGGGATGTCCGACATCAAGAATATAATCTGCGGGAACAAGATCATGCTGCTGCCGTCATCCGGTTCGGTCGATGTCTCGGAATCGTCCGGTACATCCAGGATCAGTACCGTCAGAGGCAGGGCGTTTCCTTTCGAGGACACGTGGGTCCCGGGAGTAATCACATTCGACGGCGCCGACATAAGGGCGGCCGTTCTGGGAGGAGACGCGGAAGAGAGCAAGCCCGAAATTTTGCCGCGCGAAAAGCTGTCGACGTCGATCGTCGATCATGAGGTGAATTTCATCTCTCCGGATTCCACCGTCATGGAACAGGTCGAATCCAGCAGGCAGGGAAGCAGTCTTGCAGGACTCTTCTTCGTCCTGCTGTTCTTTGCGGCTCTCATGGAATTCCTGATCGCCGACAGGCATCTGAAGTATTTCAATCCTGCACCGTCCGCAGTGAAGGGAGGGAAGTCCTGATGCTTTATTTCTTCCCATTGGTCCCGGTGTGGCTTGTCTGCGTGATAGTTATCGTCTCAATCATCGCGATCATCCTTTCACTGCGTTCCGGAAGCGGACATCTGCTGTCGTCAGGAAGAAAAAGGATGCTCATAGTACTGAGGTCGGCCTCGTTCCTTTGCCTGATAATCATGATCCTTTCACCGGTCTTGAACAAGATGGAGGAGAACAAGAAGACAGCCAACATCGTATTCCTGGTGGATTCTTCACTGTCTATGGGATGCGCCGATGAAAAAGGCGGGAAGACAAGATACGAAGCAGCAGTCAACTTCCTGAAGGACAGGAAATTTGCGAAGATCGCAGAATATCCCGTCAGCTTCTATTCATTCAATGATGTCGCGGTCAAGAAGGATGGGACTGCGGAACTTGAAAAGATGAAAGCTTCAGGAGGCACGAATTTTGCGACGGCGGTGAAGCAGGTCGACAAGGACATCGGGCTTTCAGAGACTGCCGCCATTGTCTTCGTCTCCGACGGAAGTGATTATTCAGGATTCAGGGGAGGAGACATACAGGTTCCCGTCTACTGCGTGAGGACCGGCACCGATCTCGGAGGAAGCAAGGATCTCGGGATCGACTCCTTCAAATGTCCTGACAAGGCGCGTGTGAACGAGGAGGTTGAGCTGAGGGTGCCAATCACCATGCATGGGTTCGGCAAGGATCGCCCCATGGAGCTAGGCATATCCGAGGACGGGGTGATCAAGGAGCAGCGGAGGTTGAAACTCAATGAGGGAACGTTGACGGAGACGGTGAAGCATGTTTTCAAGACTGAAGGAGTGCATGTCCTGAAACTGCAGGTGGACAAGCTTCCCGGCGAAATCACATACCTGAACAATTCCCGCGAGATTGCGTTTGAAGTCGTAAAGGACGATTCCGAGACCGTCGTCTACTTCCCTGAACTCTCGAACAGCTACAGGCCGATGATACGCTTCCTCGAGCAGAGCCAGGAGAAATTTACGGCGGTATACAAGGTCGCCGACGGAAAATATTCGCTCCGCGGCATCGATCCGGACCAGGCGTTCAAGAACGGCCTGCCCAGCTCTCCAGACAAGATGTCCCATGTGGGAACTTTCATCCTTGGTTCGCATAACAGGCCGGCGCTGACGGACGCCGAGGAGAATCTCCTGGAAAAATATGTGAGCGCAGGAGGAAGCCTGATCCTGCTCGGAGGGAAGGAGGCCTTTGGCGTTCTTCCGGAAAGTTCCCCTGTCAGGAGGCTGTCGCCATTCGTGCATGCCGACGATTCCTTCATCTCCGGGAACTTCAAGGTTTCGGTGAACGATACGGAGTCGGACAGTTTCTCGGACAGGATCCGGGAGATAATCGCCCGGAACGCCAATGATCCTGAATTCGTCCTTAAATCCGTCAACTCGGTGAAGCTTGTCAAAAGCAGCGCCAAGGTCATCCTCTGGGCGGACTCGCAGGGCGGAAGACTGCCGCTTGTCGCAGTGCAGCATTTCGGGAAAGGCGTCGTGATAGGCGTGCTTTCAAATTCGTTCCCGCTGTGGGGGAATACGTCGTCGAGGACTGAAAACTTCAACGATTTCTGGAAGCAGCTCCTGAATTATTCGCAGTCCGGAAACGAGAGCGACATCCTAAAGATATCGGTGAACAAGACCGAGCTTGTGCCGGGCGACAGCCTGGAGGTGAATGCGATAGTCAGCATCCCTGAAGACAAGGACACCGGCATTAAAGTCAATGCTGATCTCTACAATACTGCGACCCGTGCAGTGTATCTTTCTCTTCCGATGGAGAGGAGGGGCGGATTCTACAAGTGCACCTTCAATTCCATCAAGCCCGGCAGATATATGCTGAAGGTCTCATGTGCCGGCAAGGACAAGATACTGCGCCAGAGGTTCAAGCTGATACTTTCCGGCGAGAGCATAAGGGAGAGCCAGGATGTCAGGTCTGAGATGTCCCGTTTCCTTGAATATTCCACTGCAAAGCATATTTATAGTACTGATGAGCGTAGCAGGCTGGAGAGCGACATCTACGAGAGCATGTCGAAGAACAAGGTCGAGAGGGAGGAAAGGCTTGTCTTCGAGACGCCATGGTTCTTCATGGTGCTGCTGACGCTTCTCGTGGCGGAATGGATCCTCAGGAGGAAATTCAACCTGACATGAAAAGGAGATTCGGCCACAGACTTGCACAGACCTTAGCAGACCGCGATTACCAAATACATCATAATTTATTGGCGCATTTGTTTGGTAATACAGGCTTGACTATGTTACCATACATTATGATGAATAATCATATTAGTATAGTAAGTCGCTTGAACCGGTTACCATACAGTATATCTTACAGCGGACAATGTATGGTAACCTTGAATGGGGAGGTAAAATGGCAATCAAGGGCATATTGAGGGAGGAGCTTGAAAACTCCTTGAAGATGAAGGCCGACTACGAAAGGGAGCTTGCAAAGCTTCCACGGGGAAGTCTGGCGAAAAGGAAGATCAAGGGGAAGCATTATTATTATCTGATATATCGTGAACACGGCAAGGTAAGGTCTGACTACAAGGGTAAGGTGAAGGAGAAGATAATACGTGAATATGCAGAGGCAAAGAAATACAGGGCCAAATATCGGCATCTCCTCTCCAGGGTCAAGAAGGAAATAAGATTTCTAAAGGGGGCGCTCCGTGGAAAAGAAGACGTATGAAAAAGGAAGATTCCATAAGTAAGATGTTCGGCAAGATGCACAAGAAATGGCAGACAACTGTCATTAAAAACCTCAAGTCGGCAGGGAAAGATGAAATTGTGGAGATCCTTAATTAATGCGTAATGGATTCTCGGGAGGAGAGTCGACCTGATATGAAAGAACCACTATTCAATTTTATAGCTTGGCTCAATGCTCGGATATTCAATTCCAGCAAATGTCTTCAGGATTGCTTCAAAAATTACCAAGGCATGAATTCTGAATGATACGTTGTTTGATTTTGGGAAACAATCTTTTTAGTTAACGATAGGTTGGCAATTGGATTAAATGTAGTTGTCATTTTGGGTAAATTTGTCAAATTACTAACGACCACCAAGCTATATTCATCTTTATATTCTTGGGCTTTCATATATTCATTTTCAGTAAGCCTGATACTCCCGGAAGACTCTCTAATACCTTTTATTTCAGCCAAAAAATATTTTCCAGACATCTGAACTTGAAAATCATAGCCATCCCCAAGCAATCTAGCATCATCCAGTATGCCAGTAGAAAAAGAATCTATGGTCTGATAGTTATTCATAAAGTAAAGTTCGGCTTCTTTCCCAGTTTCTTGAAGTTGCTTAAAACGACTTTTCGTCACAGGGCTGACAGCTGTTGGTTTTAATATTACCCCAAATTTGCCTTCAATGTAGATTTTGACAATTCCAGAGTATTGCACGGCATCGAGATTTCCAAACAATGAATCAATAAGAATTTTCCTGTGAATATATGCATTGCCTTTTTGCCACCAGCCTTTTCTGCCGCTGTCAAAAAATGGGTCAAAAAGGTCTTGACGGTTTTTTACAGTACCAGGTGTTTCTGCAATTTTTAATTCTACAATATACTGATAGAAGGCTTTTTTTGTTCTAACCCCAAACTCTTTAAAAAAACACATACCGAACTTTGCCAATCCGTAGCCTATTAAATTCAGTATTTCGTAGTTTTCATGTTTGCCGTTATTCATTTTAAGACTTCTTGTGTCTAAATCAGTTTTGACTTCAATTACTGGAAATATTGCTATTTATCCACTCTGACAAACAATAAAAAGGTTTAAGGAAATTACGAAATCCAATCAATTTTCAACTCCTTTTCAAGCTCCCTGAATTCCGGATCGCCGGTTAGAAGTTCGGCTTTCTTTGCCTTTGCCAATGCGGCGGCAAAGGCGTCGGCCAGGGAGATCTTATACTTGTATTTGAAGTCGGATGCGATATTCGCAAGTTCGAGATCAGCCGGAACAATCTCAATGGGGAGGCGTGTCAGAGAGAAAGATGCCAGAATCCATTCCTGAGGACCACTTTTCCTCTTGGATATATAGGCAACTTCGGCCCAATTTACAGAGGACATGTAGATTTCCGCACGGTCTTGGATGGCAAGATGGAGGATCTGCTTCACCTTTTCCGCTCCAGATTCGTTGTACAGGTAGGAAAGGACGGCAAAGCTGTCAAGAACATGTCTTTTCATGTCATTTGTCCTTCGCGAGTTCTTCTTTGCGTTCTTTCCGGAGTTCCTCGGTAGCGGATACGCCATCCTTGGACTTCAGCATCCCACAGAGGGAATTGACGAACTCGCCTGTCACCGGCTGAATAGTTATCTTGCCGTCATGGTCATCAAACACTATCTTTGTCCCCTCTCCTATGGAGTATTTTCTCCGAAGGAGTGACGGAATGACAAGCTGTCCTTTTGTCGTTACCTGTGCCACCATCATGGTATCACCTCTTTTTATAATATCATACACTGATCATAATGAAAGTCAAGATGTAAATGTAAGAAATAATAAATATGTAAGAAAAATGGCGACTATCACAGGCTATATATGAAAAAATGATACGTTCTGTAGGGACGGAAAATATTTCGCCCCTTCAGGGCGAATCAAATTATTGGATTCGACCCCCTATGGTTGAAACCATAGGCTGTGTTATTCAACGCATTTCATGCGTAAAGATAAATACTAAAATCACAGGGAAAACCTCATCTTTTCCGTTGGCTGGTAGGGTTTCGGATGAAAAAGAGTGTAAATTAATGAGCCTGATAGCGTATTATATGCAGGGAAAAAGAATGAATTACTTTTCAACAAAGTCGCTGTTCCGGACTAAACCGCTCCGCTTTGGGATTACAAGGCTTGCGGGTCTGCTGCTGCTTGTTTCGGTTTTTCCAGTGTCCGGAGTGGACAAGGATCCTATTAGCGCAGAGGCGATCGTCACGATGAACGATGGAACAGTCCTTTCCGGGATACTGACCATGATAGGCGCCAATCCCCTGACGATGACTCCCTTGAAGGAGGGCCGTCAGAAGCAGTTCCGCCTTGAGGACATCCTTTCCATCGAGCACAAGGTTGAGACTGCGGACATGAAGAAGCCCTGGGTCTACAAGGAAGCTGGCAGCATTGAGAAAGTCTATTATGACGAGAAGGAATATCCGTTCATAAATTTCATCACGAAGATCACGCTTGTCGATGGTACGAGCGTCAGCGGTCATATCGTTTCAGCGGCGTTCTACCTGAAGGACAACACAGGAAAGCACAAGGTGTTCCTACAGCGCCAGCTCAAGGGGGATAAGGGGCAGACCATGGCTGAAGTCTCCTATCCGGTCGCGCTGCAGTTCCCCGGAAACAAGGCGGTGAACGCATTGCCGTTCAAAGGAACCGTCGAAGGGCTTGGCAAGCTGGAGAAGGTTTCGGCGTTCGACGTTGAACGGGAGACTTTATTGGCCGCGAAAGTTTCAGAGGGAAGCAAGTTTGATTTCGGAAATCTGCTTCCTGGAACATATGATGTGTTCATTCTCACGGACACATATGCCCTTGCGGGATTGTCGGGGGACATCCCGTCCAATATCAAGAAGAATCCTCTGCAGGACGGCGATCTGGAGGCGATAAGGAAAGTACTCCCGCGCACAGACGACTTTTTCAAGGAAAAATGGGTATTGAAGCTGGAAGGATCCAGGGATTATGCAAAGACACTGGCATACAAGCAGAGGTCGGACTTCCTGGACGGTATGGGCAATCCAGTCCGTGGCGTCCGCATCTGGCATCTGGAGATGATGACCTGGCATCTGCCTGAAACCGAATGGCAGCTCGATAACAGGTTCGTGCTGATAAGGCACAAGCATCAGGAGACGGAGAAGGTGAGGAGGCTTTTCGCCGTACCTTCTATTGGCGCGGTGAGGCCGGGAACGGAACTGAAGATAAACAAGGAGATCATTGATGGCGACAGGGGATTTATACAGGACCTTAAATAGATATGAGATCGTCGGAAAGGTCAGGCAGGCCGCCGTAGCGGTCCTTGCTGCGCTGTCGGCGGACATCCTCCTGCTTTTCTGTCTTTTCTCATTGGACAACATCCTGAACTTCAATTCCTGGACGAGGATATTCTTTGTATTTGTGATTGTGATCCTCAATTTGTCACTGATAGGCTGGCTGGTCTGGATGTTCGCATACAGGAAGGAAGGCTACAGGAAGCTGGCGACCGGTTTTGAAAAGGAGAACGGGATCAGGGACAATGCCATGATAAATGCGGTCTGTTTCAGCGAGGACGGGGAACTTTCAGCCTCTCTTAAAAATCATTTCGTCTCCCAGGCGGTGGAGAATTGCAGGAGGATCAGGCTCCGTTTCTCATCGGTGCTGAAGACAAGGAATTTCAAGATGGCGTCAAGGGTGTTCCTGCTCGCGATAATCCTGTTCGGGATTTATTCCGCCGTCTTCCACAGGCACGCCCGCAATGCGCTGTTCCGGTTCATCAATCCTTATTCCCAGCTTGCATCGCTCAACTACACGCAGTTCCATGAATCCCCGGGCGACATTGAGATCATCGAAGGGGATTCATGCAGGATCATTTCGAACGCGACCAGGGGAGGCGAGGCGGCAAGCGAGCTTTCACTCGTTGTCAAGAACCAGGATTCAATCGACTCCTATGAAATGCAGAAGGGCGACAAGGGATTCTCTATGGAGATCAAGAACATAAGTTCGCCGGTGGTCTATTCCGTGAGGAACAGGCATGAAGCAAGCAGATGGTTCAATATCGGAATCGTCAGGAAACCGCGCTTCGAAAATGTGTCGGTGATGGTGAAGCCTCCTGAATATACCGGAGAGAAGGAATATCCACTGACGCAGCTGAAAAGGAACAATGAACTGCTGAAGGATTCGCTGGTGAAGGTGTCTTCAGTCCTGCCATCCGGATATAAGGCCGTCTTCTTCGCGAACGGACGGAATATTTCCGATACCACGGGATTTGAATACAGGATTTCATCCAACACGGTTTTCACTGCGAATGTCAAAAACGGGAAAGGGCTGGAGAACAAGGACGCCTGGACTGCGGAATTCGCAGCTGTCGAGGATCGCGTCCCTGAAATAAGATTCCTCAATACGAGCACCAACATCGAGATGCTACTCGGGGAGAAGATTCCGATCCAGCTTCTTGCCGAAGATGATATCGCCGTGAAGTCCGTCGACATATTCATTGAAGCTTCGCCGGACGAGAAGATCCTGAAGTCGTTCAAGTACGAGCAGAACAGGAAGAGCCTGCGGGAGGTCTGGATACTCACCGCCGACAAGTCTATTTTTGCGCAGAACGCCTCATACAGGATATGGGCCAGGGTTTCCGACAACTTCCCCGGAGGGCATGCCGGCCTGACACAGGTTCCTATCACGGTGCATATCGCTGACAATTCGAAGATCCTGGCGGAGATAGGGAGGAACGACGCGGAAGGCAAGCTCTATTCATTCCTCATCAAGGCGCTTGAAAAACAGAAGGCGGTGCAGAACATGCTTGGCGGACGGATGAAGAACATCAGGATAAAAAATGAATTGAACGAAATTGATTCGGGCCAGAACGAAGTCCATAGGCTTATCGTTTCTGCTTCGGATACTGCGGCAGAGCTCAGGAAAAGCAACAGGATAACCGAGCCGATGAAGACGGGGATCGATCAGGTGAAGAGCGGCATATCCACGGAAATCCTCGGCGAGTTCAAGGACGCGTTCAATGAAAAGAAGAAGGTTGATGTCAAGATCACCCTGAACAAGATAATCCTCATGCAGGGACAGCTCATAGCCAGGCTCGAGGAACTGCTCAACCTCCTCGCTCTTGGGAAAAAGGAGATGGAGGCGAAGAAGGAGGAGGCCAAGGAGGAACTTCAGGACCTGGCGCTTCTCGACAAGTTCAAGGCCCTGAAGAAGGATCTGGAGAAGTTCAAGGAGGATCAGAAGAAGGTCATGGAGAAGACCGAGGAGCTCGACAAGAAGAATCCCGAGGACTGGACCAAGGGAGATGAGGATTTGCTCGGTAACCTAGCCGCGAGGGAAATGGACATGTCAAAGATCTTCAAGGCCGACTTCAACGACCTCTCCAAGCTTGGCAGGCAGGATTTCTCGAATTCCAAGATGGCAGAGGAGCTTGTCGCGATGTACGAGGAGCTTCAGAAGGCCGGAGAGGCCCTGAAGAAAAAGGAGAATATCGAGATTGCAACCTTGAACGAGGAGGCCGCTGCAGGACTGGCCGAGACCATCGAGCAGAACCTTGAACGCTGGCTTGCCGACACGCCTGACAATATCAAATGGAATGCGGAGCAGGGTGAGGGTTCGCCGGACGTGCAGTTGACCGATCTGCCGAATGAGCTGACAGACATAATCGGGGATCTCATCGAATCCGAGAGCGATATGAGCGAGGACAGCCAGGATTCGACCAATTCAACAGCCTGGGACAAGGATGAGGGACTAGGCTGGGGTGTCAGCGACGGAAACATCAACAGCATGCAGGCGAAGGGAATCACAGGCAACGTGCTTCCGAACAACAACGAGGTCGCAGGACGTTCGGGAGAAGGACGCACCGGGAAATCCTCCGGACAGTTTGTCGGGGATACGGCTGTAGGAAAAGGCGGCAGGGAAACGCCGACGCGCCTTACGCAGTCTCCGTTCGAGGAAGGAACGATCAAGGATCTCACCAAGGAACCTCAGGGCGGTGCGACCGGCGGCGGCAAGCAATCGGGAATAGGTCATGAAGGCCTCCGTGGAAAGACTCCTGACAACAACAGGGATCTCGATCAGCGTCTTGGGGGCCAGGTCGAACTCAAGCAGAAGGCTGAAGCCCTGCTGCGCAAGCTGACTGTACAGAATCTTCCCACCGGAGATCTGGAGGAGGCGATATCCAAGATGGATTTGATCTCAAAATCCAATACGAAGGGGAAGGGGCTTGAACTGCGGCAGGTGAAGGATGACGTCCTTTCATCGCTGATTGACGCGAAGACGGCGATCAACGAGGCCGTGAAGTCAGATACTGAAAAGAACATCGCCAAGAGGAAGAAGGACAATTTCTTCAAGTACAACGGAAATGAAAGCACCCCGTCGGGATACGAGGACACTGTAGAGGCATATTTCAAATCCCTGGCGCAAGGTGAATAAATGTTTTCACAATGTCCGACGGCATCGTGAAAACATTTATGACAGGAGAAAAAGAACAGCCCTTGCGGGCTTGATCCTCCTTCGCAAAGATAGCTACGGAGGACAGGCTACGAGCAAATTACTAATAGGTTATATAATTGGTTTGAAGCATGTCGCGCCATAGCTTCCCAGCGACGGCGGATCAATGTCGCAAGACATGTTCTTTAATTTTCAGGAGCGTCAGACATATGAAAAATTCATTTTACATATTTAACAACACCTTGCTTTTTGCGGCACTTTTTCTTTTAATGTCCGCTGCTTTCGCCGCTGAGCATGAGAACCTCATTGTGAACGGATCGTTCGACAAGGGGGAGAAGACGCCGGACAACTGGGAGGCGGCCAACGGGCTCACTTCCTTCTATATCAACGAGGAGGGAAGGGGCCGGATCGTGAAGATGGATTCGCGGGTGGACCGGATGCAGTCTTTGGCATGGATGAAGAAGTTCAAGGAGGATCCGACTGCGGCTCCGCCGGAACCCGTGTATTCCAAGGATAAATATGCCTGCATTGGAGGCAACGAGGGCGTCTGGGTGGATTCCGGCCTGATAGATGTGAAACCTGGACAGAACTACAAGCTCACAGTGGACTACAAGGGGCCGTCATCCCCAATTGTCTGGATCAAGGGTTTCTTGTTCCATCCTGTGAGGAAGGATTATGCCGACGCATATCAGACAAGGCTGGTACCGGACAATCCCGACAAGGAGAAATGGAAGACATATTCGATCGGCTTCAATCCGACGGACAGGACTCCGAAGGTCGAGAAGATGAAGGTGCGGATCTACGCCTACTGGCCGGCGGGGATATATTATTTCGACAATGTAAAAGTCGAGGAGATCACCCCCGAGGAGATGGTTGAGCTTCAGAAAAAGAGGGAAGAGGTCCCGGAAAAAGAAAAAGACAAGAAGAAATAAAATTTTCAACTTCCCTCGCATTATTCCGGTAAAACCCTCTCCAGGCGTTTTGTCATAAAAGAGAGTAGCTTGGAAGATTTCGCCGGCTTGATTTCAGAAAACATCGACCGGCTGTTTAGATTCAGGACTTTTAGGATCCTACGGGCTTTTTGGGAGTTAACGATGGTCAGCAGATTTTCCAGAAGGTTGAGCATGTCCCTTTCTTTGATTCGACCGTCTGTGACTGTGGCATGGACATCCAGGAGATAAGCCGGCATCAACCGTGATAGAATACGGACATGTCGTTCGTCCTGTCGACCTGTCTGGGACAAATCAGCAACATTGGCGATCTTGGCTTTTAACAAGGCGATAGGTCCTGGCACACGCACCAGCACTCCGCCATCGCCAATACCGATGGTATATTCGGGATGATGAAGGTCTTTGTTGCTAATCCCGTGCAGATGGCTAAGTACCTCGACTGGCAACGGTTGACCATCGGTATTTATGGCTATGATAGCGCCTACCTCATTAGTGGGCGGACGCATGGGGAAAAACTGAGGTTTGACGCCCGCTATCCTGGCTATCCGGCTGACTGTCTCCCTGTTACCGAGCACATCGACGTCCCGTGAAACGAATGGCGACAGGTCGGAGGTACGTTCATAGTAGTAAAGAGCCCAAAGGTTCACCGCCTGTCCTCCTACAAGAAACAGCGGTTCATCGGCTTCCAGGACAGCTGCAAAATCCCCGGGAGGCCGTGCAATAAAATCAGATGGTTTGCGATTTTGCATGGCTTCTTTCCAGCTCTAAAACGCGTATCTTGCTATGGGCGGGGACGATGGAATTCCGGGTTTCTATCCCGTTGTGGCTGGCCAGGTGCAGATCAAGAAGGACCTGATCAAATTCGCGCTGATTGCGTTTGAACCGGGACAGTTGCGCGGCCGTGGCAAAGCGCTTCGGCGGTTTTGGAGAGAATTGCATGACAATTGGAAGCAGTCGCTTGGCCTGTGAAGAATTTTCAGTGCGTTTTTTAACCGTTTCACGCACTGCCTGGCGCATGAGCGCCATCGCAGTCGTGCCCTCATGCCGTGCGATCTCTTCCAAGGCGCTTAGGACTGCCTCGTGTTCCGTCAGGCTTTTGCGGCTTTTTGTGCTTGCAATCTGGTTCGGCATTGAAAATTCTCCCAAAAGGTTGATTCAACCTTTTATACAGTACTGCCTCCCTATTGTGCTGTCAAGCAGTCGTGAAAATGATACGTGGAAAATATTTTGTGTTTCATATCAAGAGATGGTTATGGAAGGTCAGCCTTCTTAGTGAAACTCTTGTAAAGGCTCCACTTCGCGAAATAAGAAAATTCCTCATGCTTCGGTCTGTGAGTCGTCAGACGCCCAGGATGCCGGACATGGTGGTAAAGGGAAGGACGCGCGTCTTGAATTCGGCGATTTCATAGTCCCTTTCCCCCATGTGAACCTGATAGAAGAGGGGTATGTTGGTCCGTTGGGCAAAATAGGATATGTTGGGGCTAATCAGCCGTTCGCCCATCTTGCATTCCACGGAAAACTCTGGTTTGTTGTTGCGTACGACTACGAAGTCCAATTCCCGTCCCTGGGAGTCACGTATAAAACGCAGTTCCATGCGATCTCCCTCGCGGTCTTCAATCATATGGCAGTACTTCAGGAGATTTGAGGCTACCAGGTTTTCAAACCGTGCAGGCGGCGTGGCGCAGACAGACCAGTCCCACATGTATAGTTTTCGTTCCTTGGTTGCCGCTCTCAGTTTCGGGAGACCGTGTGGCTGTATCCGAAAACAAAAGTATAGATTTTCCAGGATGGTGATCCAGTGGTCAATTGTCTCAAAAGCAACCGAAAGATCCTGCCGCAGGTTGTTGATGGACAGAGGCGATCCGATCCGTTCCGGAAGTACCTGCGCAAGGAGATCCAGCTGTGACACCTCCTTGACATGTTCCAAACTGACCAGATCCTCATGTATGACCCTGCTCTGGTGTTCCCGTTGCCAACGCTTCCAATGACGTGTGTTTCCCTTGAGAAAAGGCTCTGGAAATCCTCCAAACTGCAGGAGGTGATCGAGGTCGGACAAGCTTGGCTTCCTGGAGATTTCATAAAGAGACAATGGATGAAGGCGATGGTAGTGGTATCGTCCCTGCAGTGAATCCCCCCCTCTGCGATAATGATCCAGGCGGGCGGAGCCCGTTATCAAGAATTGCCGGCTCGATTTGTGCGTGTCGTAGAAGCCCTTTACAAGGTTTCTCCACCCCTTATACTTGTGGATTTCGTCAAGGATGACAAGCCGTTCTCCGGCCGGCAGAGCTCCTTGGAGGAGCATTTTTCTCGAAACCGGATTGTCCCAATTCAAGTAGGCAGGATGTGTTTCATTCCCTCCTGTCAGCAAGCCCAGGGCCAGTGTAGTTTTTCCGACCTGCCTTGGGCCTCCCAGGAATACCATTTTCTCCCCAAGATCTTCTGATATGGCCGCCTTGAGATAACGTTCCATGTTTTACTCCTGTGTATAAATTCATGTGCACTCTAATATATACATGCATAAATTAGAGTATAGTCTAATTTATGCAAGTTCACAAGTGCTGTATCTGCAAGAAATTTATAAGTGTGATTTTGCAGAATGATCTTCCACGCGTATCAAGCCTGTGCCTGCTTCCATTTCCGGATTGCTTCGATGAACGGGGGCATTATTTTCTTCAGTTTCGCGGGGCCGACACCTTTTATTGTTGACGCATCGTCGAGGGTTGACGGTGCGGATTTCGCAAGTTCGACCAGCACGGAATCGTGAAACACGCAGTATGCCGGTACATTTGTTTCTTCAGCGATGTCCTTGCGCAGAAGCCTGAGCGTCTCGAACAGATCGCCGTTCTCAACGTCCGTCCTAATGACCTTTGACTTTTTCCTCTTCGGGATCGCCGCAGGGATTTCGGGAAAATCAAGATTGACTGTCTTTTCCCCGTTCAGGACTTCAAGGCCGAGAGGCGTGATCTGGATGCACTGGTATTCTCCCCTGTCAGTCCTGCCGATGCATCCGAAATTCTCCAGGGTCTTCATGAACATCAGGATATTGTTCTGCTTCAGTTTCCTGAGCGCACCGAAGCAGCTCCTGCGGTTGAGTCCGCATTTGACAATCTCGACGCTGCTTGAACCAGCCAGGAGCTGGCTTATCTTTCCGCGCCCGAACCGTCCGTTGAACTCCTTTGCCGCAGAAAGTATAATTTTGACGATCTCAGTTTCATCATCGCTCGGGACGCGCAGCGAGGTGTGGATGGAGACGCCGCAGATATCGCAGTTCTTGCATTTCCAGCCGTCGGTCTCCTCTCCGAAATATGATATGATGAAGCTCTGCCTGCATTCGGATGAGCGTGCGTAGCGGATCACCTCCTGCATCCGCGACATTTCAAAATCCTTCTTCTGTCTCAGCACGCTGAAATCAATGTCCAGTTCCCGGCTCCCCCTGCGTATGAGCTTTGTCGTCCTGCCCGCAAATGGAGGAACCCATATCAGGCAGTCGTCGTTAAGGGCGTGCAGGACCCGCTTGACCTGCTCACGGTTAAGACCGGAGATATCTGCGAGATCATCGCATGAGCATGTGATGCCACCCGATGCCCTGACACCAAAATGTTTGAGGGCGCGTGCAATGAAGCGCGAGCGCTGCGTGGACTGCGACGCATGAGTTCCGGCAAGGGCGGTCAAATCGCCTTTGAATCTCAAATGGCCCGTGTTGTTTCCTGAGTATCCACGCTCCACATATCCGTAACGTTCAAGCACGCGCATGGCGCCGCTCAGGTGGTTCTCCGATTTTGCATCCGATACGCGGGCCTCCAGGCTTGACAGCGTCAGCTCCAGAGTGTCGCTTTTGCAATCGTCCGCGGACTTGAGAAGCGCGGCGTAAAGCTCTCGCAGAAGCGTTTCAGACGGATTGCCCATCTCTATGAAAAATTCCTGGACGAAGCGGTCCGCTTCGGAAAAAAGCAGCACGCAGTCGGCGGGTTCGCCGTCCCTGCCTGCGCGTCCTGCCTCCTGATAATATGCTTCAAGGGAGCCGGTCATGTTGTAATGTATGACGCGTCCCACGTCGGGACGGTCGATGCCCATGCCGAATGCGTTCGTGGCGGCAAGCGTGGGACTGGGCGTGTTCATGAATTTGTCCTGGATGAGTGTCCTGTCCTCGTCGCTCTTGCCGGCGTGATATGACATGCAATTCAAGTGTCCTGCGATTTCGTCCACGTTTTTCCTTGTTGAAGCGTAGATGATAGTGGGGCACTGTGTCCTGAAAAGTTTTTCGAGCGCGGCCCTTTTGCTGTAAGCGGTGTCGCATTTCATGACGGAGAAGGAGAGGTTGGGTCTTTTGAAACCGGCCACGCGCAGATGCATGTTGGGGCGCTTAAGCTGTTTCCTGATGTCATCGCGGACGATTGAAGTGGCTGTTGCGGTGAAACCGCAGACCTGGGGGATTGAATGTTTCTGGATCGCATCTCCGAGCATCAGGTACGAGGGACGGAAATCATGGCCCCATTGGCTGATGCAGTGGGCCTCGTCCACGATCAGGGCCGAAGGCGGCTTATGTCCAAGAAGGTCCTGGAATCCCTGCATATGGAAACGTTCCGGCGCCACGTACAGGAGCTTGACACCGCCCTCTGCGGTCCTGCGCAAAATGTTCTGCTGTTCGGAGAGCGGGACGGAACTGTTGACGAACTCCGCCTGGACTCCCCTTTCGCGCAGGGCGTCGACCTGGTCCTTCATGAGGGAGATAAGCGGTGACACTATGAGCCCGTATCCGGGGCGCATCAGCAGCGGAAGCTGGTAGCACAGGGATTTTCCAGCGCCTGTGGGCATGACGACGCAGAGGTCCTCGCCGCCGAGTATCTGGCGGACGATATCCTCCTGGTTGTCCAAAAAGCCTTCGAATCCGAAATATTTCTTCAGGGCTGAAAGGGGATCGTAATGATTTGAATGCATGAAGTATCCATATAGCTGATTTCAAAAATACAATAAAACGGTTGTCGCGGAAATATATCCGTTGGAGTCCAAACTTTAGTTTGTCTTAGTATTTCCCGACGCCCGTTTGGGCCGGGATCTTCGACAACAGGTCATGCAAGCTGAAGCTTGTACTCCAACGAAAGCAATCAGCTCAATAGAGGCAATTCTGAAATTGTCCCAAAACCAATCTTGTCAATCTATCATCATATTCATATTTTATCACGCCTTATGCCAAAAGATCGGGAACATTGCCTGTCTTTGCCAGGGAGCAGGTATTTTGTTTTATGCATTGAAAAACCGTCCTGAAAGATTAAATTCATTGTTCTATCTCACCCTGTATAAATAACTAAGGATAATCAGATATGGCTAAATGTAGTATCACTGTGCCCGTATTTTTCAGGATGGTCTTTGCGGCCATACTCGTCTCGATAGTTGCCGGATGCGCCAGCACATATTCGTTCAGGAACATCGAATCGGTATATACTTTCCAGAAGTTCAATGAGAGCAGGCTGGTGTCGGATTTGATAAGCCCGGACACCATACAGTATCTCCGCCTGAACTTCCTGGAGGGGGAATATGCTGAGAATCCGGAAGCAGTCATAGAGGCACTGGTCGGGAAGTTCGACAATTCCCGTGAAACTTCGGTGATAATGCCTATCTGCGAGCTTTCATACAGCCAGGGATTCAAATTTGAGCGGAAGGATCCTCTGAAGGCGGCCTCCTATTATGCGCTCTGCGCGTCATTCAGCTACGATTACCTGCACAGGGGGATATTCCAGAGGACGAACTACATGGAAATTTCGTCCAAGCTCCTTCTTGCCGCCGGACTCTACAACAGTTCTATCTCAAGGGGGGTCATGCTGTGGCAGAAGACGGATACAACCTGGGACAAGGGGCTGGATCTGGACCTTGGATACAGGAAATATTCGATTACAGTCAGGACCGACGATGACCATCTGTTCAATCCCGATTTCTTCAACGTGATACGGTCAGCCTACGACTATGATGTGCAGGGATTCACAAATTCCTTCCGTTCTAACGGACTCGGCGCCTCGCTGTTCGGCGTCCATGAAAAAAGGGAGGAGATAGACGACGAGCATTATCCGAAGCATTTCTTCCTGCCAATGACGGCTGTCCTCGAATTCAAGCCGATGCCTGTCGACATGAAACAGCCGAGGAAGGCTGACCTCAGGTTCTACAATGCGCTGAGGACCGACAAGATGGATCTCGGAGGAGCGCCCTTCCGTATTGACGCCGACTTTACCATTCCGCTTGCGGTTTTCCTTGCAGACAACGATCCGTCGAGATTCAGCTTCATGGGGCTGAAGAATCCAAGCAAGCTCAGGGAGATGAGCAACATTTTCATGATGGAGCCATATGATCCTGGCAAGATCCCGCTGCTTCTCGTGCACGGCCTCTATTCAAGCCCGGCCACCTTCCTGGAGATGTACAACGATTTCCTGGGAATTCCGGAAATAAGGCTCCGATACCAGATATGGTTCTTCTATTATCCGACCGGCCTGCCCATAACCGACTCCAGCAGCATTCTCAGGAGGAACCTGAAAGGGATACACGACAAGTACAATTCCGATGGCAAGAATCCGAATTTCAACAACATGCTCGTGGTCGGACACAGCATGGGCGGAATACTTACGGACCTCATGACCAAGGACAGCGGCACCAAATTCTATGATTCCGTATTCAATGTTCCCCTGGACAGCGGAGATTTCACGCCCCAGGAGAAGGAACTCCTCAAGCAAAACATGTTCTTCGCTCATTTTCCGTTCATTAAAAGATGCGTCTTCATAGCGACGCCTCATCGCGGAAGCGATATTGCGATAGCCTGGTGGGCCCGCATTCTTTCAAGGACGATCAGCCTTCCGGCGGATTTTGTCAATGCCACGTCGGATGTCATCATCAAGAAGAAGAGATTGCTGAAGGAGATGCCTCCGGAGTACCAGGACGTGATACCGACTTCCGTCCAGCAGCTTGCGCCCAAGGCCAGGATCATCCAGGTCAATTCCGAACTGCCATATTATAGCGGCCTGAAATATCATTCCATTATCGGAATACGCGATGCCGACAAGGGGTCGGGCAGCAGCGACGGGATAGTCCCGTATGAAAGCTCCCATCTCGACGGTGCATTGTCGGAATATCTGGTAAAAGACTCCCACACCTGCGTTAGCAACCCATATACAATTGCCGAGGTCAAGAGGATCGCCCTTTTGCACCTCAAGGAGATCGATGATCAGAAAGCTGAGTTAAAGGAGAAGGAGACTGACAGCGGCACGGACTACGTAAAATTTTCAAAGGTGATGCTTGCTCTTTCGAACAACCAGGAATTCATGGAAAGGCTGATGAACGGGATCGGGCGCGATCCCGACGCGGGCGGAGTGCTCGGGCCGGAAGAGCTCCAGCTCCTGAAGAAACTGATCTTCAGCAAGGATTTCGCCCTATTCGACTTCTTTCCCGGATTTACAGTCAGGGGAATGGGACTGGCCTACGAACTGGCCGGAAACGCGGTCAAGAAGCGCCAGGAGAATAATCCTGACGCTGCTGTAAAGGCGGACGAGTATCCGGAACTTAAGGCGGACGTGGTCGAGGAGCTTGGAATTCCCGTCAAGGGAAAAGTGAATCCTCCGGCCATCGATTCCCTTCTCAGGGATATCGGCCCCGGGCTCAAGATGGGGGAACTGTACGATCCAGAAGCAATAAAGATGAGGCCTGACAACCTGCGCATGGCGGAAGTCCTCAACAGGCTCTCGCTGAATCCGGCGGAGAAAGGGAAGCCCAAATACGTGATCAGAATGGGGGAGGATCTGGTTGACACTCCTCAGGCGCTGATTGAGAAGCTGATCAATTCCAACTGCAAGGTGGAGGTCAGGGATGCGCGGTATTTTGCAAATTTCGGGAAGCTCTTCTACAATGGGCAGGAAGTGCTTACGGCATACTGGATCAACACGGAATTCCCCATACCGGGAACAGATAAGACCCTTCTGGTGCCAGTAGGGCATTCGCAGCACGAACTCAATATTGAGGGGTCTGATTTCAAGATGCGGCTCATCTACTACTTCGGCAGCGACGGGAAGCTCGAATTCCGCTCGTTTGACACTGTCGACCAGACCTGGATTGGCGGAAGAGTTGCGAAGATCTACGATGGCAAACAGGCGATAGAGGTGGTAAGGATCGCAGGGGAGTCCATCAGGACGTATAAGAGGATCCAGAAGGAGAATCCAGATCTTCCGTTCGGGGGGTATTACAAGCTGGGCGTCTGCCTCGACGCGAACGCGATCATTGAATTCCACATGACAGGCCGGACTACTCAATTTCCGCTGACGCATGACGTGAAATATTTCAAGGGCGACAGCGAGGTGGAGAAGATCATGAGAAAGCTCCCATGCGACGGAGGGGATGTCCCGCCCGATCCCCAGAGGATAGTCGGCTCCATGCCTGCGGATGACATTTCAAAGCTTACGATTCCGGAGCTCCGCGAACAGCTGAAGTTGATCAAAGATGCCAGAATGGCCGAGAAATACCAGCCGATCCAGCAGGGGAAATGATTTTCTCGCGCCCGCTTCGCTCAAGCCACCAAGGCACAAAGATAGAGATATTCCTTTGATTTGCCATGTAGGATTTTCCGTCTTTGTGGCTCTGTGGCTTTGTGCGAGCAAATAAAATTATTTTATCTTGCGTATCAGCTCGAAGTTTGCGATCCTCGCAATAACGACTCCTTCTTTGTCCTTCTCCAGCTGGCCGTCGGCATTTTCCGAAAGTATGAAATCGTTTCTTGCCAGGCATGAGCCGTCGTACCCGTACGCCAGCATCCTGCTCTTCAATTCCGCAATGACATCTTCAACCTGCTCGGCCGGAAGACGTCCGATAGAGATGGCTGTTTCAGCATCGACCGGTTTCAGGAGCGGTCCGCTTTCCTGCTCAGCCACCCATTCGTCAAGCCCGTTGTAGTATCCGCGCAATGTAATGTAGTCGCGATCCTCCCTCAGCAACGGTTCGCCGACCGGGGTCTTCAGATGATTCAACTGGAGATAATGCCGATTGTCCAGATCTGGAGTCAGGCCGCGGCCCCTCGTCATGTAGACCGCACGGACATAGACGGCCGGCAGGCCGTGATCTGCCAGTTCACGTGCGATCGCGAACTCCTCGAAAGGACTGTTATACCCGTATTTAAGGACTGCATCAGACACCGATACATCGCTGGAATCTCCGGCCCGCTCCCCCATTTTCGAGGTTTTCCAGACAAGATGGACATGGTCCTTTGTAAGAGTGTAGAACACTTCGCTGCGCTGGGACAGCCGCCAGAAAGGTTCACGGCGCCAACGCTCCGGCAGAAAGTAGTCGAAGAGATGTCCGTTCCGTCCAACCACCCACAATTCTCCGCCAGTGCTTTCAACGCGTCCGTATACATATGGCACACCCAGGATTTCCATCTGCATAAGATGCTGGGGCAGGTGGGTCGGCTTGAAACGGTCCCTCTGGTCGTCGAGGTAGCGATGGCGTCTTGCCCTGGCAACTTCCTTTTCATATTTAGGCGTGCGCAAGACCAGCTCGTAGTCCACAACCGAATAGCGTCCTTTCTCCAGGAGCTCCCGCAGGTTCGCCGCCTGTGCACGAATACGTTCCTCGTCTGACACACCTGTGCATTCGAAGACTCCGGCCTCGTCGTCTGCACGCACAATCAGGTGGACCGGTTTCATGTCCGCCATCACAAATCCCTTCTGTTCCAGATCCCGGATCGCATGTTTAGTCAAGGGTTCGAGATGTGTCTGCAGGTCCGCGCCGGCAATTCCGACCTTTTCCAGTATCTCCACGATGTTCTGGCCGGGTATCCAGGCGTAGATCAGCTTATATTGGCGGAGGATGTCCAGCTCGATGCCGGGATGACGTGCGTGGATCCGGTTGATCTTCTCCAGGGAGCGGCCGCTCTGCCAGACCTGCATCCGTTCGGGGGGGACATAGATGGCCAGAGGTTCCTGGGTCCGTACATTCCGGTCCTGCGGTCCGTATTTTCCCTCCCTCATCTCCATCACCAGCGAGAATTCCTCCCACGGACTGTTGAACTCAGCATTGATGAATTCCATAAGCGTGTGCGTCTCCAGCGGAACGTCTTCGCCGACACGGCTGTTCTTCACGACCAGGTCCAGATGGCAGCCATCCACCGTCTTTGTAGGCACCCGGTAGACGGCGCTCGTGCCTTCGAGCTTTTCCCTGTATGTCTCGAACCAATCCCTGGCGTACCAGTTTTCCACGTCGAGCAGCTTCGCATGGGCCAGGCCGAACTGGGTGAGGTAGATATCTCCGCCGTCCGAAGTCTTGCGGTGCACGTAGACCACTCCGAGCACGGTCACAAGTTCGGAAGCTGAAACCGTTGCGAGTGAAGTTATCTCTCCTATGAAGTTTTCCTGCTGGGGATTCTGTTTATTGCACATATGGATGTCCGGCTGTCGGTCTTTGTATAATGATTAGGGGTTCCGTTAGAATATGATCCAGCTAATCTATACCGGTTAAATAATGATTCAAGACCGGGGAATCTCACTGTGGCAAATTGAAACATGTTTCTTGGGAAACTATACTATCAGGTTTTTCTTCCCAATAGATTATGATACAAGCTATAATATGAGTTGGAGACATGAGGGCTTTGATGAATTATTCCTGCGTTTGTATGGATGAGAACTTCCATGGAATACTGGAGCTTGTCAAGTCAAAATGCCAGGGGAGGGGATTGAAAGGAATATGATGAAAAACTACAAGATGATATCCTGGGTGTCTGCCGCTGTCTTCATTTTGACATGCATTGTCCAGCCGGGTATCTGCCAGGTTTTTGCTGCGGATGGGGAGGATAAGGAAAAAACTGCGCGTGCGCCTGAGATGAAGACCGACAATCCGGAGGCATATCTCAGGAGAGGCGGCGCATATCTTAAAAAAGGCGAATATGATCTGGCGGTCCAGGATTTCAACAAAGCCATCAGCCTGGATTCCAAAAATTCAATTGCATACACCGGCAGGGCATCTGCTTATTACAAGAAGGAACTCTATGAAAAGGCGATTGCCGACTGCAACCGCTCATTGGAGATATACTCCGGCAGCCCTGAGACATACGCTGTCAGGGGTGACGCCTACCGCGGAATGAGCGAGTATGATCTTTCAATAAAGGATTTCAACAAGGCCATCGAAATTGATCCCGGGGAGGCGAAATATTATCTGGGACGCAGTCGTGCATTGAAGGCAAAGGGACAGATCCAGGCGGCGGGCAAGGATATGAAGAAGGTTTTGGAACTGGATCCCGGCAATGCCAAAGCCGGGCAGGAACTGGGAGTGCTGGAGGAAAAAACTGATTTTGAGACGGGGATAATACCGAAGGAAGAACCTGTAGTCAGAGTGCCTGTGCAGGAAAAAGCTGTACAGCCCAGGACTGGGCCGGTTGCTGTTCCGAAGGTTGAAAAGACAGTATCACCCAGGACCAATGTTGCCGCAGCGCCGGAGTCGGATGTGATTGAAGAGACCGAGGTTGAAAAGAAGGAGATATCTGCGGCTGCTACGGAAAAAACTGCTGTTGCGCCTCCGGGGAATTTTTCCGGTCAGGATGATGTGGCGCCCTGTATTCTTCCCATATCGGGAAAGGAGCCTGTGGATTCCGGGGCGGACTGGGCGCTTGGGATTGGAAGCAAGCCTGGGCAGTTGCTGGATTCCTTGGAAGGGGGACGTTCAGGTGGCGATGTCACGGCAATGATGGTGCTGCTGCGACAGGCCGGAGGACCTCTCAGCGAGGATGAGGACAAGGCGATGAACAGGAAATGGGCTCCTTATGCTGCCTCCAAATCCCCCAGGGCGCACAAGGCGATCCGGAAACAGAGTGAACTTCTCCTGCAGTCCATGGTGAACCGCCAGATAATGGTCCAGTCCGCATGGGAATATGATTTCGCCATCGTGCAGAGGCAGATGGCAATACTTATGAAGGACAATGAGGCGGCGGCAGCGGCGGAGATGATGGCCGAACTCCAGCAGCAGGTTGCGGAGAATGCAAAAAAGAAACTTGATGTCCTGGCCGAGGAAGTCGACAAGGCTCCCGGGATCCCGACACCTGAGGAGCTCAAGGCGGAAGAGGACGCTGAACGGAAGAATGCCGAGGATGCGCTCGAACTTGGAAAAGGAGCACAGGAAGCCAGCCCGTCAAACAAGGTTCAGCTTGGTATGATGAAATTTGACAAGACTTTTGTGAGTGTGATGCCACCGTCTCCGACCTTCGGGGCAAAAGTTACAAAAACATGTGAAGTCAAGGACAACTCGGTAAGCTACCTTCATTCCGATAAATCCTATCTTGTCAAATACACATGCAGCTGGAAGCCACCAGATATCATACCTGTAATCGACGAAGGGGCATATAACAAGTTTGGATACTGGCAGACAACCCGGAAAGCAGGGACATATCCCATGTTTCCATTTAATATCAAGCTTGGCGATATGGGAAACAAGAAGACAGACATAAGAATCGGTATCTGTTATTCAGCTGACGGACCAGATGATCCATCCGGTAAGAGCATGATCATGTATGACACGTTATTGCGTCCGATGAAAATGGTCAACAACACGCAGGTTTATGAGGAAGGGCAGAATTTTGAGATAAAGGAACTGGGATATGGAAGGGAAGGCCTTCCCGTGTATAAGCGCGATACAAAATATGTTTACATATGTATTCAGTCATATCTCCAATGGACCGCATATGTCCGTTATAAATGGGAGCCTTTTGCACAGCCTAAAATAGTAGAAGCAACGAAGCAGGATCCTGGATTGAGCGCGGACAAGAATGATCAGATCGCGGAGCACGAGGCCAACATCGCCGCCGCAAAAAAGGCGATAGAAGGCATACGCAAGGAAATGGGTTCCGAGACAAATCAGAAACGGCGAGAGGAGATGCGGCTCCAGATACTGCATCTTGATCAGGACATTCATGACAGCAAGGATCTCATCGAGTCCATCAAGACAGGTTCGCTTGTCAAGACCCGCGGTCCCTGGGATGAACATGCTACTGCGGTGATGGCCAGGACGACGATGGAATTGGTCGAGGACTGCAAGAGGGCCCAGCAGATGCAGGCTTCCTATGTCCGTCTTGCTAAACTGATGGAGAAATACAAGCCGGACGAGGCGCGCAAGATATATGAAAGCTTTCGATCCCAGATGGTGCAGGGAATTTACGAGCCGGGAGGGATGGAGAAGGCCAGGAAGTCTTTGGATGCGCTCTATGGAAGCACGACTGCGGAGATAAAGGAGTCGCAGAAGCAGAACTATGCGGATCTCGATGTGAAGAAGGCGCAGCTGGAACGGGCTGAATGGAATCTTGCCGTCGCTGAAGGTGTCAAGAAGAACTGCGACCGTGCGATATTCGCCGGAAGCATGCTCACCGGCATGGCTCCGGGACTTGCCCTCAGCATGGTTTATGAGGGAGCGTGCACTTCAGTGGAAAAGGGGCCCAGGGAGGCTCTGAAAAACGCTGTTGTCCAAGGCGGGATCATGCTTGTAAGCATGGGCACTGTGAAGGCCGGTGGATGGGCCATTGGAAAATTCCTCAATCCCAAGGTCGCCCAGAGCGAAGTCAACACATTCAAGAAGATTCTGGATTCCAACCGCTACCAGCAGGAGATGGAGTGGAACCAGGCACTGGTGAACAGGCTCAAGGAGAAGGCGACCGCCATGGAGAATTTCAAGCCTTCGAGAACGGGAGAGTATTTCAAGGTCAGCAGCGAATTGAATGATGCCGTCGCCGCCGCGAACAGCAGTTCGCTTGCTAAGAATATAATGAAGAACGAATTGATTGCCGCCGAGAAGGGCCTGGTTGATAAAGGAAGCAAGGAGGCGGCAGCGGCGTTCAACGAGATCAAGGCATATCAGGATGTTTTAAACAAGCGCCTCCAGACAAATATTTATCCGCAGACGGACAACCAGATGCTGATAAAACTCCGGCAGCAGGGATACAACGTCGAGGCCAGCTGGTTCCGCGAATTCCGCAACGCCACCAGCAGGGGCGTCAACCGCGACCGCGATCTCGGCCTGCTCGCACAGATGGAGGGGAAGCTGATGAAAAATGGAAAGACTGTTCCCCTCAACGAGTTCATGAGTGATGGGCAGAAGGCTTACAATACAGCCTATAAGCAGGTGACAGGACGCAGCGCGGCCCTGGCGGATCAGAGCATCACCACGACCGCCCACAGCGAAGCCTTCCCGTTGAAATGGCTTGAGCAGAAGATTGGCGATGCCGGAGATCCGCGTGATTATGAGAAGGCTGGTACTGCCATATATAACAAGGTCAGGAATGCAATGGCAGGTCCCGATCCGGCATTTGTGAACCTGAAGAAGGCCTGTGGAAGCCTGGGCAAGGATCTCAAGACGAAAGTGCTGCCGCGCCTGGAGAAACCTGTTTCCGGAAGCGCGGTCAGCGAGACCTCGCGCAAGGCTGCGACGGAACACTGGAGCGAAGTACAGAAGGTCATGGATAATTTCGCCTCGGACAAGATTGATCCGTTGACGGCAATGAGGGAACTGCAGAGGCTGACCGGTTCAACGAGCATCACCCAGAGTGCAGCGGAGGTCAGGCGTCTGATGAACCGTCTTGGCGGTGCCGGGAAGTGAAAGAATTAAAAAAATTCCCGTTGGGAATTGGAACATTTGTTCATGAAACTATATTCAAGCTGATATTTGAGATGATTTCAAAAATACAATAAAACGGTTGTCGCGGAAATATGCCCGTTGGAGTCCAAACTTTAGTTTGTCTTAGTATTTCCCGACACCCGTAGGGCGTCGGGACTTGTACTCCAACGAAAGCAATCAGCTCAATAGAGGCAATTTTGAAATTGCCTCATTTATTGAAAACAAATAAGGATAAAGAAAATGAAACAATTCAAAAATGCATGCTGTGTATGTGCTCTTTCTTGCCTTGTGTCCGTCTTTGCCGGATGCGAGGCTGAGCCTGTCAAGCCTGCGGGCTTCGCTCAGAACGCCGGAATGATGAAGCACTGCGACCTGGTCCCTCTTGACAAGGTCTGGAAGGATCCGAGTTTCAATTCCAAAAACTACAATTCGATAATGGTCGTACCCGTCTTTACAAAGGCCCAGCTCGACAAGTCCTGGATGGAGGATGCGAATATCAGGACATGGATGGATGAGGAGAAGCAGGATGTCAAGGATTTTGCGCTTTATACCGAGAAAGCCTTCAGAAAGGCTGTTCAGAACAGCAAGAACTACAAGCTTGCCGAGAAGCCTGGTCCGAACACATTGATATTCGAACTCGCCCTAGTGAAGGTCGTCCCTGAAAAACCAGTTATCGGCACCGCGAAAAACCTGGCCACGCCTATTATTGCACCCTTCAGGCTGATGGCCCTTGCCGTGGCTCCGGCCCGTACCGCCGTTTCATCACAGACCGACAGCCCCATGCAGGCCTCGGTAGCCATCGAGGGGAACATCAGGGACAGCATGACGAAGAAGGTCGTTGCGAGTTTCGCAGACCGTGAGAAGCAGACGTCGGCCATTTTCAACTTCGAGGATTTCAGAGCCTATGGGAATCTCGAGCAGATCGTGGATGAATGGGCGAGGCAGTTCATGGAGATCATGGACAAGCGCCCCCTGCAGACAGGGGTGAAGGTCGAGGATCAGCGTCCTAACATGACGATCATAAATCCATGAACGCAACGAATCAGATTTTTATAATATGGGGTTAGGATTGTAAGCGGCTGTCCTAGAAAAATACACAAGCTGAAGATTGGACTCCAACGATTATAACATTCTCTTGTTGGAGTACAAACTTTAGTTTGTCTTATCTTAAGGGTGTACAGCGTCAGAATAATTCCTGCTCTGGGGAAACCGTAAAAATATTTTACAGGATGATGCCATGAAAAAAACTTTATTGATGCTTTTTGCAGCCGCTCTTCTTTTGCAGGGTTGTGGAAAAAAAGAGAAGGCCGAGGCGCCGCCGCCGGCAGTCACCGTGGTCAAGGTTGCAAGTGGGAATGTAACTTCGGCAATGGAGATCATCGGCCAGTTGAAGGCGTATGACGAGGTCGATCTCGTGGCACGTGTCCAGGGATTCCTCAGGAAGATATCGTTCAAGGAAGGGTCCGTTGTCAGCAAGGATCAGCCTCTCTTTGAAATTGAGCAGGAACAGTATAAGGCGCAGGTCGAGGCGGCGACGGCGGCCCTGATGAAGGTGCAGGCGACGTACGGAAATGCAGAGACGACCTATAACCGCCAGAAGAAACTTTTAGAAAGCGATGCGACCGCCAAGAAGAACTATGATGACGCTGCTGCGGCATTCATGGAGGCCAAGGCCGCGGTCATGCAGGCGGAGGCCACGCTTGCGACCGCAAAGCTCGACTTGAGCTATACGGATATAAAAGCGCCGTTCGACGGCAGGATCGGCTTCTACACCTACAGCGAAGGCAACCTTGTCGGCCCTTCCAGCAAGCGTCTTGCAAATGTCGTCAAGCTTGATCCGATGAGGGTCCAGTTCAACATCAACGAGATTGATCTTGTGAACCTGCAGATGGACCGCGCCAAGGACAACGCTCCTAAGAAAGGCACGATGATCGTGCTGGTACAGTTCCAGGATGGAAAGACCTATAAGGAGGAAGGCCGGATAAGTTTCGCCGACAACAAGGTCAACAGCTCAACCGGAACGATATTGGTCGAGGCGCTCTTTCCCAATCCCGACCAGATCCTCGTCCCGGGAATGTATGTAAAGGTGATATTGAAGGACAAGGAGCAGAAGGCCGCCCTGCTGATCCCGCAGTCGTCAATCCAGGAAAGCCTGCAAGGGAAGTTCGTGCTTGTGGTCGGAACGGACAAGAAGGTCGGCCAGCGCGATATAAAGACCGGAATCAAGAGCGGACCTTCGATAGAGGTCACGGATGGTCTCAAGGAAGGGGAGATGGTCATTGTGGAAGGCCTGCAGAAGGTCAAACTTGAATCGGCGGTGAAGCCGACTGTTGACGAGACCTACACGTTCAACAAGCTTGAAACGCAGGACAAGAAATGATCAGCAAGTTCTTCATAGACCGTCCCCGTTTTGCGATAGTGATCGCCATAGTGATAACCATTGCCGGTCTGATTTCCATCTTCGCCCTGCCTGTTGCGCAGTATCCCAACATCACGCCATCGCAGGTGCAGATAACAGCAATGTTCCCCGGTGCCGACGCCGATACCGTACTCAAGACCGTCGTCGAACCGATCGAGGCGCAGGTGAACGGCGTCAAGGGCATGATGTACATATCTTCTACGAGTTCCGACGACGGGACCGCGATAATCACGGTGACTTTTCCCGCAGGAACAGGTGGTGACATAAATACTGTGAACGTCCAGAACAAGGTCAGCATTGCCGAGCCCAAGCTTCCGACGGAGGTGAAGGCACAGGGCCTCATTGTCAAGGAAAAATCAAGCAACATCCTGCTTGTCATAAGCCTCTATTCCCCGAAAGGCACACGCGATCCGATCTTCCTGAGCAACTATGTCAACATCTTCATCCGCGACGAGATCATGAGGATAAACGGGGTGGGCGACAGCACGACGCTTGGTGCGGCCGTCTATTCGATGCGTCTCTGGCTGAATCCCGACAGGATGTCCAGCCTGGGACTGACAGCATCCGACGTGATCAACACTATCAAGCAGCAGAACGTCCAGGTGTCCGCAGGTGCGATCGGCGAAGCTCCTTGTGCGTCAGACCAGCCGTTCCGCTTCACGATACAGACACAGGGACGTCTTGACTCGGAGAAACAGTTCGAGGAGATAGTGGTGAAGGCGATGCCGGACGGAAACAATGTCAAGGTCAAGGACATCGGCCGCGTCGAACTCGGTGCCGAGAACTACAATTCCGAAAGCTCTCTCAATGGAAAACCTGCTTCACTGCTTGCGGTGTACCAGCTGCCCGAGGCGAACGGCATCCAGATAGCTCAGGCGTGCAGGAAACGTCTCGATGAACTCAAGGAGAAATTTCCTGAAGATCTGGATTACGGCATCCAGTACGACACCACCAAATTCATCAAGGCGTCGATAGAAGAAGTCGTAAAGACTCTTTATGAGGCGGTGTTCCTGGTGATCCTTGTGAACTTCCTCTTCCTGCAGTGCTGGCGCTCCACGCTCATACCGACAATTGCGGTTCCAGTTTCCCTCATCGGCACGTTCGCGGTGCTTCTGGCCCTCGGATATTCCATCAACCTCATAACTCTTTTCGGTCTGATACTTGCGATCGGAATCGTGGTCGATGACGCAATCCTGGTGATAGAAAACGTGAACCATCTCATGAGCTCCGAGAATCTTTCGCCGCGCGATGCCGCCAGGAAGACAATGGATCAGGTGACTGGCCCGATCATTGCGACAACACTCGTCCTCCTCGCCATGTTCATCCCAGTCTGCTTCATGCCCGGGATCACCGGAGAGATGTACCGCCAGTTCGGAGTGACCATCTCTGTCTCCGTGCTGATATCGGCCATAAACGCGCTCACGCTGAGCCCTGCGCTCTGCGCCACGCTGCTGAAACCTGAAGTGAAGGGCAAGAAGCTTTTCTTCGTCTTCAGATGGTTCAATTCGATTTTTGATGTGACTACGAAAGGTTATCTGAGGATTGCCGGGCTGGTGATCCGCAAGGCCTTCATCGTCATGATCATCTATGGCGGACTCATATTTGCGTGCTGGAAGATCTACGGAATGCTTCCTACTGGTTTCATCCCCGACGAGGACCAGGGACTGTTCATGGTGAACGTCCAGCTTCCAGAGGCCTCTTCGCTTCCGCGCACCACGAGAATCACAAACCAGGCCACCGAGGCGATGCTGAGCGTTCCGGGCATGACAGATTCCCTTGCGACGACCGGATACAGCATCATCACCTCGACCTCTGCGTCAAACAACGCGTTCATAATCGGAGTCCTCGACGACTGGGCCAAGCGCAAGGATCCGGAGCTAAGCCAGGAATCGGTAATGCGCAAGATACTCGCCAAGTTCATGGCGATCCCCGGGGCCATGATAATGCCTTTCAATATCCCGGCGATCCCCGGTCTTGGAACTTCCGGAGGATTTTCATTTGTCATACAGGATACCACAAGCTCTGATCCGCAGAATCTCTTTCAGGCGATGAGCCAGGTCGTGCTGGAGGCGAACCAGCGTCCAGAGATCACTGGCGCGTTTTCGACTTTCCGTGCCAGCGTCCCAAGGATATTCCTCAAGTTCGACCGTGAGAAGGCGCTGAAGCTGGGAGTCTCCATAGACGAGATTAACACTGTGCTCAAAGGTCTGGCCGGATATACCTATATCAATGACTTCAACAAGTTCGGAAAGACATACAAGGTCGAGATGCAGGCTGATTCCAAGTATCGTGCCGAACTCGACAACGTCATGGGGCTGCACGTCAGGAACAACAAGGGTGAAATGGTTCCGATCAATACGCTGGTAATTCCCGAGACGCGTTTCGCCCCGCAGTATATGAACCGCTACAACCTGTACCCGTCGGTCACGATAAACGGGAATTCCGCAGCCGGATACAGTTCCGGACAGGCCATGAAGGCGATGGAGGAGATTGCAGCGAAAAATCTTCCCGAGGGCATGAAATACGAATGGACGGATATGTCATACCAGGAGAAGCTTGCCGGAAACAAGGCCGCGATAATCTTCGGACTCGCCCTGTTCTTCATTTATCTTTTTCTAGTTGCGCAATACGAAAGCTGGATGATCCCGCTGGCGGTGTTGCTGTCAGTGCCGATCGCCTTCTTCGGCTCGCTTCTCTTCCTCCTGTTCTGCGGGCTGGACAACAATATCTACACACAGGTCGGATTCGTGCTCCTGTTCGGCATCGCCTGCAAGACAGCCATTCTCATCGTCGAGTTCGCCAAGGAAAGCCATGAGAAGGGCATGAGCATAACGGAAGCGGCAGCCCATGCCGCGAAGCTCAGGTTCAGGGCGGTGATGATGACGGCCATTGCGTTTGTCCTGGGAGTTACGCCTCTTGTCCTGGCTTTCGGTGCTGGTGCCGTCAGCCGCCGTTCGCTCGGAACAGTCGTCTTCGGCGGAATGCTCGTCTCATGTGTTTTCGGGACAATCCTGATACCAGTATTCTACGTGGTGGTCCAGAAGATGATCAACGCCTTCTCGAGCAAGTCAAAATGAAATCTAACAAGATTAAAAACTGGCACAAGGAAGTGTGGGATTACACAATTGGCGGATATCAGGTGCTCAAGAAATGGCTTTCCTACCGTGAGAAAAAGCTCCTTGGCCATGGATTGATTATAGACGAGGTACGTTATGTCACCGAAATGTCCCGCCGCATATATTCCCTTGTCCAACTCGAGTCCAACCTCGACGCTAACTACCGTAAGGTGGTGAAGGAAACTTATTAAACTACGCATAGTGGAATTCGCGGCGGGAGGAGTGAAAAAACTCAGTCCGATATAAAAACGGAAAAGAAAATAAATTCCCTTTTTGGGAACATATGTATTGACATTAAAATTGGGAACATGTATAATATGCGAGTAATCAAAAGGAAAACCCTTCGGGAGTTCTATTCGAAGCATCCGACAGCAAAGGTTCCGCTTGAATGCTGGTTTGCCGAGGCAAAGATGGCGAAATGGGCCAAGCCCAGCGATATCAAGGGAAAATATCGGAGCGCCGACTTCTTGAAGGGCAACAGGGTGGTGTTCGACATCAAGGGAAACGATTACCGGCTTGTCGTAAAAATAGCCTATAAACCGGGAATAATCTTCATCAGATTCGTGGGAACCCACAAGGAATATGACAGAATAAACGCGGAGACAATATGAATATGTTCAAGATAATAAAGAATGAGCCCGATTACGATGAATACCTGAAGCGCATCGAGGCCCTGATGGAAAAGGAGTCTCTTTCTACGGATGAGGAGGATGAAATCGAACTACTCGCCAAGCTTGTCGAAGACTACGAGGAATGCAAATTCCCAATGGATCTTCCTGATCCTGTCGAGGCGATAAAATTCCGCATGGAGCAGGAGGATCTCAAGCCGAAGGATTTGATCCCCTGCATGGGGAGCAGAAGCAAGGTGTCTGAAGTCTTGTCCGGGAAGCGCAGTCTCAGCCTCAAAATGATCCGCAATCTCAGTTCCAAGCTCGGTATACCGGCCGAAGTCCTGCTCAAGGAGAAGGGGCGTGGATTTTCATCTGAAGACTGTATTGACTGGCTCAGGTTTCCTATTACCGAAATGCTGAAACGCGGCTGGTTCGAGGGCTTTAAGGGAACGCTTTCCCAGGCGAAAGAACAAGCGGAGGAGTTGATAACCTGCTTTGCAGCCCCCGGCGGACAGAATTTTCTTTCTCCCGCATTGTACAGGCGATCATTCAGGCAGGGAAAGAGGATGGATGAGTATTCTCTCGCCGCATGGCGCATACGCGTATGCGGGCTTGCCAAGGAAGAGACGAATTTGCCGGCCTACAGGAAAAACCGCATCGACAGGAAATTCATGACCGGCTTGGCAGGATTAAGTTATATGAGCGACGGTCCATTGCTTGCCAAGGAGTTTTTAAACAAGAACGGCATCCACCTGATATTGGAACGGCATCTGCAAAGAACCTATTTGGATGGCGCGGCAATGCTGATGCCGGACGGTTCACCCATTGTAGCCTTGACCATAAGGCATGACCGTCTTGACAACTTCTGGTTTACGCTCTGCCACGAACTGGCGCATATAGCGACACATCTCGACAAAGACGGCGAAGAGTCTTTCTTCGACGATCTCGAAACAAGGGCTGATTCCGCAAAGGAAGATGAAGCCAACAAGTGGGCAATGGAGATGCTTATTCCGAACAGCTTGTGGGATAAATCCGGATTGAACGCAAAATCGTCGTTGTCAGAAGTAAAACATTTCGCTGACGAAATAAAAATCAGCCCTGCAATTCCGGCGGGAAGAATCAGGCGCGAGTCTGGCAACTACTCGCTATTTCCCAGCCTGATCGGCAGCAAAAAGCTCAAACCTATGTTCAAGCTGGTATGACAGATGAATAAAACCAAAGCAAAAGAAATTATAAAACAACAAATTGATCAGATCAAATGTGTGGCGGCTGAGAAAAGGTATCGTTATGCATTCGAGAAATGGTTTAGAGACACACGGGCTGATCTTGAACACGTTTTTCCTGCTAAAAGGCATAGCGTTGATTTTTCCAAAATAAGATTTAGTCCAAGGCGAAAAGTTGATTTGACTGAAAATGAAAGGCAAGAGGCGTACGAATACGGATTAGAGCGCAGTAAAGCGCTATTGGATTCCTGTATCAATGAAATAGAGAAGTTTTGGGACGAGGAAGACTTTGATTTTTTGGAAAAATATATTTCTGACGAGAAGATTGAGCAGTTGAAGGAAATAGAAACAGGATTTGATCTTTCCAAGCTGCTTGAACTATGTCGTGAACTTAACATCAACTATTCCACCAGAAATTATTACGCAGTAATCATGCTTGTCCGGACTATCATAGACCATGTTCCGCCAATTATGGATTGCAAAAGTTTTGGACAATATGCCAACGAAGTTAAAGGGAACACATTAAAGAAAATGATGTTGAGATTGGAGGATCAATCGAGAAAAGTGGCTGATATTCTTCTCCACGAACAAATCGGGAAAAAACACCCCGTACCAACAAAACAGCAGGTTGATTTCCGCTCAGAAATCGGTTTTCTGTTGGACGAAGTAATAAAAAGAATTTCATAGATCTGTTTTGCCGCAAGCAATCCATCGCCAGCAGCTCAGAAAGTGGCAATGCAAATTGCCAATGATATTCTTAAGAAAGCCGACCTCTATCCGAGTTTGTAAACATCAGTTCCCAAAGGTATATTTTTATTTAATTTTAATCCGGAGAAATTTTACACATGCGTCACTGTAAATATATGCTTCTTGCGTGTGTCCTGCTGCTTGCCTCGTGCAATAAAAAACCAGTTGCACCTCCACCGCCCCCGCCGGGCGTGGTGTGCGCTCCGGCTGTGAAGCAGGATGTCGCCACGACACATGGATATATTGGACAGATCGTCGCCGAGGACTGGGTGGATCTTGTTGCACGTGTCGAAGGTTTCCTTGTCATGAAGAACTTCGAGGAAGGAAGCTTTGTCAAGAAGGACGATCTCGTCTTCGAAATAGATCCCCGCCCATATGAGGCGCAGGTGAAGGAGGCGGAAGGTCAGCTTGTACATGCGCAGGCCTCATTGACATATGCCAACATCCAGGTCGAACGCTACAAGACACTGGTAAAACAGGATGCCGCCTCGCAGAAGGATCTCGATTCGGCAGTCATGACCCAGGGCGTCTCCACAGGTGAAGTCCTGGTCGCGCAGGGCCAGCTTGAGGTAGCGAAGATAAACCTCGGATACACGAAGATCTCCGCCCCGTTCGACGGCAAGCTCGGGGTATGCCCGATCAGCGTTGGAAATCTCGTCGGACCGACCATCAACAACAACCTCTGTAAGCTCGTAAGGATGGATCCGGTAAAGGTGGAATTCAACGTTCCGGAACCGATTGTCGTAAGCATTACACAGAGGGATGGCAACATTGAAAGGATTGCATCGGAGGTGACTCCGAGGCTGGTACTTGCCAACGGTACTGAATATCCCCTGGACGGGAAGATCTATTTTGCGGACAATACCATCAATACATCCACCGGAACCCTCCTTATCCGCGCCCGGTTCGATAATCCGAAAGGCATTCTTACTGCCGGTGAATATGTCAGGCTCAGGATTGAAAGGAAGGAAAAAACACCGTCAATACTCATTCCGGCACTCGCCATCCAGAGGGATCAGACAGGTGAGCTTGTCTATGTCGTCGACAAGGATTCCAAGGTGCAGAGCCGCAAAGTCACGACGGGCCAGATTTCCGGACTCAACATAGTCATCACAACAGGTCTCTCCGAAGGCGAGAATGTGATTGTCCAGGGCATATTGAAGGCCCGGCCGGGAATGACTGTCAATATGACAATGGCTGGTTCGACAAAAGCAGAATTGAATACCCAGCCGCCAGTTCCGGATGCAAAATCAAAACCGCCTTCCGGCAAATAAAACTGCAAGAGGCGCTTTAGATGATAAGTAAAATCTTCATTCACAGGCCAAGGCTGGCATTCGTCATTTCCATAGTGCTGGTCATTGCAGGGCTCATCTCCATCTTCAGCCTGCCTGTCTCACAGTTTCCCAATATCACACCTCCGCAGGTGCAGGTCTCATCCACATATACCGGAGCCAGCGCAAGCGTCGTGACGAACACCGTGGTGACGCCTCTGGAAAACCAGATAAACGGTGTCGAGGACATGATCTACATGTCGTCCACCGGCGGAAACGACGGTTCCCAGAACACGATGATATCCTTCTATCCGGGCACGAGCGGCGACATGAATACTGTCAACACGCAGAACCGCGTGAGTTTGGCGACCCCCCAGCTTCCCGACAGCGTCAAACGGCAGGGGATCACCGTCAAGCAGAAGTCCACCAACATGCTGCTGATCATCAATCTCTACTCTCCGAAGAACACATACGATTCGGTCTTCCTCAGCAATTACGCCCTAATAAACATCCAGAATGAAATGCTCCGCATCAGGGGAGTTGCCGACGCGAAGATCCTCGGGGAACTCGACTATTCGATGCGCATCTGGCTCGATTCCGACAAGATGGCAAGCCTTAACATGTCGCCGCAGGAGGTGACAAATGCCATACAGGCGCAGAACGTACAGGCCGCCGCCGGGCAGATAGGAATGCCTCCAACTCCGTCGGGACAGGCCAACCAGCTGATGATCCAGATCAAGGGCAGATTGGAAGACAAGGATGAGTTTTCCGAAATTGTCGTCCGCGCATTGCCGGACGGCTCGCAGATCAAGATCAAGGACATAGCGAATGTCGAACTGGGCGCCTTCAGCTACCAGTCGTTCGGCGAGCGTGACAACATGCCCGGGCTGAACCTTGCCATTTACCAGCTGCCTTCGGCGAACGGACTCCAGATCGCCGACACCGTCTACAAGAAGATGAAGGATCTGGAACAGTATTTTCCCGAGGATCTCAAGTATTCGATAAATTATGACACCACGCAGTTCGTGCGCCGTTCGATCAAGGAGGTCGTATTCACCCTTTTCATTGCGGTGGCGCTTGTCATCGGCGTCGTATTCCTCTTCCTGCAGGACTGGCGCGCCGTCATCGTTCCGATGCTCGCGGTACCCGTCTCCCTGATCGGCACATTCGCCGCGCTTCTTGCGATGGGCTACTCCATAAATCTCGTCTCCCTCTTCGGCCTGATACTTGCCATAGGAATAGTCGTGGACGACGCGATTGTCGTTGTGGAGAATTGCAAGCGCCTCATGGCGGAGGAGGGGCTCGATCCGGTAAGGGCCACCGAGAAGACCATGGAGCAGGTCACAAACCCCATCATCGCCACCACCTTCGTCCTCATGGCCATGTTCATCCCCGTCTGCTTCCTTCCCGGGATCTCCGGTTCGCTCTACAGGCAGTTCGCGATCACCATATCATGCTCCGTCTTCATCTCCGCGATAAACGCCATGACGCTGAGCCCCGCGCTCTGCGCCACCTTCATCAGGCCGGAAACAAAGGAGCCCATACTGCCGTTCCGCATGTTCAACAAGTTCTTCGAATGGGTCACCCTCGGATTCGCCTCTGTATCTACAATGTTCGCACGCCGCGCCTTCCTATGCGTGATTTTCCTCGCCGCATGCCTCTGGGGCTGCAACTGGCTCTATCAGAGAATTCCTACGGGATTCATACCCGACGAGGACATGGGAATATTCTTCGTGAACGTCCAGCTTCCTGAGGCCGCATCGGTCGAACGCACACATGCCGTCGTAAAGAAGGCCACCGACAAGATACTGAAGATCGAAGGCGTCGACCATGTCCTGGCGGTCACCGGCTTCAACATGATGGACCAGGTGAGCAATCCCAACAACGCATTGCTCATCGTGACTCTCAAGGACTGGGACCAGCGCAAGGTTCCAAGCCTCTTCCAGAAATCGATAATGCACAGACTCAATGGCGAACTGAACGTCATACCCGACGCCGCATTCTTCTGTTTCCCTCTGCCTGCGATTCCAGGACTCGGCACGGCGGGAGGACTCTCGTTCATCGTCGAGGATCTGCGCGGCGTCGATCCGCAGGTGCTCTCGCAGATTCTCATGGCGTTCATCATGGAGTCGAAGAAATATCCCGAGATCGGAAGCGCCTACAGCACCTACAGCGCGACAGTGCCGCAGATCTACCTCGAGATAGACCGCGAGAAGGTGATGAAGCTCGAACTCAGCCTGTCTGACGTATTCAACGCCCTCCAGTCATATCTGGGATCATATTATGTGAACGACTTCAACAAGTACGGCCAGGTATTCAAGGTCATGATCCAGGCGCAGGGACAGTTCCGAAAGGACGTGGACGACATCATGGGCATATATGTTACCAACAAGAAAGGCAAGATGGTGCCGATTGGAACTTTCGCCAATGCGAAGATAGTGTTCGGTCCTCAGACAGTCTTCAGATATAACATGTACCAGGCCGTCAGGATAAACGGATCAGCTGCGCCGGGCGCAAGTTCAGGCCAGGCAATGGGAGCATTCGAGAACATCGCAAAGACTGTTCTTCCTGAAGGCTTCAAGTATGAGTGGACCGACATGTCATATCAGGAACTCCAGGCGGCAGGCAAGGCCGGATTCATTTTTGCGCTTGCCCTGCTTTTCATCTACCTCTTTCTTGTGGGACAGTATGAAAGCTGGATGATACCGATCGCGATCATGCTCTCCGTTCCTGTCGCTCTGCTCGGTTCACTTGCATTCCTGTATATGCTCGGTGTCGAGAACGACATCTACACGCAGATAGGATTCGTGCTCCTCTTCGGCATGACGTGCAAGACCGAGATCCTTATTGTCGAATTTGCCGTGCACATGCGAGAACGAGGAATGGGAATAGTGGAATCCGCGATCGAGGCGCGAAAGACGCGTTTCCGCGCAGTGGTCATGACCGGTACCGCTTTCATCCTCGGCGTATTTCCGCTGGTGATCGCCATCGGAGCAGGAGCCGCGTGCCGCCGCTCTCTCGGAACTGCGGTATTCGGAGGAATGATAGTCGGTGAAGTCCTCGGAACAATCATGACACCCATGTTCTACGTCGCCATCCAGTGGCTCCGCGAAAAAGTCGGCGGCTGGAAACCTCCGGTATTGCCAGAAACGCCAGAATCCCAAAAGGCAGTGAAATGATGTCGCCACCCTGAGGGGACTTTCTATTTTTCTTACTCCCCATTTTCCCCAAGGCTTTCGCCTTATCTACTATACGCATATCTCAGCACTTGTCTTTTTCATTTTTACGTCAGGCGCTTTGGCCTGATAGACATATAAGGTTCCAGACTTTTCTGAAGTTATATTACAATTAGCTTCGAAAAGTAAAACAACTAGAAAGAAAGGAACCTTACAATGGAACTGTACTGCGGGATCGACTTGCATTCAA
>Ga0209417_1001654_pt1 | contig 39716 bp, 36 predicted proteins | sample RifGroF2_FD_184002 | JGI IMG/M metagenome (GOLD analysis project Ga0209417, IMG submission 184002) | Groundwater microbial communities from Rifle, Colorado, USA - Groundwater F2 (SPAdes) (version 2) | ecosystem: Environmental > Aquatic > Deep subsurface > Groundwater | place: Rifle, Colorado... | reverse complement strand
CGGTGACATTGCTGCCACAACAGTTTTCAAGACTGTCCCATTCGACCGCTCTGGCACCCCTCCGCACTAGTTTGGAATCATCTGCCCCATTCGACCGCTCTGGCACGCCTCCGCAAATTAAGTTAATCTGAAAATAGCCACTTTATTCTCTCTCTTCCCTTACCTGACTTTAAAAACTCCTCTTCTCTTCTTGCGTCTTCTTTCTTTTCGAAAGCCTCATAATATATTAATTCCCACGGACCGTTTTGTTTTGTAAAAACCGATTTCCCTACTTTGTGTTCTTTTAACCTTCTTTTTAAATCATTAGTATAACCTTTATACAATTTACCATTTTTCTTACTTTTGAGGATATAGACGTAGTGCATAAAGTGTCAGACTATTACTGTTTGGCCTCCGCCCAAGGCGGACCAGCCTAGGGCTGGACGCCTCCGCACTATTTTATAAATATCTTCCGCCCAAGGCGGACCAGCCTAGGGCTGGCTAACCACGATAGAATAACGATTTGGGGCTCAAATGTCAACGCGATTAAACACCGGTCAGAAATTCGCGACCGGTACTACCTTGACATAAGGCACCCGTTCCTGTACACTTTACTTCCGTAAGTGTTTCTCGGTCAGTTTACCGTCAATTTGGCTCTTTTGAGCCGCAAGTGAATAGGTAAGCAATATCGGGAAAGGTCGCCTTACAATCTAACCTATTCACACAAGTATTCAAATGGCAACAAAATTATACATTGGAGGCTTGCCCTACAGCGTGACAGACGATCAGCTTAAGGATCATTTTTCCCAAGCTGGCACTGTTACTTCAGCATCTGTGGTAGTTGACCGCATGTCCGGCCGCTCACGCGGCTTCGGCTTTGTGGAAATGTCCACGGATGAGGAAGCACAAAGCGCTATCTCCATGTTCCACGGTAAGGACTTCAATGGTCGCAACCTGACAGTGAATGAAGCTAGGCCAATGGCTCCACGAGCTCCTCGCACAGGCGGGGGCGGTGGTGGTCGTGGTGGCTTCAGACGCAGCAGTGGTGGCGGCAACGGCGGCGGTAACTGGCAATAAGCTAGTTTCAAAATACCACCCCCATTTATGGGGGTGGTTTTGTTTTACTTGGCCTTTACAAAGTGAACGACCCGTACTAAGCTGAGGCCAAAATTAAAACCAAAGGAGAAGAACATGTCAAAACAAAAAAAGAACACTAGGAAAACAACTCAGGAACCAATTGCAAAATGCGATTGTTGTGAGCACTTATTTTACATAAAAAGCAGTGACCACCCAAACGGTTTAAAAAAGGGGCTGAACTCCCTACAAAGTGTCCGGAATGCGGCTGTCAAGACGTGATTCTATTCAGTCAAACTGAGGAACCAGATGAAGTACCGGAAGTAGGTGAGCTACCTCAAAAAATTGATTTAGACGATGACGACTTTGACTTAATTGATCCCGATGATTTGCTTTAAATTAAAATAAAAAAGGCCCCAGTAACAACTGCTGTGGGTTTTTTACTTGCTTTCGGCCTGTGATATACTAGCCAAGCTGTATGGAATTACTTTGGCAATATCTCCGCCGCTACAAAAAATTACTCTGGGGCGCGCTCACCCTGGCAACAGTCAATCAGGTCTTTTCCCTTTTAGACCCACAAATCTTCCGGCTTTTAATAGATAATTACGGCACCAAGGCCGGCACTATACCAGCCAACCAATTCATGAGCGGCGTGATTTTATTATTGCTGGCTTTTGTGGGCGTAGCTTTTGTCTCCCGGGTGGCTAAAAATTTTCAGGATTATTATGTCAACGTCATCACCCAGCGGCTGGGCGCGACCATGTACGCCAATGCCGTGGAGCATTCCTTTTCCCTGCCTTACGCCGCTTTTGAAGACCAGCGCTCCGGCGAATTATTGCAAAAATTGCAAAAAGCCCGAACTGATTCACAAACATTCATTATTGGCGCCATCAATACGGTTTTCCTTTCAACTATTGGCATCATCTTTGTGCTGTCTTATGCCTGGTCGGTAGACTGGCGGATCGGCCTGACTTATTTTTTGATAATGCCGACCTTGGGCCTTATCACCTATCTTATCAGCCGCCGGATCAAGCAGGCTCAAACCGCGATCGTTAAGCGCACGGCCGAGCTGGCCGGCTCAACCACCGAGACTCTGCGCAATGTGGAGCTGGTAAAATCACTAGGCTTGGAAACACAGGAAACGGCGCGGCTTAACACGGTCAATGAACAAATTCTGAAGCTGGAACTGACTAAAGTTAAAATGATCCGCAAGCTTCTCTTTACCCAAGGCACCATGCTCAATGGCCTGCGAGCCCTGCTGATGCTCCTGATGTTGTGGCTCATCTCGCAAGGGGAAATAACTTTAGGCCAGTTCTTTTCTCTGTTGTTTTATTCTTTCTTCCTGTTCAATCCGCTGGCGGAATTTGGCCAAGTGATTACGCAATACCAAGAAGCCCGCGCCAGTTTAGAGCAAATGAAAAAAGTGCTGGCGCTTGAACCAGAGCCGGTGCCGGCAAATCCTAAAACGATTGATCGGCTGAATAATATTAGTTTTGATAAAGTCAGTTTTGCCTACGGCCAGAATAGCGAGCCGCATACTCTGCACGAGATTAACCTCAGCCTTCAACCTGGTAAAACCACCGCCTTTGTCGGCCCCTCCGGTTCGGGCAAATCAACCTTGGTCAAACTGCTGGTTGGCCTGTATCACCCGACTGGCGGCCAGTTAAAGGTCAGCGGCCTGGATATGACAGAGATAGACACCCGAGCTTTTCGTCGGCGCTTGGGGTATGTTTCCCAAGAAACCCAGTTGTTCGCCGGCACCATCAGGGAAAATCTTTTGTTTGTCAATCCGCAAGCCACGGACGAGCAATGCTTAACGGCACTGCGTGCGGCCGCGGCCTTGCCGATTATTGAACGGGGCGGGCAAGGGTTGAATACTAAAATCGGCGAAGGCGGCATTAAAATCTCTGGCGGCGAAAAGCAACGGCTGGCAATTGCCCGAGCGCTCCTGCGGCAACCTGACCTTATTATTTTTGATGAAGCCACTTCCAGTTTAGATTCCATTACCGAGGCTAATATAACTTCAACTATCAGGGAAATTTCGCAGTCGCGGCCAAGCTTAATGACGGTACTGATCGCTCATAGGCTTTCCACGGTCATGCATGCCGACATTATTTATGTTCTGGAAAAGGGGCGCATTGTGGAGCAAGGCTCCCATGACAGTCTCCTAAAAAACGGCGGACTCTACACCGCCCTTTGGCGCCAGCAGCAAGCCAGCGATATATAATTTACCATCTATTAAAGAGTGCTATACTAATATCATATGGGCTGGTTTTCAGCTGATTCAAATAGCATTAAGCATCCTGAGTTAGACTCTTTACTTAAGGATATTCCGTCATTGGATAGGGCCGAACGCGAATATGTTAAGGGTATATTTATTAAATACAAGAACGGTGATATCAATCATGAGGATGTAGAGAAAGCTATACGAGAACTCAAACTAAACACAAGCGACATTATTGATCCAGCCGAAGCCGAGGCGATCAAAGATAAATTACTCTCGGTTTTATAACTCTTTTCTGTGATTGCTCACAGCCTCCGGCCGGAGGCTGTTTTATTTGACAAAATATGGCAACAAAGCTAAGGTCAAGGCAAATAAAATCAACAATAAAAGGAATAATAAAATGCAAATTAAAATTGAAACGCAGAACTTACTCTGGGAACCTTTTACAATACCAGCTAATCTAAAAAGCTTTGCCGAGCTAACAGAAGTGTATAAAAAATTAGCTCCCAAAAGAGAAAATGACATACTTACAGACCTAGAACATACAATTTTAAACACGGTCGGCTGTGAATATGTCGAATGGAGACCCTTAACTGAAGGCTCTATTCCCTGGGCCTTGGGTCCAAAATTTAAAACACAAGATGAAAAAGGTAAGGGTAAAAATATAATTAGAATTCTTTTACCTTTTTTGAAAAATAACGGTGACACCCAGGAGCTGGAAAGGTCAATTGTCGTTTATACTTTGGGGGCTGTAACAGAAAACGACATCAATCAGGTTTTTATAAATCTAACAACTACTTTCCAATATGCCCGGTCTCCGATTCCGGAGAACGAATTCTAATTCCATGGGGATGAAATTCATCCCCATTTTTTATTTTTAAAACAACTATTGACAAAAATGCATAAGCCTGCTAGCGTCTGATTATTCAAATAAAAACAAAGGTAACAACATGGAAAAAATATCTCAGATTTCACCGAGACTTGAGGGCTGGCAAAAATACCGGCCTAACAGAGTCACGGAAGATTTAATTGAAAAACTGACCAATACTTATGCCGGAATTGCCCCATCATCTAAAGACGACGAGGTAGATCTCATAGTTATAGAAAGAAATCTGGCGACCTTGCTAGAAAATCGTAACCTGCAACGGGAAACTAACAGCGATGATAATTATACCTGGGCGCTGTCAGCTGACTTCGCCGTCTGTCCTGCTCTGCCAGGTACAAGTAGAATCAAAATATTATTCCCCTATAAAAATACTGAGAATAAAAAATTGGACAGACCTTTGGCAGTTTATGTTAATGGGGAAATTTGGCAAAGATATATTGGCGTACTTTTTCGCAAAATTACAACAAAACTAAATGAACTAAAATTCTTCGTTTAATTTCTACAGAGGCCGTAGCCTCTGTTTTTATTTTCCTAAAACCGATTTGGCCCAAGTCGCCCAGGAAGCGCCGGTGTTGTCTTGTTGTGTTTGCCACCATTGCCAAAATTCGCTGGGTTTAATAATTTTGACGCCCTTAAAATCACCAACCACTAAAAGATGTTCATCATCACTTACTAAAAAATCAGCCTTAGCACCAACAGCTAGTTCTAGTAATTTTATATCCTCGCTATCCTCAATCTCAATCTGAATTTCCACTGGCTCCACCATTTTTGCCAAACTAAAATATTCTTTGGCTGCTTTACGCATTACAGCATCATTGACTAAGCGCTCCAAAATCAGCTTTTGTTCCCGTTTGACCGGATCGGAAATAGCGGCGTCAACCTCGCCCCAACGGATCAAATCCAAAATCCGCTTGCCATAACTGCCCTCGCCGCGGGCGGCATTTATAATTACATTGGTATCTAAGACTATTTTAACCATACAAAAACAGTATAGCGTAAGATGGGGGTTTGCCAATACCAAAAAATGCGCTAGAGTACTTACGTTATGTCATTCCAAGTCGGCATTGTCGGCCTGCCTAATGTAGGCAAATCAACCTTGTTCAAAGCCTTAACGCGCAAACAAGTGGTAATTGAAAATTACCCATTCGCCACCATTGATCCTAATGTGGGTGTGGTGGAAGTGCCGGATGAACGGCTTAATAAGCTTACTGTCATTTCCAAATCAGCCAAAACTATCCCCACTACTATTGAGTTTGTAGATATTGCTGGCTTGGTCAAAAATGCTCACCAGGGTGAAGGCTTGGGTAATCAATTTTTAGCCAATATCCGCGAAGTGGACGCGGTTGTTCAAGTAGTGCGGGCTTTTCATGACCCAAACGTTATTCATGTGGCTGGAGCCATTAATCCTAAGGACGATGTTGAGGTTATAAATATTGAGCTGGCAATGGCTGATTTAGCTACGGTGGAAAAAAGATTGGCAACAACCAAACCTAAACTTAAGACCGGACAAGATAAAACTGCCGCTGAACAAGTGGCTATTTTGGAAAAACTGCAACAAACTTTACAGCAAGGCAAACCAATACGAGACCTTCCTCTACATGAAGAGGAAAAACCTTTAGTCAAAGAACTTCAATTACTTACAGCCAAGCCGGTCTTGTATGTAATTAATACTGATGAGGGTGGTGAACTGCCGGCTGATATCACTCCAGCCATAGGAGTTTCTGCCAAAATTGAAGCCGAGCTGGCTGATTTACCGGCGGCTGATGCTAAAGCCATGCTTAAAGATTTAGGCCTGGCTGAAAGCGGTTTGGATAAACTTATTCATGCCGCTTATGAACTGCTTCACCTTATCACCTACTTTACTTCCGGGCCTAAAGAATCACGCGCCTGGACTATAACTAAGGGGACTAAGGCGCCACAGGCCGCGGGTGTAATTCACACTGATTTTGAACATGGTTTTATTCGCGCCGAAACTATTTCTTATGCTGATTTTGTCGCTCAAGGGGGCGAAGTTGGCGCCCGCGACGCTGGCAAACTTCGCTTAGAAGGAAAAGAATACGTGGTGCAGGACGGTGACGTGATGCATTTTAGATTCAGTGTTTAAAAAACACTCCGGAAGTACCGGAGTGTTTTAATTTGCTTAATTAACGGGCTAGGCGCGAGGCGTATTTTACAAAACTGGACTCATGAGCCACACGCATACATTCTTTAATATCGTCCTCACTTAAAACTTTGTGCTTCAAGAGCAGATCTATTTCCTTGCTCATATTGGTCCGCAATAAATATGGGCCATCGGTATTAATGGTAAATTTTACCTTAGCCTCTTTAAAAGTAGCTAATATTTCCCTTAATTCATCCCAATCTTTAACCGCTCTGGTTTGCAGATTGGATGACGGGCAAATTTCCAAAACCGTGCCCGCTTCAGCTAAAGCGGCTAACAAATCCTTATCTTTGGCCGCCTGAATGCCGTGGCCAATGCGTTCTGGCCGAATATATTTAAATACTTGATGAATGCTCTCGGGACCAGTGTCATCAGTTTCACCGGTATGCACAGTCAGCCCTAGGCCGGCGGCCCTGGCTTCGGCAAATAATTGCACATAACGCTTAAAGTCACCTTCTTGTTCAAACGTTTGATGCTCGGGCCCAGCCATATCCACCCCCACAATGCCCCATTCCTGATAGCGAATTGCTTTGCGTACTATCACTTCATTATGTTCAAAAGGAAATTCGCGGGCCAAGCAAAAAACCAACCCGGCCTTAACGCCGTAATCCAAACGGGCGCGGTACATGCCTTGCAAGGCCGACTGAATAATGTGATCCAAATCCATCTCCCCACCCTTATTACGTTTCATGGGGTTGAACCGCAATTCAATTAAACCAACATTGGAGGAACGGTATTCTTTGGCAATAATAGAATAAACACAACGTTCAATCGCCTCGGGCGAGCTTTGAATTTTTTCTGTCCACTGGTGCATGATAGCGATGTACTCTTCCAAATTATGAACCGTTTCCGGGCTGGCAGTGATCAACTGCCAAAAATCCCAGTAATTCTTAGCTGGCAACTTCATGCCTTGACGCTTGGCGATTTCCCACAAAATATGCGGCGCCACCGCTCCACCAACATGGATATGCAGATCAGCCAATTCCTCTTTGATTGCGTTCTTATAATGGATCATAAAAAAGGTAGCGCAATTATAGCAGTCTTAAACCTTTTAGCCAAGAGCCTTTACTATCAACAATTACAAATAAATTATATAGTCCGCTCTAACACTACAATCTCTCTAATAACCCTGGCGTCAGGCCTCGCGTACCATAAAGTGCCGCGGCTATTACGCCAACTGCCAGGAACTTGCTTGGGTAACATATCAACTAATTCCAAGCCGTACGACTTAACTTCATTAATTAGCGGCAATGGTAAATTATTATTACCAACCCGCAACACTGGCCAAACCATGACAATTCTGCCGCCGGGCTTAATCATTAAACTCAATACTTTTAACGCATTTTTATAAAACTCAGTTAACTCCTGGCGAATCTGCTCTAAACGATTCACATTTTCTCTGCCCCGCAATGGCGGCCCAAGGTAAGGCTCGGTTACAATGGCGTCATAAGTGCTATTGTTTAAAACTGTCGGCAAGCGGCTGATATCCGCGACCATTAAAGCTGGCTCCGGTATTTGCTGATATTGCTTTTTAAGCCAAACAAAATTTTCCCGAGTTCTAGTAACACCATTACTGTCAGCATCCACCCCTACTAAATGCCGATAGCCTAAAATAGCTGCTTCCTGCAGGACTGTGCCTGAGCCACAAAATGGATCCAAAATACCAGCGCCTTCGCGCGCTTCAGCTAAATTGATCATGATTCTGGCTAGTTTGGGTGGCAGCATACCTACTCTGGCATCGCGCGCCGGGCGGCCATAATCCCGCTGACTCCAGGCCTCAAAATCCTGCACCCAAATGGTCCGGCCAATGATTATTTTATCGCCCTCAGGTAGCAGGAAAAATTCATAGCCTGTAGGAGGAAGTAACTTATTTTTTTTAACCACTACCGAAGAAAGTACGGGTGTGCGCGAAGTTACATAACGCACATGCCGGCTTTCATTTTTAAGCTGGTTTTTTATAGACAAGCCAACTGGCATTAGCCAACGCGGCGGCTTGGGGCCGTACCAGCTTAAACCAAACTCACAGCGCTCAGTTTGCTCTAATTGACTGCTGAGAAAACTGACTATTTCTTCTTTACTGACTTTAACTTCAGTTAAGACTTCAGCTACCTTAACAGTCCCAGCCAGCGCATCTAAAAACTTTTCTGACAATTCACCTGTCACCAAACCTACGGTTTTACCTACTAACCGCCATTGTAATGGCAAGGCAAACCGGCGGGCAGTGGCCGCTAGTTCAGTTATAGTAAATTCCGGTTCCCGACCAAAAGCTATTAAATACTCCTGCATAATGTCTTTTTTAGTATACCATGATACCTCTTGTCAAAAGATTTAAGCCATGATACCTTGTAGCCACAGCGCTTATGGTCTTAAGCGCTCCATATCCGCCCCTTTGGGGGTGGATCCCGACCAGCATGAAAGGCATGCCAGTCGGGGCCAAAAGGCCGAGCGTGTTTTTATTTGTCCCGCACACGCCGGGGTAAACAATTGTAATCCATGAAGCACTACGAACTTATGTACATCATTCCTCTTAAGGTCGGGCAAGAGGATAACAATGATGTCCAGGAAAAAGTCCATCAAATGCTCAGTAATGAGACGGCCAAAATAACCCTGGAAGAGTCTTTAGGTAAGCGTAAACTGGCTTACCCGATTAATCATGTGCGCCACGGCACTTATGTGGTAACTGAATTTGACATAGAACCGGATAAACTTAGCAAAGTTCAATCCTGGTTGCACCTATCAGCTGACATTTTAAGATCTCAGCTTATTACCAAAAAATTAAAAACTCCCGAGCAAATCGCCCGAGAACAAGCCTTGCAAGAAAAACTGATGAAGAAGCAGATTAAGGCTAATGAGGACCAAAAAGCGGAAGCGGCCGCCAAGGCTGGGGCTGAACCAGTTCCCACCACTATGGCCTCAGCTGAATTAGCTGATTTGGATAAAAAACTTGAGGAAATATTAGAACAAGAAATAGTTAAGTAATTATTATTTCATTAATCTGTTAAATTTATGACTTATTTAAATCGTGCCACTATCATCGGTAATCTCACCCGTGATCCTGAAGTTAAAACCACCACCCAAGGAGCCAGCGTTACCACCTTCTCTGTAGCTACAAACTTACGCTGGACCACTCAGAGTGGTGAAAAAAAGGAATCAACTGAATATCATAATATTGTCACTTGGCGCCGTTTAGCTGAAATTTGCGGCCAGTATCTTAAAAAGGGTTCCAAGGTTTATGTGGAAGGCCGCTTGCAAACCCGTTCCTGGGATGATGCTCAAGGACAAAAGCATTGGCGCACGGAAATTGTAGCTGATAATGTCATCATGCTGGATCGTGCTGGCGCTCGCAACAATGGCGAGGAAATTGAAATCAACCAAAGCGAGCCGGCAACTAGCGAGCAAACTATTGAAGAAATTCCCTTCTAGTCAATAAAAGCTTTGCTCTATGAATCAATCTAAACGTAATTCTCAACCAACCGCACCATTAAAGCCACGTGTTTGCTATTTTTGTGTTAATGGCATAATGGACGTTGATTATAAAGATACCCGCATCTTGCAAAAATTCTTATCCGGCTATGTAAAAATCCTGCCTCGCCGTCGCACTGGCGCCTGCATGAAACACCAGCGCAAACTGGCATTGGCTATTAAACGCGCCAGACTAATGGCTTTAATTCCATTTACCCCGAGATAACTATGTCGGTTTTACCTTCGCTTAATTCAATCAGAGCTGGCCTAAGTATCTTAGTAGAAGACGAACCGTATTTGGTGTTGGAATCAGATTTTATGCGCACCGCCCAGCGCAAACCAGTGATGCGCACTAAGCTAAGACACCTGATTACCGGCCGAGTTTTGGAGCAGAGTTTTAAGCCTGGCGATAAGGTAGAAGAAGCTGATATGTCACGGGTTAAAGCCAACTTCCTTTACGCTGATGATAAGCAGGCTCACTTTATGAATCAGGAAACTTTTGAACAGTTTGATTTTCCCCGCGAATCATTGGTTGACAAAATCGGCTTTCTTAAGGAAGGATTAGAGGTTAATATCCTGAACTTTAATAACAACCCGATAAATGTTGAGATGCCCAAAAAAGTAATCCTGAAAGTTACCGAGGCCCCGCCCGGGGTCAGAGGCGACACCGCTGGTAATGTCACTAAACAGATAAAGCTAGAGACCGGGTTGACCGTAAATGCTCCACTTTTTATTAAAGAAGGTGAGGACGTTATTATAAACACTGATACTAGCCAGTACGTAGAGCGTGCTTAAATAACACTCAATTAAAAACTCCCCTTTTACGGGGGAGTTTTTTAATATTGACTAAAATAAGATTCTAGAGTAACTTCGTAGTATAAAACACAAACAAAGAGGTGAAAAAAGTGCCATATGCCATGGCGAATAAAGCCAACTGAAAAAATCACTTGCACCTTCTGCAAAGGAACTGGCCAAAGAACAGCCCCTGGAAGATCAGGCCCAACACGAACATGCACCGTATGCCATGGAGAAGGGAAAATAAATCCAATAATATTAAACAAAACTTCAACCCCCGGTTAAATAAACCGGGTTTTTATTTCAGATAAAATATAATTCCTAACAGTATAATCAAACCGAGACCAATGTAAAATCCCAAATTTTTGAACTGACGTAATTTTGAAATCCTAAACCACCAATACACCTGCCCCAAGATAACTAGCGAACCAAGGATGTAAAGTATATACCCAGGGAATGATTTCATAACTGCTCCACCTAGTAAAGTGGCGTGAAATACAATAACAACTTCAGCTAAGTAAATAAACCGATGGATAAACTTCCACCACTTTTTGAGTTTTCGCACCATCCAGTCAGTGGAAGTAACAAACATAGCCAAAAGTATTGGATAAGCCACCAAGCCAAACAACACCGGGTTCAGGTAAGGATTCCAACTAAAGAAAATCATTGCCAGGTTAAAGGCATACCCGTACTTCAGAACCCCACCGACATGAAGAATTATCAGAAATACCCCAGCAACTCCTAATCTCCTCCGCCAGTGCCACTGCCCAGCCCAGGCTGGGTGAAATTTGAAAATAATACTGCTTAGCAAAGCTGTGGCGATAAGTGTTGTGCCCGCCAGGGCGCAGCTTCTTATCCAGGCGCCGGCAAAATTACCCGGCTCGTAAATATAGTACTGATACCAAAATTGCAGCAACCAAAACAAACCAACGGATAAAGAAAACCAAACTAACCACAATATTTTTACACGCTGGCGAATATCAACTGGCTCTAAATTATTTAATTTTTCTTCCATAAACTATTTTTCAATATTTACCTTATATTCATAATACTGCTTATATGCTTTAGAATAATAAGACTGTAATTCTTGTAACGACTCTGGTGATGGATTGGTAATTGCCTTAATAGCTGACTGCCAAGCTTCCCAACTGCGCACACCATTTTTACTAGGCACGAGCGGCTCAGATAGTTCCTTTTCACTAAAGAGCCCGAACTTGGCATTATTCATACCTAATTCCCACTCAAAATTATTTACTAACGACCAAAGTAATATTCCTTTTATGGGCAAACCTTCTTTTTTAGCTTCAATAATATACCTCATTGTTTCCAAGAGCCAGTATGGCTTTCGCTGATCGGCCTTATCTGCAAAACCGATTTCTGAAATGAATATCTCCTTATTCGGATAAGAAGCATTCATTTTCTTAAGTACCTCTAAAATCCCTGGGGGGTAAACATCACCAAAAGTGGGATGGTCGCTGTAATCTCGCCCTTTTTTATCCCCATGGATAAAGGGTAAGACCAGCCGGCAGTAATAATGCAATCCCAAAAAATCTGATTTAGCGCCATCTCGTTCAAACTTATCAGTGACATACTCATTGCCAAATTCATTGGCCAGACCACTAAATATACCATCAAAGTACTGCCAATTATGACCAATACCAACTTGCGGTGCTCGCTCGCTCGGTAACTTACTGCCTAATGTTTTAATCTCATCTCTGGTTATATCATATGATTCTATCATTCTTTCCAGGACCTTCTTTGCAGTTAAAACACCGCCACGACGGTAAGGCGGAAATGTACCTGCAATATAACTGCCAGAAAGAGTTGACATGGGCTCATTAATAGCCAGAAAGTACTTGGCTAGGCCTTCACTTAAAAGCTTATCTTGCGCTGGCTTATCAAACTTTTCACTAGCCAGTACCTTGCGAACCTTGTCCTCATCACCAAGATATTTGACCACATTTTCAACATAAAACCTGAAATGTTTTGAAACTTCTGGGTTTTCCCAACCGCCTTGGGTAATATTGTCATTATTATCTGTCTCAAGCAGATACCTTGGCATAGTAAAGTGATGCATGGTTAGCATGGGCTCTTGGCCATGTGCCCTGACTAAAGCCAAAGCTTTCACATATTCAGCCATCAGGGCAGAATCAAACTCACCTTCTTTGGGGCATAACCTGGCAAAATCAAGTGAGAAGCGGAACATATTCTCACCTAACTCGGCTGATCTATCTATATATTTTTCTTTGTTAGGCAAAAAACGAGGAAAATGATTTATATCCTGCTGATCCTTAATACCAGAGCTTTTGCCCTCAAGGTTCTTTTGCAACTCAAGCTCCCAATCAGAAACTGGCGGCAATAAATTACCCTCGGCATCATACATTACAGGCTCTGATTGAAAGTGAGAGCTGCCACTGCCAACATACTCAATGCGAGTATGCTCAGCTGCTGGGCGTAGGGTTTCTAAAACCTCCTGCGCGGTAAAATCAAAATCCGGCTTAAGCGGCTCTAGTTCATTATCGGTCGTTTCGCCAAAACGCTCCATATTTGGTTGATCATTTACTTCTCCAGCGCGCGCTGTTCTTTAACTTTCTCCCAAACAGCTTTCCTAATTTCCTCTATCACTTTGGGGTTTTCACGCAAGAATTGCTTAGCTTGCTCACGCCCAACACCTAACTTTGTCTCACCAAATGATATGGTGTTACCTGACTTGGTCACGATGCCGTATTGTATGCCTGTATCAACTGAATCACCAGCTAAACTAATTCCTTCATTATACATAATATCAAATTCAGCGTTCTGGAACGGCGGGGCGACTTTATTCTTTACGATTTTAACCTTAACGCGATTACCTACTATTTGCTCACCAGATTTTATTTGCCCAATACGCCTGATATCAATACGGACTGATGAATAAAATTTTAAAGCCATGCCGCCGGTGGTGGTTTCTGGATTGCCAAAAAATACACCGATTTTCATCCTAGTTTGATTAAGAAAAATAACTGTAGTTTTACTTTTGGAAACAATAGCCGTCAGCTTACGCAAGGCTTGGCTCATTAATCTAGCTTGCAAACCCATGTGAGAATCACCCATTTCACCTTCAATTTCTGCTTTGGGGGTAAGGGCAGCCACTGAATCAATCACAATCACATCTACTCCATTAGAACGTACTAAAGTATCCACAATTTCCAAAGCTTGCTCACCAGTATCAGGTTGGGAAATTAATAGTTCATCAATATTAACACCAATTTTTTTAGCATAAAGCGGATCAAGGGCATGCTCGGCATCTACAAAAGCTGCCACGCCGCCTATTTTTTGTAATGAAGCAATAACGTGTAATGTTAAGGTTGTTTTACCAGAAGCCTCAGGCCCAAAAACTTCAATCACACGGCCACGTGGTACACCGCCAACGCCCAGGGCTATATCCAAAGAAAGACAGCCGGTCGGAATGCATTCCACATCCATCGCCCGGGCTTCGCCTAATTTCATAATGGCGCCCTCGCCAAATTTCTCCTTTATTTGATCAATGGCCAGCTGGGCGGCCTTACCCCGTTCACTGGCTTGATTATCGGTTTTTTTAGTTGGTGCCATATATATAAAATTGAAAATTAAAGTCAAAGCTACCTTATCGCAAACTTGTCCACTCGTCAATTATTATTGATTTAACGGCTTGTTTTCTTCCATGACGGGTGGGCTTGGCGGGGGCGTATAATAAATTATCCTTTCGACTGTAACTTCACGGCTTAAGCTCTTGCGCGCCTTAATTAACAAATTATTAAACCCGGGCCGCAATGGCACAATCACGGTAAATCGGCCTGATTCCATCACTTCCACTACTTCGTTATTTACCGTAACTTCGGTACCTGGTTTTGTAATACCAGATACAGTTAAGGGCGAAAAAGAAATTGTGCCATCAGTCGCTGGGCTGATTACCTCTAGTTGTGGCGGTAAAAAAATCGCCCGAGCGGCAATGGCCAAATAAGTAATCACCACTACCGCCACCAAACCTAAAAGTATCCGGCGCAAAGGATGCACTGATTTAATGGGATTGACTGGGGCGTGCTTGGGCGGCTGGATAATTTTGGGTAAATTAGGTCCAGGATATTGAGCTAAAAGCTCTTCAATATCAAGCTGTAAAAATAGGGCGTATTGCTTTAAAAAATAGCGGCCATAATCACCCCGAGGCAAAGCTTCCCACTCGCCTGATTCCAAAGCTTCAAGATAATGAGATGGAATATTAAGCTTGTGGGCTACATTCTTAATAGACAAATGGCGCTCTTCCCTGGTTTGACGCAAACTATCACCCGCCGGGGTTGAGCGCTTTAGAGGTTGAACAGTAAAGCGCACCATACTTGTATTAATTAATTGCGGCTGTTTTTAATAACGCTCATCTGGTTCTTCATTCTCAGTCTCATTTTCAGTAGGTATTGTTTGATCGGCTTCCGCCGTACCTTCCTCTTCTTGATTATTATCAAATTCCAGACCTGAAGTGCGAATTAATACCTCTCGCGGCTTAGCACCGTCACCAGGGCCAATCACTCCCCGCTCTTCTAATAAATCAAGCAAGCGAGCGGCCCGGGCATAGCCAACGCGCAGACGACGCTGCAAAAAAGAGGCGGAAGCTTTCTGTGACCGGACAATCAAAGCTTGGGCTTCTTCTAACAAATCATCTCCTTCACTGGATGCAAGACCACCGCCTTCCAAACTACGGCTCGCCTTTTCCACTACTGAAACATCGTAATCCGGTTTAGAACTTTGTTTAAGAAAATTAGTTACGCCCTCAATTTCAACATCAGTCACTAAAGCACCTTGCAATCTTTTTGGTTTGGATAGTTCTGCCGACATAAACAAACAATCACCTCGTCCTAATAATTTCTCGGCGCCGGCATTATCTAAAATAGTACGCGAATCAGTTTGTGAGGCCACCTTAAAAGCTATGCGCGAAGTAATATTGGCTTTGATAAGGCCGGTAATAACATCAACACTAGGCCGCTGGGTAGCGACAATCAAATGAATACCCACGGCTCGGGCCATTTGGGCCAAACGAATAATGGCCGCTTCAACTTCATTGGCCGCTACCGCCATTAAATCAGCCAGCTCATCAATTATCACTAAAATATAGGGCATAGTTTCCGTCGCAGTTTGATTATAAGCCGCCAAATTCCTTTTACCAGCAGCCGACAGCACCTGATAACGGCGATCCATTTCTCCCACTACCCATTTCAAGGCATTAATAGTTTTAGGCACATCAGTAATAACTGGCGTTAGCAAATACGGCATATCATTATAGGAAGCTAGTTCAACCCGCTTCGGATCTACGATGATAAATTTCAATTCATCAGCTGAATTGGTATAAAGCAAAGAAAGAATAATGCCATTGATACAAACAGATTTTCCTGTGCCGGTGGCGCCGGCGATCAGCAAATGAGGCATGCGATCAATATCCGCAACCACCGACCGTCCAGCCACATCTTTACCAATCGCCACTGTTAAATTACTGCGCCGACTTTTAAATTCAGTTGAAGTTAACATCTCCCGCAAAGCCACTGTGGCCACGGTTTTATTTGGCACTTCTATACCCACCAAAGCTTGGCCAGGTATAGGCGCTTCAATACGGATAGGATGAGCCGCTAACGCTAATGCTAAATCATTAGACAAGGCAGTAATGGAGACAAGTTTAACACCTTCGGCTGGTTTTAGCGTGTATTGGGTAACGGTTGGGCCAACATTAACTGAACCCATTTCTACTTCAATGCCAAAATTCTGCAAGGTTTTTTGAATTTTTTCCTGATTGGCTTCAATATCACCAGCGGTCGGCTCGCCATCATACACCGACAAAAGCTCCATTGGAATTTCTACTTTGGGTGCCCGTGTTTTTTTAATTTCCAAAAGTGGCAGTTGTACCTTATCAGTCTCAGCTAAGGCAGAACTTGCTAACGGACGGCGATCAAACGGCTTTGTCTCGGCACCAACCAAGTTTGGCTCATTAACCTGGCTGGCAGTAGAACTAAGTGGCTTACCATTATAATTTATTTGTGTTGGTTTGATTGTATGTATTTTGCCAAAGGCTGACCAGATCCGTCTAAATGGATCAACTATTTTGGCAGCCAATTCAGCTAAAGACGTTTCAAATAAAATTAAAATACCACCAACAACCAAAGCAACTAGTAGCACAATTGAACCCCACTTCCCTAGCGCCTGAATTAATGGATACAACACAATATAACCTAAATAACCTCCCCCCCGGCCGGCGGCGGCGGCCGCTCGTCCGGCTTCAATGGCAAAACCACTATGCACCAACCCGGTAACTCCGACCAACAATAAAACCAAACCTAGTAACTGACGCGGCTGAAAAAGCTGTTCTGTTACCAAAAAAACATAGCCCACTAACAGCAAAACTACAGGGATAGCATACGATGGCCAACCTATACTCAAAAGCAAATACTTTTTAATAAAAATCCCCACTACACCAGCTAAACCAAAAAACGACAAAAACAAAATTAAAGATAGGGCAAACAAAAAAACCACCGCTAAACCATGCTTGGTATAAGGCGCTAAGCCTGGTTTGGCCTGATTTTTAGGCCGGGGTTCCTCTTCTTTTTTTCTGGCCATATCAGCCTTAATTATAGCCTAAAAAAACAGGCTTAGGAACACTTTAAGTGATTCCTAAGCCCAACTTGATATTTATGATGATTCGGCAGAAGAATAGAATACTCCTGACCATTTTTTACCGCCTCGCGTAACCACCTGGTCTTCAACTTTAATTCGTTCTATATCTTTTCCTTGATCCTTAAATTTAAGGGTAATGTGTTTGAAAAGATTTGATACCACCAAATTAGGTTTAAAATCAACCCAACCTTTCTTGGCTTTAGTCACACCTTTAATGTGAACAACAACATAATATCGCCCCTCCGCAGTGGGTAAATCTTTTTGCTCAGACGTTTGTTTCAGTACACCTACGAATTTGCTGCCATCCGTAAAATTAATGGTAAAGTTTTTAGATTTACCTGAAAGTAAGCGATGAAACTGCTGAATAGCTTCATCAATCCATAATTCATCATCCCGAAGCGGACGGATTGATCTGCCAATTGAGCCAGATTTGTCATCCCAAAATGTGCCGTCATCCCACTGAACAATGCGATAACAATGCTCAGTATATGGATGAAGAGTTTCTTTGATTGTGTAATGTCTGCAACCAAGACAAGTTTTTAGGATTAAATCCCCGCTATAATCTTCAATAATGAAACGCTGGCCAAGCTTGTACTTTGGATCATTTTGCAAACCTTCAGGAAAAGTAAAATCACCAAACAACTCTTGATCGCCCACTGCATAAAACCAAGGTGTCATCAGACCGCAAACAACACGACGCTTAAACCCTGGCGATAAAGGGAAAACTACGTTAGTTTTCTCTTCTAACCAATTTTTTTTGAATGCTTTGTTGGCATCGGTAAGTGTTGCCCATTCAGTAAAAACAGCACCAGTGCAACTATTGCATTCATGTATAACTATGCCGCAGCGGCCATCGGGCGGATTCTTTATTTCCAGGACTTCTATAAATCCCCAGTTCCCTCCGTCGTTTAAGCCACCACCAGCATACTTGTGCTGTTTAATCTTATAGCGGCTGTACATACCGTATGCACCGTGGCCTACATTAACCTGATGGGCTGAAGGAATATCAAAATCTCGGAATTTGTTCTTTAGAATTTCTTGAACCTCTTCAATCGCTGTATCGGTCGGACAAGTAAATGTGACGTGCTGGCCATCACCAGTTTTGCCTTCGCCATAATGATATGAATTGAATCTATCCATGTTAAACTCCCGTTTTTGTTATTATTTTTGTGATTATCTAAAACTTATATTTGCCGCTATCTTAGCGGCTCTGAATCATAAAGTCAATGCTCTAGCACACTTACCAAAAACAAATCATCCCTGGCCCTTACTTATAAGGCCAGGGATGATTAAATTTTATACTAGTAATCGCCCTAACTTTCCTCAACCGCTGAATGTTCTGAGATAGCTCCTAAACTAGCCGCCATGGCTTCAGCTTCTGCCTGTGCAATGGCCGCGGCTTCAGCTGCGGCTGCTGCCATCCGAGCAGTTTCTTCGGCCCGAACAGCTTCTTGGGCTCTAAACTCTTCCATGGCAACAGCTAATCTATCTTTCAGTTCACCACTACCCGTACCCGCCGGAATCAGGCGGCCAATAATTACATTTTCTTTCAAGCCTCGCAAATAATCCATACGCCCGGTCACGGCCGCATCAATCAGCACGCGGGCAGTTTCTTGAAAAGAAGCAGCTGATAAGAAGCTATCAGTAGAAAGGGAAGCTTTAGTAATGCCCAGCAATAAAGCTTCACCTTTAGCTAAAACTACTCCCTTATCCTTGGCTGCTAAATTAGCTTCAGTAAATTGCGCTGCAGTCACCATTTCTCCAGGCAAAAGTTCAGTGCCGCCAGCTTCGGTTATATAAATACGCGAGAACATCTGCTTAATAATCAACTCAATATGCTTACTATTTAATTTTTGACCTTGTGAAGCATAAATATATTGGATCTCTTTCATGATATACCGCTGAACCGCTTCTTTGCCTTTAAGGGCATAAATCTCATGCAAATCAAGCGAGCCTTCTGTTAATTGTTGGCCTTTGGTAACCTGATCACCATCTTTTACCCATAAAGCGATACCTGGTGGAATAATAAATTCTTTCACCACCTGGGACTCACCTGTCAAAACTACTGATTGATCATTAATTTCTTTCACCTTACCGTCACGTGTAGCCGTAATTGACTCTTCACCCGCCTTAACTACCGGCTCGCCCTCTTTAACTTTACTGCCCTTTTTCACTAATACTTTGGGTGATTCGTAGGCTGATAAGCTTATAACCTCTTCGGAATTATCCAAATAGGCCAGATTAATAACTTTTTGGCGCCCCTGGTGCACCACCTCAACCTTACCATCACCAGGTGATAGCAAGCCTGGGCGCTTTACTGGCCGAGCTTCAAAAACTTCTTCTACCCGCGGCAACCCTTGGGTAATATCTTCCACTGAAGCCACACCACCAGTATGGAAAGTACGCATGGTCAGTTGGGTGCCAGGTTCACCAATACTTTGAGCGGCAATAATACCAACGGCCGTGCCAATCTGCACTAAATTATTTGTACCCAAATCCAAGCCGTAACAACGCTGACAAACACCCCGGGTGATCTTGCAGGTCATTAAAGACCTAACTTTTAGTTCAGGCAGCTCCAACTTATCTATCTTTTTGGCAACCTCCCCGGTTATAAGTTCATTTTTCTTAAATACGACCTCACCTTTTTTATCCTTAACTTCTTGCAAAGTATAACGACCAATACCGTAACTACCAACACCTTCTCCAGTATCTTCTATTTCAGCTTGAGTTATAAGAAAACCTTCTTTATCACCGCAATCTTTTTCCACTACCACAATATCATGGGAAACATCAACTAAGCGTCTGGTTAAATAACCAGCATTGGCAGTACGCAAGGCCGTATCAGTCAAGCCTTTGCGGGTGCCGTGGGTGGAAATAAAGAACTCCAAAACATCAAATCCTTCCTTGAAATTACCTTTAACCGGCAATTCAATGGTTTCACCGGCCGGGTTGGTCACCAAACCTTTCATACCCATCATCTGAGTGATTTGCGCCCAACTACCTCTGGCGCCTGATTCAATCATGGAAAAAACTGAACCACGCGTCGGCAGGCTAGCCCGAGATATTTCGGTAATTTTTTCTTTCACCCGCGCCCAAATTTCTATCACCTTAGTTTGGCGCTCTTCCTCAGTCAGCAAGCCTTGCTGATATTGATTATAAATTTCACTAACCTTAACTTCCGCCTCTTGATACAGCTTCTGACGCTGAGGCAAATCTGGAATATCACCCATACCCCAAGACAAACCTGATTTGGTCAAATATTCAAAGCCGATCAGTTTCATTCTATCAAGTAATTTGGCAGTATCGGCCACACCAAAACTAGACAAGGATTCAGCAACCAAATTCTTCAAAACTTTCTTATCCACTGTTTTATTAAGGAATCTCAGATCAGGCGGCAAAATCTCATTAAATAATATTCGCCCAGCACAAGTCTTCAAACGCTCGCCTCCATAAGTTCTAACCTCAATGGTTTGTTGTAATTTAATAATGTCTAATTGATAAGCCAAAATCGCTTCAGCTTCGTTGCCAAATACCTTTATGTTTTCACCGTCCGTTGTTGGTGAAATATTGGTCATATAATAACAACCCAAAACAATATCTTGCGATGGGGTAGCTACCGGCTCACCTGTAGCAGGCTTAAGCAAATTCTTAGCTGACAGCATTATCTCCCGCGCTTCCCATTTGGCTTCTTCGGTTAAAGGCACGTGCACCGCCATTTGATCGCCATCAAAATCAGCATTAAAGGCCGGACAAACTAGGGGGTGTACCTGGATCGCTTTACCTTCTATTAAGATCGGCTGAAAAGCTTGAATACCAAGGCGGTGCAAGGTCGGAGCACGATTCAGTAATACGTGAGCGCCCTTGATTATTTCCTCTAAAATATCCCAAACCTCGCTCTTACCTGATTCAATATAACGATTGGCGGAACGAACATTGTGTACTAATTCACGGGCAATAAGTTTGGAAATAACAAACGGCTTAAAAAGTTCCAGGGCCATACGCTTGGGCAAACCGCACTGATGCAATTCCAGTTTCGGCCCAACCACAATCACGCTGCGGCCGGAATAATCTATACGCTTACCTAAGAGGTTCTGTCTAAAACGTCCTTGTTTGCCTTTCAAAATATCAGCGATTGATTTCAACATGCGACGCTGACCAGTAGAGGCTGTTACAGTTTTACCGTGTCTGGCACCATTATCAATCAAGGCATCAACTGCTTCTTGTAACATGCGCTTTTCATTGCGGCAAATAACTTCTGGGGCATTCAATTCCATCAAACGCTTTAAACGGTTATTACGATTAATTACCCGACGATAAAGATCGTTCAAATCCGAAGTGGCAAACCGACCGCCATCCAATTGAACCATTGGCCGTAAATCAGGCGGTATGACCGGCAATATAGAAATTATCATCCAATCTGGACGCAAACCTACAGCCTGCAGGCTCTTTAATAGTTTTAAGCGTCGTACAACCTTACGATGTTTGGCTGGTATTGTTTCTTTAGCTTCAGCTTCCAATGATTTGATTTCCACTTTCAAATCGATTAGTTCCAACAAACCCTTAACCGCCTCAGCCCCAATAGAAGCTTCAAACACCTGGCCATATTTAAGGGATAAGTCCTGATACTGGCTTTCCGAAATAATCTGCATGGGCTTAAGTTCTTTCAATTCTTTGCGGGCAATTTCAAAAGCTTCTTCCAGTTTATTCAAACGTTCCTCAGTTAGAGTAGAAATCGACTTTTCCTCTTGCTGCAATGCCTTACCTTGTAATTTCTTAGACAGCTCAGAGCTTTGCCGCTGGCTATCAGCTTCAATCATCTTACGCTTTGATTTGTACTCAGCCGTGACTTGATCTAATAACTGTTTTTTCTTATCTTCATCAACCCGGGTGATGATAAAACTGGCAAAATAAATTACCTTTTCCAATTCCTGTACCGAAAGACCTAGCACTAAGCCAATTTTTGAGGGCACTCCCCGCAAAAACCAAATATGAGAAACCGGGGAAGCTAGGGCAATATGACCAAAACGTTCGCGCCTGACCACTGACCGCGTCACTTCCACACCGCACTTATCGCAAACTATGCCCCGATAACGGATGCGCTTATACTTGCCGCAATAACATTCCCAATCCTTAGTTGGTCCGAAAATGCGTTCATCAAACAAACCATCTTTTTCCGGCTTTTGCGTACGATAATTTATCGTCTCCGGTTTGGTAACCTCGCCATATGACCAATCCCTAACTTCCGCCGGTGAAGCTAACTTCAAGCGGATGGAGTCAAAGTCATTAGATTGTAGTGATTCTCTTTCTGGAAACATAAAATCTACTAATTAATCGTTCTCAGCTGCTTTATTCTGAGTTGGCTCGGGTTTTTGGGTTTCAATAATCCGACCGTCCTTAAGCAATTCAACTTCCAACCCCAAACCCTTCAATTCCCTAATAAGAACATTAAAAGATTCCGGCACATTGAGTTTTCGGATTGGCTCACCCTTAATAATTGATTCATAAGCCTTAGAGCGGCCAGGCACGTCATCTGATTTAATCGTTAAAATTTCTTGCAAAGTATGAGCCGCGCCATAAGCTTCCAAAGCCCACACTTCCATTTCACCAAAGCGCTGGCCGCCAAATTGAGCTTTACCCCCGAGTGGCTGTTGCGTTACCAAAGAATATGGTCCAATAGAGCGCTGGTGAATTTTATCTTCCACTAAGTGATTGAGCTTCAGCATATAAGCCACTCCGACCGTGACCTTCTCGGCAAAAGGCTCGCCGGTGCGGCCATCATAAAGCGTAACCTTACCGTCTTCAGGCACGCCGGCTTTTATTAGTTCCTGGCGGATTATTTTTTCAGGCACGCCATCAAGAGCTGGTGTGGCCACATTATAACCCAAGGATTGGGCGGCCATACCTAAATGCGTTTCTAAAATTTGCCCCAAGTTCATACGAGAAGCCACACCTAATGGATTCAAAAGAATATCAACCGGTCGTCCATCAGGTAAAAATGGCATTTCTTCTTGAGGAATAATGCGAGAAATTACGCCTTTGTTGCCGTGACGTCCAGCCATTTTATCGCCAACCTGAATCTTTCTCAGTTGAGCAATAGAAACCTGAATTGATTTGATCACGCCAGATGGCAAACGGTCACCATTTTCACGTGAAAAAATTTTTATATCCACCACCTTACCATGTTCACCATGCTCCAAATACAATGAACTATCGCGCACATCTTTGGCTTTTTCACCAAAGATAGCGCGTAATAATTTTTCCTCAGCCGATAATTCAGTTTCACCTTTCGGGGTAATTTTACCAACCAAAATATCACCGGAAGACACTTCAGCACCAATACGGATAACACCAGCTTCATCTAAATCTTTCAATTTCTCATCACCCACATTCGGAATATCACGGGTAACGACTTCCGGCCCTAATTTGGTATCGCGCACATCAATAGTGTAATCCTCAATATGAATTGAAGTGTAACGATCGTCATGCACCAAAGTTTCTGAAAGCAATATGGCATCTTCATAGTTACCACCTTCCCAGGCCATATAAGCAACGACTAAATTTTGTCCCAAAGCCAATTCACCTTTTTCAGTAGCTGCCCCGTCGGCAATTACGTCTCCTTTCTTTACTTGATCACCCTTGTTTACCACTGGCTTATTATTCAAACAAGTAGAAGCATTGGAACGCATGAACTTTAATAAAGGATAAGCATGCGTTTTATTTTTAGCATCTTTAATCTCAACACGATCAGATTGAACCAGACTAACTTCCCCATCAACATCCGTTAACACGGTCTGCCCGGAATCTTGGGCGGCTTTACCTTCCACCCCTGTACCAACGCGTGGCGCCTGGGGACGAATACAAGGTACAGCTTGACGCTGCATATTCGTACCCATAAGGGCGCGCACCGCATCATCATGCTCTAAGAAAGGTATTAATGATGTTGTAATAGAAACAATCTGCTTAGGGCTTACATCCATGCAGTCAACTTTGTGATTAAAGTCTTTGGTTGGTTCGCCGTGTTCTCTTACCTCTACTCTATCTTCTTTAAAATAACCCGAGGAATCTATTTCAGTAGTCGCTGCAGTTGTGACCAATTGTTCTTCTTCAAAAGCATCCAACCAAACTATTTCACTTGTAACTCGCGATTTTATCGGTACAGTGGCCATGTCGCTGTCTTTTAGTTTCTTGGCTAACTCAGGCGTGATTTTTTCGCCCGCCTGACCAATTAATTCTCCACTCTTATTATTAACATTATCCCGCAATATTTCATCAACAGCGATCTGCCCGTCATTAGCTATATCATGCAATACTTTGCGGAATGGTGTTTCAATAAAACCATAACTATTCACCCGAGCATAAGATGCTAAGTGTCCAACCAAACCAATGTTTGGCCCCTCCGGTGTGGCAATTGGACAAATGCGGGCATAGTGAGTGCGGTGTACATCTCTGACGTCAAAACCAGCCCGCTCGCGGGATAATCCCCCAGGACCCATGGCAGAAAGCCTACGCTTGTGTTCCAACTCAGCTAATGGATTGGTTTGATCCATGAACTGAGACAACTGAGATGACATGAAAAATTCTTTGATGGCGCCGATAATCGGGCGGGCATTAACCAATTGATTAGGAGTGAGGGTGGCAATATCTTGGGTGGACATGCGATCCTTTACAATGCGCTCTAAGCGCGCTAAGCCAACCCTGAATTTATTTTGAACCAATTCCCCGACTGCCCGCACGCGCCGATTGCCTAAGTGGTCAATATCATCTGGCTCATCCTGGGTGTTATTAAGGCGGATTATTTCACGCACGATCATGATCAAATCCTCGGGCCGCAAAATTCTGGTTTCCTTGGTGTTAGGAATATTAAAACCAAAGCGCTGATTAAGCTTATACCGCCCCACCCGGCCAAAATCATAACGAGCAAAATTAAAGAACATGTTATGAATCAACTGTTTGGCATTATCTACCGTCGCTAAGTCGCCTGGGCGAATGCGCTTATAAACTTCTATTAACCCTTCCGCTTCGTCTTTGGAAACATCCTTATTTAAAGTTGCCTCAATATAATGATTGTCTGGGTGATTATCAACTTCAGAAAACTTGGCTTTGATAGATTCATTATCAGCAATGCCAAAAGATCGTATCAATGAAGTCACTGCTACTTTTCTTTTGCGATCAATTTTAACCCAAATAACATTATTGGCATCAGTTTCAAATTCCAGCCAAGCACCGCGGTTCGGAATTATCTTGGCACCGTAATAACGGCGGCCGCGCATAAGCTCAGAAGTGAAGAAAACACCAGCCGAACGAATCAGCTGGGAAACCACTACGCGTTCAATGCCGTTAATTACAAAAGTTCCTCGCGGCGTCATGATGGGAAAATCACCGAGGTAAACTTGCTGCTCTTTAATTTCGCCAGTGCGTTTATTGATTAATTGAGTTTTAACCCGCAAGGCCGATTCAAAAGTAGTATTCTTAGCCCGAGCGGTCACTTCATCAAACTTCGGATCATCTAATTTGTAATCCAAAAAATATAATTCCAAATCGCGGCCGATAAAATCGCGAATCGGAGAAATTTCATCAAACAATTCTTTTAACCCTTCCGCAAAAAACCAGTCATAAGATGACCGCTGAATCTCAATTAAATCCGGCAGTGGGATGGCGTCCTTGAGGGGCGTGAAAGTACGACGCTCACGGATGACTGCAGGCAAAATAATTTTGGAGTCAGACATAAAAATTACTCCTTCCCTAAATATAATCTCCTGTAATTCAGGGAACGAGTTTGTAGTGGGATAATCAATTTTTCACCAAAAAATAAAGACGCATTAAGCGTGGCGTCAGTATTTGCTTTTAAGGACAAAGCTGGTTCACAAATACAGGGTACATCCCTGATAGAATTTTGCGAAAAAACGTAAGATTGAGTTTACCAACCAGGGCTTTCTCTGTCAAGTTGTCAAGCCTGTGCCTAAGCCAAAATTAGCTATATTACGCATTTATGGCTAATTTTAGGGATTTTATTTATTATTAGCCAAAATATAGCTCTAGTTATCCACAACTACTAATTCTAGTATGCCAGGAATTGTATAAGGCTATCTTAGGACTATAAATTTTTGATTTCTTTACGTACCACTTCTCTGTCATCCCACGGAATTTTTTTATTACCGGCAACCATTAGCCACTGCTCCGCGCCCTTACCAGTGATAACCACAGTATCCCCTTCTTTAGCCATAGATAAAGCTTTTTGAATTGCTTGGCGTCTGTCCTCTATAATCCAATAATTCTCACCTTCTTTTTTGCCAGATTCGCGAACGCCCTCAGCCACTGTCTCCATAATTGAACGTGGATTTTCATCATAGGGGTCCTCATCCGTAATAATTACAGAATCGGCATATTGCCCGGCTAATTTTCCTAAAGGCATACGTTTGGCTTTATCTCTACCGCCGCCACATGAACCTAATACTGCAATTAAGCGCCCCCTTTCTTGTAGGGTTGTATAAAGAGCCGAGAGTGATTCCGGGGTATGAGCATAATCAACCACTACAGCAAAAGGCTTTAGCTGTACAAATTCCAGTCTGCCTGGCGTGCCAGCAAAAGAAGCCAGGGCAGCGGCTGATCGCTCTAATGGAATGCCAAGCTCCAAAGCCACTGTCATGGCCGCTAAGGCATTATAAGCATTAAATTCGCCGCCGACTGGAATGTTAACTTTCAAATTATCTATTTTAAATTCAACCTGAGCAGAACTTGTTTTAATTATTTCCGCTGCTATACAGCGTTCAATATTATCTTGGCAAACATTTTTAAAAGTATAGCCCCAAACATGTTTACCAGATTGACTAATAAAATATTCAGCCTCCATATCATCCAAGTTAACCACCGCCGTACCGCCGTGGCGCGCAATTTGGCGAGCCAGCCTGCCCTTAGCTTCGCGATAGTTAACAAAAGTGCCATGAGCTTCAATATGCTCCGGCGCTAAATTAGTAAAAACAGCTGCTACGTAAGGTATGCCAAGATGCCGCCATTGGACTAAGCCCTCAGATGAAGTTTCCACTACAGCATAATGGCAATTAGCTTTGATCATTTGCCGCAACAGTCGCTGCATAGTAGCCCGCCCGGGCATGGTCATTTTAATATCATTGATTTTTGTATCCTCACCCACCGCAAAAAAAGCGGTGGAAATAAGACCGGCTTTATTCCCAGTGTTTTGTAAAATATGCCAAAGCATGGCTGAGGTTGAGGTTTTACCTTTAGTGCCAGTAATACCAATAACTTTCAAGCGGCTGGCGGGCAAGCCGAAAGAAGCCGCAGTCACTGCGGCTAAGGCATAATGGTAGCCAGACAACACTGGTGCTGGCACCAGGCTGCGAATCTTATGTTTGATTGACATAGTACAACCGCCCCCGCGCAAATACGGGAGCGGAAAGTTTAGCTTATGGTTGCGGCGTTTCGGGTGCAGTTGGCTCTTCAGTTTTACCAGCTTTTAAATCATCCAGTAACTTTGTTACCTGTTCATTGCCCGGGTTAAGCTCTAAAACCTTTTCTAGCTCGGTAATTGCCTTATCAGTTTCACCTTTTTTCTGATACACCAAACTTAAACTAAAGTGAGCGTTGGAGTGATTCGGTACCAAAGCCGTAATTGTGACAAATGCTTCTTCCGCTTTATTATAATCGCTCGTGTTATAAGCCAAGCTTCCAAGTTCATATAAAACATCAATGTCTTGAGGAATTGACTGACGCAGCCGCTCTAATTTATCTATAGCTTCAGTAAACTTACCCTGCAATTCCAAAGCGACTACTTCCTGAAAATGGGCTGGGGAATAATCAGCCTTTAAACTAATTGCGCGACTGAATTGTTCTTGCGCCAAAGTTAATTGCTGGGAAGCCTCCGCTTCAAGTTTTCCTTTTTCTTCATCAGTCGCTTGTTGGGCCAGCTGTTGTTTACGACTAGCAGAGACTAGATAAGCTTTGCCTAATTCAGTAACCAATGCTGGATTGGTCGGATCAAGGTCAATTGCTTTTTGGAAAGAAGCTATCACCCAAGGTTCAGCGTCACGGGCAAACAAAACAGTACCTCGATAAATTGAGCCGAGCACTTCCCAATTGGACACACTTTGACTGGCTAACTCGGTGGCGGAACGAGCGGCGGAAATAGATGAGGCAATATAACTTTGCAAACGGGCTATTTGGACTTCTTGATCTTCTTTTTTCTCAGCTACTGGTTGACTGGCTTCATAATTAGCCAGTCCCAAATACACTTGAGCTAAAGTTACACGATATGTATCTCGCCAGGGATTTAAATTAATAGAGTTGAGTAAATCTATTTCAGCTTGTTTTAGTCCTTCAACTGTCAAAGGCGCGCGCTGAGCTTTGGCATAAGCCACATCAGCCAACCAAAATCGCCCAAGCCCCAGCCACACCGCCACCCCAACCAAAACAACTACAGCCAAACCAAAAGAAAATGATAGTGAGGTTCGTGGCGAATCAGTTAAAGATAAGTTTCTCTCGCCACGGCTGCTGACAACTGCCAGTAAGCCCAACACCAGCCACGTCATTACCGCCATGACGGTATTTAAGAAATAAACTCCCTGAGCCGTCACTAAAACGACAAAACTAGCAGCCAAAACAGCACGCAAATACCAATCATTAGCTTGTTTGTCTTTCAACACTCGCCAGCACAAATACAAACCCATAATAAACACGGCCAAATAAACTGCCAGACCTAAGAAACCGGTAGTGCTTAAGAGTTGGGCATATTCTGAAGTAGCCCGGTCAAAACGGAAAGACCAAAAATTAGAATCATTAAAACCATCTGGTTTGAATTTAGAAAAACCATAACTGAATGTATCTGGTCCAGTACCAAGCAAAGGATTACTTTTGGCATTCTGCAAGGCAATACGCCAGCTAGCCGGTAATGATAAGTTTACTTCCACCGGCACTGAAACCCGGGTGATATTTACCAACACCAGCGGCCAAGCAATCACACTCAATAAAATGGCAATAGCGGGAATAACAGTCCATTGGAAACTGGTGCTCTCATTTTTATAAAACAATAAGCCAAGCCAGACCAATGAACCTACACCTAACCCCAACCAACCAAAATGGTAATCAACCATAAAAACTAATACGATCGTTAACACCGCCAGCAAAATATTCAAAATACGCAACCAAGCTTTGCTGGCTGAACGAGAAAAATAAATAGCCAGCGGGAAAGAAGCTGCCAAAATTAAAACCACGGCGTTCAGGGCTCCGCCTAGGGGCGTAAAACTAGACACTTGAGCAAAGGCAAATGGCAGCCAGCGTGCACCCAAGAGTTGCACCAATAAAATCAGACTGCTCAAACCCACACCACTAAGCCAGGATCCTAACAACCAATGAATATCTTCGCGTGTTCTAGAATTTACAGTTACTAAAAAGAAGAATAACAAATAGCCAACCAAGCTAACTACTCCGCCATTGAATCTGCCGTAATAACCTAATATTGAATTAATCGGATCAACTGAAGTTACAGCGGCGACAATGGTCACTACCAATAAAGCTAGGGCCGCCCAATTAAGCGGTGATTTCAGCATACTAGCCTGACGGCTAGCCACAGCCTGGCTAAACCAAATAACCAATAAAATAAAGCCTAGGCCAATAAGCAGTACTTGCTTGCTAAACTCAAAAGCCTCAAAAGTAAAAGGCAAAATGAACAGAGGTAACAACAAAGTTAATAGCCTAAGGCCCCACCGATTTACCTTGGCCAAAACTTGCCACACTCCAGACTGCGGGGTGGGCGGAACTGGTGAAAATGCAGAGGTTATTTGACTAATATCCATACATATTAAAGGCTCGGTGCCCCTACTTCATTAGGAACAGCAAGCAAAATTAAAGAAATTAGAGATTTAAGATTACGGTTTTAAGTATATAACAATAAGCCCAATTCCGCTAGCCTGATTTACCCGCATTAAGTCAACTATAAGATTAAACTGATAAGAATATTGGCTTTTGCTCCCGGCAGGAATCGAACCTGCATCAGAGGTTCTCCGCCTTCGGCGGATAAACTCCAACTCACATCCTATTTTTATCACGTCACCTCTTTGCGCCCAAGAGGAATCGAACCTCTATTTTAAGCTCCGGAGGCTTACGCTCTATCCATTGAGCTATGGGCGCACACAAGTGGCGTGACAGAGTCACCCTGCGGGTGATCACCCAAAGGGTGAAAATACGGGAGCAAGATTATAAAAGACTAATTTGGTTTATGTTTTGTAATTATTATCTATTATACTTTCAGCCACGGCAATATCTTCTGGTCGCCCGAAATCAAGCCAATAATCCTGCAAGGATACAATTTTTACTTTTTTTTGCTGAGCCAGCGCCGTAATAGCATCGGTAATTTCATACTCGCCTCGGGGAGATATGGTTACTTCATCGGCTGCTGAAAAAATTTCCGGCGTAAAACGATACAGGCCGGCGTTTATAAGATTAGTAACAGGCTCGGGTACCTTCTCATCAATTCTAACTAGCAGGCTATCACTGTCAGTTACTAAGGTGCCAAATTTGGTCGGATCATCTACTGTGGTGGCGGCTATGTAATTATAATCTTGGTTTACTTGCCGGAAAACATCTAAATCCCGAACCGAATATAAATGATCCCCATTCACCACTAAAAAAGGTTCTGATTGAATAATATTGCGCACGGCCAATAACGGCATTAACGAACCGTATTTTTCTTGGCCAACAGCCTCATATTGATTCACTACCTGAAGGCCGGGAAATTCCGCATTATATAACTTGATAAATTTATCAAACTCAGCTGATAGGTGTCCGGTAACAATGATCACTCTTTTTAATCCGGCTTTATATATATGAAATAAAAGATAATACAAAAAAGGCTTAGCCTTCACCTCAATTAAATGCTTTGGCGTCGCTTGCGCCAGCTCCTTCATTCTGGTACCGCGACCGGCAGCGGCAATAATAATTGGCGGAATCATAATTATATATATTTAGCTAATATTTGTTGTTGCCTTTCCCGAAAATTCTTAGCCAATTGCGGGCGCTGATCGCTTTCATGGAATTTTAGAATATTATTGCTAACAACCACAGCGCTAGAACCATCACCCAGGCGTGAATCCTTGTGCCGGCTTATCAAAAAAAGCTGCAAACGCCGTGCTCCATACTCTAGCACATCACCTAATCTGCCCACCAGAGCCTGTTCCGGCCAAATAAGCTTACTATTAGCTACTGTTTGGGTATTAGCTGCCTTAAAAACTAAATATCTATGGGGTATAAAATTTTGTGCCCAGGCATTGTCTGCTAATAAATTATTAAAAGTCCCAAAATCTGCCAATGGTTGCAAGCTCGCCAACCAATAAATTAGATAAGGGTCATCGGGATAAGCTAATGATTTAATATTAAGCTCATTGTCAGCCAAATAAAAAGATAAACATATTCTATTGGCTACTTTAAGGCCGTGCCGGCGCCAGCCAAGTAATTGCACTAGAATGGTAATTAATAACCGGCTTAAAAATATTCGTCCTGCCTTAACAATAATCAACAAATCAATGTCACTATCGCGTTTGGCGCCTTCGCTGGCATTGGTATTAGCCAAAGCCACTAAACGGACAAAAGGCAATTTCATTATTAATTTAGCTACCCTCTCCGCCCGCTGCCGTTTGCCAATAGACCAACGCGCTCTGGCTAACCTTTCTTCAGTGTATGAGGGGGAATCTGCCAATTGCCAAAAATTTCGATTAATTTTTACTAATTTTTTATTTTCCAAAGAAATCAAAGCTGAGCTTACTTCAGATGGTATACTATCAGCTACTAAGCCGTCTTCATTCCATAAAAAATACCAACACTCAAAAGCTGTCAGTGGTTGATGCCATAAATCAAACCAGACCAACGTATTTAAAATTGCTCGCTCAAGCGGAACCATAAATATTTATTAACGCAAGTTGCGCGCCAAACGATAAACTAAATAAAGTATTTTTTTAATTGGATAATCAAATGTGCCCGGGGCTTCATAATATTGGCCACCCCAGCCTACCTTAAAGCGGGTAAACCCGGCCCAATTTTTTAAACTGCCATCCTGTGGTTGCACTCCCCACATATCATAACTTTTGCAACCAGCTTCTTTTAGCTGCCTCATCACCTCGCCATGTAATAAATAAGGTGCCATCAATTCATGATGTTCCCGGCTAGAGGCGCCATGAAGATACGTTGCCTGCTTATTGCATACAAGTACTAAGTTGGCTGCTAATAATTTTCCATTATACTCTACTAAACCCAAACGACAGGCCAACTCTGAAGTATCCAGAGGCACAGAACCGAACAATTCCAGCATGGTTTTGTAATGATCAAACTCATGGGTGCGAAAATTGTCCCGTTTGGCTGTTTCCTGAAGTAAATTCCAAAAATTATCAAACTCAGCTAAGTTAGCCCAACGGAATTTCAAACCTTTGCGTTCAGCCAAACGCATGTTATAGCGAGTTTTTTCGTGCATGTTGGCAATTATCGACTCCCAGGCAGGCTTAAAATCAACCACGCTAGTAGCTGACGGATTTACTGGTTTTGTTTTGCAAGATTTAGCTGGTGAGATATTTGGTTCAATTCTTAAAAAGATTGTCTTATCAGACTTTAAATAATTCACCAAATTTAATAAGGCCTCTTGTTTAATAACATCTGAACAATCAGCTATAAAATGTGGCCCTTTGGGGGCAAACCAATAAAAATACTGAAAAGGTAACTGGCTTTTAATTAACAGGACTAATCCAATTATCTTATTATCTTGAAAATAACCAAGTGTTTTGGTGGCTGAGCCTAAACGTTCCTGAAGTTTTGCCCAAGCCGGCGATTGCAAAAAAATGCCTGGTTGCAAACCAGCAGCCTGTATAAAACCCCAGTGTTCGGCCTCACTCTCAAGCTCTCGCCACATAACTATTACTGTCTGCCTAGATACTTTAAGGCAAATTTTATTTTGTCCGACAGGCTTTCCCCTTGCCCAGATGTTTCTTTAACAGCCCGTCTAGCTTCCGCCAATGAATAGCCCAAACCCGTAATCGCTTCTACTAGGGCGGCATCATCACTAGTGACTGTACCACCACTAGTAGCCATCTCTACTTTATCTTTAAGTTCAGTAACTAATCTTTCCGCGGTTTTTTTACCTATACCATGAACGCGATGGAGGCTGGCGGCATCATCGCGGGCAACAGCCTGGCGGATATCGTCCGGCCGGGCCGTATCCATGATGTTAAGGGCTGAACGAGGACCTACACCGGAAACGGTTAGCAATAATTTGTAAAATGATAAATCTTTTGATTCGGTAAAACCAAAAAGTTCCTGGGCATCTTCCCGTACATTAAAATGAGTATAAAGCGTCACCTCTTTGCCGGGCTTCATTTTGGTAGCCAACTCCCGTGTGACAAAAACTTCATAACCAACACCTCCCAACTCAACTACCACCGAGCGTTCGGTTGCCGCCGCTATTACGCCTTTAATTTGAGCTATCATATCTTTATTATAAGGCCTATAAACCTTATTGACAAAACAAAATTTATCTAGGCTGGGTTTATTTTTATTTAGCACTGAGGCATACTATCTGCGTAGCATGGAATTCAAACTTAAGGCAAAATTTAAACCGACTGGCGACCCCGCAGCAGAGCTCACTGACGCTCGCACGCTACGGGGCGAGACAACTGCTATAAACCATACTCTATGAACCAGAATAAATTTCATCTGAAATCTCCCTTCAAACCGACTGGCGACCAGCCGCAGGCTATAGATAAGCTTGAGGCCGGCCTTAGGCGCAACCTAAGGCATCAAACATTATTGGGGGTAACCGGCTCCGGCAAAACCTTTTCCATGGCTAATGTGATTGCCCGATTGCAACGGCCGGCTTTGATTATCTCCCATAATAAAACTTTGGCCGCACAATTAGCTGCTGAATTTCAGGAATTTTTTCCAGAAAACGCGGTGAATTATTTTGTTTCTTATTATGATTATTATCAGCCAGAAGCTTACATTCCTTCCTCTGATACTTATATTGAAAAAGAAACGCAGCTTAATGAGGAAATAGACAGATTAAGACACGCCGCCACCCAAAGCATCCTCTCGCGACGCGATACTATTATAGTAGCGAGCGTGTCCTGTATTTACGGTTTAGGCAGTCCGGCTGAATATGCCAAAATCAGAATTCAACTTAAAAAAGATGCCGCTTTCCCTCGGCAAAAGCTTTTGCGCCGGCTGGCTGAATTGCAATACAGTCGCAATGATGTTGATTTTCACCGCGGGACTTTCCGGGTTAAAGGTGAAATGGTAGATATATATCCAGCTGACGCTCTAGATAAATATGTACACTTGGGGTTTAACGGCGATGTTATTGAAACAATAGAAGAGCGGACTATTTTAACTGGCGAAACTACAATTGGTTTAACTAACATCGATATTTATCCAGCCACCCATTATGTGGCACCGGCGGAAAGATTTACCGAATCATTAGATATGATTGAAAAAGATCTATCAATTAAGGTAAATGAATTTACCAAAGCTGGTAAATTATTAGAAGCCCAGCGCTTGAAAGAGCGCACCAATTTTGACTTGGAGATGATGCGCACCGTCGGCTACTGCAACGGCATAGAAAACTACTCTCGTTATTTTGATGGACGTAAACTAGGGGAGCCGCCTTATACTTTGCTGGATTATTTGCCTAAAGATGCCTTGGTATTTATTGACGAATCACATATGACCATTCCGCAAATTACCGGCATGCTGGCTGGCGACCGATCACGCAAACAAACTCTGATTGATTTCGGGTTTAGACTGCCCGCAGCCTTTGATAATCGCCCCTTAAGTTTTGATGAATTCAATAAAAAAGTTAACCGGCTGGTTTATTTTTCCGCCACCCCTGGTGACTATGAAAAAAAAGTATCAGAACAAATAGTGGAACAATTAATCCGCCCCACGGGACTCTTAGACCCGACTATTGAAATTAAACCAACCAAGCACCAAGTGGATGACTTGGTGCACCAAGTGCGCGAACGCACCAAGAAAAAACAGCGCGTCTTGATTACTACCCTGACCAAAAGAATGTCCGAGGACCTGGCTGATTATTTAACTGACGAGGGTATTAAAGTTCACTACCTTCACTCTGAAATTGACACTATGGAGCGTTTGGAAATCTTGCGGAGTCTGCGTCTGGGAGAGGTAGATGCACTGGTTGGTATTAATCTCCTGCGTGAAGGTTTGGATCTGCCTGAGGTTAGCTTGGTGGCGATCTTAGATGCAGATAAAGAAGGTTTCTTACGTGGTGAAACTGCCCTGATTCAAACCATGGGCCGAGCTGCCCGCCACGCTGACGGTCATGTGATTATGTATGCCGATGTTTTAACCAATTCCATGAAGCGGGCTATCAGCGAAACTAATCGCCGCCGGCAGATCCAGGAAGACTACAATCGTGCACATAAAATAAAACCAAAAACTATTATAAAAGCGATAAGCGAATCACGGCTGGCTGGTGCTAAAATTTCCACCGAACCAATTCCGCTGATTAAAGAATTAAAACTTGATAAAATTTCCCCTGACGAACTAAAACATATAATCACTGACCTTAACTCTCAGATGGAATTGGCTGCCCAAAACCTGGAATTTGAACGGGCGGCTGTAATCCGAGATCAGATAAATGAACTGGGCGATTTTTCTAAAAAAGGAAAAAGGGCTACACGCAGGTAGCCCTAGGGGAAATGGATATTACTTTCAGTTTAGATTAATTTTTTCTCTTAGTTTTTTTATTAGGACTTCATCAGGTTCCACGATCCAAGGCATTATTCCGGTCAATGGCTCAGGATACTCAATCATACCAACATAATTTGCCTTATATTTTGACCAGCTCTTTCGCCATAAACAAGCTGTATGAAATAGATTATTGCCAGGGTGTCTAGCTTGGATATCCTCTATCACGGCTGTTATTGAATCACCTGAATCAATAAGATGATCAACTACTAAAACATTTTCGTAAAAATGGCTAAGATTATACGGCAAAGAAGTAAAATTCTTTTTTTGATCAATAAACAATGAATGTTTTGCTACTATGACCTGGTGCTTGGTTCCACTTTGGTTAGTTAAACTTTCGTTATAGGCTTTTGCCCTAAAAATTGCATGTGGTATGTCTAATACTTTTGAGAATATTACTCCTAAAGGTATTCCACTCTGTCCAATTGAAACCAATAAATCATACTTATATTTACTATCAAGAACTTGTTTAATTAGTTCTTCTATTAGTGCCGCTTTCTCTGCCATTGTCACAAATAACAAAGGGGTTCCATTTTCCCATTTGTAGGAATCATATGAACGTTTTATTTCCAGCATTTTATCCTCGCTATTGATTATTTTAAAGAATGTATTAGTTTTTTTTATGATGCTACCCTATAATAAGAATGACTATGAGTCAAGAGCCTAAACAAAACCGTGTCCTAGTTTTTGGTACTTTTGATCTACTACATCCGGGGCATCTTTCTTTTTTGCGCCAAGCGCGCAAATTGGGGCGCGAGCTTTATGTGGTGGTAGCGCGCGACAAAAATTCGGAAAAACTTAAGGGTAAGCATCCGATACAAAATGAACAATTTCGCCTAAATGCCATCGCTAAACTGCCTTTTGTCACCAAGGCCTTACTTGGACAAATAGAGCTAAGCCACCGCTACAAACTGGTACGGGAATTAGAGCCGGACATTATCGCGCTAGGTTATGATCAATTTCTCTTAACCACTACCTTAGCTGATGATTTTAAAGTATTAGGTTTGAATATCCAATTGGTTCGCTTAAAGCCATATCGGGCTGACCGATATAAAAGCTCAATCCTGCGCCAGAAGTTAAATAACTAAACAGTTGACAAAAAATTATTACACCCTTACACTTACCCCGAACCAGATCCGCACAGGACGGAACGGTACGGGGCATAGCCCCACTGCAACTTAGTTGCACGCTCTCAACTAAACGACATTTTACTATATATTTGATTTTTAAATTTTGATTTTCTTATATGCCAAATACCAAAGCGGCAACGAAAGCTTTGCGGCAAACTAAAAAGCGCACCGCCCGCAATCGCCAATTAAAATCCGGGGTGGAAATAGCTTTACGTTATGCCCGCCGCGCCATTGCTGCCAAGGGCAGTGAAGCTGCCAAATTAGCCTCCCAGGCTATTAAATTACTAGATAAGGCCAGCCAAAAAGGTACGCTTAAACACAATACTGCGGCCAGGCTGAAGTCTCGCTTAATGAAATCATTCAATAAGACAAAAAAGTAGCTTACTTGTAATATCAAAAACATCCCATTTGGTGGGGTGTTTTTTAAATATCTAAGCCAGAACCAGTTGCTGGTTTAAGGACACTTAATTTGCTTAAAAAAAGACTAAACAATACTTCCGGTTCTGTCCTGGTGCTTTTAAGTTTTACATCCAAACTAGAAAGCTCACCATAAAGCCAAGCTACCCGTTCGGCCGAGTAATAAGGTATTTGCTGTAGCGCTTTTGTGACCACAAACGGATGCAAACCTAAATTTTCTGCCAATTCCCGCGCGGCCAAACGTTTGTCAGTGCTATCGAGCGATTGGCGCACTATGGCCAAAACACGCACGTGCCAAGCCAACAAACCAATTAGACTTTGCGGACTAACACCTTGGGCAAATTGGCGGTTTAGGGTTTCTTGGGCCGCGCGCATATCCCGTCGGCCAACTGCATCAATAAAAGCAAAAACATCTTCAGTTAATTTCGGTGTTACTAATAAATCAATGTCAGCAGATCTTACTTCCTCATCACCACGCCAAGCAATTAGCTTGGCAATTTCATTATCCAAGGCTATAAAATCATTACCAACAGCTTGGGCTAAAATTCGGGTAGCCTGAGGGGCAAATTTCCCGTTCCGTTCTTTAGCCTGGGTTACAATCCACCGTTCAATTTCTACTAAAGGTAATTCAAGATATTCTTTTAATTTCACTGCTCCCGCTTCGGCTGATTTTTTTATAATTTTAGGCAAGGGTTTAGACCAAGCTATTTTCTTGGTCTCAATCAGCACTAAAATTAAATCAGCCGGCGGCTGAGAGCAGGCTTGCTCAATTAATTTTCCCACTTCGCTTTTAGCCTCAGCTGCCAGGCAATCTGTAATCACAATAAAAGTTTTGCTGGCAAAAAAACTGTTACTGTTGATTGATTGGTGTAAAGCCGCGGCCAATTCCGATTGATTAGCCTCATTATAAACAAATTGCCGCACCAAAGCCGCCGGATACTTAGCACGGAAAAGTCCGAGCCACTTTGATAGCTCAATTGCCAATAATGATTGATTCTCACCGTACCACAATTGGATAGTAGCCGTCTTATTGGTTTTAATAGTTTTAATTGTTTTCTTAACTGGCATATCTTTTATATCCTAAACTTTTTTATAATTCGTGTCACTTGGCCGTAATTATTCACCTGGGCAACAGCAACATTTGTGATTACAAAATTAAATTTAAACGCCCCTAACCGCTTAGCTATCATTCGAGAATCAGATTTATTCTTAAGCTTTGCTAAAGTTATATGAGGTCTAAAATACCGACCAATATTATAATGAACCCCAAACTGTCGGCGATAACGTTGACGCAAGGGACTAGGAGATTTTTTAGAAATATAGGGCATGACATCCTGACGAAGGGGGGCTAAGGTTTTGATAACTTCATCTTTAACTTGAACAAGCTTAGTTGGTCTAGAAAATTCCAAAGTCGGTGAGGTGCCATCGGCTATGATTTTTTTAGACAATATTTTAATCCCCCTGAGCTCTTTAAGTAATTTATCCGATTCTATTATTATTCTTGGTAAATTTTTTTTACTAGCATTTAAATGAAATAACGATATATGATGGAATAATTTTTTATTATCCACTATGTATAAAAAATTAAGATCGCGACTAAACTTTTTAACCTTACCGGCCAAAATATTAGATGGCTCTTTGGGTGGCAATATTACAATATCCAGCAACATACTATATTTTCTCCATTTGAGCCCAATTAGCCCCCGCTTTTACTTCCGCTACCACCGGTACTTTGAGCTTTATAGCGTTTTCCATTTCCTGCTTCACTACGCGGGCAACCTTAGTCACATCGGACTCAGGTACCTCAAACACCAATTCATCATGTACCTGCATTATCATCTTGGCCTTGGCGCTGGTGGACGGCAGTTTATTGTGAATTTTAACCATGGCCACCTTCATCAAATCAGCAGCCGTACCTTGCACTGGCAAATTAATAGCCACACGCTCGGCGGCTGACCGCACTTGAGCAATTCCTGAATTTATTTCTGGTAATTTCCGCTTTCTACCCAAAAGCGTACGCACCTCGCCGGTTTCCCTAGCCTCATCTTTCACTTCCTCCAGCCAGGCCTTAAGGCGAGCAAAACTCTTGAAATAGCGATCAATAAATTGCCGGGCTTCGCTATTAGATAAGCCGGTACGCTCGGCTAAACCAAAAGCGCCCAT
>Ga0209417_1001653_pt1 | contig 39725 bp, 35 predicted proteins | sample RifGroF2_FD_184002 | JGI IMG/M metagenome (GOLD analysis project Ga0209417, IMG submission 184002) | Groundwater microbial communities from Rifle, Colorado, USA - Groundwater F2 (SPAdes) (version 2) | ecosystem: Environmental > Aquatic > Deep subsurface > Groundwater | place: Rifle, Colorado... | reverse complement strand
CATCAACAATACTGATACTTATTTCGCCGGCGGGAAAGGCACATACGAAGAGCCTTATCTTATAAGAACTGCTCAACATCTCGACAGTCTCAGATATTATCTGGGCGCAGAATGGGACGGATGTTATTTCAAGCAGATCGCGAATATTGATCTGGGAGTTGCCCCATGGAATTCAGGTTCAGGATGGGATCCGGTAGGTGACGATTCACTTGCTTTTACTTCCAATTATGACGGTAACGGCTGCAGTATTTATAATCTCACCATAAATAGACCAGCGGATGATCATATAGGACTTTTTGGATATATCACTGATTCATTTATACAAAATCTGAAATTATCAGGAATATCTGTTGTCGGGCGTGATTATACCGGGTCTCTGGCGGGATATTTTGCATATAACAGCTTTGCGAATCAGTGTAATTTTTCGGGTTCGGTAACCGGAAACAGTAACGTTGGCGGAGTTACAGGCGGATTAAATTTCTACAGCAGTGTTCAAAGCTCTTTATCGTCATGCAGCGTTTCAGGTAATTACAATATAGGCGGACTTTCCGGAAAAGCAGAAAACTATTCATCCATCACATATAGTTCTTCATCCGGAACCATCAGCGGGGGTGATAACGCCGGAGGTCTTTTAGGAATGAATGACAATTCCGATATTTATTGCAGTTTTTCAAGCGGTAATGCGGACGGTTCAAATTATATAGGCGGGTTAATCGGATTTGACTATGACGGGACATAGTCAAATCGTTACTCCTACGGAGATGTTACCGGAAACAACTATCTTGGAGGACTGACCGGGTATAGCTATATGACGATCATAAGCTACTGTTACTCTCGAGGCTTAGTGACAGGAACTGACTTTTTGGGCGGCTTGACCGGTTACGCACTATATTCAAGCTACAATAATTGCTATTGGGACATTGAAACGAGCACTCAGGCGACTTCAGCCGGAGGAGAAGGAAAAACAACTGACGATATGACTTATCCTTTTGACTATAATACTTTTGTAGGCTGGGATTTTATTTATACTTGGGCAGGTAATGCGGTTTTTAACGAAGGATATCCGTACCTATTATGGGAGAACAGGGCTTTTCCGGGATCTCCTCAGAATATATCTGTGAATATAGTTTCAAATAATATCACAATAAGCTGGGATGATGTGGCTGGGGCAACGGAATATAAAGTTTATTCATCAGCACTTCCTTACGGAACATTTCTACCGGATCTTACAGGATCATTTAACGGCGCTGAGTGGACTGCGCCTTTGTCAGGCACAAAAAAGTTTTACTATATCATAGCTGTCAATGGAGCAAAAATTATCAAAACAGAAAGCAGCAGAAAGGACAGATAGATGAACGGTTTTATTTTTGACAACACCCCAATAAAGAATCTCGGTGACTGTAATTACAAATCGCCGATACCTTTATCATTTAAAGACAGCAGTTTATTCGCAAATTTCGTAAAAGACAGCGAAAGAGTTCTTTTCGATCTTGAGCTTGATAATATTAGGGAATATGAGGGGAAGATAGAATCTCTTCCTTCATTTGAACTTGCAGGGCCGAGAAAGCTGCTTCACTTTGAGCCCGGAAAAATTTCCTGCGGTATCGTTACCTGCGGCGGACTGTGTCCCGGAATTAACAATGTCGTTAGAGGAATAGTGAACGCAATGCATTACTGGTATAAATGCGACAAATTCTACGGGTTTAAATACGGTTACAGGGGAATGGTCGAAGGAAACGAGCCTAAACCTGTGCTGCTCGATCCTAAAATTGTCGAGGATATACACCTTAAAGGGGGCACCGTTCTGGGATCTTCAAGAGGGAGTCAGGACACGAAAAAGATAGTTGATTGCCTTGAAAAACTGAAAATTTCAATTTTGTTCGTAATCGGCGGCGACGGAACGATGAGAGGCGCAAACGAAATGTGCGAAGAAATAGCTATAAGAAATCTCGATATGGCTGTGGTCGGGATACCAAAAACCATAGATAACGATATAGTGTTCGCCGAGCACACTTTCGGATATCAGACCGCATTTTCCGCGGCTGTCGAAGCTATAAGCTCAGCCCATGTAGAGGCTAAAGGAGCTTTGAACGGAATAGGCATCGTTAAACTTATGGGAAGGGATTCCGGCTATATAGCTGCCGCGGCTTCTGTAGCATCTCAGGATGCAAATTATGTACTTGTTCCTGAAAGTCCTTTCGAGCTTGAAGGCAAGGACGGACTTTTGAACATGCTTAAAAAAAGGATAAAAGAAAAGCATCATGCGGTAATAGTCGTGGCCGAAGGCGCAGGACAGGATCTGTTCAAAGGAACAGAAGTAAAAAAAGACCAGTCCGGGAATGTTCTTCACAATGATATAGGCCTGCTGATAAAGGATAAGGTCAGCCAGTTCTTAAACAAAGAAAAAATCGAGCACTCAATCAAATACATTGATCCGAGCTATATGATAAGATCATTACCCGCAGCTCCTATTGATTCCATGTTCTGCTCGAATCTGGCGCAGAATGCCGCACACGCAGCAATGGCTGGTAAAACAGAGCTGATGATCGGCTATTGGAACGGCAGATTCACTCATGTGCCTATAATTTCAGTCGTGGGCAAAAGAAAGAAGATCAATGTGGAAGGCGAATTCTGGCTGAGCGTTCTTCTTTCAACCGGACAACCCAGATACATGGGTGACGACATCACGATCAAAGCGAAAATGAGATAAAAAAAAAGGGCGGTTCAAATTTGACCGCCCTTTTTATTTTATTCTACCACCCGTTTTACATCGGCAGAAGGCTGCGAAATAAAGATCGCGGCATCTTTCAGATATTTGTTCGAAACAGCTTTGATCATTTCAGGCGTTACTTTCTTTAAGTCCTTTAATGATTCTTTCAAAAAATTATATCCGAGTCCTCTTGATTCGTAAGATGTCATAAGCCCCGCCATGTTACTGTCTGTAAAATAGCTTTCTAGCATTTTGGAATAGGATTCAACAGACAGGTTGATCTCTTCCTGTGTAATATCGCCGTCAATGAGCTTCTGAACTTCTTTTTTGAGCACTTCCACAAGCTGATCTTTTTTAGCGAGAGAAGTCTGGGCTTCTATTCTGTAGAACCCGTAGTCTTTCGTTCCCGAATAGTAAGAATAAGCTGAATAGACAAGGTCATTATCAACTCTGGTAGCTTTAAGCAGTCTCCCGGAAAACGAATTTGACATTACCTGATTTAGAGCTGTAATAGTATAAAAGTCCGGGTCTCCCTGAAGCGGAGCCTGAAAATTTATCTCTATATTTACCTGCTCGAATTCGCATTCGTTAACAAAAGTCTCATTCAGTTTAGGCACAACGATAGGCGTTTTGGTTCCGCTGATCTTTCCTGACGGGATCTTTGATCTTATCTCGCCGGCGTAAGCAGCGGCCTGCTCTTTATTCAGATCGCCGAATAATGTTACGATCAGACTTTCGGCTTTAAAGTACTTCTTATAAATATTTTTTAGATCGTCTTGAGTAAGTTTCTGAAAAATATCATTTCTTTCCTTTGCGCTAAGGCCGGATTTCTGTCCTTTATATAGTATGGATGACCTGAATTCAGAATAAGCATTATCAGGATCGCTCAGGTTTCTTTTAAAATCCGCATCAGCTCTTTCTTTAGCAAGCTGAAGTTCCTTTGCATCGAATAAAGGTTCATTCATGATGCTGTAAAGTCTTTTGATAAATTCTTTATAATCATCCTTAATGCATTTAAAGCTGATCGTTAAACCAGTCGGTCCGATCTCTGAATTCATTCTTACCGCGTGGTCTTCCAGCCATGAGCTTAAGTCCATAGAGGAGTACTTTTTCGTGCCTCCGGACAAAAGCATTTCTGAAACGAACTGGAATGATCCTGTGTTTTCCATAGTTTCGTAATCAGACGAAACAGGGATAAAAATTACACCCTGGATCACAGGATCTGTAGTATTTTGTTTATGAAGAACTGTAAGATTTTTATCGACTTCTATTTTTTCGACTTCAGTTTTGACGATGTTCTTTTCCGCATTTTCTATCTTTGCCTTTTCTCCTTCGGGAACACCGTAATAGATCACCCTGTTATCCGGCACAAAATATTCGCTGATGGCCTCATTTACCATTTCAGGCGTGAGCTTTTCAAACTGCTGTATCTGAAGATCAAAAATATCAGGCACGCCATAAACTATCATGTTCCAGCCGATCTGCTGCGCTTCCCTGTCGGCATCGGGCGTTCTTAAAATCTTCTGAGCTTTCTCTCTGGAGATAACTTCATTGATCTGCTGCTGAGTAATCCCCTTTTTAGCGACATCAGCTATAATCGCATCTATCCGTTTAACAACATTATCAAGGTTCTGAGGATCTTTGGTTTCGAATCCTATCTGTATCATGGGCTCGGGAAAATGTCCGCCCTCATTAAAATATCCGTAAATCCAGTTAACAGCTTTTTCCTCTTCGACCAGCTTGTACTGTACAGGAGAATTTCTTTTATCGAAAAGTATCTGCGAAGCCATTGTTAACGCTGCGAAATCATCCTGTTCAGCTTTCGGTACTAATTTTGTGATAAAAACTCTGGGCTGCTGAACTGCGAATTCCTCAATATATTTGATATTGCCCGGTCTTATCATTTCTTCAGGCAGATAAACGGGAGTAAGAACACCGCGTTTATAATCCTTGAAAGTGTTTTCGACTTTAGCCAGCATTTGTGCAGGATCAATATCCCCTACAACAACGAATACCATATTGTTCGGCATATATCTTTTATTATAATAATTCATCATTTCTTCGCGGGTGTTCTGCTTGAAAATTTCTATCTCTCCAATAACCTCGTTCTTTACATTCGATTTTAAAAAAGTTGCAGCCCACATTCCGTTATAAAGCTTAGCCATAGGTGATGATACTCTGTAAACGAATTCCTTAACGATAACATCTTTTTCCCTCGCTACCTCGTTAGGATCGAAAGAGCAGTTCATTATATTGTCTGACACAAGGTAGAGAACAGAATCGGAGTACTGCTTGTCAGCCTGCATATAATATACTGTAGCCCCGAAAGTGGTATAAGCGTTCGTTATCGCTCCGATCTCTTTTCTTTTATCCTGATGCCACTGCTCGGAATGATTTTTGGTAGAGCCGCCTGAAACGATATGTTCAAGGTAGTGGGATAATCCTTTTCCCAAATATTCGTCTTCATGGATCGAGCCTGTTTTAACAAAACAGAAAAATCCTACCGATGTGTTGCTTGTGTTCTTCTTAACTACGACCTGCATACCGTTCGGAAGAGTTTTTGTGAGCATTTCCTGAGCTACCAGCGTTAGTGCCAGCCCAAGTAAAATAATAATTATCTTTTTCATTTTTACCCCGTTCTATTTTAATTATTTTTTTTCCGCTGTAAATATATATAAATACTCCGAAATATTATATGATATTAATATGAAATGCAAATTTAAAAGGATAAAATGCAGTTTTAGTCGGATGGTTTTACTTTATAATAAAAACCGAAGTAAACCGCCGTAATTTTGTAAGGGTCTTTTTCATTTTCCCTAGTAGCGCTAAAATTTCTGAATATGATCATATAATCCAGTTTGTCGTTTGAATCAATAAACTTCATTTTCTCCGGTTCGGCTTCTCCCGCTATGTTATTACTTTCAGCGATTATTTTTCGGACATACTTATCAAGATCAACAGATGTAACACTGTCTTTATTTTCCGTTTCGAACACCAGACTGAGATCTTTCGCGTTATATTTTAGATATAAACCGCTGCTTTTGTCCAAGATCCTGTCTTTTATTAAATTATCCCTGCAGTCAATATATGAATCATAGTATGAAATATCTTCGATCTCCGGATCATGAAAATATTTTACCGCAATATTCAGAAAGTTCGATGTGTTCTCATTCTGCCATTCATCAACGAAATCGAATCCCAGCCCCTCTTTCACAAGCATCTTTCGCGACACAGCCTGGTCAAAATCTCGGTAAAAATTATGCTGAGCATCTTTGTCATTTTTATCCTTGCTTTCTGCCGCCAGCTGCTGATATGTCTTTTTAAGAAATTCAACTTTGTCTATGCCGTGATTGTCATAGAAATACGAAATGATCGAAGATATACTTTTTCTGTCTTCAAAAGGTACAGACGCATCAGTTTTCCGGATATCACTGTTTACAAGGATATGATTTTTAGACAGAAGACCTTCAAGTATCGAGAGCTGGCTGTTTTTAGAAACTGAAAAGCAACCCCATGGTCCGTAAAGCGATACAACCGACAGAACTGAAAGAGTGACGGGAAGAAGTTTCAGATCCCTTTTTTTACTGAAGATCATGTAAAGTGTGATGCCTGAGAGCCAAAATGACAGCATTAGGATAAAGTACCGTTTTTCAGTTATGCCATATTCAGAGATCCTTTCTAATACTGCCATAAAAAGCACTATTATAAGCGGAAGCAGAGCTCTGAAGAAATATTTTGAGAAAGAGTTGATCCATTTGAACTCATCCGAATCTTTGAGAGGCGAAAGAAGAATTAACGTAACTATTCCTACAAGCGAATATGAAATGATCAGGTATGAGACAATCCCTTCCGGCCATATTCGGGTAAGTATGATCTTGACCGTATAGCTGTAAAGTATTATAAGGTAAAGCGATACGAGAAGTGTCATAATATACTGGAGAAGGATCCTAAGTGCTTTCGGGTACAAAAAATTTGAATTTGGAGAGTCCCTGTCGTCAGGAAGCCCGGACATGAAGTGAACGGGAGCGAAGAAAGATATTATAATAACCCAGATGTCCCCGTAAAGCTCTTCATGAAAGTTTCCGGCGAAAAAGAGCTGCTGAACCGCGAAAAGGGAGGAAGCGAGCCCGCCAAAAAGGATGGCCGAAAAAACAAAGCTTGTGAATCCGCGCATGAAAAGAGTGATGTTGTATATCCCGAAATATGATTCATCCTTGTTTTTTGTATAAACGAACATAAGGGAGAATACTGATGCCGACAGATATGATGCGAAAGTAATATAATCCGTCTCCCTGAACTCTGCGGGCAGTGTAATGAAAAGATACGCCAGAAGAGTAAGCACTATCGTCTGCATGATAAATTTGATCCTGTCGCGGTTATCCGATCTTTCAAGGAACAAAGTTGATACCAGCGTAAATAAAAATCCGAGGATCGAAATGAAGATGCTCTTAACAAGGATAGGAGAATTGTCAAAAAACGAATAATTTTCGATCTCAATTATCAGGAGAATGCAGGTCAGGATCGAGAACGAAACAGGCAGCGGGAACCTTTTAACGGTTCTGATAAATTCTCCTGTGATCGTCCTTATAGAAATACGCTTTAATAATTCCATGATAATCCTCCATGACATTTTTGCATATTATAAAGTTATAAAAATCTTAAGTTCAAAATCAAGTAAAATAAAGTTTATTATAATATGACTTAAAATACTTGAAGATATTCCTTATTTTGATTAAATTCAGTGGAGTTACTTATAACGGGGGTAAACTGTGCTGAAAAAGATACATCCGACCTATACCAATGCATGGGAGAAGCTGCTCAGGAACTATAAAGAGATAAAGAAAACCCATCTCAAAGATCTTTTTAAGGACAAAAAGAGATTCGAAAAATTTTCGATAAAATTCGACGATATGCTTTTTGATTATTCAAAAAACAAAATTACCGGAACTACTATCGAACTTCTGCTTGAACTTGCAGATGAAATGGCCCTTGAAAAAGCCATTGCTTCAATGTTCGAGGGCGATAAGATTAATGAAACTGAGAACAGGGCGGTACTGCACACGGCTTTGAGAAACTTTAAAAGCAGGCAGGGAAAGCAGGACGGCGTTGACATTCATTCCGAGATCGAAAAAGTCAGAAAAAAAATGAAAATATTTTCTGACGCTCTCAGAAGCGGTGGCTGGAAAGGATATGCGGGAAAAAAGATCACTGATGTTGTTAATATCGGGATCGGAGGATCAGACCTTGGCCCGTATATGGTGTGCGAAGCTTTGAAGTTCTATGCGGACGGTCCCGAAGTTCATTTTGTGTCTAATGTTGATGGTTCGCATCTGGCTGAGACATTAAAGAAGCTGAGCCCTGAAACAACTCTTTTTCTGATAGCATCAAAAACTTTCACAACTCAGGAAACGATGACCAATGCTTATTCGGCCAGAGACTGGTTTTTAAAAAAGGCGAAAGATAAAAAAAATGTCAAAAAACACTTTGTTGCTCTTTCTACAAATACAGAAAAAGTTGTAGAATTCGGTATAGATAAAGATAACATTTTCGAGTTTTGGGACTTTGTCGGAGGAAGATATTCGCTTTGGTCGGCCATCGGGCTGTCTATAGCTGTTTCTGTAGGTTATGAAAAATTCGAGGAGCTGCTCAAAGGCGCAGAAGCAGCAGACATTCATTTCAGGACAGCTGAACATTCAAAGAATATTCCGGTTATCATGGGACTATTGGGGGTATGGTACGCGGATTTCTTCGGAGCCGAGTGCGAAATGGTTCTTCCATACGACCAGTATCTGCACAGGTTTCCAGCATTTCTGCAGCAGCTAAGTATGGAAAGCAACGGAAAATCCGTGGCAAGGGACGGGTCTCAGGTGACACACCGCACGGGCCAGATACTTTTAGGGGAACCGGGAACCAACGGCCAGCATTCATTTTACCAGCTGATCCATCAGGGAACACATATGATCCCCGCTGATTTTCTTTGTGCGAAAAAGCCTTTAAATAAAATGGGCGACCATCACGAAAAACTGCTTTCCAATTTTCTGGCTCAGACCGAAGCTCTTATGGTAGGCAGGACAAAAGAAGAAGTAATAGCGCAGCTGGAAGCTGCGAATGTCCAGCAGGCTGATGCCAGAAAGATATATCCGCATAAGATATTCAAAGGAGACAATCCTACCAATTCGATAATTTATGACAGTCTTACTCCATACACATTGGGAAAGCTGATAGCTTTATATGAACACAAAGTTTTTGTACAGGGAGTGATTTGGAATATTTTCAGCTTCGATCAGTGGGGCGTAGAACTCGGAAAAGAACTTGCCGGCAGGATACTGAAAGAACTTAAAGAAGAAAAAGCGGGATCCTTACACGACTGCTCAACTTCCGGACTTATAAAATATTTAAAGAAAAGGTGAAAAAATGAGATTCAGACCGGGAATAATATTTTTCGTCTCAGCTTTAATAATTCTGATGTCGTGCTCATCTTCAAAAGAGATGCTTGAAAGAGAAAAACTTCTCAGAAAAGAAGGCTTTAAGATAACAGAAAGTTTTGAAAAATTTTATGAAAAATATAAAAAAGCCGACTATAGAATAGGAGCTACAGGTCCAGACGAGTTCGACTGCAGCGGTTTTGTTCAGCTTGCATTTAAGGAAGTGTTCGGAATGAAACTTGCCCGTTCGTCTCAATCGCAGTTCGTGGAAGGTGCTCCGGTGAAAAAAATAAGCGACTTAAAATACGGCGATCTTGTATTTTTTAATACGACCGGGAAGGGAGTATCGCATGTCGGCATTTACCTTTATGAGAAAAAATTTCTTCATGCATCAACAACCAACGGACCGGAGATAAACCTTTTATCAAGAGATTATTATAAAGACAGATATATTGAAGGAAGGAGGGTGCTTAAATGAAAAAAATTATGTTCATAATTATACTGACGCTAATTTTCACTTCGGCCGCGAAGGAATTTTTCTATGTGGATTATTCCTGTTTCAGGTCTGATAACGACAGTAAAACAAGGACTCAGATATATATATCTATTCCGATATATTATCTTGAGTTCGACAGCGTTCTGACCAGCACTTTCAGCATAAAAGTTTTTATTTACGATAAAGATAAGATAATTGCCGAAGATAAATGGAAGCAGAAATATTCGATACTGAACGAAGAGGATAAATTTTCAGGCGCTGAGATCCCGGTCATGTCCGAGCTTATTCTTGCACCGGGCTATTACAAACTGGTTGTTGAAGTGGAAGATCTGAATTCAGGTAAACAGATCGATATGCTCGAAGTCCCCCAGGAATCAAAAATGTTCATGATCGCGGCATTTGAAGATAAATTTTCCATGTCAACTATCCAGATGGCTTCAAGAATAATCACAGATAGGCCCGATGAAAGATCTGAATTTTATAAACAGGGAGTTATAATACTGCCTAATCCGAGCAAGATATTCGGAACGAGCAGGCCGTTTATTTATTATTATAATGAGATTTACGGGCTTAATTCAGATGACGATATCGAATACCAGTGGGAAATATCAAATTCTGAAGGCGGAGAAATAAAAAAAGGTTTGCCGGAGAATAAAAAATCTCCGGGAAGGTCTCTCGTTCTTGCTGACAGGATCCCTGTAGCTACGCTAAAAACAGGAGCTTATAAATTTTCTCTAAAGATCACAAACAAAACCTCGGGCAAGACAATAGAAGGAAATAATAATTTTTATATGTACAGAAAGATCGATTTTACTAAAGACAGATTCAAACCCGAAGAAAATATGGCTATATCTTCAAAAGATTCACTTGAGCTTGATATAATGAAGGACAGTGAAATAGGAATTGAGTACGAACAGGTATTTATCACATTAGAGAAGAAAGAACAGGACAAATATGCCAATCTGCTGCTGTCAGGCAAAAGAGAATTTTTAAAAAGGTATTGGACAGAGCAGGAATCAAAGCAGGAAAATTCACGGGAAGCATTCAGGCAGAGGATACAGAAAATAAACAATGATTTTTCTACCAGTAAAACAGAGGGATGGAAAAGCGACAGGGGGAGAATTTATTTAAAAATGGGACCTCCGAGCAAAAGGGACATCGAAACCTACAACACCGAATATTCAGACCATGAAATATGGACATATTTTACCGGGAATTATACATTCGTGTTCGGAGACCCGCACGGGCTTGGAGACTTTAAACTTCTCCATTCTGATTATCCTGGAGAAAAAAGCGATCCCAACTGGCAGACAAAAATAAAAAAGAGCAACTTTTAATTGATAATTGACGGGTTCGAAATACTGCTGGTCAGATCCAAAGCAAGGAAGAGAACAATTCAGGCCAGATTGGTCGGTGACAGAACTGTAAAAGTCATGGCTCCTTTTCATTCAGACGAAAAGTTTATCGAGGATTTCGTAATAAAATCTGTAAAGAAGCTCAGCTCAAGATCAAAAATACCGGAAGGTGTAAGTTCACTTACTGAAAGAGCCGGAATGCTCAGGAAAAAATTCATACCTGAAGCGCCGGCTTTTTCGATCGGATATTCAGATTCATTAAGGACAACATGGGGCAAATGTTTTATCAGAGATAAAAATATAATTCTTAACAACAAGCTGAAAGAATATCCGCTTTGGGTCACAGATCTTGTGATAATCCACGAGATCGCCCATCTGATCTATCCGAACCACGGTACATGTTTCAGAGAACTAGTTTCGAGATATAAATTAAAGGAAAGAGCAACGGGTTACTTAATAGCTAAAGGCATGAAAGCCTCTGATCTGTAAAAAAAAATATTTGGGAAATTGATATGGCAAAAGACAAATGTACGAACTGTAATTCAAAACCGGGAAAAAGGAAATGTCTTCTTAAAAATGGAGAAATGATATGCCCGGTATGCTGCGCAACGATCAGGAATGAGAATTGTGGAGAATGTCAGTATTATCAGGTATCTGCTGAATTTCAGCTGAAGAAGCTGGAAAAAGAAACCGCGACACCGTCCTCATATTTCGGCAGTCCGGTCATGCAGAAGAGCGTGATGGAAGCTTCAATGGATCTGATGAATACACATTCCCAGACAGGCGCGGAATACGACAAGGATCCGGATAAGTTCATCAACGAGAGTTTTGAATTTTTCAATACCGATGAATTTTTGGAATTTACTTTTTCGGATGATGAGATCAGAGATATAGTAAAAGAATTGGGTGAACCCGGATCTGCGGATGGATGGTTCCATACAGAAGAAGGTACTAAATATTATGATAATGCCGTTTCTTTTATTATGAGCGACAGGCGTTTCAGGGAGTTTTCTAAAACCCTCATGGCGATATTTTTGAAATATTACAGGAAGCAGGAGATGAACAAAGCCTGGCTTATCCTTTCAACTTCAAACAGGCTGATGGAAGGCCAGTTCGTTCTTCCCTTCACTATACTTATGTTCTTTAGAGGCATAAGCAGATGGAAACTTGGCGGCAGAGTCAAGTAGCGAGACATAATTTTAGATAAAAGCGATATCCGTCACATTTTCAATTCCGCCGGTACGACACCCGCAATAAAGAAGTGATTGCGATTAATGGTTACAGGATGAGCTTTTAGATAAATTTATGTCGAGTATATATTAAATCACTCGTCATGCTGTCTTCTTAAAAAATGTCGGCATTAATTGCGGAATGATTTGGAGGTAAAACGAACCTACATGATCTTTGACATTTTTTCTCCAGACACATGACTCGTTCAAAATGTCAGGTATATAGTATGACAGAACAATGTCAAAGTATGACAGAATGAACATTTTTCGATATTGTCAGTAGAAATTCAGCTATAAAATTAATTGGCAAGGTTATTGCAATAGTGTAAAGCAAACTTTTAAAATTAAACAAAGGAGAATCAAAATGGCAGTAAATCTAAAACCGATCAAGGACAGAGTAGTTTTGGAAATGATCGAAGAGATCGAGAACAAAACAAAAGGCGGGATAATACTCCCCGAAACATCATCAAAAGAAAAACCTCAGCTCGGTAAAGTTGTTGCGGTTGGAAATGACGCAGAATTAAAAAAAGAAGTTAAAGTTGGCGACAAAGTTATTTATGCAAAATATTCAGGCACTGAGATCACTTTAAACGAGGTCAAATATCTGATCCTCAAGTTCGAAGATGTACTGGCAGTCGTAAAATAAAAAATTTCTGATACAGGAGAATTAAAATGGCTAAAATGATACAATATGGAATAGATGCAAGAACAGAGTTAAAAAAAGGTGTGGATATTCTTGCCGATGCAGTAAAAGTAACTTTGGGACCAAAAGGCAGGAATGTAGTTCTTGAGAAAAAATACGGTGCTCCCGTGATCACAAAGGACGGCGTGACCGTTGCAAAAGAGATCGAACTTGATATCCCTATCCAGAAGATAGGCGCTGAAATGATAAAAGATGTAGCTTCCAGAACTTCAGACAAAGCTGGCGACGGAACTACAACAGCGACTGTAATCGCTCAGGCGATAATTTCAGAAGGACTGAAGAACGTTACGGCAGGTGCTAATCCGATGGACATTAAAAAAGGAATTGATAAAGGTGTTGCCGAAGTAAAAAAATTCCTGATGTCCAAAACAAAAAGAATAAGCAACAACTACACTGAGATATCAAATGTGGCTTCAATAAGCGCAAATAACGATGAAGCGGTAGGAAAAATGATAGCCGATGCGATGAAAGCCGTAGGAACCACAGGCGTTATCACTGTCGAGGAAGCTAAAGCTATGGAGAGCTCGCTTGAAGTCGTAAAAGGAATGCAGTTCGACAGGGGTTATCTGTCGCCGTATTTTATCAACGATTCCGAGACCATGGAAGTCAGAATGGAAAATCCCTACATCCTGATCTACGATAAAAAAATATCTACTATTAAAGAAATGGTTCCCGTTCTGGAAAAAGTTGCTCAGACAGGAAAAGGTCTTATTTTGATCTGCGAAGATGTAGAAGGTGAAGCGCTTGCAACTCTGGTAATAAACAAGATCAGAGGATCCTTAAAGATCGCTGCTGTAAAAGCTCCCGGATTCGGCGACAGAAGAAAAGAAATGCTCAAAGACATCGCAATACTGACCGGCGGTGAACTGATAACTGAAGAACTCGGAATGAAACTGGAGAATGCGGAACTTAATATGCTCGGAAGTGCAAAAACCGTTATTATCGACAAAGAAAATACGAAGATCGTTGACGGACACGGCAAGAAAAAAGACATCGACAACAGAATAGAAAGCATCAAAAAGCAGATCGAAGTCACGACTTCGGATTATGATAAAGAAAAACTCAACGAAAGATTGGCAAAACTTGCTGGTGGAGTAGCTGTTGTAAAAGTAGGCGCGGCTTCAGAAGTCGAGATGAAAGAGATAAAAGACAGAGTTGATGACGCGCTTCACGCTACAAGAGCGGCTGTTGAAGACGGTATCGTTCCCGGCGGCGGCGTAGCTTTAGTGAGAGCAATAGCCGTACTTGACAAAGTAAAAGTTGAAGGCGAAGAAAAAGTCGGAATTAATATCCTGAAAAAAGCGCTTGAGTCACCTTTAAGACAGATAGTTATAAATGCCGGTCTGGAAGGCGCAGTTGTTTTCAATAAAGTTCAATCGAGTAAAGAGTTCGCTTACGGATTCAACGCGAAGACAGAAGTTTACGAAGATTTGATAAAATCAGGCGTGATCGATCCTACAAAAGTAACTATAACAGCTTTAGAGAACGCAGCTTCTATAGCCTCACTTCTTCTTACTACGGAATGCGTAGTTGCAGAAAAACCGGAAGAAAAATCAGCCGCAGCAGGCGGAGGAATGCCAGGCGGTATGGGCGGAATGGGAGGCATGGGCGGAATGGACATGATGTAAGATCATTGTAACTTTCTCTCATCAGCTTTTAAGACGGACTGTCAGAATATACGGCAGTCCGTTTTTATTTTATTGAATATGAGAATAAAATTTCGTATTCCATGTATTAGTAGAAAACTACAGGTACAGAATGGAATTATTCAACTTCGGCGAAGACAGTCTGGAAGATGTTCCGGAAGAATTCATACCCCTTGCGGAGAGAGTAAGGGCTCAGAAAATATCCGATGTGGTCGGTCAGGAGCACATTACAGGCGAAGGCGAAGTTATTGACCGGATGATAAAGAACAAGTCCGTATTCTCGATGATCCTGTGGGGACCGCCGGGAAGCGGTAAAACCACTCTCGCGAAATTGATCGCAAAAGAATGCGGATCTAAATTCTATAAACTTAGTGCGGTGAGTTCAGGAGTAAAAGATCTGCGCGAAGTAATCTATAACGCGGGAATAGCAGCAAGGCGCGGAGACGCGGCAGTGCTGTTCATCGACGAGATCCACCGCTACAACAAAGGCCAGCAGGACGCGCTTTTAAATTCAGTGGAAAAAGGCATAATCAGGCTTATCGGAGCTACGACAGAGAATCCTTCCTTCGAGGTTAATTCGGCTCTGCTTTCCAGAAGCAAAGTTCTCAAGCTGAAACCTTTAAGCGAGGTTGCACTGGAAAATATTCTTCTCAGAGCTCTTGACGAAGACGCTATAATCAAAGCTCAGAATGTATCTATAGATGAAGATGCTAAAAAAATACTTCTCGAAGCTTCGGGCGGTGATGCAAGGAAAATGCTCAATACTCTTGAACTTGCAGTCGAATTTTCACAGGATCAGGAAAATGTCTCAATTTCGCAGGCAGAGCTAAAAAAAGCGCTGACCGACAACAGAAAAAAATATGATAAATCAGGCGATTACCATTACGACATAATATCGGCATTCATTAAGAGCCTGAGAGGTTCAGATCCCGATGCGGCGATTTACTATCTCGCCAGAATGCTCGACGCGGGAGAAAACCCAGAATTTATCGCCCGCAGGCTTATCATTTTCTCTTCGGAAGATGTAAGCAATGCTTCTCCCAACGGGCTGGTAATGGCGCAGGCGTGTTTCAATGCAGTTTCAGTTATAGGTATGCCTGAAGCCCGTATCATCCTGGCGCAGTGCGCGACTTATCTTGCATCCCAGCCGAAATCTAATGCCTCATATATGGCGTTGAACAAAGCTATGGAAGTCGTCGAAAAAGAAGGCGACAACGCTGAAGTTCCTCTTCACCTGAGGAACGCGCCGACAAAAATGATGAAGGAGCTCGGATTCGGAAAGGAATACAAATATCCCCACGATTTCGACGGTCATTTCGTCTTGGAGGATTACATGCCCGAAAAAATAAAAAATGAACAATTTTATTTTCCTACAGAAGAAGGTATGGAAAAACAGATAAAGGAAAGACTGTCTGCAAAATGGAAGAATAAAAAGAAGTATTTATAAAGGAGGCTTAAAATGAAGAGCGTTGCGGTTTTACTGGCCGGCTGCGGCCACGCTGACGGATCGGAGATACAGGAATCTGTATCAGCGCTTTTGGCATTGAGCAGGTATGGAGTTGACTATGAGTGCTTCTCGGTCGATGCGGATCAGTATGATGTTATTGACCATCTTAAGCGTGTAAAATCAAAGGAAAAAAGAAATCTTATGGTCGAAGCCGCAAGAATTGCCAGGGGAAAGATAAAAGATATTTCTGAGCTTGATCCGAACAATTATGAAGCTCTTGTGATCCCCGGCGGATTCGGAGTCGCGAAAAACCTGTTCACTTACGGCCTTGAAGGCAGAAAAGGGATCGTGATCGAACCGGTAAGAGATGTAATTCTGGATTTTTACAGAATGAATAAGTATATTGGAGCGATCTGCATTTCCCCTATGATGGTCGCGATGGCTTTGGAGAAAGAGGCTACCGGTCTCTTGATTACTCCGGGGTATGCAGAGAACGCTGCGAACGATCTGAAAGAAATGGGTATAACACCCGTACTTTTACCTTCCGGTGAAATATGTATTGATAAAATGAACAAGGTGGTGAGCACACCGGCCTACATGAACAGCAATGCGACGCTGTACGAGGTGTATCAGGGAATAGATAAGCTGGTAAAATATTTAGCTGACAACATTTGATTATGAAGAGAAGAAGAAATGAACCTTATTAGAGTTGACGACAGGCTGATCCACGGGCAGGTGGCTGTCGGATGGTGCGGACACATCGATCCCGTCTATATGATAATAGCTGACGATGAGATAGCGGCCGATAAGAACGACTCTGAACTTTACCTTACGGGAGTTCCTTTCGAATGCGAGGGAAAAGCCCTGCCGATCAAAGAGGCCGCGGCGTTTGTAAATTCAGTCGGGAATAAACCTTTTATACTTGTAGTAAAAACTTTAAAAAATGCGCTTGAACTTTACAATGAAGGATGCAGATACGAACATCTTAATCTCGGCGGAATTCATTATACGGACGGGAGAACGGAGATCGCAAGTTATCTTTACCTGAACGGAGATGATATTGAAATAATCAAAAAGCTAAGCGCGCTGCGCATTGATGTTTATGCACAGGATCTGCCTGCAAACACAGTCTTCGGCACAGAATTTATACTTAACAAATGGAATGATCAATGAAAGAGAATTTGAAAGAGATATTCATAAATGTTTCTACGAACGAAACGAGGGTAGCGATAGTAGAGGACGGCAGGCTGGTAGAAATGTTCATCGAAAGACCGGATAACGAAAGGAAGATCGGAAATATTTATGCGGGATTTATAGATAATGTGGTGCCGGGCATGAACTCGGTGTTCGTAAATATCGGCGAGGAGCAGAACGGTTTTTCTCACCTTGAGGATTTCAGGAAGGATCTTCTGCCCAAAAGAGCACTTGAGGGCAAATATATTTTCAAGTCAATTGACGAGGACATTCTTCCGGTCGAACCCGAGAAAAGGGACTGGAAAAAGCTGGAAAAAGCTCAGAAGGCGATGGTGCAGGCTATAAAAGAACCTATCGGAACAAAAGGTCCGAGGGTAACTTCAAATATAGCCATTCCGGGAAGATATATAGTTCTAATACCTAACGACATCGGGGTAAAGATATCCAAAAAGATAACGAATCATGCGGAGAGAAGAAGACTGAACAAAATGGTTAAAAATCTGATCCCGGACGATTTCGGAGTGATCGTAAGGACGGCGGCGGAGAATAAAGAGGCATCTTCCTTTACCAACGATATAATTTCGACTTACAATATCTGGAAAAAAATAGTAAAAGATTATAAAAAAACGGATAAACCGAAACTGCTGTACAAAGATTATGATCTGGCGGCAAGCATCGTCCGCGATATTTTCAATGATGAAGTCTCTAGGATGGTAGTTGATTCCAAAGAGCTTTTCGAGGAGATCAGGGAGTATGTCAGGAATAACGCGCCGGAGCTTGAGGGCAACATTATGCTTCATGATGAGGGAGAACCTATCTTCGACAAATATTATCACATCAACAAAGACTATTATATCAGTCTTTCGAGGGAGGTTTATCTTAAAACCGGCGGTTCTATCGTGATAGACCACACTGAAGCGCTTGTAGCTATTGACGTGAACAGCAAAAGATTTATCAGAAATAAATCGCAGGAAGATAATATAGTCAGTCTTAATTTGACTGCGGCAAAGGAGATCGCCCGACAGCTCAGGCTCAGAGATCTCGGCGGTCTGATAGTGATAGATTTCGTTGATATGGCCGATCCGGAGAACAGAACAAAAGTACTTAACGAATTTTCAGCGCATTTAAAGGCGGATAAAGCTAAGATAAGCTTGGAAGAAATAAGCAAATTCGGACTGGTGGAAATGACAAGGCAGAGGCTTAAGCCTTCGATAACTCAAACTATTTATGAACAATGCCCGACATGCAGCGGTAAAGGTATAGTGAAATCCAAAGAATCAATCGCCGTACAGCTTGACAGATGGCTGAAAAATTATAAATTCAATACAAAAAATTCTCTCGTTGACATTTCAATGAACGAAGAACTGTATAATTACCTCACAGTCACAGAAAATAAAATGCTGCTTGAAATGCTGATCAAGAACTGGATAAAGATCAACTTTAAAGTAAACAATATGCTGACCCTTTATGATTTCAGGTGTTTTTTGCCCGGTACTGAATCTGATGTGACAAAAGAATATATGAATTGATTTAATTAGCAAAAATGTTGTTGATTATTGATTAAATTTGGTTAAATTTCAAAAATTATGATGAGTGATAAAAAACGAATAGCGATAATAACCGGTGCTTCTTCCGGATTCGGAAGACTGTTTGCCGTTGAACTCGAAAAAAATCTTGATCTCGAAGAGATATGGCTTATTGCCAGACGCTCAGAAAAGCTTGAAGAAACCGCATCAATGCTGGAAAGGGTAAAAGGAACAATTATAATCGCTGATCTTTCAACTCCGGAAGGCATAGATATTATAACGAAGAAGGTTGAATTTGAAAAACCTTCCGTAAGGGTTCTTATCAATAACGCGGGTTTTGGAAGGTCTGAGGAGTTTATTAAGGGGGATGAGAAATACTATTCCGAAATGATAGATGTTAACATTAAAGCTCCCGTGCTTCTCACAAAAAGACTTTTGAAATACATGAGCGAAGGATCGAAGATATTGAATGTAGCTTCATCCGCAGCTTTTGCCCCTCTTCCATATTTTGCGGTTTATGCAGCATCGAAGGCTTTTTTACTAAGCTTCTCTTACGCCCTTGATCAGGAATTTAAGGATAAAGATATTTCTGTCACCTGCGTCTGTCCCGGTCCTGCACGGACAGAATTTTTCAAAACTAAACAAAAGAGCGTAGGCGGCTTGAAGATAGAAGATCCTCAAAAGATAGTTGAAAAAGCACTCAAAGACATGAAGAATAAAAAAAATATTTCCATATACGGCTATCAGGCAAATCTGTTAAGGATGATCTCAAAATTTTTACCGAGAAAATGCCTTGCATGGACCGCAGGCAAGATAAAAATGCCGAAATAATTTTGATTTATAAAACCCGAGCACAAGCCTGTTCAAAGCTGATTTAATCTTAAAAAATAATTAAAATTTTACTTGACAACATATTCAAATTGTAGTAAAATACCTATGAAAAGGGGAATTGTGAATTAATTGTGAATTTAACACAAAAAAGATTTGAAACAGAATTACGAACGCCTTGATATAGCAAAAAAACGAAACGAAGTTTAATTAAAGAAGGAGAGAAAATGAAAAAAATAATGACTATCGCGATGATGGTAGTGGCAATGGCTGCATTTTCACAGATGCAGATCGGCAAAAACAAACTGATGGCCGGAGCAGGTTTGGGTTACGACATGACAACGGTTACAGACATGGCTGGAGATGATGTATCCGCGTCTGCTATGACTCTGTATGTTCCCGAAGTAAACTATCAGTTCGAAGCAAAACCGAACGACATGTTCAAACTGTACCTGTATGCAGGACTCGGTTACCAAATTGAAAGCTTCACAGTTGACGGAGAATCTGCTGATGAATCTGCTAAAACAATGGATCTATACTTGAATCCGATGGTAAAAGGTTACTTTGCAAATAATCTTTTTGCAAAAATAGCTTTACCTTATAACTATATGAGCTACACAGCTCCTATCGCTGATGCTGAAGCTGTTGCGCTTACTGGCATGAACATGATACTCAGCGGCGGATTTGACAACAGAGAAATTGAAATTCACGCATTAACTCCATGGAACAATTTTGAAAAAGGTATGGCTTTCTACGGTATCTACGACATGGGAATCATGGCTTCTTACGACGGTACAGCAGCTGAAGAACTTGCTTCATATTTCGGCGTTGCAGGTTATTATGCGCACATGATGGAAAACATGATGGTTAAACCTTACCTTATGTACAAAATGGGAATGAACGACTTAGTTGACGAAAGTTCATACCTTGATCTTGGACTAATATTTGCGAAAGACTTCAACGAAAAAATGAACATGGAAGCCGGTTTAAACTTTAACATGCACATGTTACCTGAAGCAGATGCATTAGACAATGACGCTTACAACACATTAGATGTTGATGCTAAAGTTAACTATTATGTTATGCCCGAGCTTGATGTTTTCGGCGGTTTTGGAGTGAACATGGATCTTACAACAGAAGATGCTAACCCGATTTACTCAATCCTGGTTGGCGCAGAATACACTCTGAATTTTGTGAAGTAACAAAAAGCAACAAACGAATCAAATAGAAAAAGCCTACAACTTAGTTAAAACCCCGAGCCTTCGGGGTTTTTTTATTTTAATTGTATAACATTATAGAATATCAAGACTTTAAATTGACAAATTCGACGGCCTTATGTATATTGCCTTCAATAATGCTATTTAACAATAGGATGAATTGTATGAAAAAAATCGAAATAAAAATTATGCTGGCAGTTCTTATTCTGTCAGTTACCTCATTGTATTCTCTGGAGAAAGCCACGATAATATACAAGAGCGGAGATAAGCTGAACTGCATGATAGACAATTATGAGATCGGAAAATATGCGGTTGTGGTTGATGACTCAGGCAACAAAAGGATAATCAGCTGGGACAATATCAACGAGATCGTTTTCATCAAAGAAGAAGTTCCAGTTACGGCAGAAGATGAAAGTTCTCTGCCTGCGATAGAAACCGCACCGGTCGCTCCCCCGGCTACCCCGCCTGCATCGGTACCCGTTCCGGTTGCACCTGCAAGCGGATCTATGCTTGACCAGTTCAAAAACAATAAGACTGATACTAAATCCGAAGAGCCTGTAAATGAAAATGAAGAAAAATTCAAACAGGAGATAAGGGAAGAAAACAAGTATCAGCAGAAACCGGAAGTTGACTTGAATAAAAAAACCGGAAAATTAAGCGTTGATTATTATCAGACGCTTGAATCGGACGCAACAAGAAGGGCATGGATCGAGGACGGCGGGATACTAAAAGGAAAAGGATTTACAGCGAACTATACCTTTGCCAGCATGGAATGGGGTGACACAGATTTTACTATGAACGGTTTTGGTATGACATATTCAGGAACTATGAAATGGGTAAAACCGCCAAACTACGATGAAGGAAAAAACATCTGGACAGCATTTTCGCTAGGTGCCATGGGTTCTTTCAACATCACTTTCGGAAGCATGGACATGCAGATGCTGATGTACGATTATTACTACGGCTGGTACTATGAAAATATGGAAATGAATATGACCATGCTTAACTATGAATTTTCGGTTCCACTCGGATATACTTTCGGACTCGGCAGATATTTTACGCAGGAGGAATGGAAGGGACTTATGCTCGGTCTGTACTGGAAACCGAACTTTGTAATGTCATTGGGTTCTTACGAAGTTGACGGGACATTCTATGAAATGGATCCGACATCTGCATTTAATATGGGAGGATTTCAGTGGACAATAGACGCAGGTTCTTTCGGAGCACTTGCGGATAAACTTGCTGACGAAGCTCATTTTTCAATAAGCGGATTTGTTGTGCCTGAAACAGATGAGACCCCATTCATGCTCAGTGTCGGTCTCGGAGTAGTCTGGTACTAATGCAGATGAAAGAAAATATTATAAAATTAGGCATATTGTGTACAGTTATTCTAGTAATTTCAGCCGCAATATTAACAGGCTGCAGCGATGAATCAAGCACTTCAGAAGTGCCTTTTGTAGATCATACCGGAGAAGTTGGAACAGTAACCGATATTGACGGGAATGTTTATCCGACTATCGGCATCGGCGGACAGATATGGATGGCTTCTAATTTGAAAGTTACCCATTACCGGACAGGTGAAGCTATACCTAATATTACGGACAATACGGTCTGGAGTTCTACAACTTCCGGTGCATATTGTACTTATAACAATGATCCGGCGAACGCAGATGTTTACGGGTTTTTATACAATTGGTATGCAATAAATGAAATTCTTCCTCCGGAAGGCTGGCATGTTCCGACAGAGGATGAATGGGAAACCCTGATCAACTGGCTTGGCGGAGAGGAAACGGCTGGAGGAAAACTAAAGGAAGCCGGATTTGATCATTGGAGCTATCCGAATGCAGGGGCCACAAACGAAAGCGGTTTCAATGCATTGCCGGGCGGCATGAAATTTTTATCATATTATATGAACATAAACTCACAGTGTTATTTTAGAACAAGATCCTACTGGAACCTTGCAGGACAGATATGGCCGGTTAATTACAGCCTTCAAAGCGACAGCTTGAATGTTTTCACCTACTCTTTATCATATAAAGACATGGGAATGTCAGTAAGATGCGTAAAAAATAATTAGCGGAGGATAAGAATGAATTTGATCCGTACATTTTTTATTTTAACAGCAGCAATAATGTGTTTTTCAGCAGAATTCGTGAATATAAAAGGAACCGGTGAAGGCGCATCAGAATCCGATGCCTTGAGCAGCGCCAAAAGAGACGCCCTTGAAAAATCCGTGGGAGTTTTTCTTTCTTCCAAGCAGATCACTGAAAATTATGTTATGATAAGCGACAACATCATATCCAAATCGAACGGTTTTATAAAAAAATACAGCGTGAACGAAACAGCCAGAACAGAAGCGGGAACGGTCAGGGTCACGATCACAGCCGATATTACCGATGTGGTGGATCAGATAGTTCAGGATGAAATGGCGCTGAAATTACTTTTGACCGAAATGAAACTTCCTTCTTTTGCGGTGAGGATCTTTGATAAGAACGGAAAAAAGGACGATAAAGCCGAAACATCTGTAAAAAAGTATCTGATCGAAAAAGGTATGAAGCTCAAAAATATAAAAAGCGAAGTCACGGACCCGGATTCTTTAAAAAAACTCGGGATAGATTTCGTGCTTGAAGGTAATACGGATTACGAGTTTATTTCGCTTGAAAATACCTATAACATAAAATCAATGAAAAGCCTTCAGATCACGATAAACCTTGAACTTACAGACTGCAAAACAAGTGAAATAGTCTCAACGCATTCCGTAGCGGGCAAGAAGGCTCATATAAGCGAAACGACAGCTAAAGAATTAGCTTTGCAGCAGATAGGGCCTCAGGTAGCGGCTTATATTATCAATCAGGCCGTAAAGCTCTGGAGCAACAAGCTTACGGGTAATTAAATCGATAAATTATTTGTGAACAATTTGTGAATAGAACTTGACTTTACATTCAAAATGACTTAATTTACGATTGCAATATTAATTGTCTGTACGAAGATTAACTAAAATAAGGAGTCAAAATGAGAAAACTGACGATCATTCTAAGCATTCTTGCAATGATGGGTTTTGCGAATGCCCAGTTCCAGGGCGGACTTACCAATGAAGTTCCTAACCTGAGAGTTAACGCAATGGGCGGAGTTTATTCGCTTATAGAAACATCAAACTACGCAGACTTTCCTCAAAGGCTGCTGACAGGACAGGAAGGAGCATGGCTGGGTACCGATAGAGCCAACTCATGGGGACTTGTAAGATTCAACCTCAATAATTTCTTAAGCTTACCAGTACCGATGGCATGGCAGATTTCCGCAGAGCAGAACACAATGATCACCGTAGCTGACCTTTATGCTTATGTTGGACTTCCCAACTGGACATATTTTCAATATACTCAGATGGGCGCTTCTTATGAAGCTACGAACAGGATCAACTCGAACTTTGCAGTAGGTTTAAGCGACAAACTGCTTCTCGGACTCGGTCTTAAAATGTATTCCAACAGCAACGCTTATGACGAGACGAACGGAGACGATAACAACGAGGATTCATGGGAACACAGCTTCTGGGGTCTTGAGACTACATGGGGCGGAACAATGATCCTTGATGACAATCACTTTATTGACGCAAGCATTGACCTTGATTTCTGGAGCTGGGAAGGCTCTTGGAAAAGATCTGCGCCTGCTGATCTCGATCTTTATGAAACAGGTTATTCAAACTGCGACGGAATAATGAATTTCGGCCTTAACGCAAGGTATTATGTAACGGGCACAAAAGTTGACTATGCTCCTTATATGAAATTCAACTATTTCTCTTTTGAATCTTCAGTTGACGAAGAGGTTGCAGTTGACGAATTCGAGAAATACGGTTACAACGGATCATTTATGAACTTTACGCTCGGTTCAGGCGTTCACTACAAACCTGCTAAAGGCGTTCAGGTTTATAACGAATTTGAATTCAAGTATCAGAACGCTTCTCAGGAAATGACTGACGCATACGAAAACTATAAATACGACAATTTCCAGTCCCGTGTTACGCTTCTTCCAATTTACAGAATGGGTGTTGAGCTTGTAAAAGAAGTTGATCCTAAAATATGGTACGGATTCAACTCTGTACAGCTATGGGGCGGATTCAACAAGACTTTTGACAATGTCTGGACAAGCGAAGACTACGACGATCTGAATGTTGACGACAATGATGAAACTGACGAATATACTGAAGAAACTTTCGAGGTAGTGAATGTCAATGTAGGTGCCGCACTTCAGAACGGAAACTTCAAACTTGAATTCCAGACAACCGTTCTCGGACTCAGATTTGACGAATATGCTCTGAACAATGTTTCGATAGGACTTGTTTACATGTTCCAGGAAAAATAGACCGTTTTACGGCTATATTATATAAGGGAGCTCAATGCTCCCTTTTTTATTTCAGCTTGACAAAACGGAAATCATTTGGCAAATTGTATCTATATATTTTGAAAGTAAGACACAAAAAGCGAGGATAGTTAATAAAAGAGGAGGTTTCTTATGAGGAAAGTTTTAACATCGTTGGCCTTGGTGGTATTATTGGGTATTACGGTATGGTCATGCTCTTCCGACGACAGCGACAGTTCTACTTCGCCGACGAATTATGCACCGGTTATAAGCGAACTTATTTCCACGGCTGTTCAGGTGGCCCCTGACGGGACATCGGATATCTACTGCTTCGCGATAGACGAAGACGGAGACGCGCTGACCTATACATGGACTTATACCGGCGGGTCAATTACAGGTACCGGTTCGATCGTAACCTGGACAGCTCCCGCAGAGATCGGTACTGACACAATAAAAGTTGCTGTAAGCGACGGGACTGATTCTGTTAACAAAAGCGCAGTTATTACGGTGACTGCGACTCCGACAAATCCGCCCGTAATAATCAGCCTGACAGCAAATGATTATTCTATCGAACCTTCCACGACAACAAATCTGATGTGTAATGCTACAGACGCCGATGGCGACTTGTTGTCTTATGTCTGGACATGCACCGGAGGTTCGGTTGTCGGAGCGAACCAGGCAGCGCAGTGGACAGCGCCAGCTGTTGAGGGATCATATATTGTAACATGTACAGTAAGCGATCCGACTGTAAAAACCTCCGTGGAGAGATCTGTGACGATAGTCGTAGCTGAAAATCTGGCTCCTGTTGTCTCAAAGCTTACCGCAGATCCGGTATCGGTAGTATCGGGAGGCTCTACCGTTATTACTTGTACCGCAACAGACGCAAACGGGGACGACCTGACTTACACATGGACCAAGACCGGCGGAACCATAACAGGCACAGGATCAAGTATAACATGGACCGCGCCGAATAATACATCAACATATACGATAACCTGCACAGTAAGCGACGGTCAATTAAATGATGCCGCATTAATTCAGATTACAGTAACATCACTTGATCCCGGCTCAGTGTGGAGAATTATCACTCAAAGTTATACCTGTCCTTCCTATCCTGCAGATAATTCAACTACGAGTTTCACCTATGATCAATATAACAGGATAGTCACCGGCACGGATGTTTCCAGCTATTATACAGATCTGAGCACTTTATATTATGCAGATAATGTAACCAAATTACCTTACAGGCTTACTACAGAGGCAGCTCCAGTTAAACAGCAGGCAGTTATAGAATATGAGACTTTATGGACATATGAGAACGGTAAAGTAAAAACCATGTCAGAAATAGGCTATGACTATTACGGTGAAGAAACGGACAGAGAGGAAAATGTATTTACATACAGCGGTGATCTGATGACCGAATGCGTAAATTCACTGTATTTTGACGGCATACTGGAGGAACTGTGGGTAGAGACATACACTTACAATAACGGGAAACTGACTGAAATTAATGCATCTGTGGCAGGTGAATATTACTATAGAATTAGAATAGCTTACAACGGAAGTTTAGCAGTCAAGTCGGAAACTTCATACAGCCACGACGGTATTACCTGGACTCCTTTATATTCAACAGATTATAGTTACAATAACAATCAGATATACGGATCACACAGCTATAGTGAATACGATACCGAACAGGACAGTACAAAGTATCAATATTCCGACAGCAAACTGATCGAGAAGCTGAGTATGTATTTTGATACTGCTGAATGGACGAACAGCTATAAAGAGAATTTCGGTTACGACGGTTACGAAAATCTTTCAAATGAATCCTTCTATTACTGGGACGAAATGTCAACTTCGTTCGACCTTGAAGATCAGTACCAGTATGCGTACCAGCCGGGTACGGGTAACTTTACTGAGATAATGAAATGTTTTGAACCGAGATATTTTTATACGGGCGGTTTTTATCAGATGATCGAACCTATGCCGCTGCCGACAAAAGACGGAAGTAAGACCGATGTAAAGAGAAAATTCAGCCAAAAGTTCTTAAAGGATAAATTCAGATCGCTAAAAGAAAGATTGATCAAGAAGTAGTGATTCAGGCACAAAAAAAAAGGGAGCTTTGTGCTCCCTTTTTTATTTCAGCTTGACAAAACAAATAAAATTATGCAAATTACTAAACGAGAGAAATACTTCTTAAAGAATAAAAACAAACGGAGGGTAAAAAATGTACAAAAAATTACTATTTCTATTTATCGGGATCGCGATCACGGGATTTGTATTCATGTCCTGCAGCGATGACGACAGCAGCACAAACCCGCCTCCTACACCGGAGTGCACGATTCTATCGCCCAACGGCGGCGAAGTTCTGCAGATGGGCAATGTTGTAAAAATCAAATTTGAGAACGATCTGACTGATACTGTTGCAATGCATCTTTACAAAGGCGGAAATTTCCTGATGGATATTGAGGCGATGATAACTACAAATGATTCATTGGAATGGTACATTCCGACCACGCTTGATGTAGGCACAGACTACAAAGTTAAGATCGGAAGCATTGAGGATTCGACCAAATACGATTTCAGCGATAATTCTTTTGCGATCGCACCTGCCGGTGATTACATAATTGTTACATCCTCGAATGGCGGGGACATCTGGCTGAAGGGTTCAACAAAACAGATAACATGGTACGATAACATATCTGGTAGCGTGAACTTATTTTTATTGAAAAACGGTGTTCCTGTTATGGATATATTCGGAACTCCACAGGCGAGCAACGGCACTAAAAGCTGGACTATACCGAACGACGGATCTTTAATTGACGGAGCGGATTATACTCTTCAGATAGTCAGCGTCGATAACCCTGCTGTGAACGATATCAGCGACAGTTACTTCTGTCTTGCTACGAATGACAATACTCAAAATATTGTCGGGGAATGGGACGCTGTAGGCACTTGGACAAAATGGGCTACAGAATGGAACTTCATCGCAGGTGGAACATTCACTAACGGTTATGGAGAGCCGGGAACATGGTATATGGTGGGTAACGGTTTAAGAGTAGAATTCGATCTTGATACGCATTCTTTCCTGGCAATAGTAAATGGAAATCATCTGGATGGTACTATGTCTAATGTGGCAGGAGCTGAAGGGACATGGTATGCCGACAGAGTTATCCCGGAACTTCTGACACCTAACGGTGGAGAGGTCTGGATGCACGGAACAATGCAAACAATTACATGGGACCCGGGGATGTATGGAAATGTAGTTCTAAGTCTCGCAGATTCAACAGGGATCGTTCAGAACATAGCGACCGTAGCAGATACTCTCGGAACATATGACTGGACCGTTCCTTCAACCATTACTCCAGGCGCAGCATATCTGATCAGGATAGCGAAAGAGATCAATGCCGAAGCAATGGACGAAAGCGATAATTACATCTGTATAGCTGACGATGATGTTGTGGATATCACCGGACAGTGGTATATGCAGGGTTCATGGTCAAAATGGGAAACTTTATGGACATTTAACGGTGACGGCACATTTGTAAACGATCTCGGCAGCTCAGGCACATGGGTACTTGTAGGAAGCGGATTAAGATGGGATTATGCATCAGGAACCTATTATATCGGAAATGTCGGAGTTGATGTTATGAGTGGAACCCAGGTAGATGGTGGGGGCACTGCAGGAGCAGGATGGAGCGGACACAGGCTTCTTGATATAACAGCTCCTAACGGCGGCGAGTTCTTCCAGACAGGAAATATAGCCACAATAACTTGGACGACTAATATAACAGCTGAGTTTGTTAAGATAGATCTTTACGAAAATGATGTTTTCTCAAGAACACTTTTCGCGAATAATGTAAATAACTACTCTAAGAACTGGACGATCCCGGCTGACCTTGTAACAAGCACAAAGTACAAAGTCAGGATAACCAGCACTACAGCGGAAATCTATGATGAAAGCGACAGTTACTTTACAATTGACGGCGTTCCGGCTACGCCAGCTATCGAAGATGAAACCTTTGACGACGGTCTTGCCCAGAACTGGACAACAGTCGATGGAAATTGGACTCTGGTCGATAGTTTGTATCAGGCGGAATGGAATACAACAAACAGGACTGCTTCGGTATATTTAAATACCGGAATAACTGGCAACTATATGGTTGAGTCAAGATGCAGAAAAGTGCAGGGAAACTACTATTACGGAATTATTATGAACGGTGATCATTCAATTATAGATGCTACTGATGGTATGTGGAATTCTATGCAGTTACTCATCGATGTTTCAGGAGGTTTTTGGATTGCTTATATGGTTGACGGTTCATGGAACGGTTATTATTCAACTTCAACAGCTATAAATACCGGTCTTAATGCGTGGAATGTCCTGAAAGTGATAGTAAACAATGATACTAACGAATATCACTTCTTTGCTAATGATCAGTATATTGTAACAGTAACAGATACTCACTACAACCATGGAGAAGTCGGATTATTAGATTATTCTACCGTTGCAAGTGAGACTGAATACGATTATGTCAAGATCAGTCCTGTAAATAAATCCGCAATGGACGGCATAAAGATCAAAAGACTGGATAAACAGAACCCTGTAATTCTCGGTTCAAGAAAATAGTTTTTTGTTCATTTGATTTCAAAAGGGGAGCTTTTCAGCTCCCTTTTTTATTATTTAGAAATTGCGGACAGGACGGATTTAAATTAAATTTAGTGCGATGGAAAAAAACGCGAAAATATTAGAATTCGACAGCAGTTCCGAACTTGAGACAGAGCAGCTCGCCTCAACATTCGCTCATGAAGTTAAAGAAGGCGATATAATCTGTTTTTTCGGTGATGTAGGAGCAGGCAAGACCGTTTTTACTCGAGGGTTGTGCAGAGGTCTGGGATTTGAAGGCTATGTAAATTCGCCCAGCTATATAGTAATGAATATTTATAAAACAGATGCAATTTCAATATATCATTATGACCTTTACAGGATCGGTTCGACAGCAGAACTGAATGAGATCGGATTTTATGAATTCGCCGGTCAGGATAAAAGTATCACGATAGTTGAATGGGCTGAAATGCTCAACGGGGAACTGCCTGAGAAAAGAGTTGAGATCCATATTAAATCTGAAAATGAAACCAAACGAAAAATAATAATCGAACGGGTCTGAACATGTACATTTTAGCAGTCGATACATCTACCGAATTCGCATCTGTGGCGTTACTTAAGGACGGGGTTTTAGTTTCAGAGCTGAAAGATTCGGGCAAATTCGCGCACAACCAGAGGCTGTTCGACATGGTAGATGAAATTTTAAAAAATGCCGGAATAGCTATACATGATGTTGATCTTTTCGCTGTGGGTGTGGGGCCGGGATCTTTTACCGGTTTAAGGGTCGGAGTGAGTGCCGTAAAGGGTATGGCTATCGGTCTGGGCAAGAAAATAATCCCGGTTTCTTCGATGGATTCTTCTGCCCTCAGAGCATTTTCAGATCTTGGCGGAGAAAAGAATATAAATATAATTCTGGAAGGAAAACAGAAAGATTTCTTTCATGCGGAATACTCCTTTAACGGCAGCGATGTAGTAAAAATAAGCGAAATAATTGTTCGTCCTTATGAAGATAGTTGTTATATTAATGGTGTGACAGCCGGTAATGTCAAAAAAGAATTGATAGATCTGGAAAATTACCATGAAGATTATTTTCCTGATGCGGCTTACACAGGCAGAATGGCTTTTATAAGAAGAGAGAACGGAGGAAAAGATTACAGTTTTGAACCGGAATATTATAAAGAATTCAAAGTAAGGTAAATTTAAGAATGGAAATCTTCAGAATAGGGTTCATATCTTTTACATTCGTTGATCTTGCGGATATTCTTCTTTTCACATTTATCTCATTCAAGCTGTATAATGTTGTTAAAGATTCAAGAGCGACCACAATGTTCCTGGGTATGCTTTCGGTTGTTGTTTTAGGCATATTCGCCGATTTTCTGAATCTGACTATAATGTCATGGCTGATAGATTCATTAAGAACTATATTCTGGCTTGCATTCTTCATCTTGTTTCAGCCTGAATTGAGGAGAATATTAACCCACATAGGCCAGAACAGAATACTGAATAAATTTCTACAGATAAAAACGCAAACCATTTTAGACGAAGTCTCCAAAGCCGCGTTCATGCTGAGCGAAAAAAGGATAGGCGCCCTTATCGTGCTCACAAGAAATGTAGGGATAAAAACTGTGGTGGAATCGGGCATTCCTATCAAAAGCGATGTGAGCCCGGAACTTCTGGCAACTATTTTCAATCCCTCGTCACCGCTCCATGACGGAGCTGTAATAGTATCTAACGATCAGATCGTAGCCGCAAAATGCATTCTGCCTTCCACTACCAAAGATATTGGTTCCCAGTTCGGAACAAGACACCGTGCCGCAGTAGGATTGTCCGAAGAAAGCGATGCTATAATTGTGGTAGTATCTGAAGAATCGGGCGATGTAAGGATAGCCTACGACGGGGATCTTTTAAAATTGAACAGTCTGGAAGAATTAAAAAATAAACTGGAAAAGCTTTTTAAATATGAAGGATCAAGAGAAGAAACAGAAGCCTGAAGCAGAAAGCGTTGAGGAAGAATTTAACGACCTGATGGATCGTGAATTTATAGAAATGCTTGAACTCATCGAAAAAATGAAGAAAGGCGAAATCACAGCCCAGGAAATGAAAAAGCTTGAGTTTATTAGAAAGTCCAGAGAATATTTATACGGCGGAGACGCTTAAGCTCAGTCTCCGAGATAACACTCCGGTATCAGATAATTTTTTATATAATCCTCAATACCTTTTTCAAGAGAGGTAAATTTAATTTTCAGCCCGGTGCTTTTCAGTTTCGAATTATCAGATTCGGTAAAATACTGATATTTTCCTTTCAGAATCTCAGGCATGTTAAAAAATTCCGTCCGCGGTTTTTTGCCCATACTTTTAAATACCGCCGCCGCAAGATCGTTCCAGCTGCGGGCCTGGCCGCTTCCAAGATTGAACAGACCTGAAATGTTTTTATCATCCAGAATGTCGCAGATTATTTTCGAACAGTCTTTCACGTAAACAAAATCCCTTACCGAGTCGCCGTTCTTCCATTTAGGATCATCGGATTTGAACAGCCTGATCTTACCTGTATCTTTAATCTCATGGTAAGCCTTAAATATTTTACTGCTCATTTCGCCTTTATGATATTCGTTCGGGCCGTAAACATTAAAGAATTTTATGCCTGCGATCTTACTGAACCATTTCATTTTTTTTGCGTACAGGTCGAACATCTGTTTTGAATAACCGTACATGTTCAAAGAGCGCAGGTCTTCAATTTTCTTCAGGTCGTCCTTAAAACCTTTTTCTCCATTCCCGTAAGTAGCCGCACTTGATGCGTATATGAATCTTATCTTTTTTCTTATGCAGTATTCTGCGAGTAATTTTGAATATGAAAAATTATTTTCAGCAAGGTAGGAGCAGTCGGATTCGGTCGTCGAAGAGCATGCGCCCATGTGGATAACAGCAGTCAGCTTGTATGGGACAGTGCCGTAAACAAGATGCGCGAGAAGCTCATCTTTTTCAACATAGTCCGCATACTTTAAGGCGCGCAGGTTTTTCCATTTGTCTGAAACTCCGAGATGGTCGGATATCAATATCTCCGAGACCCCTCTTTTGTTCAGCTCCCATACGACCGCGCTGCCGATAAATCCTGCTCCGCCCGTTACAAGTATCATATTCTCTCCTCTATTGCGGTGCTGCCTTAAGTTTTTGAATTTCTTCCTGCAGCGCTACAAAGAACGGTTTAGTGAATTTTGTTTTTACGATAAACTCGGCAGTGGCTTTTTCGCCCTTATAATTTCCGCCTGCGTACAGATAATCGAAGTTTTTGGCAAAATTGTCGGCTTTTGCATCGAGAATATTTTCACCGCCTGAAAAACCGAGGTACATCTGATATAAGTTCTTTCCTGCAAGATACGATTCGGCAAAGTCAATGAACAGATAATTCTGATCGTTCTGTAATTTTTCCGCTACAGCCTTATCAGCCTTATCAATAGATCTCGGATTGCTTTTATTCAGAAGATCGGAGACCATATCTTTTGTCGTTATCAGAGACACATTGTCTTTTTCGATAACAATATAGGCCGCAGCTATGCCCATAAACATTGAATAAACATTTACATCGCCGGCAGGCTGAACCTGGAAAAGCTGCTCATACTGTGACTGGTCGATCTGCGTTATCCCGGTAGTCGCTTTCGTTTTCTCGATCATGTCTATAAAGCTTTGTCTGTCCCTGATATTAAAGTTAAGTACAGTGTTATACTGCATCATATTCACTCCCGCGCCGTCGTAAATACCCAGATTTATACTTCCGGCAAGCTGGTCGATAAGATCTTTTCTGATGTCTATTCCAAGCGCCTGATTTGTTTCGGCGATACTGCTTTCGAAGTCGTTTTTTACATCCGCGGGAACAGTTTCAAGATAGAAGTTCAAATATTCTGCAGCATTGATCATGATCGCAAGCAGGACGGCAGGCCTTTTCTCGAAATCAAGAATAACAGATTTATCTGTTTTAATATTACCGATCAGTTTGTTAAAAGGATTTTCCGCATCGACAAAAGAAACCGCATTTATCACAAGGTCGCTTTTTGACAGGTCGGCTGTAGTTCCGAATCCCCTGTAAAATTTCAAAAACTCAACAGAGCTTAACTCGTTCTGCTGGAACATAGGATTGGTCGCGGTCATATTGTTCAGAGCAAGCGCATTGTCGTTAAAGAATCTTCTCAGGTCTGCATAGAACGCAATGTCGGATGAGAGGTTGACAGAACCGGAAACCTCTTTAAAATACGGTGTGTCCCCGAGATGTTTCTGTGCGTTAAAATATATATCAGCAGTCTCTTTTGAATTTAGAGAGAAGCTGAAAACCATGTAATTATCATCAGGTTTTATCGTCACAAGAAAATTTTGTTCGTCAGCCTTAGTTATACTAAGCATTCCGTTGTTGTCATTTATCACCATACCGTTCTCGTTGTTCTTCTCGAGAGTTTCTTTAATAAATTTGTATGCGGAATTCTTGTCTTTTACGGGAAGTAAAAATCCGATGTTGATCTGAGAATTTTCCGCATCAGCGCTGTCGGCTTTAAAACCGCTGACAACAAGACCTAATTCCCTTTTTGTATCGAAGCCTTTTTTATCATATTCGGCAATATTCATCGGGTCAAAGCCCAATACATCGGTTATCTCCGATCTGTCTTCACTCACAGGTTCGCCCATAACGGATTCTGGTTTCACACTGAAAGTAGCGAAAAGTTTTTCAACGGAAGAGAACCGGAGAAACGCAACCGAATTTTCCGGCGCGTATTTCTGGGCTATCACGGATGCTTCACCTGTGCTGACTTCAGCCTTCTTTGAGCAGCCGGTGCAGAATATCATAGCGCAGGCAGCTATAATTGTTATTAATTTTTTCATGAATTCTTCCTTTTGTTTATATTATTCATTGTTTTTTTATAAAGCGATATAAATTTAAGTCACTTTAGCGGTAAAATCAAGGAACTTTAGAGTATAAGAGCAAATAAAATAATTTATTTCTTGCAAGAATTTACGCGAATAGATATATTTTCTAAAAAATTAAAAAGTTTGAAGCGGTGAGGGATGAAATTAAAATTCTGGGGAGTAAGAGGCAGCATAAATTCACCTTTAAGCCCCGATCAGTACAGGAACAAACTCAGAAATGTTCTGAATTTATCAACCGGGAAGGATCTGGAAGATTTAGGATCGATCGAACGGTTCATTGATGACCTTCCGTTAAGTTTAAGCACAACTTACGGTGGCAATACCTCATGCGTAACAGTAAATGACGAAGAAAATCTTATCATATTAGATGCCGGCACCGGAATAAGGAACCTCGGCAACGAACTTTTAAGCGGAAAATTCTTTAACAGCAGGATAAGAGAATACAACCTGTTCTTCTCTCATCTTCATCTTGATCACATAAACGGGCTGCCGTTTTTTGCCCCAGTTCATTTTAAGGATATCAAGTTAAATTTTTACGCGCACCATAATGAATTTGAAAAGTATCTTTCGCTTCAGCAGAACTTCAACTTTTTCCCTGTCAGCTTAGAAAGCAGACCCTGCAAGAAGAAATTTGCTGAACTGAATGATGACGATGTGATCACTGTAGGAAATTTTTCGGTATTTTCAAAGCCGCTTAATCATCCGAACGGTTCATACAGCTATAAAATAGTTGACAGATCCGGTAGAAAGATAGTTTATGCAACTGACGGCGAATACACTGCCAAGACTATCGTGAGCGAATTCTTTGACTTTTTCAGAGGTGCCGATATTCTGATATTTGACAGCCAGTACAATTTCAATGAGCTGGCACAAAGGTATAACTACGGTCATTCCACAGCAGAGATAGGAGTTGATGCCGCGGTCAATTCAGGAGTGAAGAAGCTGATCTTGTTCCATCATAACCATGAAAATGATGACGATAAGATATCTGCATTATACTTTTCCGCGATAAAATATAAAGAAGCCAAGTATCCTTCATACGACCTTGCTGTCGTTATCGCCAATGAAGGGATGGAAATTTCACTTTAAGGAGAGAGATATGCTCAGTAAATTAGAACCTAAAATTTTGTGGAAATACTTTTTTGAAATCAGCGCAATTCCAAGGCAATCTAAGCATGAGGAAAAATTAATAAAATATCTTATTGCTTTTGCAGAAAAAAGAGGCTTAAAGTATAAAAAAGATGCAGCGGGAAATGTCGTAATATCAAAAAAAGCGTCAAAAAGCAGAGAAAAGTCTCCCGGCGTAGTTCTGCAGTCCCATATCGATATGGTCTGCGAAAAAAATGAAGGTACAAAGCACGATTTTCTAAAAGATCCGCTTCAGCTTTATGTTGAAAAAGGGTTTATAAGGGCAAAGGGAACCACTCTCGGTGCCGATGACGGTCTTGGTGTGGCGGCGTCTCTTGCCGTTCTTGAAAGCAAAGATATTTCACATGGTCCGATAGAATGTCTTTTTACGGTCGATGAAGAAACAGGTCTTACAGGCGCGAATGCGCTCAAGTCGGGATTCTTTACGGGAATGCGCCTGCTGAATTTAGATTCAGAAGAGGAAGGCTCTATATATATCGGCTGCGCCGGAGGGAAAACCACATCATTTTCAAAACAGATCAAAAGAATAAAAAATGACAAAAACTGCAGCTGCAAGATATTCATCAGCGGTCTGAAAGGCGGTCATTCCGGCATCGCGATAAACCAGGGACGCGGAAATGCACTGATCCTGCTCGCGAGATTTTTATGGTACTTAAATGAAAAGATCAGCTTCACTTTATCCGATTTTAACGGCGGCGAGAAACACAATGCTCTACCGAGAGAAGCTTATGCCGTTATAAACATAAACGAAAAAGAACTTTCCGCGCTGGAAAAAGAAGTCAGAAAATATGCTGACATTTACAGGATGGAATTTAAAAGTTTTGACGAAGGCGTTACCTTAAGCATGAACAAATTGCCAGCGTCCAAAGAAGCCCTGACCGAAGAGGACAAGACAACGCTGATAAATCTTGTATATTCATTCCCTCACGGGGTTCACTCAATGAGCCCGGATATAAAAGGTCTTGTTCAGACATCCACGAACCTTGCTTCTGTAATAATTGAAAAGTCTAAGATAAATATTCTGACCAGTCAGAGAAGTTCTGTCGAATCGTCGATTCATGATATAGCCGGAAAGGTAATAGCGCATGGAACACTGGCCGGTTACAGCTATACAAGCAAAGACCCCTATCCAGCATGGACTCCGAATCCTGAATCTAAACTTCTGAAAACTGCTGTAGAAGTCCATAAAGAATTATTTTCAAAAAAACCTCAGGTCAAAGCTATGCACGCCGGTCTTGAATGCGGCATAATCGGAAAGAAATACCCCGGCATAGACATGGTATCGTTCGGTCCGGATGTTATGGGGGCTCATTCACCTGATGAAAAAGCAAATATTAAGTCGGTAGGGAATTTCTGGAATTTTTTAAAAAACATTTTAGAAACAATTAAATATGATCGCAATTGAATCAATAGGTTTGACAAAGCATTATTCCCGGGGAAATATCAAGGCTCTGACCGATTTTAATGTATCAGTTGAAAAAGGAAAAATTTTCAGCCTGCTCGGGCCGAACGGAGCGGGTAAAACCACGCTTTTCAGACTTCTTCTCGGGATCGCCATTCCGACTTCAGGTGAGGGGAAAATACTTGGAAAAGACATACGGGATCCCGGATCGAGAACAAATGTCGGTTATCTTTCAGAAGATCACAAATTTCCCGGCTATCTAAACGGCGGGCAGTTTCTATATTATTACGGAAAAATGTCCGGCGTGTCCAATTATGATCTCAGTAAAAAAATACCAGACCTGCTAAAACAGGTGAAGCTTGACGACAGAAAGACGCTGAAATTAAAAAAATATTCAAAAGGAATGCTTCAGAGGCTTGGAACTGCCCAGGCTCTTATCAACGATCCGGGAATAATATTTCTCGACGAGCCGACAGACGGTATCGATCCGATCGGAAGGATCGAGATAAGAGAAATACTTATCAACCTCAAAAATCAGGGGAAGACGATATTTATAAATTCACATCTTCTCAGCGAGGTCGAAAGGATATCGGACGAGATAGCTATTCTGAAACAAGGCGTTCTTATTAAAAAAGGAAATACCTCAGATTTTCTTGAGAGCACAGGTCGGTATCATATCAGAGTAGAACAGGATGGGAAAAACGCTCTTACAGAAATATTCAAACGAAGAAATATCGATCATGAGATAATGGAGAACGGTTTTTCGACCGCTATCAGCGACACAAAAGAACTTAACGAACTTATTGATGACATTCGTAAAGAGAGGATCAATATAGAGAACATCGAGCATTTAAAAAATACACTTGAAGATTATTTCATAAAGGTATTAAAATAATAGGAGTGCAGGTGTGCACGGACTGTTTCAACTTACAATAAAAGAACTGCTGTCAAAAAAGATAGTGATAACGGTTTTCATTCTTGCCACTGTGTTTTGTCTGACGCTTATATTCGCTCTAAATATTAAAATAGGCGGAATAGATTCAAAGGTCATCTTAAATGTTTTCGGGAACTCTGTCAATCACGGAAATTCCGCAATGCCCGATGCGGCGACTATACTGGGATATATACAAACAGGGATCGCTGGAGCTGTTTTTTTTATTTCATTATTCATCTCGCTTTTCGCAACATCCGGACTGTTCCCGGATATGCTTCAGAAGGGTAATATAGACCTTATATTATCTAAGCCGTTATCAAGGCAGAATATATTTTTTCAGAGGTTTTTCGGAGGTATCGCGCTTGTAGGGTTGAATGTTATTTATATGATAATATTTTCGTGGATAATACTGTCCGCTAAATTCGGGATATGGAACTTCAGATATCTATTTTCAGCACTGATAATAATGATCTTCTTTTTCAACATTTACTCTTTTATGACTCTTATTGCGATGTGTTTAAAAAACAGCGTGATATCACTTCTTCTGACCTATTTCATTGTATTCATTCTGTCTCCTGTTATAGGCGCAATTGCAAGATTCGGAATTCTCAACGATTCTTTCTATAAAAATACCGTAAAGATACTTCACTTTTCCCTGCCCAAGGTGAACGAGACGGTTACGCTTCTCAGCGATATTATTATGTCAAAGGACTTCACTCTCGGATCGATATGGGTATCTCTGTTCACGGGTGTGATCGCTGTCTGTTTATCACTTATGATTTTTAAAAGATCGGATTTTTAAAGAATTTCCACCAGAAAATTTTCATTGGCTATGAATTCAATCTCATATTCAGAATAAAATGAAGCTGTCAGAGATCTTTTTGTATCAGTGATCCTGTACTCTTTCTGAGTATCGGTTTCTCTTGTGTATGTAACAGGCCTGTCGGTGACTGCGATCGCCGTGTCATTAAAAAATATTGTCGAGAAACCTTTCATAGCCTGTACTCCAAATACAGGCTAAATAATAACTTCAAAGGTTAAAAAAAGCAAAGGGAAAAAACATTAAAAAACAGCGCTATGTCCCGAGTGTGGCTGTACCTAGGTACTGATCATCCTGAACAATAACCGTGATATCATCTTTATTTATTATTATTATTTCTGCTTCATAGCCCTGAGGAAGGCTGATCCTATATTCATTGAGCAGAGAGTTAAGACCGTCAATATCAAATGTTCCGGAATTAATATCTCCTTTGACTTGTACAAAGCTGACGATCGAGGTTAAAACTGCTGCAGCCGTATGCTCGCAAACCTGGTCTGAGGTTCTGATAATGTAGCCGTTGTATGCGGGAATTGCAGTTGCTGCCAGTATTGCAAGTATAGTTGCTACTGTAAGTAGCTCTACTAATGTAAATCCTTTCATAATTGCTGGCACTCCTTTTTTAGTCTTTCATCTCTTATGAGCAATTTGATATTGATTCAATATAATTATTAATTCTGTCTTCAATTGAAATTTGAATATAATTACCGGTATTAATATTATCGGTACTGCAAATTCCTCCTATCAGTTCATCTATTAGTAAAGTAAAGTCCG